>Ga0210019_1001902_pt1 | contig 21196 bp, 21 predicted proteins | sample CryGeyCG2114_020_2_FD_183969 | JGI IMG/M metagenome (GOLD analysis project Ga0210019, IMG submission 183969) | Groundwater microbial communities from aquifer - Crystal Geyser CG11_big_fil_rev_8/21/14_0.20 (SPAdes) (version 2) | ecosystem: Environmental > Aquatic > Deep subsurface > Groundwater ...
ACAAGCTCCTTAAAATCCGCCATTGCCCACATTATTAAAAATATCTCCGGATTAGGAGTAACAATTTGTGTTTTATTCGGCTTATCAACTAAACCTGCCACAAACGCAACAGCCTCCGGCATACCTTCATCCAAAAACTCCACGCCCAAAACCGTTTTAGTTTCCATATTTATAAACATTTACAAATCCAAACAAAATTATGAGCCTTTAACATCGGCACATGCAAACTTTTATTATCAATAAAAAACTCCTCCACAATTTCCAACGGCTGTGAACGTAACAAAGCCCGCATCTCCCAAGGCGTAAAAGCATGATAATAACGCCCATTGCCCTTAACCGCATTTGTCCCCCAATCAAAAAACGTATCGTTCCAATCATACTTGCCAAATGTTTTAAAATAACGCCACAAAGACCGCCACACATGCTGCCGATACTTTTGCTGAAACAAATTCCACACCGAAATAATTAAATAACCATCCTTTTTGGTCACTCGCACCATTTCTTCCAAACCTTTAATGCGCTGCGCAACGCCCGGTAAATGATGAAAAGCCGCAATGCAAAAAGTCCGATCAAAAACCCGATCCCTAGCCGCAATTTTAGTCATCGACCCTTCCTTAAACTGTACTTTTCGCTTTTCCGCCATCACCAACTTTTTCTTTTCCTGTTCCGCCAACTTCAACAACTCCACACTAATATCAATCCCCAAATATCGCACATTTCGCCCCTTTAGCGCCTGCCAAAACAGCCGCCCATTTCCACACCCAATATCCAAAACCCGCGCTCCGTCCGGACAAACCTCCTTATACAACTCAAACTCAAACCAAGGCTGCTGCCGCGTTAAGTGCCACTCATCGGCAACTTTATTATAATGAGTCTTAACCTGTTTCAAAACCTTTCTGGCAGTTTCTTTTTTCATGGCAGCATCATAACAAAAACTAAGGCACCTACCAATGCTATTATCTACCCACTCCACAGGCTATACAAACTAATCGGCTAGAGTTTGAATTAGACATTTCCAGCGTGCTGGGAAAATCAAAAAAAGTTAAAAGGTCACACGAGGACATTGTGCCACTTTGTAAGAGCCACCATCGCATAGCCCACGGAGCGAAACTGGAACCACTACAAAAGTCGGGTGGATGTGGTAGATGTGATGGTGAGAAAGTATTGATTTAGTAAATTGATGTTTATTGTAATTAAGTAAGATTTGTGTTATCTGTAAATGGACTAATCATTCATCCATGGCCGTTTACGAACTCAGACCGGAACAAGAAAAACTCTGCCATGATGTAATTCTCGAACTCTACAATTTTATTGAGCTAGCCGACGAAGCCCTTCTTGATCAAAGAAAAGTCGAAAAAATCCGCAACCAAGTTACAAAAAAACATCTAGCAACACCACCACGCAACATTGAACTCATTGCCGCCTACAATAAGCTGGTAGAGGAGGGGACAATCGAACCCAACGACACGATTTTCAGCTTTTTAGTAAAACGAAAAATCCGCAGTTCCTCAGGAATTGCCAATATTACTGTACTAATGAAAGCTTTTGGCTGTCCCGGCAAATGTATTTTTTGCCCCACCCAGCCGGACATGCCCAAAAGCTATTTTTCCAACCAACCGGCCATGCTTCGCGCTGTTCGCAACAACTTCGACTGCTACAAACAAATGAAAACCCGCCTCAACGGCCTCCAAACCCAAGGCCACGACATTAGCAAAGTGGATGTTCGCACCGCCGGCGGCACCTGGTCTTCATATTTACTCGACTACCAAGAATTTTTTGTAAAAAGCATCTATTTTGCCCTAAACGAAGGCCCCGGCGACTTCCTCCCCAACGAAGAAGCCACAAAACGCATAACCGCAGCCAGCCTCGAAGACTTAATCACAGAAAACGAAACCGCCAAATGCCGCTGCGTCGGTCTTTGGGTAGAAACAAGACCCGACTGGGTAGACGAAGCCGAAGTAACCCGCCTCCGCCGCTTTGGCGTTACCGGTATCGAACTCGGCATCCAAACCACAAACGACGAAGTCAACAACTTTAACCGCCGTGGACACGGCTTAGCCGAATCCATTAAAGCCACCCAACTTTGCCGTGACGCCGGCCTCAAAATTTGCCACCACATCATGCCCAATCTGCCCACCGCCAGCATCCAATCCGATCTCCAAACCGTAACCGACCTCTTTGGCAAAGGCTGGCTCGAACCAGACTACATCAAAGTTTACCCATGCATGGTCACTCCCTATACAACCCTCGCCAAAATGGTCGAAAAAGACCCCAGCATCTTCACCGCCTACACCGACGATCAACTCACCAAAATCGTCACCACCATCATCCAAATGGTCCCAGAATACTGCCGCATTATCCGCATTTTAAGAGATTTCCCCTCCGAAGTCGTCCTCCAAGGCACAAAAATGTCCAACCTCCGCCAAATCATTAGCAACAGTGGCGTTACAAGCCGTGACATCCGCAGCCGTGAAATCCGTGGTAACAACTACATCCCCACCAACGTCAAACTCATAACCCGCCAATACCAAGCCAACGAAGGCGAAGAATTTTTCATCAGTTTTGAAGACACAATCCAAGACAAACTAATCGGCCTAGTCCGCCTACGCCTCCCCAAAAACAAAAACACCTACATACCCGAACTAACAGACGCCGCTTTAGTCCGCGAGCTACACGTCTATGGTACCCAAAAGAGTTTAAATAAAGATAAAAAAGACAGCCTCAAATCCAAAACCCAACACAAAGGCTACGGCCGCCACCTAATGGAAGCCGCCGAACAAACCGCCGCCGCCGCCGGCTATAAAAAAATCGCCGTAATTTCCGCTATTGGCACTAGGGAATACTACAAAAAATTGGGATATGAATTGGAAGGGACGTATATGGTGAAGGGGATTTAAAAAAACGTACAATTTCGAATACGCCACATAACCCTTGCACTCAAAGCTGCGGCAGCCGGATCACAAACTACTGGCAACGTAGGCACACGTCGCGGAACACCAAATAAATCAGCTAGCGCCCCCAAACCATGACACTGACAAAGATTCAAATATGAAGAGTCTTTATCAAATTCCGCATCCGGGAGAAGCCACCCGCATTCTTTCGCTACCATATATCTCTTAAAATTCAAAATTTCAACTAATAGTGTATGACGAATATCTTCAAATTTTTGCCCTTCCTTTAAATAACCATGCTCTACAGCAAAAGCTACTACCATTTCCGTCGCTATCGTAATACGATCCGGAGCTTCAACATTATTACCATTTCCACTCTCTATAACAAATTGTTAACAAATAAATAGTATATATACCCCTTAATTCAAGCCACCATATTCAACGATCCCATCCTTTACAACACTGCCTCTATGTAACAGCCACAAAAATTCTCGTAAATCCACTTCAAATGTTTCTCCAACTGCCAACCTCAAAAAATCCAAATAGTTATTCCTCAAATTAGACAAATCATCAATATACTTAGTTGCCTCCAAATTTGTCATTCCTTCAAACTCTAGTAAATAATAATAAAAATCATCAACATCCAAAAAAGCCCTATTTAATTCACTTCTAATCTCCTTAACAATAGCACTATTTCTAATTTTAAATTCAATACAGTCTAAATCAAAATCAGCCACTCCTCCCTTACAAGCTTGCAAGTAGGGAAGTACAGCCTCATTCCAAATCAACCTAAGGTTTTCCTCTCCACAAAGCCGTAAATACAATCTAGAGAATTCCGATAAACTAGAATTAACCTGATCTATACTCAACTTCTTCACTCCAGAAGGCACTTTTTCGACCATATAATCAAACAAAATGATAAAAGGGGACAACAATACGGGATTATGTAAATCAACTCAAGCGATAATAAAAAAAACACCTAATTAAAGTATTTAGTACATTTATTTAAAATTTACCAAGAGAGAATTAAGCACAAATCAAACATTATAGGTGATATTTTTTGCGGAGAAGTGGTCAAAGCACACAGGTTATACACAGAGACATCAAACCCCGCACAATATACCTTGTGCAAATTAATAGGTTATGAACAAGTTTTGAATTCAGCTTAAGTAAGCCATTTTATTGATCAGTTTCGTATTCACTACTATTCCCCTACAATTTAAATAATCTCAAAAAAGCCAGACGACCTAACACTCGTCTACTATATTTAAATCGCTCATACACAACCTATACAGTCGATGATTTTATCTTTTGTCAACAAGCTATGACTTATCCCAGTTTCTTCACCAAGATCGGCCAAACTCTATCAACCACGGCTTCAATCACTTTCATTTCATTTACATTGGCCTCAGACAACATCTTTTCGTAATTATTAACATAACCACCGGCAAGAGTTTGAAACGTCCCAGATTTCATTCGATCATAAATTGCATGTGCAACTACTAAACATGGATCAGCCGACTCATCATCTTTTAAACTTTTTTTCATCAATAAACGCACATCTTGTGATACCTTAGCCACATTTTGCTTTTCAAGCACAAGCTCATTTGACTTAAACTGCTTTAATAACCTACCCCAAATCCCCTTCAAAAAAATACAAACAAAATAATTACCTAGTGCGTCAACAATCTCACCAACTATTTGACCAACAACTTTTTCTTCCTCAACCGTTAATATTCTATCTAAAGACATATCTTCTTCTACAAACATCAAACTTTATTAAAAAACAGAATCACCATTCTACCCTACTCCCACACCACACCCCCACCAAATTTAATTGACAAAAGTCAACAATAGCGCATAATACAAGGAGCTAACAATATCAACGGCAAACGCCCTCCTAGTAATCAATCCCAAACTCCCGATCCAAACTACCCAAGCGTTCTCTAACAAGCGGATAATTAACTAATTCCGGATCCGCCTCCAGTATTTGCTCCGCCACTCTCCGCGCTTTGGCAACCATGGATTTGTCCGTTATTGAAGCCATTTTAAGATCCGGCACGCCACTTTGACGCACACCGTAAACCTCGCCGGGACCACGCATTTGCAAATCGATTTCGGCTAATTTAAAGCCGTCACTAAATTCAACCATCGCTTTCATCCGTTTTTTTGACTCATCGCTGTTGCTATCCGGGAACAAAAAGCAGTAGGACTGATGCTCACCACGACCAACACGCCCACGCAACTGATGCAATTGCGCTAAACCAAAATGATCCGCTCCTTCAACCAACATAATTGTGGCATTTGGCACATCAATACCAACCTCAATTACTGTTGTCGAAACCAAAACATTAATCTCATTTGCAGAAAAGGCCTCCATAACCGCATCTTTATCCTTTTGACGCATCCGCCCATGCAATAGTCCTAACTTTAAAGTAGGGAAAACATCCGCTTGCAAACGCTCATACTCAGCTTTAACCGCCTTCGCTTGCACCTCATCCGAATCATCAATTAATGGACAAACAATAAATACCTGACGCCCCTTTTGCACCTGCGACTCTATCCATCTATACGCATCTACACGTTTTTTTTCTGGCACGACTCGCGTAATAATTTCTTGGCGACCGGGCGGTAATTCATCAATAATCGAAATATCTTGATCACCGTAAATAGTTAAGGCCAAAGTTCGCGGAATTGGTGTTGCCGTTAAACTTAATAAATGTGGCGCGCCAAAGGTCTTCAGAATCTCGCGCTGCTTAACCCCAAAACGGTGCTGCTCATCAATAATTGCTAGCCCCAAATTCTTAAACTCCACTTTATCTTGCAACAAAGCATGCGTCCCAATTACTAAATCGGCCGTACCTTGACGCAACTGTTCGTAAACTCGCTCTTTTTCTTTACCTGTAGAACTGCCAGCCAAAAAAATAATGTTTAAACCATATTTTTGCAAATAGCTAAACAAACTTTGGTAATGCTGCTTCGCTAAAATTTCTGTTGGCGCCATCAATAACCCCTGAAAACCGGATGTAATTGTCGCCAACAAAGCTGCAGCCGCCACTACCGTTTTACCAGACCCCACATCTCCCTCTACCAAACGTGACATTGGGTAAGGTCTTTCTAAATCGATCAATACATCATTTAACACCGCAGTTTGCGCACCGGTTAAGATAAAAGGCAACTCGGACAACATTTTATTCACAACCTCATTTTCCACAACCAACTTTTTAGGGTTCCTCGAAGCTTGCTGTTGCCAATACCACTTGCGTTGCATTGCCCCCAACTGCAATAAAAATAACTCATCAAAAGCCAAACGCCGTTTGGCCTTTTCCAGCAGTTGATCATCTTGAGGAAAATGAATCTCTTTTATCGCCTTATTCAAATCCATTAATTCTTCACCCTCTTTAAAATTAGTCGGCAAAAAATCTTTTACCTGATCCACTAAATACAATAACGGAAAAATCTTATCTCTAAACCACTTTGGCGTAATTTTGCCAACGCTATGATAAACTGGAACCATTCGCCCTGTATGCACAAGTTCATCCCCTTTGGGAATTTCGTACTTGGGACTCATCATGGTAATCTGACTTCGCCCAAGTTTTGGCTTACCGGTAATAATTACATCCATGCCATTGTGCAACAATTTTTGTAAATAAGCCTGATTAAACCACAAAACCTCCAAAGCCCCAGTCTCATCTTCCACAAAACACCTAAGCATCAGCTTACCGGCCTGCGTTTTACGAGCAAATAAAGACGAGACCACACCCTTTACCGTTTGCATCTCATTGTCTACCAAATCGATCACTCGCGTAAATTCACTTTCATCGGAATATCGCCACGGAAAATAAAAAAGCAAATCCTCCAAGGTATCAATCCCCCTTTCATGCAACATTAAACGTCGATCCATTGTTGTTTTAAGTACACGATCAAGCTGCTGTTTCAACATAGACAATCCTTTTAAATTGACGCTTCCCAACACGCAAAACGCGCTCACTACTTAAATCGATTTCCGTCTCAATATCTTCGATTTTTTCATCATCAATCCGCACACCCCCCTGCTCTACCAACCGTCGTGCGTCACTTTTTGAGTTCGCCATTTTACACTCCACAACCAAGTCAACAATGTTTACTTTTGCCTGTTTTACAGACAACAATTCCATCTCCTCCGGATTTTCACCCTTCTGAAAAATCTGCACAAAATGCTGTTCCGCACCACTTACCGCTGTTTTACCGTGATAAATCTCAACAACCTCACGAGCTAAACGCATTTTGAAATCTCGTGGATTTTTACCAGCTTTTAATTCCGCTTTCACTTCCATAATTTCCGGCATTGGCACTCTAGTCACCATTTCAAAATACTCCAAAATAACATGATCGGGAATTGACATAATTTTGCCGTACATATCTTCTGGCGGGTCATTAAACGCCACATAATTTCCCAAACTTTGACTCATTTTTTCGGTTCCATCCAACCCCACTAACATGCGCATCGAAATCAAGTTTTGCGGCTCCTGACCTCGCCTAGTTTGCAAAGGACGCGCTTGTAACTCATTAAATGTTTGATCCGTCCCTATTACCGTTAAATCCGACTGCAGCTCAACAGAGTCATAACCTTGCAACATTGGATATACAATTTCATGCAGACCAATACGCTTCCCATCTTGCATTCGTTTTTCAAACATATCGCGCTCCAACATTTGCGCTACCGAAAATTCTGACATAATTTTCAGCAAATCCTCAGCACTCATTTCATCATACCAACTACCATTATAACGAACTTCCACTTTATCCATATCCAAAATTCGCCCTAGTTGATCCAAGTAATTTTGCGCTTTTTCTTCCACAGACTCTTTATCTCGCATTTGGCGCATATCGTTTTTATCGGTAGGATCACCAAATCGCCCCGTAAAACTACCAATCAAAAAAACAATTGTATGCCCTAACTCTTGCAATTTACGCAATTTTTCATAATTAACCGCATATCCCAAATGCAAATCCGATGTTGTCGGATCCACCCCATGCTTCACTCTAAATTTATGACCACTAAGCAGTTTCGCTTCCACTACATCTTTATCAATTACATCATGCACGCCACGTGTTAATAAATCATTCACAATTTTGACTTCACCTCGTGCCTTTTCAATTTGATCCGAAAGCACACACTCAACTTCCATCTGCTCTTTATTCAACTCATAAAGCTTAGTCTTAGCCCCAAATCGATTTTCCAATTCCTGCAAAAATGCTTCTACTTGCTCCTTTACAACTGCACCTTTTAGCCCCTGCGCCTCAAATCTCAATAAAACGTTTTTTGTATATGGGCGAATTTTCGTTGTTTCACTCTGCTTCCAAACCCAGTACCTACACATAGCTTCATTTTCATCATGCAAAATAACCTCATTTTCCGGCACCACTTCTACTTTATTTTTGCCTAACTGCTTAAATTTTTCTTTGCCAGAAGAAAAAACCAATTCCACGTCACCTTCAACTCGATCCAAATCGTACGCGCCCATGGGAATAAAAGTTTTTAATACAAACATATTGTAAACATCGACCAACGGATGGACCGACGCCAAATTTTTCCCACTATCCACAATTCGTCCTAACATATTGACTAAAGACACACTTACACCAGAATCCGTCAAATCCAACTCGGCAAACGCTTGTTCCCAAGCCGCAAACACCGGCGAAGCCAAATACTCTTCTGCTTGATACTTTGCCCTTAATTCATTCTGAAACTCTTCAAACTCTACAGCAATTTCTTTTGCCAGCTCAGCACTACAATTTAGCCCTTCCACTGCAGCAAAATAAGGAGTATAAGTATCTCCTAGTCGTGCAAAAATTTTCTGATCAATTTTGATTTTCATATACTATAGTCAATTAACACAGACCAAGATTAGATTCCCCATAAACTAATTGCAACACAAAACCAATTTGACGAAAATAAGCATTATCTATATAATAGATATATAAAAAAGGTGTTAATTACTCAACATGTCCTCATTAATTTTTAAAGTTAGCGACAAAATCCCCAAAGAACTGGACATAATCCAAGAAGAAGAAGGCTTAGGCAATCGAACCTCAACCCTCACATTTTTAATAAAATACTACTTTTTAACAAAAAAAAGTTCTCTCGACCAATCTATTCAAATTATGGATAAACTACTTGATAAACTCGATCCAACTACAATACCTTCCGCACAAGAACAACTACAGGACATCTAAAATCTGGTAATGACCCAACCCAAACTGTATTTTTCCGAACATTTTCAGAAACAACTCAAGAAATTAAAAAGAAAATATCCTCAAATAAAAAATGATATTCTTGCAATAATCAACCAACTCGAAACCGATGCCGCAATCTCGATCGGCAAATCAATTTACAAAATTCGCATACCAAGCTCAGACATGCAAAAAGGTAAATCCGGTAGCTTCAGATCATATATATACCTTTATACAAAAAACACCCTAATAATCCCACTCTGCATCTACGCAAAATCTAAAATCGAAAACATCAGCGAAAACGAACTAAAATACCATTTTGACCAAACAATCAAAGAAATTATCGAAAAACTATAATTACGCCCTCATTAAAAACATGCAAATTCAATTCACGCAAGAATCAGCTCAACGCCTCGACCATTTCCTTAATGCAGAATTGCCCGATTTTTCCCGCACCCAAATTCAACGCCTAATTACCGAAGGTGCAATTACCGTGAACAATAAGCCAGTAAAGAAAAACTACGTTCTTACAGAAGCCGACAAAATTAAAATCACAATCCCCGACCTCAAACCAAGCAAATTCTCCCCCAAGGCCATTAAGCTCGATGTTATATACGAAGATAAAAACATCATCGCAATTAATAAGCCTGCTGGCTTGAGTGTGCACCCGCGTGACCAACACGACCAAGAACCAACCATAGTTAACGCCCTTCTCGCCCACTGCCCTAAAGAACTTTCCGGCATTGGCGGCGTTTTGCGCCCTGGCATTGTCCATAGACTAGACAAAGACACATCCGGCATCTTAATCGTTGCCAAAAATGACACAACTCATCAATTTTTATCCAAACAGTTTCAAGATCGAACCGTCAAAAAACATTATCAAACATTAGCCATTGGTCGAATCAAACCCCAAACAGGCCGCATCGACGCCCCCATTCACCGTGACCAAGCCGACCGCAAAAAAATGTCCGTAAGCGGCCTCCCAAACGCCCGCCATGCCATTACCGAATACGAAGTCAGCGAATACCTCAGCGACGCTTTCGGCGCCTACAGCCTCTGCGACATCCAAATCTTAACCGGCCGCACCCACCAAATCCGTGTCCACCTCCAAGCTATCGGCTACCCCATTGTTGGCGACCGCACCTACGGCATCAAAAAATACAACGACCATTTTACCAAAGCCTACAACCTCAACCGCCAATTCCTCCACGCCGCCCAACTCCAAATTAAAATCCCCGGGGATAAGATTGACAAAAAAATCACACTGGCAGCAAAACTGCCGGATGATTTACAAAAGATTATTAGCGAATTAGCGTAGTCGGTATATTCATTTACTTAAAGGCAAATCTATGTCATAATGATATGATAATCTTTAATTATACATTATGGTTAAAAAACCATATATCATTGCAATCGCTATTATAGCCGTTGTAGCAATCGTGGGACTTGTTGGATTTGGTTATTCAACCGACCTATTTAAAGGGAGCTTATACCTAAAACCCTCATCAATAAGTAATGCACCTAAAATTGACTTAAGCCAAAATCCCATAACCTCCTCAAAATCAAATTACCCTTTTTCAGCGCACATTAGCGGCAGTGCAAACATTAAGGCGGTCGCTCTAACCTTAAATGGTAAATATATTCAAATACCTGCCCTAAACAGTGGTGGCTACACAAAAACAACTCTTTTCTTAACAGGAGGAAAAAATAACATATATATTCAAGCAAAAGACGCAAACGGACTATCGGCAAGTAAAGAGTTAACCGTACTGTACCCCCAAATCACAGAGCCAGCAGTTTCAAGCGATGAACCAGTTCCAACCAATACACCACCAGCAGATAGAGTAATAACAACGCCGGTTCCAGTAACTACGCCGCCAAATGATAACCACCCCGTACCAACATGTACATCGGGATGGTATTTAAATAACAACACTGGCGAATGTTCAGCCAGCCTCGTTCCCCTTCCAACATGTCCCGCAGGATGGTTATATAACAGCAGATCAATCACATGTGAAATTGATGAAACAATGCCAGTACCTATGGTTAACTAAAACTACAAAATCACAACATCACATACATCACAAAAAAAGCCTCTAGAGTTTCTAGAGGCTTTTTAAATTACCCAATCTTAACAACTTCAACCACCGTCTCGTTTTGACGATGACCTTTATTTCTCATATAACGTTTTTTGGCTTTCATCTTAAAAACTCTAATTTTGTCACCTAAACGATGAGACAAAACTTTAAGTTCAACTTTACCACCTTCAACAAATGGATGACCTACTTTAATATCTGTCTCCGCTTCGTCAAAAGTCATTAAAACTTCTTTCACGGTAAGATTTTTTCCTTCTTCCGTTTCTAAACGATTTACAACGAACTTGTCACCTTCCTTAACTTTGTACTGATGACCTTTAAAATTTATTACTGCGTACATACCTAAAACGGCTTAAATGCTGCGCCAAATTATCCGATTACACTTTAAATTGCAAGAGAAAAATCTCATTTCCCAATAAAATCCTGTGTTTTTTGCTCAGCTTCTAAAAATATATCTCCTAACTGTGCTAGTTCCTCTTCAACAAAATTGGCTAACACATACTCATTAAGCGCCCACTTTTGCTTTAACTCATCCGTGCGATTTTCAATACCGATTCGCAACCGTGAAATTTCATCAGTACCTAATTGCTCAACCACAGATTTCATGCCATTATGGGTACCGGCACTTCCCTTCTCCTTAAATCGAATCGAACCAAACGGCAAATCGACATCATCATAAACAACTAAAATGTCAGCATTTGCCAAATTATAAAACTGCTTAATTGCCACCAACGCCTCACCCGACAAATTCATAAAAGTAGTTGGTTTCACCAATAGCAACCTATCTGCACCGCATTCTGCAACCACAGCCTTAAACTTGCTCTTTTCTTCCCAATCATTACATCCAAGCTTTTGCCCTAAGTAATCCAAAAACAAAAACCCCACATTGTGACGGGTCTTTACGTATTTTGCACCGGGATTGCCTAGGCCAATAATTAATTTCATAAACCAACAATAACCGATCTAAGCCTCCTCTTCAAGTATTTCAACAACGTGATCAATATCATCTGTTACGTCTTCCAACTCTTCCCTAAACTCTAATGCCTTATTACCAACAAATTGATACGCATACGCACCACAAACCAACAAAATAAGGGCACCCAACAAAATCGCCACAATCGGATCACCAAAAAATGGCACTCTTTTCAGCCCTTCCCAAATTCCATACCAAAACATAATCAAACCAACACCAGCCACAAATGTATAAACCACGTGATGCGATTTAACAAAACGCTCACGCTTCATTAACAAATTATAAGCAGTATGATGCCACATTGTCCTCATCTTCTTAACTCTAAAATGTGGCATTTCGGCGGAATTATTATTTTCTTGAGGCATCAACATGGATTACGATCCCATAATCATACCACAACAAGACCAATAACGCTACCCAACCCACTCAATATCATCATCACCAATCAATAAGTGATCACCGGGATTTGCACCAAGTCGAGCCAATTCTTTAGCCACTTTTTTCTTATGCAAGACATCGTATACACGAGCCAAAGCCTCATCATTGTCTAAGTCAGACATAATCACAATTTGCTCAACCCTATTGCCACTAACCCTAAACTGCTTAAAGGTTTCTTCTTTGTCGGTATAAGGGTCCAAATATTGCGCCTCGCCAACATATTCAACTGTAACCCGTTGCGAATCATCCAAATGCGGACGGAACACCTTAAATTCAGTAGCAGCATCAACATCTTTAGGAATCTCCTCCACTTCCGGCTTAACTAAATCGATTTTCTCACGCAAAGCAAAAACTAATTCCTTAAGCCCTTGATTAGCTGCCGCCGAAATCAGCAACAACTTACCTTCCAAAAATGGATATTTCTTCAAAAACTGCTTGTGACGCTTTTCAATTTCTTTCTCATCAAACACATCAATCTTATTTAAAACAACAAGCTGATCACGTTGCATCATTTTTGGATCAAACAGCATGAGCTCATTGTTGATCACCTCAAAACTTTCCACAAAATCATCACGACTAATATCAATCAAATGTAACAATACTGCTGTTCGCTTAATATGACGCAAAAATTTATCACCAACACCTTTACCTTCATGAGCCCCCTTAATTAAACCTGGCACATCAGCAACCACAAAATTTTGATCAGCATTACCGCCAAATCGTTTCATTTCAATTACACCCAAATTCGGCACTAAAGTAGTAAAAGGATAATCCCCAATTTTTGGCTTTGCCGAAGAAATCACAGACACCAAAGTCGATTTTCCCGCAGATGGATAACCAATAATTCCAACATCCGCAATCATTTGTAGTTCTAAGGTCAAATCCAATTTAACACCCGGTTCACCCTTTTCGGCAAAACGCGGTGTTTGTCGAACACTACTGGTAAAATGGGCATTACCATAACCACCACGACCACCTCTGGCAGCAATCACCTGCATACCATGGCTTGTAATATCAAATAACAACTTTTTATCTCGATCATCTTTATAAATTTTTGTTCCTAATGGCACCTCAATAACCAAATGTTCCCCATTTTTACCATGTTTATTATTTTTTCCACCGGTACCACCTTCTTCGGCAGCTAAGTACTTACGTGTATTTAAATCACCCAAAGTATTTATATTTTGATTACCTTCAAAAATAATGGAGCCACCATTGCCACCATCACCACCGTCGGGTCCACCCTTAGCGTTATATTTAAGCCTTTTAAGGCTCATTAAGCCATCGCCTCCCTTGCCAGCTTCTACTGTTATATTAGTTTCGTCGCAAAACATATTTTGAGCAACTTAAATGAAAATTATCTACTCCCAACCCCTAAACAAGTCAAATATATAGTATTTTCATCTAAATTACTAACCCAAACTACACATTTTCTAGCACCATCACCAAAACTACTCATCACTGCATCTGCATCTGCATTTCTTAAATGTACCGCCACCTCATTTACACCATTACATCGTAAATCCCCATCACGATCCACAGTACAATCTTCAGCAACCATATCTCCTAAATTACTTGCCGGTACACGAACCTTGTAAGTATTTTCTCCACTCAAACCTTTTTTTAAAACACAATTATCGAGAAGAACATAACCACCCGCATCAGTATTTGCCACAGCAACATAAGCATAAATCAAACCTGATAAAACAACCGGCACTGCGATCAACGTACTCATACCCATCAACAGAACTCTCCTCTCCCGTCTTAAAGTCTCTACAGAATCGTCTACTCCCACTACTTCTGCTATTACAATTTGTCTAAACTTCTTTAACGACTCCGCAAACTCACGCAACTCGTGTAAACACGCTGCAACATCTGCATCACCATATGTAGTCTTTACACATCCCTGAAACGATTTCACCTCGCCTAAAAAAACTAATACCATTCCCGAATCTAAATTCTCAGATTTACAATTCCCACGTCGAGCATTAAAATTATCCCAAGCTAATACTACAGCATTAATATCAACATTATTACTATCAATATCATGTATAAGCTTTACTAACTGATCATCAGCAGACACTTCAACAGAACACTAGGAGTATCCATACTACAAACTATTAAATATAAGTGGGAACTTTAACACATCCCCACCAAAAGTCAAATCAAGCTTGGCTATACAAACTAATCGGGTAGAGTTTTAGTTAGCAATTTCCAGCGTGCTGGGAAATTTGAGTTGACACGATTTGCAGTGTTTCGTTTTTGGCGCGTAACGCCGGTATAAGAAGAGATTTTGAAATTTATGAAGTTGATGTCGAAAATTTCTTTTTTGTGGGGCTGGGTGAGAGTGTGCTTACCACGCTGCCTTCTGTTTGGTAGGTGTATGTTTGGGCATGCGGAACATGTGGTGTAATAGCATTAGTAAGCCATAAATGGCTGGTTTTTACGCTCTAAATCAGCTACAATTTAGACATTCTTTGATTAGCAAACATGGATGATTCTGAATTGTACAAATTGTGTCAGGAGTATGGAAACAACGCTAGGATGTGGAGCCGCAAATTTGCGGCCTTGCTGCCCGAGGTGGATAAACGTCAGCTTTATCGCAAGCACGGTTTTTATTCTATTTATGAGTTTGCAGCTAAGTTAGCCGGCATGGGGCGTAAGAACGTTGAAGAGGTGTTGCGTACATACAGCAAGGTTGAGGACAGGCCGCTTTTAAAGGCCCAAATTGAGGAATTTGGGTGGTCAAAGGTTAGAGTGATCACACCACTAATAGAAACAGTAGAAGAAACCAAGCTAGTTGAAATGGTCAAAACCTTACCAAGAGAGGCATTATCTGAATGTGTGCATGAACTTAAAGGTTCTAAACCTAGGGGATTTGAAACAATAACCTTTAAAGTGGATAAAAAGACAGCACTTGAGTTTAGAAAATTCCAACAACAGTTGGAGAAAGAGGCAAAAATGAAAATGCCATTGGGTAAAGTTTTAGCCAAGCTGCTAACAAAAATCGAGCCTGCACCAAAAATTTCCAGCGTGCTGGGAAAATCAAAAAAAGTTACTAGGTATGTTCCGGCACAAACAAAACGTGAGGCAGTTGCCAAACACAATGGAAAATGTGCCTATCCAAGCTGCAATAAGCCGTATCAAGAAATTCACCACCCGCAGCGGTTTGCTATTAAAAGGTCACACGAGGACAACGAGGAACAGGCGCCAGCCCTCTGGAGCGTACAAACGGAGCGAAACTGGAACGATTACAAAAGTCGGGTGGAGGAGGTTTACCGCTTTATGATTTACACAACATGCATTATTTTTATCGGATTTGTTTAAAGAGCCCAGCTACACACCATTTACTAAGTCAATTCATCTAGTTACAATAATTGTAATAAACATGACCTAACCTAAATGATCAAAAACCTATCCGCCCTCTACCTCACAAAACCCGAAAACATCCGCTATTTTACAGGCTTTATCGGCACTTTTGGTATTGCCTTAGTTAGCAGTAACCACACCTACCTAATTACAGATGGTCGCTATACCGAACAAGCAAAAAAACTTTGCAACAAAAAGACGCAAATCATTATTATCAAAGATTCCTTAAATGAAGAGATCAAAAAACTAGCTCAAAAGCACAAATGGCAAAAAGTGGGATTTGAAGGCAATCACCTTACCTACTACCAAGCCCTAAAAATTCGCCGAGACTACAAACCGCTAAATTTAACACCATTAGGTGGAGAAATAGATCAATTACGCATAATCAAGACTGAACAAGAAATTAGCACAATGAAGGAGTCGCAGCATATAAACGAAAAAACCCTAACCGAAACTCTCAAGTTTCTCAAAGTTGGCATCACGGAAGCAGAAATCGCCTGGAAGATTCGCGAAATCGCCTACCAACTTGGCGCCACAGAACTTGCCTTCGATCCAATCATCGCCTTTGGCAAAAACAGTTCAAGCCCACACTATACACCAGATCATAAATGTAAACTTAAGAAGGGAGACGTCGTCTTAATTGACATGGGCGTAAAATACGAAGGTTACTGCAGTGACATGACCCGCACATTTTTTACCAAACCACCAAGCACACAAGAGGCCGAAGTTTACAACACCGTGCTAGCCGCTCAAGTAAATGCAATCAACAAACTCAAGCCAGGAATGAGAGGTAAACAAGGCGACCTGCTTTCGCGCCAAATTATTGAACAAGCCGGCTATGGCGACCATTTTGCCCACGCCAACGGCCACGGTGTGGGGCTGGAAATTCACGAATCCCCTTCCCTTTCCTCAAAATCAAAACATCAAGATCGTAACATGAGGTTAGCTAAAAACATGATTATTACAGTAGAACCAGGCATATATTTGCCGGGAAAGTTTGGCGTCCGCATCGAAGACATGATCGTAATTAAAGATGAACAAAACATAAATCTAACCAAATTCCCCAAACAAATAATTGAATCATTCCAGTTTAACCTGTAAAGTCGAACTACTAAGTTAACAACATCGATATGTGTGGGATTTTTGCTTATGTGGGTCCAAAAAACAGTGCGCATAGTTTAGTTATTGAAGGTTTAAAAAAACTAGAATACCGGGGATACGATTCTTGGGGCATTGCCTGCAAGCAAGCCGATAAACTTTGTATTTACAAGCAAGTCGGCAAAATTTCCGATGCCAAACTAAGCCTCCTTAAAGAAATTAAAGAAAGCCGTATTGCCATGGGGCACACCCGTTGGGCAACACATGGCGGTGTTACCGATTTTAATGCTCACCCGCACTGCTCAATAGACGGCAAAATCACAGTAATCCATAACGGTATTTTTGAGAATTATCAAAAAATTAAAAATGAGTTAATCACCAAAGGTTACGAATTTAAAAGCGAAACCGACACAGAAGTCGCCGCTCAGCTAATTCATTATCATTACGAAAAAAACAAGGACTTAATGAAATCGATCCAACAAACACTAACAGAACTAGAAGGACGTTATGCCCTAGTAATTATGAACGATGAGTCAAATCAAATGATTGTAGCTAGACGCGGGTCACCGCTCATTATTGGCGTAGGTCCCGAAAAACATGAGTACTTTTTGGCGTCAGACGTACCTGCTTTTTTAAAGTACACAAACCAAGTCATGTACCTAGATGATGAACAAATGGCAATCATCGAATTAGATCAAAACATAAAATTTATCGACCTTCAGACCAATAAAGAAATTACCAAACGAACAATCACCCTCGATTTAAAAGAAGAAGAAGCCCAAAAAGGCGAATTTGCCCATTTCATGATTAAAGAAATTTGGGAACAAAAAGACACACTATTAAGAGCCGTCAACCAAGACAAACACAAACTCAAAGTTGTTGCCAATCTCATCGAAAATGCTTTTGGTACCTACCTAATTGGCTGCGGAACTGCCGGCAAAATTTGCCTTGCCGCCACTTACCTATTCGCCAAAATTGCCAAAAAACACATCAACTTTGCCTACGGATCCGAATTTCCCAGTTTTAAAGATTTTATTAAAGAAGGCTCTCTTTTAATTAGTGTCTCCCAAAGTGGCGAAACTGCCGACACCCTAGAAGCCATGGAAGTCGCCAAAGAAAAAGGCGCCACCCTTGCCACCATTATCAACGTCGAAAGCTCCACTATGGCACGTATGGCCGACATCACCCTTCCTATTAAAGCCGGCCCCGAAAAAGCGGTTGCCTCAACCAAGGCCACAACTTCACAATTAGCCATTTTAATCCTACTTGCCTACGCCAGTGCCGACCAACTAGATCTAGGCGAACAATTACTAATAAATGCCGCCAGCCAAATTAACGACATGCTAAACCCCCGCTACGAAGATCATTTACGCGAACTCGCTCTCAAAATTATGAATGCCGAAAGTATGTACATTATTGGCAAAGGCGTAAATTACCCAATGGCACTTGAAGCCGCCATCAAACTCCAAGAAGTTTCATACATTCACGCAGAAGGATTTGCCGGCGGCGAACTAAAACACGGTCCTCTAGCCCTTATTAGCAAAGGGACCCCCGTAATTGTCCTAACCGCAAAAGACGAAACCTATTCCGACATTCTCTCCAACGCCATGGAAATCAAAAGTCGCGGTGGCTACATTATTGGTGTCGGTCCAATTAACGAAGATATTTACGATTACTGGATTAAAGTCCCGGACGTTGGCAATGCCTCACCAATCATCAACATTATTCCAATTCAAATTCTTTCTTATCATTTAGCCATATTACGCAACAACGACCCGGACAAACCTCGCAATTTAGCAAAAAGTGTAACCGTTAAATAATAACACCATAATATGATCAAAAATACAAAAATTGTTGCCACCATTGGTCCCGCTAGCAATAGCCTCAAGATTCTAAAACAAATGATTACGCACGGCATGAACGTTGCCCGTATTAACGCTAGCCATGGCAACCATAAACAACATAAAGAAATAATCGAAAACCTGCGCACCGCCGAAAAAGCCACAAAAAGCAACATCGGCATTTTATATGATCTCCAAGGCCCAAAAATTAGAATTGGCGATCTCGATAAAGAAGGTGTTACTCTTAAAAAAGGCGAAAAAATTATCCTCCACGACGGCCAAGCCTATATCGAAAAACACGGCCAAAAATACATTCCGATTCAATACAAACCCCTAACACACGCAGTCGAAGTTGACGAACCAATTCTCATTAAAGACGGCCTCGTTGAATTAAAAGTCCTAAGCCACAATTTGCACAAAACTCAAGTAGAATGTGAAGTAATTGCCGGCGGTTTGATCACAAGCAAAAATGGCATTAATGCACCAAAAACAGCACTAACATCAGCAGCATTAACAACCAAAGACAAAGCCGACCTTGAGTTTGCCAGTTCCGCCGACGTTGACTTTATTGCTCTCTCCTTTGTACGCACAAGCGCCGACCTCGCATTACTGCGCACCGAATGTAAAAAACTAAAATTCACTCCATCCATCATTGCCAAAATTGAAAGACCGGAAGCTATGGAAAACCTCGAAGAAATCACCAAAAACGCCGACGCCATCATGATTGCCCGCGGCGACCTCGGAATCGAAATCCCCGCTGCCAAAGTTCCCCTCGCCCAACGTAAAATTATTATGGTAGCCAACAAATTCGGTAAACCCGTAATTACGGCCACCCAAGTTTTAAACTCCATGGTCAACAACCCTCGCCCCACCCGCGCCGAAGTAAGTGACGCCGCCAACGCCGTCTTTGACCAAACCGACGCCATCATGCTCTCCAACGAAACAGCCGTTGGTGAATACCCGGTTGAAACAATTCACATTTTAAATGAAATCATCCAAAGTATCGAAACAGAACTCAGAACCAACAAAGAACTTGCCCACGCCAGCCACTATCAATTCAAAAACCTCAACCCCCTCAAGGCAATCACCCTAAATGCTCTGGAACTGGCAATGGATTTAGACGCAAAAGTACTAGTAGCCGTCACCAAAAGTGGCTACACCGCTAATCAATTAGCCAAATATCACTCATTCCTGCCAATCGTGGTTTACACACCAAACAAACAAATCAAACGCCAACTAAGCTTAACATGGGGTATAAACGAGATTCATATTAAAAAAGAGATCGACCCTACAAACCCAACTCCTTTTTTAAGAGAAGACCTCATTAAACAAAAACTAGTCAAAAAAGGTGACGAAGTTGTTGTTTGTAACGCCGGTAAAAATAGTCGCGAACGCTTAATTATCACCTTTGCCGTGTAAAACATTTTTTATAACACGATGGCAATCCTTACTACCAAGGCGATAATGAATTAGTACATCCAAACCACCATCTACCCTAAACACATTTAATAACTGCACCAAATCATCCACCGCAAGACCAAATCCTATCAACGTCTTAATAACTCCTCTCGCAACCTCTAGCTTGGCAGGTAACCCATATTCCGGATTCCTTAAGACATGAGTCTCTAAAAAATCACCCAAACCAGGCAATCGATCATTCATAGTGCGAAGAGTCAGCAATTTTTCACCATAATTATATAAAAGAATCAAATTCTCTTGATAAGGCTTACTCATAATCACCACCTTCCAACTCAAACAACCCCACAGTTCTTCATCTTTTAATAATTTTAAAAATTCAGAAGCCAACTCTACACAAGAATCTTTCTTATATTCAAGATTAGATTTTTGTAATCCAGACAATACCTCTCGAACTATATCCACATTTCTCAAATCAACTGCATCAATAAGCTTTAAAGCGTTACCCAACGAATCCCAATCACAATACTTTCGCCCAAAAACAGATAAAATTAAATTAATTTGCTCAATAAAACCGGCGGTCAACTCTTCAGCTGTTAACATCACCTCTCGCACTGCAACAGCACTAGTTTCAACAACATCCACAACCGGCTCAATTACATCAGGATAATAATGCCCTAAATACCCTCCTTTTAAATCTGCCAAAGGATCACCAAAATGCTCCCGTACCAATAACGTAACAGCATCTTCATCAGGATTTTTCCCCCTATCCACCATCTAAAAATCTAAATTACCAATACTATAGCAAAATAATCTCTTTTGGCAACATTATTGTCCTAACCAAACACTCTGCCCATG
>Ga0210019_1001909_pt1 | contig 21154 bp, 16 predicted proteins | sample CryGeyCG2114_020_2_FD_183969 | JGI IMG/M metagenome (GOLD analysis project Ga0210019, IMG submission 183969) | Groundwater microbial communities from aquifer - Crystal Geyser CG11_big_fil_rev_8/21/14_0.20 (SPAdes) (version 2) | ecosystem: Environmental > Aquatic > Deep subsurface > Groundwater ...
CTCAAGAACTTAGCTGTTCTCTCGAAAGTGACATCGATCACCAACGCGAACCCCGATGCGGACAACACGAACATTCCGACAGGCATCACGCCGTTCGGTCAGTTCAAATTCACCGCTGCAAGTAACGCAAACTCGCTCAACGGTCTGAACAAGTGGGTTCTCTCCGGTGTGATCTTCAACATCAACGCGACGCAGGTTGCGATGAACTCCAGTGGATTCAACATCTACAACAAGAACGACTCCACGCAGAAAGTCGCCTGTGGTGCATACTACTCGAATGCCACAGAAAAGAAGATTACCGCAGGATCAAGCCATGCATCCGGTGCGTTCCTTGTGCAGTGTAAAGGTCTCGTCGGTTCCATCGTTGACACAACGGTTGATCCGGGAGCATCTGTAACACTCGTTCTGGAAGGCGATGTGAACAATGCGAAGATTGGTACCGTGACATCGTCACTCCAGGCTTCCATTCAGGAATTCACAAGTCCAAACCGAAACGATTTCGGTGTTCACGCGACACAGAGGAACCAGCTGATGTGGAACGACACAGATACGACTACAACAAAGTTCTACTGGGTTGAGTATCCAGAGACAGTTGTCAACTCCACGAGTTACAAGAGCTAATCTTGAATTCTGGATCTATCGCGTCATTGCGATACAAAAACCCCGCTCAGAGGAGCGGGGTTTTTTGTTGTCCATGGGGGAACTATGGTTCCCCCATGAACCCCTGCCTGCCGGCAGGCAGGCCCTCCTTTAACGTGTTACTTCAGAGCGGCAAAGCCGCTCTTCGTAACAGCCCTTTAAAAAATTTTTCTTTTAAAGGTGAGTAGTGCCTTGATTACCGGTCGTAACACAATCTCCTGTTCCTTGGGATACACCACCACTTCTCCACCGAACTTCTCTTTGAATTGTGATACAGAAGTCCAGGGATGACCGGGTGTTTCAGGTGGGGCAATACCGAACAGGTCATACTTCTCACATCCCTGCCTCTTACACCTCTTCATTGCTTCCCATTGCAGTAGGTACGGCGCCATGAGAGCGCGATGTGCATACGATGATGCGCCGTAGTAGTAGTAACCGGTATGTTCGTAGATAACTCCTATCAACCCAGCGATCGCACGTTCTCTCGTTTCCCCCGCGGGGTTCCCCTCCCTGAGGGAGGGCGTAAAGCCCCGTGGGGGCCACGCCCCTTTACGGGGGCAGGGGAGGGGGATAGATGCAATCAACAAAAAACTCCCGGGTAATTTCTCTAAGAATGTTTGATACTCTTCCTTAGGTTTAATTCTAAATCCATCCCTTCCTCCAGTTTCCTGAAGAAGAGCATAAAACATATCGACATCATTTGATTCCCTTACAGTCACTCCATGCTTTTCTGCAACACGAATGTTGTAGCGCCCTTTCGGTTTCATGTGTGCGAGAATCTCTTCTTCTGATTGTGTGAGATCAATCATACGCGTTGCTTCTGGCTGTTCATGACGTGAGCTGATTTGTAGTTTATAGTTTGTAACTTGTACTGGTTCTTCAGGTGAAAAGTACAGGGAAAAACATTGTTCTTTCTTTGCGTCTTGAATAATTCTTTCCAGCAGTTTCTCTCTGTGTTTTCCAATAGGACCGCGTGGGATATCCCATGTGCAGAAACCACCGAGCGTGCGGTCAATACTAACAAGAGCATGTGCGTCTCCCTCTTCGTATATACGCACCTCTTTCCCCAGCGCCTCCTGATACTTCTTCCAAGCCTGTGATTGCCAAAGCGGTACATGCATTGTTGGAATTATACGTTCTGCAATCGTATACTACCTACGTACCTACTTCTACCTTCTTGCTATGCCCTACACCCTTCCAGACCTTCCCTACGATTACTCCGCCCTCGAACCGCACATCGATGCGCGCACGATGGAAATTCACCATACGAAGCACCATCAGGCCTACATTGATAAAGTGAATGCGGCGTTGGAAGGAACGGAGTTCGCCGGAAAACCCATTGAGGAAGTGATTGCGAATCTTGGTTCGATTCCAGAAGACAAACGCACTGCTGTGCGCAATAACGGCGGAGGACATGCGAACCACAGTCTGTTCTGGACGGTGTTACATACAGAAGGTGGAGAACGTAGTGGTGAGCTTGAGGAGGCGATTAGTAGTACATTTGGCTCATTTGATGCCTTCAGAGAGAAGTTTAGTACTGCGGCAGCAACCCGCTTTGGTTCCGGCTGGGTGTGGCTCATCGTAGATGATAGCAGTCAGTTGGTAGTAGTGAGTACGGCGAATCAAGATTCGCCGTTGATGGGGAAGGACATTGCCGGCTGCAGCGGAACACCCATCCTGGGTTTAGATGTCTGGGAGCATGCGTACTATTTGAATTATCAGAACCGCCGTCCCGACTACATCGCCGCATTTTGGAACGTGGTGAATTGGGGGGAGGTGGAAAGGCGATGGAAGGAGGTAGATTGAGAGATGTATTTCAGGAGACGTTGCACCGCAACATCTCTACAGTAGAGGGAATACTGCTGCCATATTCCCCAAAAGTGACCGTGGTTCAATAATTCATGTCACGAATATGTAGAGACGTCCCGGTGGGACGTCTCTCTGTGAAAGATGTACCATGTTTTCATGCAAACCTTCTCTCACCCCAAACTTGAACACTGCAAAAACGAATTGCGTCCTCTCCTGCAACAACTTATAGACGGCAACTACCACCAAACAGCCGAAGCCGTGTTCCACGCCGTTGCCCATACGGGAGTCGAAACGGACATGAATCCCGAATTAAAGCAAAAACCGACGATGGAGGAGTTTTTAAAGAGTGCCTAGGGAAGCTCTGAAAAACGTGTCATCCTGAGGTGCAAATTTTTGTGTACATGGATTCGTGGCTACTCCACTTCGTTCCGTAGCACCTCACCATGACACAGAAAAGATTGCCACGAACGGATGGCCGTTTTTCAGAGCTTCCCTAGATCCATTTCTCCTTGACTCCCTCCTCTCTTCCCCTACAATTTCCCCATAACAGCGAGTCTCGATTGTGTTATGAGCGCTGCGAAGCCTTTTTTGAGGTCGAGCAGTGCGTTTTACTCGTTTCTCACTTCTTACTTCTACCTTCTACTCTCTTATCACATGGCTGCCAAGAAGAAGGCTACGGCGAAAAAAACAAAAAAAATTGCAAAAAAAGCACCAAAGAAAGCTGTGAAAAAGGTGGTGAAGAAGAAAGCAGTGAAGAAAGTTCCCAAGAAGACCACGAAAAAGCCGGTTGCGAAAAAAACACCGCCGCACAAGAAGAAAGTTGTTGTGAAAAAGCCGGCAGTGTCCAAAAAACCCTCTGCTACGCAAAAAGAAGTAAAGAAAGTAGAGAAGAGACCGGTACAAAAGTCTGAGAGTAAACCCGTTGCATCACCAAAGAAAGCTCCGATGAAGAAAGCGACACTGAAGTACAAGTTGGACGTGGAACAGAGCATTCTGCCGGATCTCATTCCTCATGTGGTTCCATCACGAGTGAAGGCGAAGGCGATTACCGAGAAGGTCAATCCACTCTACACGCAGAACCGTCGTTCCTACTTTGCGGAAGATGAAGCCATGGGCGAAATTGTTCCATCGCTCATTGAAATGCAGATTGAGAGTTACAAATGGTTTCTCACGGAAGGTTTGCAGGAACTTCTCGAAGAGATCAGTCCCATTACGGACTTCTCTGCGAAAAGACTGGAACTCCGTGTGCTGGGACACACATTCGATCCTCCGAAATACGATCCGGAAACGTGTCGCAGAAGGAACTTGAACTATGAGTCTGCTCTGAAAGGATACGTGCAGCTCATTAACAAGGAAACGGGAGAAATTAAAGAGCAGGATGTGTTCCTGGGCTCCATTCCTCTTATGACTGCGCATGGAACATTTATCATTGGAGGAATTGAGCGTGTGGTTGTGCATCAGCTTGTGCGTTCGCCAGGAGCGTTCTTCTCGGTCATGTCGGATAACCCTAAATACCACGCAGCAAAAATTATTCCAAAGCGCGGTGTGTGGATCGAGATTGAAACCGACCGTCGTGGCATCATCAGTTGCAAAATCGATAGAAAGCGCAAGATTCCCGTTACGCAGATGTTGCGTATTTTTGGGTACGAAACGGATGCGGAGATCCTGGATCTCTTTAAGGATGTGACTGACGAAATCGATTTCATTTCCACGACACTTGATAAGGACACGCTGCACACCGTTGAGGATGCGTACCAGAGCATCTACCGACGTATTCGTCCGGGAGACTATGCAACGCCTGAAAACGCGAAACAGCTCATTGATTCCCTGTTCTTCGATTTCAAGAAGTATGACATGGGCGCCATCGCTCGCTACAAACTCAACAGACGTTTTGGTGCGGATTTGCCGAGCGATGAGGAGCATCGTGTCTTCCAAGTGAATGACTTTGTGGAAATTCTCCGTGAACTTATTCGCCTGAACTCCGGCATCGGTGTCCCGGACGATATTGATCATCTCAGCAACCGACGCATTCGTTCTGTAGGAGAGTTGGTCCAGAATAAATTCCGTGTCGGTCTGGCTCGCACGGAGCGTATTGTGAAAGACCGCATGACGGTGATGGATATCGAAACGGTGACACCGGTTCAACTCATTAACTGTCGCCCGATTACTGCGGCCATGCGTGAGTTCTTCGCGAGTTCGCAACTGTCGCAATTTATGGATCAGACGAACCCGCTTGCGGAACTGGCACACAAGAGACGTCTCTCTGCAATGGGGCCCGGAGGACTCTCCCGTGAACGAGCGAGCTTCGATGTGCGTGACGTGCACCCCAGTCACTACGGACGTATCTGTCCTATTGCGACCCCGGAAGGTCCCAATATCGGACTTGTCGTGCATCTGGCGGGATTTGCCAAAGTCAATATGTTCGGATTCCTCGAGGCGCCGTACAAAGAGTTAAGCCACAGCGTTCCTCTGAACGCAGATAAGCTTCTGGGGCGCATCCTTGATGAAGACATGAAAGACGGTCGCAAGATTCTTGCGAAAGAAGGTGATGTGGTTGAAATGAAAAGTCTTGCACAAACCATTATTGCACAGCTCAAGAAGGATGGAAAAACACATGTTCCTGTTCGTGCGTACATTACGGACAAAGTGGTGTACCTTGATGCAGAGCAGGAGCGGCGTTTGGTCATTGCTCAGGCACAGTTGCCTTCAAATCTTTCCGAGCATGGTGAACTGTTATCTACGCGTGTATCTGCTCGCAAGGGAGGTGAACCGGAGCTGGCGCATGTGCGGGATGTGACGCACGTCGATGTGTCGCCCAAGCAGATTTTATCGCTTACCACATCACTGATTCCGTTTCTGGAGCACGACGATAACACGCGTGCATCCATGGGAACGAACATGCAGAGGCAAGCAGTTCCCCTTATACAACCCGAGGCACCTATTGTGGGAACTGGACTGGAAGGCTTGGTTGCCGCAGCATCCGGTTCGGCCATCCTGGCAGAGGAAGAAGGAGAGGTGACGTACGTGGACGCGCAGAAAGTGTCAGTTATTTACGCATCCGGCCGAAAGCAAACGTATGCATTGCAGACATTCATGCGCAGTAACCACGGAACATGCTTCCACATGCGTCCTCGCGTTGATCGTGGGCAGAAAGTGAAGAAGGGTGATGTGCTTGTCGACGGGACCGCAGTGGAAGATGGTGAACTTGGTTTGGGACAGAACCTGCTTGTGGCGTACATGTCCTGGCAGGGGTACAACTTTGAGGATGCAGTTATTATTTCCGACCGCATTGTGGAGGATGGCCTGTACGATTCCATTCATATCGAGTCCTATATTACTGACGTACGCGAAACAAAACTGGGTCCAGAAGTGGTAACGCGTGATATCCCAAATGTGGGGGAATCGAAACTCAAGGATCTGGATGAGGAAGGTGTTGTCCGCATTGGTGCAACGGTGCACGAAGGAGATATTCTCGTGGGAAAGATTACGCCGAAAGGAGAAAGCGAACTGACTCCGGAAGAGCGTCTGCTTCAGGCAATTTTCGGAGATAAAGCGAAGGACGTGAAGGATAGTTCTCTTCGTCTTCCCGGTGGTGCAGGTGGAAAGATTGTCGATGTACACATCTTCGATCGTGCGGAAGGAGACGAACTTCCTACGGGGGTCATGAAGCAAATTGAAGTGTTTGTTGCACAGACGCGCAAGATGCAGGTGGGAGACAAAATGGCAGGTCGCCACGGAAACAAAGGCGTCGTCTCGCGCATTGTGCCGAAAGAGGATATGCCTTTTCTTGCCGATGGAACGCCGGTGGATATTATTCTCAATCCTCTCGGCGTCACGTCGCGTATGAATATTGGTCAGGTGCTCGAGACACACTTAGGTTGGGCATGTCGTGCGTTAGGGATCAAAGTTGCCACCCCGGCGCTCAATGGTATAAGCACGAAGCAGATTGAAGATTGTTTAGAGGCGGCAGGCTTGCCATGTGGTGGGAAAGTGCAATTGTTTGATGGACACACAGGAGAGCCGATGAAGCACAAGACCACTGTAGGAATTGCATACATGCTCAAGCTTCTCCATCTTGTGGAAGATAAGATCCATGCACGTTCTGTGGGGCCGTATTCTCTTGTAACGCAACAGCCACTCGGCGGAAAGGCGCAGCACGGAGGCCAGAGATTTGGAGAAATGGAAGTGTGGGCACTGGAAGCGTATGGTGCTGCGTACACACTGCAGGAGATGTTGACGATCAAATCGGATGATGTAATTGGCCGCGCAAAAGCGTATGAATCCATAGTAAAAGGTGAACCTATTCAGCGTCCATCTATCCCGGAATCGTTCAACGTGCTTGTGAAAGAGTTGCAGGCATTGGGCATGAAAGTGGAACTGCTCAACTTCGATAGAGCGCATGCAGTGGAGAAAGCTTCTCAATACATCGAGCATAGCGAAGAAGAAGAGGAAGGAAGCGTGGTTCCTAAAGGAGATGAGATTGCGGAGTTACAGGAAGAGAGCACTGAATCTTCCGAGGAAGTGAAAGAAGGTATTGAAGAAGGAAAACCTGTCGAAGCACAGGGCGAAACGGCAAAGGAAGAAATGGAAGAAGCGGCGAGTGAGGAGGCGATGTATAACGCGTAGTTGCAAGTGTCATTCTGAGGTGCAAAACATTTTGTGTATGGTTTGTGGCTTTCTCTGCTCTGCTCCGAAAGCACCTCACCATGACACAAAATGTTTTGCCACGAAGGATAGATACGTGATACCGATTTAGACTACATAGACAAGAGCATCCACAAACTTCGTACTTCATTCCATGCGTTTTGAACAAGGAGGATTGTTGTATCGAGTATTGATGTCAGGACTCCTTGTTTTTGAGTGTCGCCTTCAAATTCGCGGGTGTGTGTTAGCAAGGGAATGTATGGAGATGTTTCCTCCGGAGCTTTTTCTTTCGGCCCTCCAATCGGATCCACAGGTTCTCTGCGTTTGACGAGTGCTGCTTTTGTATGATCTTTTGTGACGAGCACAGTGGAGGGGAGGTGATCCAGTGGGTCAACATGTTGTCCGTTTTGAATGACTTCAAGATGCACGTGTGCTCCTGTAGTCATAGGTCCTGCGCCGTGGGTACCCGGAATGCCACCGCTGTAGCCAAGCACTTGGCCGCGTCGTACCTCCTGTCCTACTGGCACATGGATAGCAGAGAGGTGGCCGTAGAGTGTTGCCTGTCCTCCTGCGTGTGATAGGAGGACGTAGGAGTAGCCTTTCGGTCCCCCATCCTGGATGTGGAATACAAGACCGTCTGCCGTGGCGAGCACAGAAGTTCCTTGTTCCACTGCGATATCAATGCCGTAGTGAGGTACACCGAAGTACTGTTTATAGGAGGGTTCCAGGAACGTTGCGCTTATGGGACCAAGAGCGGGCCAGCCGTGCTGAGCGAAGCCGAAGCCGGTATTCTTTGCGTAGAATCCTTTTCTGCCACGAATTTTTCCTTCCTGAACCAGTCGTCGTTCGATGCTGCGCTGCAGTTGCAGAGTGATGCGATCTTGCTCTGCGGTCAATCGATCAATCTGTGAACGTACATTTGCGACGATACGTCGGTTTTCTTCAATGTCCCTGGTAGGAGCTAACACGTGTGTCTGTAGTTCTTCGTACTCTTCTATTGCCGCCGCATGCTGCACTTTGACCAGAGTGTGTTCTTGCGCCAATTCTGCAGTGGTTTTTGGGATGGAAAGCAGATCTTCAAGAAGGGTAAACGGGTCTGCACGGAGTTCTGTGAGAAGGTGGAGGGCACGCTCTTGATCGTGGTGTGGTAATGGATCGATCAATACGGGATGCAGCAGCTGTATCATGTAGAGTTTTGGCACTTCCTCTGTTTGTGATGTGAGAAGATCACGGAGCGGCGCTCTCTGTATGAGAACGATCTCTGCGAGAAAACGGACGTCTCGCAGAGCAAGAGCGTATTGATCTGCAATGCCTTCCAGAAAGTCTTCCGTACGCTGCTCCTGCAGTTCTATGCGTTGTATTTCATCAGCGAGTGCCTGAGCACGTTTCTGAGCGTCCTCCTCTTGTGAGAGAAGGTCTTCCCACTTCTGTTTCTCTTCGTGGAAGACAAGATCTGCATGTGGAGCAACGGGAAAACGGAGTACCACAAGAGAAAGTGCTGCTCCGGTGGCAACAAAAAGACAGCATTGTGCGCATAATCGCATCGTGAGGGAAGTATACAGGTTTTCAAAATTGCTTATACTGCTTCTATGTCTCTCGTCTTCCATTTTACAGACAAAACCCTCTTTGTTGCGGATGTCAAAAAGGGACAAGACGGTGAACATGCACGTGTCATGCGTCAGTTGGAAGTGGACCTTGCCAGTCGTGAACTCTCCATTGGAGATGCAGTCCAGTATGCAGTCGAAGAGTTACACATTCAGCAAAACAGCGCTGTGGATATTCTGCTGCCGACATCAAAAGTCTATACCGTGCTGTTGGAGCTGCCTGTCTCCACGCACGCGCGTCAAACTGCCCTCATACAGGAGGCATTGAGCACCGTCATTCCGGAAGATGTGACCAAGTTGGAAGTTCTCTCTCGTATTCTCGATCGCACCAAAGAGCACTTGCGTGTGGGAGTTGCAGCAGCACGGAAAGACCTCATCAAAGGGTATAGTGCCGCATGTCTTGAAGCAGGTTTGCGCGTGCGTACATGCAGCGTCGGTTCTTCTGCGTATATCGATGCTCTGGCGCGTACGGAAGAAGCACTGCTCCTCGTAGCATCTGTTCCGGAAAAAACACTCACGGTGTTCCTGCATGGATGGCCTGTTGACGAATTGCTCCTCGCGCAGGATGCATCTGCAGAGCATATACAGAAAGAGCTCACAGCTCTCGTGCAGGAATATGCGCAGAGAGGAGTGACGCTACAAACGGTCAAGCTCGAAGAGGCATTTTCCTGGGTGAGTCCTCAGGAGCAACCACTGATTGGTTGCATTGCCCATGTGCTGGCAAAGCTGCATACGGTGGAGTTTTCCGACATCGAAAGGAAAAGTGCACTGCAGAGGTACAGAGAGCGCACTCAGAGTGTATCCATATGGCTGCAGGGCGGGTTTGTAGGCGCGTGTTTTCTCTTTATTGCGGTATGGATGTGGTCCCTGTCACAGCAGCCGAGACAGACGACACCGTTTGCGCCCTGTGGGGGCTTAGAGGAACAGCTCTACCGTGATGTACCGTTGGATAGTGCGTACTGTGCGGCCATTGCATGGGCGAAGGATGCGGGGGTGACGCACGGGTATCCCGATGGTTCATTTCAGCCGGGGAAAATTGCGTCACGCGCAGAACTTCTCAAGCTCGTTGTCGAGGCGACTGCAGAGGAAGACCTGACGCAGATCACTGAGCAGAGCGGGTACACGGATGTACCGGAAGATGCATGGTTCTTTTACCATGTGCGTTACGGCAAACGAGAAGGAATTATCGGAAAAGATGGGAGTACGACGTTCCGTCCCGATGATCCCGTGACGTTCTCTGAGGCATTGAAGATGACCTACACCGCATTCCGTATTCGTGTGCGGGAAGTGGAAGACGATGAACTATGGTACGTACCTTTTCAGGAGCATGCACAGAAGCATGACATTCTCTTCGTGCCGGATGTCGCCATGAACAGCAGGGTGCAGAGGAAAGATGTGGTATGGATCCTGTGGAAACTTTCAACACTGTGAGAGGTATTTGTCTTCCATGAGCCTTTTGTTACAATTTCTGGTGTAGCATTTCGTTCTATTTCTTACTTCCATAACTATGAAGTCTGTGAATAAGGTCATCCTTTTAGGTAATGTCACTCGTGATGCGGAGTTAAAAGCAACGACGAATGGTCAGTCGGTTTGTACATTTGGACTCGCAACAAACCGTGTATGGAAAGATGCTGCAGGACAGAAGCAGAGTTTGCCGGAATACCATAACCTCGTTGCGTGGGGCGCATTGGCAGAGTTTTGCCATCAGAGTGTTCGCAAAGGAAAACCGCTCTTTGTTGAAGGGTATCTCAAAACGCGCAGCTGGGAGGGGCCGGAAGGAGCGAAGGTGTTCCGTACGGAAATCGTGATAGAGAATATTGTTCTGTTGGGGCCAAAAGATGCTTCTGTACCTAATTCCAAGAACGAAGTCTCTGTCAGTGTCGAGGAGGATATCCTCGCTGCTGCAGATGCAGATATTCTCTAAAAACTCCTCTTTTTTTGTTGACCCGGAATTGCAAGAAACGTAGACTGCAATCCAATGTCTAGTATTCGTGCTTGCCCGTAGGATTCGCGTGCGTGGTATAAAACGTACGAATTCTGCGGGTGGGCGTGAGCTCACCCGTTTTTTTGGTCATTCACAGCATTGGCAGTTAAATGAATGACTTTCACGTCGCGAAAGTGAGCATATTCTGCTTGCCTTCGTGGTACGTGAACAGTACACACCGGGCCAGATGTCGTGCTTGCACGACAGATGGTCTAAGACTTTTTCAAGGAAATATCTTTGAATTGAGCTCTTAAAATTAAAGAAAACGTTACTCAGTGCAATACATGGATGCCTCAGACTCTATGCTCCGATGAAGGACGTAGCCAACTGCGATAAGCCTCGGTGAGCCGTTAGGCAGGCATTATTAGCCGGGGATTTCCGAATGGGGAAACCTACGTGGGGTCATGCCCACGTGCTGTGCTTACGCACAGAGGTCACTCTGAGAACTGAAACATCTCAGTACCAGAGGAAAAGAAATCAAACAGAGATTCCCTAAGTAGTGGCGAGCGAACAGGGAACAGCCCAAACCACGCTTTAGCGTGGGGTTGTAGGACTCCAATATCCATTTCTCTTCTCTAGGCGAACGACCCTGGAACGGGCGGCCAGAGAGGGTGAGAGCCCCGTAGACGAAAGGGATGAGATCGGTAGGAGTTTCCTAAGTAGAGTCGGACACGTGAAATCCGGCTTGAATCCGGGTGGACCACCATCCAAGGCTAAACAGGCATAGAGATCGATAGCGGATAGTACCGTGAGGGAAAGGTGAAAAGCACCCCGGAAGGGGGATGAAATAGTCTCTGAAATGTATTGCATACAAATAAGTTGGAGCCTCCTCTCCACTGGCCTTCCAGAAAGTAGAAGGTAGAAGGTAGTCGTACTATCTTCTTAAACTACTGACTTCTTGGAGGTTGGCGGAGAGGGGGTGACAGCGTGCCTTTTGCATAATGAGCCAACGACTTAGTCCTCTGTGGCAGGCTAAAGCAGATAACAGCTGGAGCCAGAGCGAAAGCGAGTTCTCATAGAGCGCTTTTTTGTCGCAGGGGCTAGACCCGAAACCGGGTGAGCTATCCATGGGCAGGGTGAAGGTATCCGAAAGGGTACTGGAGGCCCGCACCATAACGTGTCGCAAGACGTTGGGATGACCTGTGGATTGGAGTGAAAAGCTTATCGAACCCGGAGATAGCTGGTTCTCCTCGAAATGCCTTTAGGGGCAGCCTCGTAGTACACGTCAGGGGGTAGAGCTACTGTTTGGATGCGGGGGTCTTTCCGACCTACCAAATCCTGACAAACTCCGAATACCTGACCTTTGGCTACGGGAGTGAGACGGTGACAGCGAAGTGCCATCGTCGAAAGGGAAAGAGCCCAGATCATTCGCTAAGGTCCCTAAACATCGTTCAGTGGTAAAGGAAGTGTAGATGCATAGACAACCAGGAGGTTGGCTTAGAAGCAGCCATCCTTTAAAGATAGCGTAACAGCTCACTGGTCTATTGCACCTATGCGCCGAAAATGTACCGGGGCGAAACGATGTACCGAAGCGGTGAGTGTCCACTTTTGTGGGCGCAGTAGAGGAGCGTTCCGTTCAGCAGTGAAGCGCAACCGCGAGGTATGTGTGGAGCGGACGGAAGCGAGAATGTTGGCATGAGTAACTACTAGGCAGGTGAAAATCCTGCCCGCCGAATCCCCAAGGTTTCCCACGCAACGTTAATCGGCGTGGGGTTAGTCGGTCCTAAGGTCAGGCCGAAAGGCGTAGCCGATGGATAACAGGTCAATATTCCTGTACCTTGTATGAATCGTCAGAGGACTATAGTTGAGAGTTTGACTGGCCTCTGTTCGCCTTCGGGCGGATATGTCACTCGAAAAGGATGCTGTAGTTCTAGGGGCGGCGTGACGGAGCGGGAAGACTGGAGCGTGTGCATTGAATGCACGTGGAATACGTAAGACGTTGATTCCTGTAGGTAAATCCGCAGGGAGAGTCGAGCGTACATCCCAACTATCCGCCTTTGGCGGAGGAGTCCATCTCTTTCTGCTTCCAAGAAAATCGTCGCGCCCGAGAGTCATATAAGACCGTACCGTAAACCAACACCGGTGGGGTGGTCGAGCAGACCAAGGCGAACGGGTCATCTCGCGTTAAGGAACTCGGCAAAAAAGCGTCCGTAACTTCGGGATAAGGACTGCCCTGCGCTTCAAGCGCGGGGCCGCAGCGAAAGAGCTCAGGCGACTGTTTACCAAAAACACAGGTCCCTGCCAAGCCGCAAGGCGCCGTATAGGGGCTGATGCCTGGCCAGTGTCAGAAGGTCACGGAAGGGGGTTCACGCTCCCAACCTAAGCCCTGATGAACGCCGGCGATAACTATAATCGTCCTATGGTAGCGAAATTCCTTGTCGGGTGGTTTGATAACTTGCCCGCATGAGAGGTAACTCTCAGCACTGGAGAATTGTGCTACACGGTAAACAGATCGAATTTCAAAGATGTTATTAATAACCGTTCAAAACAGTGCAAAACGTGGCTATATGCTGGAATATCCGAGTATGCAGCGGTACTTAATTTTTATAAATTATTAGTTTATAATAATAATTAAGTCACAATCCGTCTGTTGCGGACAATCAGCAGGAAAAGTATTTCTTTACACACAACAACTATGGAGGAATTGGCCGAGGGTTGGTCTATGGCCGTCGCAGGACTTGGTATCGGTGCGCAGCCAGAAGATCGACCAAAGATTGAAGAGTTAGCCCGACAGTCCGAAAGACTGGAGGAGTGGCTCCGTGAAAACGGAGTATAAGCTACTGTTCCTCAGAGACTACACGCCACGCTCGTTTCACCAAGTGAAACGATGATGATATAGTCCCATCTCCATGGCGACATGGAGTGCTACAAAATCGTGTAGCAGTAAAAAGGTACGTGCTTCGAATACAAACAATTGAAGTTCCGACCCGCACGAACGGTATAACGGTCTGAGCACTGTCTCAACGCGAGGCCCGGTGAAATTTCAATGGCGGTGCAAATGCCGCCTTGTCACGGAAGGACGAAAAGACCCTATGAAGCTTTACTGTACGCTGGTATTGCATTATTGATTTGTTTGTGCAGGATAGGTGGGAGGCTATGAAGCGGGGGCGTCAGCCCTCGTGGAGCCAACCTTGAGATACCACCCTTGTATGTTGATGATGCTCACCCCATGTCTGAAACGGACTGGGGGACAGTGCTTGCCGGGCAGTTTAACTGGGGCGGTTGCCTCCTAAAATGTAACGGAGGCGTGCTATGGTCAACTAGCGCCGGATGGAAATCGGCGTGATAGTATAATCGCATACGTTGGCCTGACTGTGAGGCTTACAAGCCGAACAGGGACGAAAGTCGGTGATAGTGATCCGGTATCTAGAAACACGCTTTACCGTGTGTTTCATTCCACGTGGGTGGGATATCGCTCAACGGATAAAAGTTACTCTAGGGATAACAGGCTGATCGCTCCCAAGCGCCCATAGCGACGGAGCGGTTTGGCACCTTAAAATATCGGGGTGCTGCAGGAGCAATCCTGTACCAAAAATTCGGCTTATAACGGTGAACCCGTAGTGGTGTTATGGATACAGAACACACCAACCGGCAATACCGTGGGAAGTCTCCTTATATCAAGGATGACCCCGTAACGACTGACCCGAAAGGGGAGACTCTACACTCTTGTGTAGGGTAATACGCCGAGTCCTATGTTCATTACATCAGGCTATGCTTACTTTTGGTGAGCTACGGCCGATGATAGGAAGAAGATATAGTCTGCACCATGTGAAAGCATGGATGTATGTACGATGTCGGCTCATCACATCCTGGGGCTGAAGAAGGTCCCAAGGGTTTGGCTGTTCGCCAATTAAAGTGGTACGCGAGCTGGGTTCAGAACGTCGTGAGACAGTTTGGCCTCTATCCTCCGTGATCCCCTAGAAACGTGAAGGAAGCTGCTCCTAGTACGAGAGGACCGGAGTGGACGAACCTCTGGTGTACCTGCTGTCGTGTCAACGGCACCGCAGGATAGCTACGTTCGGCAGGGATAACCGCTGAAGGCATCTAAGTGGGAAGCCCCTCCTAAGATTGCGTTTCTCCATCAGTCCGCCGGAAGACGACCGGTTAGATCGGCCACAGGTGTACGCACGGTGACGTGCTTAGCCGAGTGGTACGAATGGACAATTGAACGTTTTCTTTCAATCTCCTGCATGTATGCGGGAGAGTACTGTTCATGTAACACAACAGGCGAGCAGAATCTGCTCATTTAAAAGAAGGCACTGTCTTGGTGATTCTAGCGAAGGGGGTACACCCGTTCCCATTCCGAATACGGAAGTTAAGCCCTTCAGCGCCGATGGTAGTTGGGTTTTTACCCTGCGAGAGTAGGTCATCGCCAAGACAGTGCCTTTTTTGTTGTACAAAAAATCCCGACCATCAGCTTAGGCTGATGGTCGTTTTGACGCTACTCGTAGGGAAGAGCGAAGGTCAGTCCCGAATCACTGTATCGCATGACCATGACGAGTTTCGTGTTCTGTGGAATGCGAAAACTGATCATAGGGTACTGCTGGCACGCGCGTGCCACAGTCATGACCCCGTAAGGAAGTTTTCGCGGTTTCTCCATTGGGATTTCCGCGTACTGCGTCTGCCCTTTCTTTCCTTTTTTTCGCAGGCGAGATCTCCGGCCTTTCTGAACAGTTGGCATGGATTTGTCTCCTTATGAACATTGGAGATACGTGAAATAGCGACATGGTATTTATAGAACACGTTACATGAAAAGTCAATTTTTCTTAACTTGGCCTTTTCCCTGTAAAAAGAGAGCTAAAGGGACGTAGGGCAATGAGGGCGAAGACAGTAATCACTGTGACAAAAATGGCCAGCAGAGGGAGGCCAATACCACATGCCATGCCAACTGCGGCAACGAGCCAGATGTTGGCAGCGGTAGTTAAACCTCGTACGTGATCTTCTGTATGAATCAGTGCACCTGCACCGAGGAAACCCACACCGGTCACAATTTGTGCGGCAATGCGAGATGGATCTGTGATATCGCTATAGGGGAATCCATCGATAGAGAGAATGGTAAACAGGCAAGAGCCGACGGAGATAATCAGATTTGTACGCACACCTGCCGCTTTTCCACTCCACTCGCGTTCTACGCCTAATGCCAAACCCAAAGCAGCTGCCAGGAGAATTTTAACGATGATATCGAAGGGGAGAAAGGTCCAGTCCATGTGTAGTATTGTAGCGTAAGTATCCGAATGCTTTTTATAGATTAGAATGATATCTTGTCAATTTTAAGGAAAATTGCTATAATGCATGTAGTAACATACATATTTCCATACGAACATATGTCACCATTAGATCGGATGCCGGAACGAGAAGAGGAATTTACTCCCGAGAAAATCAGGGCAGGTTTTGCATCATGCAGAAACTGGGGTGAACTTGGTCAGCACATGAGTTCAATAAAGTTAGCACTTCCTAATCAAGGTTTTACAGATGTAGATGGTAACGTGTATGAAAAAAGGAAAATTGTTGAAATCTATAGTGAGATGTTAGACTTGGCCAAGAAAGGTCTGCTTCAGAATTATCCAGATTCTGTGTTTGGCCTTCGTGAGAAAGTTCTTGAACTAACGCGAAAAGACCAAGAAACTGATGAGACGCAGAAGCTCGATTAAGCAGCAAAGATCGGTAAAGCATAATTCTGCTACGATGCTTGTATGCAGGAGAGACTTCAGAAAATCCTCTCGGCTCGTGGCATTTGTTCCCGTCGCAAAGCGGAAGAGTATATTGTGCAGGGACTCGTGAAGGTAAATGGAGAGGTGGCGGAACTCGGACAGAAAGCAGATCCCGAAAAAGATGAAATTACAGTAGATGGACAGGTACTTGATGCTCGGAAAGAGATGGTCTACTACGTCCTGTATAAGCCGGTAGGGGTCATTTCGACAAACTACGAAAGCAGGACAAGTGAAGGGAAAACGGTGCGCGATCTTTTACCTAAGAAGCTTCAAGGTACAATCTTTCCCGTTGGTCGTCTTGATAAAGATTCTGAAGGGCTGCTTCTTTTTACCAATGATGGAGTCCTTGCCTATCGACTGACTCATCCCAAATTCGATCACGAAAAGGAGTATGAAGTTACTGTTGATCAGGAGATGAAAGAAGGGCAGCTCAAAAAAATGAGAGAAGGCTTAAGGATATTAGGACAGAAAACAAAGAAAAGTTCTGTACAAAAAATTAGTACATATAAATTTAGAATAGCCCTAACAGAAGGGAAAAATCGTCAAATTCGTCGAATGTGTCAGAAGGTCGGTTTACGTGTAACGAAATTGAAGAGGGTTCGCATTGGAACGCTGAAGGACACAAAAATGCAACCTGGCAAGGTGCGAGAATTGGAGGAGAAGGAGAAGGAGGAACTTTTGGAGTATGTGGGGATTACTTCTTAATCTCCGTATGCCCCACCACCAACACCCATACCTCTCCCGCTTTCCCGATTCCGGCTTCCGTGTACACAGGAGACAGGAGGAGTCCTCGGTGGTTGCGTGAGTGCAGCCATTCGCGGACGACTTGGCGGGCCGATTTCTGTCCTTTTGCAAGGTTTTCTCCGACATGTGTTTCGAATGAACATTCACAGTTTTCAAGATCTATGTCTGGATAGTTGGCAAGTTTCACACGATCTCCAACTCGATTTCCTTCGGGGCTTTCGTGTGTGAAGTACTTCCGATCCCGCATATCCTCAGCATGCATCTTCGCTGCGGTTTGTAACTGCATCTGTTTTGTCCACTGAGGAAGATATTTTCGTAATCGTACCCTGTTGATGAGAGAAAAGAGTTGATGTGCATGACGTTCTGCTTTTTGTGCATGAGTGGATAGAGGCAGTGTAGTCACTGTTACAACAAAGAAGCCGACGAGAAGTTTCTTTTGTAGCATTACAGGTCTAAACACTTTACACTTTATGATATGAAAATCATCCCGCATGGCGCGGCTCGAGAAGTCACCGGTTCTTGTCACGAATTACAGGTAGAAACGAAAGACGGCCTAAAAAGAATTCTTCTCGATTGTGGTCTTTTTCAGGGAAAGCGCAGAGAAGCAGTGGAGAAGAATGCACGGTTTCCGTTTGATCCGGCAAAGGATATTGATGCGGTCGTGTTAAGTCACGCCCATATGGATCATGTGGGGCGCATTCCACTACTCTATAAACAGGGCTATCGGGGGACTGTGTACTGCACGTTTGCCACGATGGACCTGGCGGATGTGATGTTGCAGGATAGCGGCTACATCCATGAGAAAGATGAAGAATTCTTCTGCAAACATTTGCCCAAAGACATGCTTTCCTGCGAAGGGCCGCTCTATACGCAGCAGGATGCGACGGAATGCATGGAGATCTTCGAAGGACGCAATTACAACGAGTGGATTGACATTGTTCCAGGAGTGCAGGCGAAGTTTCTGGAGGCGGGGCATATCGTCGGCGCTGCAATGGTGGTATTGGAAATTCAGGAGAAAGACCGTGAGAAGCGCACGATTGGCTTCAGTGCGGATCTCGGGCGATCAATGCTGCCTATTATCCGTGACCCTGCCCCCATGCCGCCGGTGGATACGCTTATTTGTGAGAGCACCTATGGAAACCGCACACACGAGACGATTGAAAATGCCGTTGGACAACTGAGAGATGTCATTGTGCGTACCGCGAAGCGTGGAGGAAAAGTGCTCATTCCGGCATTCTCTCTCGAGCGTACACAGGAGATTGTGTATGACTTGCACCTTCTGTGGGACAAGAAACAGATTCCGGAAATTCCCATTTTTATTGACTCGCCACTCGCATCACGTGTCACAGAGGTCTTCATGCAGCACTCAGAATGTTATGACGAGGACATGTACAGGGACTTCTTAAGTAAAGCACACAATCCGTTCCAGTTTTCTCTTGTGACGTATACCGAAAATGTTGAAGAGAGTAAGGCGCTCAATGACAAGCCGGGCCCCATGATCATTATGGCGGGTTCAGGGATGTGCGAAGCGGGACGCATCCGTCATCATTTGAAAAATGAGATTCAGGATGAGCACAGTAGTGTGGTTGCTGTGGGATACATGGCGGAACATACACTGGGGCGCAAACTGATTGAAGAAGATGTGCATGAAGTGCGCATTTTTGATCGCATGTATCAGAAGAAAGCGGAAGTCACCTACATCAATGCCTACTCCGCCCACGCCGACCGGCATGATCTGGATGAGTACGTACACAGTATCGAAGGTTTGCAAAGACTCATTCTTGTCCATGGTGAACCGGAGCAGATGGACCCGTTCGGAGAGCGTATGAAAAATGCCATTGATGGGTTGGAAGTGCTGAAGCCCGAACGGGATGAAGCAATTGAGGTATAGTTTCTGCTACGCTGAGCGTATGTCCGCACAGTTTACCTTTCGCCGTTCCCTGCGTGTCATCCTGTACATGGGTTTGGCGGATGTTGCGTTGAAATATCGTGGTGCTATTGGCGGATATTTCTGGTCACTCGGGAAAATTGCCCTGCGCTTTGTGGTCATATTCGGCGTTTTCGGGCGATATGTAGCCGAAGCGATTCCTCTTTATCCCCTGTACCTGTTTCTGGGATTGATTGTCTGGGAGTATTGCACCGAAACGATTTCCGGATGCATTGCAGTGGTGTTTCAGAAGAAAGATCTCATTCAGCGTGTTCCCATGCCCCGCATTCTGCTACCCCTTGCGATGTCTTGGTCCAATATGCTGATTTTTTTCTCACATCTGTGTATTTTTTGCCTTCTCCTGTTTATCAGTTCTGCTCCTTTGTCATGGGGCATCCTGTACATAGGCGTAGTGACTGTGCATATATTTCTTCTTTGCACTGGTATCGGATTGTTGCTCAGTGCATTTGCCGTTCAGTACCGCGATGTTCCTCATATTTGGCAGGTATTTCAGCAAATCCTCTTCTGGCTTACGCCGATTTTCTACCCGTACAGAAAACAAGGAGTGTTGTTTGATGAAGTCGTTGCACTTCCGCATCGTCTGAAGGATATATCTCTGGAAGTGCTGATTGATCTCATTATTCGTTTTCAGCCGTTTGCACTTCTGTTACATAATGTACGTCGCAGCTTGTTGTATGCAAGGGAGGTAGGTATTCCGTCCGTGAGTCATACGATCGGTCTGACATGCATTGTTCTTGGGGTATTTTTCATTGGTGCATATGTTTTTTCCAGACGGAGCCGTTTCTTCGTTGAACAGTACTGATCATGAAACCGTGCGTAGTTGCAACAGGCATCAGTAAGTCCTTTGAAAGAACGATTGTACCCACTGTGCATGTTCAGGATCGTGTCCTTCGTTGGCATGAACGGAAAGTGTACTGGAAGAAGCAGGTATTTTCCGATCTGTCCTTTACGCTGCATGCGGGAGAGTGGGTAGGAATCAGCGGCCCGAATGGAAGCGGGAAGACGACGCTGCTTTCCGTTCTTGCAGGGCTCATGGAACCTGACGAGGGAACAGTGGTGCGCCATGCGGATATATCCTGCTTTTTCGGATTGGGATCAGGATTTCATCCGGAGCGGACTGCGGCGGAGAATATTCTGCAGCATGCGTTACTGCACCGGATGTCCACAAACGATTCTGATACACTCATCGAAGGAGTGGTTGCGGTTGCAGGCGTGAGTGCCCATAGGGACCTTCCGTTACACTGTTACAGCGCTGGCATGCGGCAGCGGCTTGCATTCGGACTCCTGATGCACACGGAAACGTCCGCTTATCTGCTTGATGAAGTGTTTGCGGTTGGAGATGCGGAATTTCGCGAGGTGTCACGTCGACATTTTTCTGTTTTAAGAGAGAAAGGATGTTCAGGTATTCTTGTGGGGCAGAATATGGCAGAATTGCAGAACTTCTGCGATCGGATGTTGTGGATGGAGAACGGGCAGTTGACGGAAGAGTCTATGAAAAAGAGAGCTTCCCCAGAAGCCAGGCAAGGTTTCGCGTGTCCTGCGAATGCCCCGCGTCGCGTGGATTGAATGTTGTGTCGCAAGTGATGCGAAGAAGGTACTGTCCCTCAGAAATATGAAGAGGAATCTGTTGTATGAATGATCCTTTACCAAGACGAACGATATGCCGTTGTCCATGAACGTCGACGGTTACTGTTCTTGCGTGTGGAAAAAAATCCGGAATAGAGCCGTGAATATGCATGTTGGAGAGGAAGGTTTGCACTGCAAGTGGACAGAGGAACGTCTCGGCAACCCAGTGATCGTCCCACAGTCCTGTGGGGCTGTCATACAGGGTGACCGGTCCCTCCAGGGGACAGAGGAGGTTGTGTTGTGTCTTCAATGTGCGCAGTTCCTGTTCCAGTGTCTGCATCCGTTCGTAGAAGTGTTTTTCGTGTTCGTAGAGTCGTGTGATATGCGCTCCCCGGCGTTGATAGAGATCATGAATACATCGTACATCGCTCTTGGTTAAGACATATCCGGGCTGCAGATGTTCCGGCAGTGCAGTGTCTTTATAGATGGTTGACCGTGGTCGGAT
>Ga0210019_1001910_pt1 | contig 21153 bp, 24 predicted proteins | sample CryGeyCG2114_020_2_FD_183969 | JGI IMG/M metagenome (GOLD analysis project Ga0210019, IMG submission 183969) | Groundwater microbial communities from aquifer - Crystal Geyser CG11_big_fil_rev_8/21/14_0.20 (SPAdes) (version 2) | ecosystem: Environmental > Aquatic > Deep subsurface > Groundwater ...
TGGAATTGGCAGAAGCAGGTTTGGAGATTATTTGTTAGAATCAGAGTGGAGATTCAATCACAGAGATGATTTGAGAAAAACGTTGCGTAAATTGTTACGCTTTTCTTAAGTTATCTGTGCAAGACCCAATGTAATTACAAAAACCGTGCCCTATTGGTTCTAAACATGAGTTGAGATTTGAAGAAAAACGAGGGGACAAGGCATAAAACCCCACCCCCTCTTCGTATAATTGCTTTCCTGACAGGGATTATTACTTAAAAAGTAACCAAATAATTATTCAAGGCCCTACCCCACCTAGTTTCCCCTACACGGAGGGGGTGGGTTTTATAAGACGAAAGGTGAGGCATTTCCAAGGCGCCTCTGTTTGGATCACCCAAAGATAATTTTGTGTTTCTGCACACGTTCATGCAGCCAACACCAAAATTTAATTGGTATGCCAACAACACCCCGCCGATTTTTTGTTACAAATACTGCAAACTTTACGCTCCCGTAAAGAGGCTACGAAACATCACCTAGTTTTTATAGTGCCTCACATTTAACGAGTCGGCACAACGCGTATTTTTGGTGACAAAACTCACCCCAGGTACCGCGGTACCCTGCCCCTCATCGGGCGTTATCAATTGTGGCAGAATTAGCCACAAAAACACATCCTCTACACAAAACCCTATACCAGGGTTTGCTACGCTGGATCGATAGACACCATCTTTGATTTTTGTTCCTCACCGTTATTCTACTGGCGGGAGGTATTTATATATCAAAGTTTGTAGGTCATCTACAATTGCGCCTTTTTCTCAAAGTAATGAGAGACCTCGATTAAAAGGCCGGGCTATCCAGAAACGTACCTGAGGCCAAGTAGATATAAGGCCAAGGTTTTGTGTACTTCACAACTTGTTAGCGGAAAGTGCTCCCAAGCTGAGCTTGCACAAACTCAACCAGCTTTTCGGTGTTCGCGTACCCACCTACGTACGCGTCGGGCCGACCAGCATGGCCGAGCCCTGACCCACCGCTCCACGGGTTGGAGCTGGCAAATTCCTTAGCTACGGCCTTAGCAACAGCACCGTCGCCTTGGAATTCGATCTCTCCATCTGCCGCAATGCAAACGATGTTTTTGTGACCCGAAAGCCACAAGATCGCCTTTGCTGCTGCGAATTTGGAAAACGGCAGATAAACAATCGTGAGATCAATGTCGACGATGTACTCGGCATCAGCAACTGCCTGAGCCGAAATCGCTTCCATCTCAAGGGTGAACCCCTGAGCCTCACGGTCGAACCTCATGGTCCGTTCAATATCCTCTGGAGTAGCCCCAAAATCACGGAGGCCAAAGAAACCACTTACGTCATTTGCAGCAACCAGCTGCATCCAACGTGTAGGTTCTTTTCCAAGGATCGCGCAGACCTGGAGGATTGAAGCCTCTCGCCCCGAATCGTCCATGTGGTGATTGACCACAAGGAGACCGTCCAATTCGATTAGAACCGGGGTGTCCCCTCTCTCCATCACCGCAAGGATTTGAGGGAGATAGTCGAGGGCTTTAGCACCCCAGCCTAAACCAAGATTGACAACTTCCTCACCAAGACTGATGAGTAGTTTTTCAATCTCAACCATCTCCCCGTCAGGGCCACCAATGAACCAGACGTTTTTGGCCACGTTATTTGACCTCCTCCGCCAGGGGCTCAGCCAAGAAAACACTTCCTCCACACCCACTGCAGCGGTACTCATACCGCCGATCAAAAGGTGCGTAACCTGCTTGTGCCTGGGCTCCGCCATAATGCATGGTGAAAACCAGATTTTCCCGGGGGTGAGAACACGCCCACACAGGGTTTGAGCCCACCTCAACCTCTTTACCACACCCACTGCAGGTGTGGTGCAAAACCATCACAGGCATAGTGGCGCCATACAGATGGCGCCTGTCTACCTGCCGTTCGTCAACGAACGGCCCCTGGTGCAAGCCGAACTTGCACATCAACCTCTTCTTCAAAAAAGAAATTTTCATGGTTGTCTCCTTTTGAAACTAAACGGGCCATGTACCCGCCCCCTATGGTAGTAACCACGGGGAAAAGAAAGAAACTTGGTACTCCAAGATTAGGCGACTAGGCGCCTCCTTTTTACTATTGCTCAATGTGAGCCGTTCTGACAATTTTTAGCCCTTATTATGGGGCAATAAGGAATTATATGATTAAACATCCAACTCCTTAACACTCCACAATAATTATTCTTCACAATCATCAATGATCTTGATAACTCTGAAAAATTGGAGAAGAATGCAGGAAAACCCCACACCCTTCTCCGGATAAGTGCTCTTACAACAAGTACCCCGAAGGGCTTTGTGTCATCCTTTACGCAGTACAGCTCAATCATAATGATTAAGTTTGCGTATCGAACACCACCAATCCTGACAGAATTGACGACACAGGCTGATTTTATAAAAAACCAACCTTGGTGTTCTTTATTGGGACGATCATTTTTTCAGATCACAAATAACTAGCCACGCGCCCCTTCGGCTTGTCGTTATTTGAGTTTTTTGCCTTTCGATCAAATAGTCTCCTTTTGCTAGATGAATAAAAAAGTGAGGCATTTACTAGGCGCCTCTGGCTGTATGGTAAGCCACCCAGCGATCCTTTATCTGCATCTACAACGATGCAAACTGGCAGATCCACATCACCCTTTTCGCACTGCTTTGTCAGTGCAAGATATAGTCAACCAGAAGTATTTGATCCGGGTTTACACGAACGCCCGCAACCTCTATACCTCTATGAAACCCACCTTCATTTAATTCAAACATGGTTACTGGGTGGGTAAAATTTGACTTTGTACTGGTCTTGGTCTCATTCGACCAGACACTTACTCCGCTGTACCGATCAACATATTGCGGTAATAACATACCCGCATCATCTCGGTACATTCGATCAATTCCAAGGGTAATAACCGACTTCGTTTTCTCACCCAAGATCCTTTTTACATAGGGAACAACATCTTGTTCCCCATTCCCGAGTACCTTCATAAGTGTGGGGTCAGAGGCCACAATTATTGAAGCCCCTACACTAAAAGCCCTCATTCTTCTTGAGGGCTTTGTGGCAATGTAGGTGACGCCGTCATAAGTAAGGATCACCTCGGAAAACCACACCGGGGTATTAGATTGGTGCTTCACGAACGTTCTCTTCACACCTACCGCAACCCGCGATTTCCGGAATATCTTTCCGACGTCTTCTGTCGCAAAGAAAACGTCTTCTTCCGGGTAAGGCCACTCTGTGGCCTCATGCAAAAAACCGATTTGGTTCTTCATACTCCCGCTCCTAACAAATGAAGTTCATTTATTGACACATTCCCTCTTCATCCTCTTCGAATGTACGCTCTACTCCTCGTTGGAGCATACATTCGTATGCAAAGTCCCGAAGAGGATCCCCCTCATGGAGTTCCTCAAGATCCCACCCTAGAGTTTCTTCTAGATACTCTAGGTACTCTTCTTCATTCCTCCCATCCGGGATGGGAAGGATTTGAAGTAATACCATAGTCCTCATCGTAGCCTCCCTGGCTAGTGAATTATCCACGAATCGGTCGTGGCCGTTTACTAATTGGCGACTAGGCGCCTCCTTTCAAAACGTACCCAAAAAGTTGGGTCTTTCTTTAGCCCTTATTATGGGGCAATAAGGAGTTATATGATTAAACACCTAACTCCTTAACACACTACAATAAAAGTCGTGTACACTTGACAGTACACATAAACGTACACTAAAATACCCTCATGGAAACAATTTCCACATCACAACTACGAACAAAATCATCTGACCTTATAAAAACCCTTGCAAACGGTAGTCAAGTAACTCTTATCCATAGATCAACTAAAGTTGGAGTCATATCTCCAACAACTAACGATATCACCCCACAAACAAAAACCGCTAGTACCGAAGGTCTTAAAGACCTAGTTCGTTCTATGCCCAAATCGAGAAACTTATCTGACGAGAAACGCAAAACAGCCTACCTTAAACACCTCTCACAAAAATATGGCTAAAAATATCTTTCTTGATGCAAATATATTTATAGACATACTCGAAAAACGACCATTCATCACGGTTGAAGCGTTATCGAGCAACAATCTTTTTGTATCTGTTTTATCTCTCCACATCTATTTATATGTATACAAAATAGACATACCTTTTGACAATAAACTACTGTGGGGTCAAATTAACTTCATTGACTATACTATCCAAACATCTCAAAAGGCTCTTACTGGACCAACAAAAGATTTTGAAGACAACATCCAACTACATTCTGCTATAGATGCACATGCTGACCTATTTATAACCCGTGACAAAAAACTTCTATCACTTGGGTATTTTGGCGCATGCCAGATTGTTGATTCTCTATAAATATTAAAATCCTCTCTTATACCTAAAATCCCACAATGTTGAAAATTATTACAAATTCTTCAACCCGATATTTGTGGGTTGGTGAGAATGACTTATTAAAGCCGCTTTCATCAACCCTCAATAACTATTCTTCACAATCATCAAGACCTTGATAACTCTGAAAAACGGGCCACAAGGACCCGTAGATATCTTTTTCCTACATTGTTTTGGCGACTAGGCGCCTCCTTTCTTGATTGCGACCTTCCAGGATTCTAACGAAACCTGATGGGTCTAGAGAATATTTTTCCCCTTTTGGGGCCGTAGCAGAAAGCAATCTATATTGCTAAACTATTACTGCACCAAAAGCTTATACGGCGAGAGTTTACACCCCCGCCGCACCGCTATATATTTAGTTGTAGTACCCCGAAGGGTATTATTTTTTCTCCCCAGAATTCTTAAGACCCCGAAGGGTGTTGAGGGGGTAATCCCTAGGGGTTATTGGATAACCAACCCCTGCTGATGCGCCTGGTGGAAATACAACCAGTACACATCATTGAACGGCTTCTCCTTTGAGAGAGTCAACGATCCTTCAGCTCTCTCCCAACTGAAGCCGGAGATAGGCTTGGCCCAACGTTGTCGTTTCTCACTCCAAACAGAAACGACCTCTTTGGTGTCCAGGTCAACAAGACCCCAGACCCTGGACCGGCCGTTGATGAACAGCCCCGACTCTACTTGCAGCCCACCCCAGTGACGGGGACGGGTGAGTTCACGTGTAAAAGTGAACCCCGGCGCCACAATTTCAGTGACGTCCATGTAGAAGTCAGGGCCGCCCGTGGCCCACGTCTCGCCACCATAACTAGCGGTGGCGGACGTACGCTCTCGGGACACCTTGGTCAAGGGACGGACGGTGATGACTTTCGTTGGGGCATCGTATGTGGCACTGCGCCACACACCGTCGACCTCAACTTCGAGGCCAAAAAACCCCCAACGAGTAGGGTAGTTTGCGTCCTCTCCAGCCTCTTCGACCTGCTTGAGCTGGAGATTGTCTAGTTTAGCCCAAATCCAAGCCCGAACCTCTTCCTGGGTAGAAAGAGCCGCCTTCTGGGCGTCCCAGAGAAGACGCTGAACAAGTTCGTGGTCCCGATAGACCCGGGCACCAAACGGATGTTTCAGGAAAACGTTCGCCAATACTGCGCGAACCTCTCCTTCAAACCATCCACCGACCTTGGCGCGAAGCTCAGTCTCCGCCTCAAGGAGCATCTCCTCTTCATCCACAATCTTTCGGATGAAGCGGACCTGCAACCCTCGCCCCCACGTCTCTACCTCCCACACTCCGGGAGTGACGTTGGGGTCGGAAACAAGCTCCGCACCCCATTCGAGGACGGGGCCAAATTCATCAGCCCGCCACCCGGTGGCGGACATCAGCTGCTCTCGCCCCTGCCAATGCTGGCGGAGGACGAAAACAACTTTGATCTCACCCGGGAGATCTGCCCGGACATTGAACGCCTCTAGCCCCTTACGACCCGGGGCGGTTTCAAAAACGACGCGCATGCCCTTGTTCAATTCGGTGCCCCGTTGCACCTTTTTGACGTGGACAAACACGTCCCCTGCTCCACCGTCGGGGGCGATGAAACCGAACCCCTTGGCGGCGTCAAAAAATTTAACTACACCTTGTGTCATGGTAAAACTCCTTTCTCCCTCGCAGGAAAATTCGGGCCATGACGCCCGTCCGCCGATGAGGCGGAATTTCGGAAACAACATGTGTGTTTGTTTATTTAGCGAGGGCAAACACATTCCCTCGTATCTCCCGGGAACAGTCCCGGTACTGCTTTTGGCGACTAGGCGCCTCCTTTCTTTCTATGCCCAGGATTGGGCTCGCTTCCCACTTTTTATTTTTGTGGAGAGGTGACGATTGGCGTGCAAGTTGTCTAATACATATCAATACGACGAATTATCTTACCGAGACAACTTAAAAGCTACTTACTAGTAGCAGCTATCCCTAGGATAGCTATAAATTCACACACAAACCATCACTACCGCACAATCTAAAAAACGGGCCACAAGGACCCGTAGATATCTTTTTCCTACATTGTTTTGGCGACTAGGCGCCTCCTTTCTTGATTGCGACCTTCCAGGATTCTAACGAAACCTGATGGGTCTAGAGAATATTTTTCCCCTTTTGGGGCCGTAGCAGAAAGCAATCTATATTGCTAAACTATTACTGCACCAAAAGCTTATACGGCGAGAGTTTGTTTACCCCCGCCGCCGCTTTACCATAAAGACCCCGAAGGGCTTTGTATCATGTCCACTCGAGTGCTTCTCGAAGTGTTTGTGCAGGGACCCTTTACAGGGGTTTCCTGATACTCGAGCAACCCACAAAGGGTCAACCGATGCACAATGAGCTTTTATACCCTACGTGGCGCGTTTCTCCTGGCTCTTCGGAGTGTCAGCGCAAACGTCCAATGGGATTTCACCACACGTTTCTACCCTCGGGAAGCGATTCCTCTAAGAACTGGTAGTGTGGAATATCCGGCCCCATCGGCCTTGCCATAACGAGTCTGCCGGACCCGTGAGTACTGTTTTCTACAGGTAAAACCCCACCATAGAAACAATACTCGGCAAAAGTCCTCTTTCGAGGTTTTCGTCTCCTAATGAAATACCGCGTACGATATTTCAAGTCGCCAGCCACCAAACCTACCAGGTCCTTGGTGACGAAGGTCTACAAGATTCATTGCTGAATCGAGCATCCCAAGCTGGCTTTTTGAGATTTTTTTCGACCGTTTTTCTTCGGTCTTTTCGTCAGCCTTTAGGGCTGGTACACGCGGCAGTGTGTCTAGTCCCCTTCGACCTCACCGCGGAATTTTACTTAATCAAATTCGCTGAGGTACTGGTCTACTGATCCTAAACCCTTTGAGTACCTGTTGGTCATGGTACTTAAGACGTTTGGACTTTTCGAGCAACCTCAGCATTGTCATCCATCGAGGATCGTCGGGAGAATCATAGTCCTCCTGAATCTGGAAGACTTCCCCATTCCTTCCTACGATGGTGAATTCGGTGGGCTCTTGGTGAGTCATGGTCTCCATCCCGCCCATCCCCTGGGATAAGAAACCACCCTTATAAACGATCACCTTTGCCGGAAACTCTTCGGCATCGGCGGACTCGATTTCGAACTGCTCCCCGCCATAACTTCGAACGAACACTGGGGAATACCCAGCGATTTGTTCGGACGTTGTCGGGAACCATTCTGGCCACCCGACAATACGGCGGCTAGTCGCGTACACCCAATCCTCCCACTCACCGCTGGAGAAAAAGCTGTACACCTCGAGATGGCAATCCTCAACGATTGGGAGATCTTTCTTCAACTCCTCAGTCATGTTCCTAGACTGAACGAAGGTGAAGATGCTCACATACCAGGTATCGTACGCTGGTACCAAGCCGCCCCCGCCCCCATCGAGTTTTGCACCAACGACATACCGGGACGTTTTGATAACGTCCCCCAAGCCAGCGCCTGGAGTACCACTGAAGCTGGTAATGTGTACAACAACGGGCATGGCATGGAGCCACTTTTCACCGTTGTAATACCACACTCCATCCTCAGCTGTCTTCGGGATGATCCCATGGACACGATGGTCAGCCATACGTCTTGACCAATCCAATCCATGTTCCCGAATGGCAGGAGCTGACACATTCTCACCCTGCTTCAAAAGGACAGGGTAATAAAACGTATCCTTTTCGAACCCCTCAGGCACGGGATAATAATCCGTGCGTGACGATGAATATCCGAAGATCTCCATCGTCCTTAGAAAAACGGGTTCGCCCCACCACCGCTGGGTCTCCCTGGCCTTCTGCTCGGCAGCCTCCTCTTCGTCTCTGCTGTCGAGACTGACAAGATAGGCTCCTTTTCTCTCGTTCGGTTTTGTATCCCGAACGAGAGTGCAATTCCAGGTGGAACTGCCCTCAGTAGGAAGAAGTCCTCGCCATGTAACCAGCCGTTCAGGCCGGTACCCATTGACAAAAACTATCTTCCCGCCCTGCCTCTGGCCAATCGAGTTGACCACCTCGCCGGATATATCCGGCCCTTTTCGAAAAAACTGTACCCTCATCAGAAACTCCTTTCGCAGGGAAGCGTGCTTATCTCCCACTGCAGGTTGAACTGATTAATACGCCTAGTGTCATCCCCCTCAACTTTCTACGGGTAATAACCAGAGTATTTAAACTCCTTTATAAGCGTTTGACCTCTATTTTGAGGTCCTCTATGTATAACTAAACCATAGCGAACCCCATACGCTTCCTGACCAAACCGAGTTGAGCGTGTCATCGGCACACCATACACCTCAATGAGCTGGTCGGATGGTGTCATTCCACAAACAATAACAATCCCCAAATATCTGTACGGATCTATTCCAACAATCCGCAACGAAAGTTCGGATGTCCCCTGAATCGGTAAAACATCACCAATTGCAGGGGCTTCCTCGAGCACCTTTTGCTGGTGCTCAACGTACAACCCCCGCCCCCACGGTACTGCGTTGACAGCAATGATAAATATCACTATCAACGCAAAGGGGGGCCACCAACATGAACATGGCCTTCTTTGTCATGGTAGAATTCCTTTCTCCCCTCACGGGGAAATTTTGGGCCATGACGCCCGTCCGCCGATGAGGCGGAAATTCGAAAATGTGTGTTTGTTTATTTTGCGAGGGCAGACACACTCCCTCTTGTCTCGGGCGCTAACCCGAACTACGTGGGCGTATAGTACGCCTCCTTTCATTTTGCGACCTTATTCGAAAGGTCTAGAGAAAAAACATTAACCCTTGTGGGTTAGCGACGATCGGCGTGTAAGTTATCACACAAACCATCACTACTCCACAAAATCCCCCCATGGAACAATCTCCACATCACAACTACGAGCACAATCGTCTAACCTTATTAAAACACTCACAAACGGTACCAACGTTATACTCATTCACCGATCCCAGAACGTAGATACAATTGTCCCTGCAGCTAGAACTAGGAAACCAACACCATTACTGGCAACTGAGTCCGAACTCAATAAAATAATTGAATCCCACTCAAAACACCAGACCCTTTCACACGTCTTCTCTCGCTAGAATACTTTGGTACATGCCAAATCTCAGACCCGACCGTCAAACAAATTCCGCAGTTTGTATCTTTGTCTGCATTTTGTTACAATTTCACCAATATGCCCACACTATCGACAATCACCAACAGAGGACAAATAACTATTCCCGCAAAATTACGGAAACAACTCTCCATCACGTCTGGGGCAAAAGTTCTTATATCGTCTACAGGCTCAACAATTAACATCCAAGCTCTCGATAACACAACTAACGTCTTAGATCTTTACGCTAGCGTTGACCCTAAGCGCAAATCAACAAGCCCTAAACAAGCCTTAGCTCAAGCAAAAGCCCTTAAGGCACAAAAAACTGCGCTACAAAACTATGAGTAAATCCGTACCATTCATTGACACTAATGTGTTTTTAAGATTTCTGATCCTCGACACAACAACCCCTACGTTGAGCAAAAATGCCAAAAAGATTTTTGAACAAATCCAAAATAAAAAAACATCTGTCCAAACAAATATTTGTATGATAAGCGAGCTGGTTTATGTATTAGAGGGTTATTATGAGATGGATAAAACTTCGGTTGTGCAAAAGATAATGCCACTCATTGCTCTTGAAAACCTTGTAATCGAAAACAAAGAACACATCGTTCAAACACTTTACGTGTACGAAGACAAACGCGTTGACTTTGAAGATGCCTATACGTACGTTACTATGCAAAATGCCGGTGAACATTCAATTTATACATTCGACAAGAAACACTTCAAACGATTCGAAGACATTACTATTCTTGATTAATCAACCTCAAGTCTTTTTTGTTAGGATACTTCACCCCCATAACCAACTCTCTTATGCCTAGAATCCTAAGTAAACTTTCATCGAAAATTAACTTAGCCCTATCGATTCCAGGCATGAGAGAGCGGGCGTGATGGGAAGGTTTACAACCCTTCGCCACCACGCACCGATATATAAACAACAAAGGCCGCAACTGAATGGAAGTTTGCCTTTGTTGGAAATTTTATGGATGAGGGTGCCCGTAAAAGCACACCCCCACCCACGACCGACTAGACAATCTGCATTACCCGTTTCGACCGCTCGATGCGATCGAGCTCGGCATTCTTCCACGCGAGCCACGCGTCTCGGAACGCCTCGTAATTCAGGTAATCGTACGGCGGCCACCGGTCGAAGGAGGAGGAAGGGGTTTCACTCGGACTACCCCCCAGCTGCCACATGAACCAGCGACTCAAGGTGGTGTAAAACCGCCCCGCGTCTGTGTTAAAGACACAAGGCACACCACCGTTATCCTTGACCTTAAGCCAATACTCGGGGTTCTCGAGTTTGTCTATCAACGAACCCCAGCACCCCCAATCCCATTGTGCCCGATAGCTCAAATTATGTGAGATATCGAACACCTCACCCCCATCAACCACAGCATGCACACAGTCATAACTCTCTGTGGCAAGCTGGTCAATGGCGGCCTCAACCACCCGCTTAGTTCCAGGGGTTAGTTCTTCACCCCAGAACCATTGTTGGCGAGTGGCCTTGAGCAAATCTTCACGCGTTATGGGTGTATTCCCCTCCCGCCACTCGGCGACAAGGGACGACAACACGTGAGTCCATAAAAAGTTTTGCATGGTATCCTCCTTGGAAGTGAAAAAGGTTGTTGTTCGCGGCATTTGCCGAAACCCCCTATTATCGGGACTGTCACCTTTTTCATCCGTAGAAGAATTCATGCAAGTGGACAAGACGGGATTCGAACCCGTAACCTGAGCGTTGCAAACGCCCTGCTCTCCCAACGAGCTCCTTGCCCTGAGGTAAAGAGGATGAGAGCCTAAACCCTCATCCTCTTTTTGTCCTCCCGCTCGGTCAGATTTCAACCCAATTGGTGAAACAAATCTGGCCATCAACCTCTTCAACCTCAAATTCCTGGTACCACGTACTCAAGCTCAGAGACTGAGCAAAAGCCATGGCGCGGGCAGCCTTAACGGGTGTGACATCCTTTTTTAGAATGACACGAACCATCGGGGCCCGATACTTACCAGAAACTAAGGCCGGCGTGAACTCAACTTGTTCAACACCGTTTTTAAAGAGATCAGCCAACACCTCAGTGTCGGCCGTGAGCGGGTACTCGACAGTGCCAATCACTGTCGGAAGATTGGTGTTCATGTTGTGCCTCCTTGTGAATAGATGTGGCTGAATATACGCGTGCCGTCTTGGAAAGACGGTGCAATAGCATCATTCACTCACCACAATTCAACACAAAAGATCACCTTCTTCATACGTAACATACTTAAAAGTAACTTCCTATGTTACGAAGAAAAAGATGATTATTATCAAAGAAAATACTTGCGAACCTCGCGCAACTTCCTTTCCAGTAAAAACTCCCCACTAATGAGAAATTTATACCGAAAGTGGAGAGTTGCACATGTAGTGCTACCCTCCACCGCTTATTGCGTTTCCAGAGGATTTGAACCTCCAATTTAGTTACCCCTGTAACTAAACGCTCAACCCGAGCGAAAGCCGTTTACTTCATACCCAAAATCGGGTAGTTCCCTGAGCTAGTATATGCACATTAAGCTATCCCCGATAAGGCACGTTTCCGCCCTTATTTCGCCGATAGCACCGTACTTCTTACGAAGTTTTGGTAGTCTTGAGCTTTTCATCGGGCCCTAAACAATTTTGAGCACTACTTTGCCATCCTCACCGCGGATTCATTTTTTGATCTCTTGGTGAGTTTTGGCGGAAATCTAGTTGATCACACTGCCCAGGACAAAATCAGCCCGGTGCGTGACCGAACACACGTACCCAGTCCCCGGCTGGAAGACAAACACTGCCGGAGCGACATGGGCGTAGGCCATGCCGACGTCGACGACCCCCCAGGTAGCGGTGCGACCCGAAAGACGAACTGGCTTACCAGCCGGCAGTTCGGGCGGAATCAGTTCTTCGAGCTTCTCCGCCGAGATGGGGTCGGCGGAACTGTATTCGACCAACACGTGGTCGTCATGCTCCGTCACGGTCCAACCCAACTCACCAGCACCTTCGCCCTTGGGGGTCTTGCGCTGGCAGATCTGAACGCTCCCGCCCTTAACCTTGGTGTCAGCCAAGGAAACAACGGAAGGGTGAAAACCGTGCACCACGGTCAAGGCGAGCCACTGGGGCATGATCCCGTCGATCAACCACGGGGTGCCAAGGGCAGAGAACGGCTTGAGGACTCGTTCGACGTCCGGCAATTCGGCCGGCTTCCAATTCAGACCATGAACCTGGCGTGCACCATCACGCCCCTTGATCTCATAGTCCTCTTGAGTTTTTCCGAACATCGACGCGATCTGGCTCACGGTCATGCTGTTCATTAGATTCTCCTTGTGGTTTACTGAAACTACATCGATTAAAAACGCGGCTAATGCCGCAATGGTCTTGGAATCTCGTTGAATATCGCGATCAAGATCAATCGCTTGGCCAACAAAAACCCCACCTTCAACACGGTTCCACTCCGTGGCATCCGGCACCAGCCGGGTGAGCCGAGAGTGGACGACGGCTAGAACCTTGAGCTTCATTTCTGAAGCAAAGTCTAGCCACTCCTGAATTTTTTCGGGATAGCCCGACAAAATAATAATCGCTTCTGCATCTCTGCAGATTGTGCGATTTTCATTCGTCACGCGTCCCCCGATGTCGACGAAGCAGAATCGAGAGTCACAATTGTGAACACTCTTCGCTGCCCAGTTGACGAACTCTTCCGAAAATTTCCCCTTCACCCGCAGCCGAGCTGCAAGTTCAGGATCGTTTCGGTAGAGTTCCTGGATCCAAAAGCCCTGATCTTTCTTCAGGGTTTTTCCGGGGCACACCCGGAATGTAAAACTAAAGTTTTTTGCGCTAGGCGCCTCCTTTTTTCTTACATAGGGATATGGTTTGAGTCTTGGGATCTACGTTTCCCTAAAACTACTCCAAGACTTTAAAAATTGCCCTTTGGGGAGCAAGTGGATCAGGTAGGATTCGAACCTACAACTTACCGGTTATGAGCCGGGTGCTCTGCCGTTGAGCTACAGATCCAATGCGGGCAAATTGGGAGTTGAACCCATATGTTTACCACCCTTTCGGGGGAGCACCGTGCTCTTTTTTGTAAACATCTGCCCATGATTAAGCAAATTTCTGATTCCGACATTTATGTCAGTACCAGATTCTTCGCTTTCTCCTAACCTTGTTGGTCTCGTTAGGGTCCTGCAAGGTTTACTCCCTATCAAACCTTCCAGGATTGCTCCGCAAACCAGTAAGGTTAAAAAGAGAAAATAAGTTGTTAAGGTCTTTAATACTAGTAAAAACATAAACCCCAGAGTACGTGTGCTTTACCTGTGTCATTCTGAGCGTTTGCCTGCATAAGCAGGCATGCGAAGAATCTAAGACCGTTAGGTGTAAGATCCTTCTCCCTCGATAAACTCAGGATCAGGATGACAACATTCCAAAGCGTCGCCGTATCCCAGAAATTTATATTGTTAAAAGTACTCAGATGTAGTTTATTTAGTAAACTACCCCCCTTTCCCCACCAGGTGTGAGAATTAGGACTAAACTGTACAATTTTAATATACAACTTTGTTCTAATTCCAACAAAAAAGCTCAATAACAACTTGTCACCCAAAATGCCGCTTTATCCTTGTCTAAGAGGTTAAACCAAACACATTGAGTGAAAAACTATCATCGAGCTTCACTAATTTCACACAATGTAACCTAATGCTTTACAAAAAGCAAGGAGTAGGGGCCTATTGATTACTATGGATTATCTATTAATGTTCCCTTCTTCGTAACTGTTAATATTATAGCACATCCTATAGTATTTGTCAATATCTATAAATGTACTCTCATCTTCATCTTATAAGCTATCAAAGAATTCGCCCTCACCTGCGCTTGTTTATACATATTAAATGTGCAAGATGTTCTCTATGGGTCGAATTATACACTATTTTGCAAGTTTTTCCTGACAGTAAGCCAACAAGTAAGTATTACGCCATAAAGAAGCGGTAGAGGAATTAATCCTCTACCGCTTGATTCCTAGCTACATGTTCGACACTCGCCGAATCTCAGCAAAAGCTGCTTCGGCATCAAACCCGCCCGCTACTCTATTGACATCAAAGACGGCTGTCTCCTTGTCCTTAATGCCACAATTGTTCGAACGGAAGACAACAGAAACCGTCCCATCTTCATTAAAGAAAATATCCTGGGGCGTACGAGCAACCACTCCTGCTTCTTCCATAATGGTGAACATAGCCTCAACGAACGCTGCCATGCGTTCATCACTGGCTTCAAAAAAATCGATTACCTGACCTCTAATGTCGGTCATTGCATGTTCCTTTCTTTACAAAAACCCCCTATTACTTAGCTACAATCCAAATCACCCCGCCCCGCATTCTCCCAGGCAAATTTTGCAGCTTCAGCCAAATCCGCAAGGACTTCAGCCTGATTACCCGAAAGAGACACAAGGCTTGGGAGACCATCAATCCGCGCCCTAAACTTGACTGAACGCCGATCGTAGCCAAACCACACATCAACACACTCATGCCCAACATACTCGATAGAATCCGGAGCTTGTTTCAAAAACCCCGCCTCATATAGCATATTGAACATGATCTCAATGAGGTCCATCATCTGCGGGGGCATATCGTTAAACCCCACAAACCAGATGGACCCCTCCTCCGAACGAACTCTTGACTTCAATTGCGTGTTATCAGTACCACCTCCTATGTAACTAATACCTCATGGTAGATTGTGAACTACTGATTATTATTAACCACGTGTTCCCAACCTTCGGGAAGTGGCCAAAACAAACGATTATTAGCATAAAAGCGCAGATCTTCAAGCGTGGGGGCAATCCGGTGATTGTTAAAAATCACAGACGTTTCAAACTCAGCCCCCACTGACATGGCAACATCCTCAGTTGCCCACTGGCCATCAGGAAGCGTCACAAAATATCCTTGATCAGTTATTTCAATGGACAAAGGCGTATAGCCAAGCCATGTGAGATATGCATTCAACTTGTGAACATCAACCTCATTCCACTGACCAATCTCTTCGCGCCAGCGATTGTTGCGATTGTACGCCACCGAAACGCCGTACTCATTCTTGTAAAGCGTACCTGTAAACCGATACATTCGAAGGCCAGCACGTTTCCCAGCGGCAAGAAGGGCATGTTCCACTGCGGGCGCAAGCCAATTCTTCATGCGGTAGTAATCATGCCCACCCGGAGCAGATTCCTCATTCTGGCCACCATCCAAAAACCCTTCATCTCGAAGTTTGTCATCGTCCGGGGCTACCCCAAAGTTGCCAACGGAACAACCACGATACGTAACAAACTCAAACCCCATCGCGCCAAGTGTGTGCAAAAGCTCAACACCGGCATCAACGTTATTACTGTTAAACGGCCCCGTCATAATGCTGATTCGTTGGTGGGGAATGCCGTTGTCCAGCAAATACTGAATCCCTGCAAGCTGGCGATCAGGATCAATTGGAGACCATGAACCTGGACCACTCTCTGGCGGCTTGGGGGTAATCGTTGTACAGTACACCACTCGACTATCACGTCCCCACTGTTCAAGCTGCCGGGCACCAAAGTACCCACGGTGCAAAACAAACACCCAGTTGGGAAGTGTAAACTCATGGAGAAACTGCGTCACGGATTCAACCTGCATCGAGCCATCAGATCGCGCCGAAAGCATGACAATGTCTCGATTAGCACCAAAGAGCTTACTTTGCTCAAGAAACTGTGCGGCCCCACTGGGTGGGCCGATTCGCCTGAGCCCAGCCTTGCCAGTACCAATGGTATCAACCGTATTATTAATCCACCGGTAGTAGCAAAACGAACACCCAATGGCACAGCCAATAAATTCCGGCTCACCATCCCAGGTATACCGACGCTTGTAAAAATACGCCGGCAACACTGGGTTGCCCACATATCCTGGCGGTGTACCTCCCAAGAGCAGATGCTCACCGTTTACGATAGCTGTCGGATCACTTACATCGCTCATCATTCGAAATGCATTACTCATGTGTTTTCTCCTTGCGACTGAATAATTGTAGAAACAATAGTTTTAAGCTGCCTGGCAAATAAAATTGCATCCTCTGCTGACACTTCAAACGCCGACATATAGGTCAATCGACCAAGACGCTCATCAGAGTTTTCTTCCCGCCCATCCTTTGGTGATAGCGACGACAGAGCATCATCAAGAACCTGACCCGAAAAACCGTCCCAATACATAGCATCAATAACAGCTTGAGAGCAACCAAGTGCTTGTGCCAAAAATACACGGAATGCAGTTTCCTTTTTTACAATAACAAGATAATCTGCCTTCATATCTTCTGGCACATAATAAGGATCCTCATACTCAATTTCCTTATCAACTGCACAAGCCATTTGATAAAGCGCCACCTTGAGACCGTCACCACAGCCAATGTGCGTTGCAGCCTCCACGGCTTTTTTAAAATACCAACTACCCTGGGCAATGGTTTGATCTATGCCGTATCTCGTCCAGAAAGAAGGAGCATTATTTCGAATCTCATCCTCGTCAACCACATCGTCAACGATCATAACAAAACGCCGAAAATCATCAACGACCTGACATAAAATAGTTACATCCGCATCTGACAGACGTCCATACCGAGCGAGTCGTCTCACCTTTTTGGCATAACTTCCTGACGTTTCCACCGGAGCCACAAACGAAGCGACTGCAAACTCTGGGTCACACGCCTGCCACAACAAAAAGATCTTTTGATCAACTGGCATTGTTATACTCATCGTTTATCCTTTCTCAACTGGGTGATACCCACTCTTAACTGCAAGACTTTTAGCCTGTCCAAGGATAACCTTGTCTGTTTCTTCAAGTGACGAAGACAACCTCAGCCACTCAAAAACTTCGTGCATATTGGCCACAAAACGAGGTGCAAACGACATCGCACACGTCATGTCTGATTCATGGTAGACGACACTATTTCCGTCTGTATGAACGCAAAAATCAGCGAATGGAAATACATCCATAACGCCCATTTCTGAAAGCATTTGCAGTCGAAGCGTGTCACTGCTATCGTCAAAATCGTTCCGTTCGATAACAGCATGCTTTCGAGCCTGTTCATCAAGCGTGGCGTGAACAATAATTACCGGTCGATTAAGAACATACGACACATAAATAATTTGCTCACGCGTCTTGATACCATCCAACACAACGACTCGATGTACATCGTCATGAATACCACTGGTATTCAAAAACTCTTGCGCCACAACCACGCGATTATTACGTTCAACGTCTCGCGTAAATTGAGCTACCGTTTCCATCGTACAGATTCCGTATTGTTTCTCCACAAGGGACTGAGCATACGCCCCCCACTTGTAGGTCGAAACGTCGGAAAAACCCTCAAATAGTTTTCGAATCATGGTTTTTGCTGAACCAGGTAGACCAACAAGCACTACCAGGTAGTTGTCGCTACATGACAAAGAATATGCCGTCGCATCAACACAAGGAACAATTGAATCATGTTCGATAACAAAATTCTGATGCGAAAGTCCCAGTTCACTCTTGACCGTAGCAACATACTGTATGGGACCTTTAATTCCACGCTGTTTTAGTGCTCGTTCAACGTGAAGCTGTGTAAGACCCGTAACCACATTGCGGTCAACGATATAGATCTCATCGTAGACCGTATATTGAGGCTGAGACCAAAACTCAACGCTTCGCTGATCAAGCCTACTAAAATCAACAACAATACGCTCCCAATCTTTGGGTAATACGTGTTCAAGCGCAATACCACTTTTTGCTACTAGTACAGCCAAAACGTTTTTCATGAAAACTCCTTTCACTTAAAAATACAAATTCATGTCTTTCATTATTAAAGTTCAAGTTGATATATAGACTAAAAACAGAAATTTTGATTGATAAATATCCAACAATAACCTAACAAAAAGGGGTGGTTGAAACTAATCAACCACCCCAACCTTTTTGGGCTACCTACTAATAAGCCGGCGCGGCGTTAAACCGCGTGACCGCATCGACCAGGCCGGCCAGCTTGTGGCCGTCCGGGAACCGGATGGCCTCGTCTTGAGGTCCAGTCCCAGGACCGAACACGTCGGCGTTTCGGCCGACAGCCCGGTTCAGAACGAACCCGCTGACAATGAACACGACACCCTCCTTGGGCTCGGGGAGCCCTTCGACCCAACCGTACTCCGGCGCGCCCTGAACGGGCACCTCGACACCGGCAAAGTCAACAGTTGTGGTCTCGCCCGGGTACTGCTCAACCCGGGCCACCTCCCCACTCGGGGGAAAGACGGTGCGGGTGCCGTCTTCGGCCTGAAATTTGATCGCATGCGGGGTAAGATTGATGACAGTATTCATGGTAGTCTCCTTTCTAATAGAGAACTAACAGGCCATGACGCCCGCCCCCCGTTTTGGGGGAATTGAAAAAACATGTGTGTTTGTATATTTATTGAGGGCAAACACATTCCCTCAGTCTCCCCGGGGCCTATCCGGTATGGCATTTGATCTTTTCGGGATCCACCTCCTTTTTAAAATTGTTAAGTTGCTAGATCCCGCATTGGGTATCTGGCAACAGGATAGCCTTTTCTAGGCCCATAGCCTTGACAAAAAGCCCTTAGTTTCCCTACAGTTTGCCCATAAAACAAAAAAATGCCCCCGATTACTGCGTTTTGCAGCTCTCGGGAGCACTATGTATGGATGCTTACTCTTTACTACCCATAACCAACCAATGAACACATAAAAATATGCGGTACTTTCAAAGCTCACCAAACTTTCGTACAATAGACACTATGGCAACTCAGGCACATGCACTCTCCTATGCCAAAGACCGAATACATCAAAAAGATTCGTTTCTTGTTATTGGTATGCCAGGGGTAGGAGTGTCTTCTTTTCTTCGATCACTAACCTTAGAATTTTCTCAAAAAGACACTCAGCAAACTCTCTACATAGATCTTAATGAATCACGTGCACTTACAGAACAAAGTTTTTATCAACACATAATCGACCGATACAACGAGCTAACACAGCAAACACTTACATCAATAACTGAATTAACTTCATATATAAATGAAAACAATCTGCACCTTGTGATTATTGTGGACAGATTCGAAAAAGCAGTGAAACAGTTGGGAGAAGAGTTTTTTGATGGCCTTCGATCAACCATTGAGTCTAGTGGTAAATCAGTTACGTTCATCTGTGGATTAGACCAAGACCTACTCGACATACGAAACTACGAAGATATTGACCAGTTTTACACCCTCATCTCATCATTTAACTACTACCTCAAACCTCTTTCAAAAGAAGACTCGTTCTCGTTTATAAGCACCCTAGAAAAAGAACGAAATATGTCTATGAGTGACCAGACAAAAGAACAACTTTACGTTCTTACGGGAGGACATTTGCGAATGCTTAAATCATACATACTCTCACTGGACACGCAGGAAGAAAACAATGAAAAGGCATCTGTTGAAATCGCCTCGGCATCTGATTCCGTACGATTTCAATGTCAACGTATATACGACCACCTCTCGAACGAAATACAAACATCGTTACTCAGGATTTGTGGTGATATGAAACTAACCATGCATGATAAAGCTAATGCAACTCGACTAACAGCGCGTGGAATACTTACCGACGAAGGCGCTATTTTTAGCACACGCTTTCAAGAATATCTCATGCACATAATTACAGGTTCTCAAAAACCACTCCACTTAGACACAACTACAGGGGAAATTTATAAAGATGGTAAACGAATTGACACACAATTTTCGGCTAACGAATACAAACTTCTAGCATATCTTCTAGAACAAGACGGCCGGGTTGTAAACCGTGACGAAATCGCAGATGCCGTTTGGGGTGTGGATCCAAACATGGGGGTAAGTGACGAAGCAATCGATCAGTTGGTTAGTAGAATGAGAGAAAAGATTGAGGACGATAAGACAAACCCAACACATCTAACGACAGTCCGCGGAAGAGGATTTCAGCTAAAAACCCAATAACCTAAGCGGACATTTTTACAACCGAGTCTCCTCTTAAACAAAAAAGACCAGTAAACGCACATTCGCGCCTACTGGTCTTTATAAATGGAGATGCTACTGCAATCTCCTACACGTCTTCTTCTCGAGGCTCTCTCACTGCCCGAAACTGTTGCTCCAGTTTGCGATAGGCCGCAAATACCGCATCCTTGAATTCATCACTTTTTTCATAAGCGTCGGTAACAAAAGCCGTTTCAAGCCCAAAAGCTTCAAGTGTCCAGATACGCTCATCGTCACGACTAGCCAATGGGGACATGCGCGAGATCTTAACCACTCGATAGACATCTCCCGGCCTAGGTGCTCGACCAAACCACTCACAATCAATATTAAATGAACGTACTTCGTGTGTCTCGATTGCAAGATACAAACCTTGACCATGGCCTCCGATCAGCCAATTACCAGTCACTGTTACAACGACTGGCTCTTTACAATACACTCTAATCATATTTCCTCCTCGTTCTACTGATTTTGGATAAAAACGTGCGACTGTACGAACCTAAAACGTATTGTATCATCTAACCCATAGTTTATGTCCCACTTTTATACTCTCTCCCCAATAATAGTGACGTACTCCCCGCAGTGCACTAGTTTGAATACAAACTAGACTTCTACGGGGCTTCTTTTGCTCCGCTACTCATGAGTATTCGGTTGTTACATCCACACCTTTTTCCTCTTCTCCTTGTTTCTG
>Ga0210019_1001912_pt1 | contig 21140 bp, 17 predicted proteins | sample CryGeyCG2114_020_2_FD_183969 | JGI IMG/M metagenome (GOLD analysis project Ga0210019, IMG submission 183969) | Groundwater microbial communities from aquifer - Crystal Geyser CG11_big_fil_rev_8/21/14_0.20 (SPAdes) (version 2) | ecosystem: Environmental > Aquatic > Deep subsurface > Groundwater ...
AATCTTTTTTTGGATGGGTACAGGTGAATGTGTCAAATATTGGAAGGGCTATTCGGAGAGATCAGACTCCTGAGACTCAACTTGAATCAATTGAAAATACGATTGATAAAAATAATCTTGAGGGGAGTGAAATGATGGATTTGAATAAAAAAGGATCACTATACGTATTTGAAGAATCTTCTGGAAAAAATATTGATGTGAAAAAAGTCATCAATGAATTCAATAATGATCCAACGGTGGAGTCTGCATTTCCAAATGCGATAATACATGGCGCATATGCCCCTAATGATCCAGCATTTGCTGACCAATGGCATTACGAAAATATTACTATTCCACAAGCCTGGGATATGAGCCCTGGCGACACTAGTGGTAACGTGGTTGTTGCTGTAATGGATTCTGGCATTCAACGCAATCATCAGGATCTGTCTGGAAATATCTTGGGATGGTATGATTGCACGAATGGCGCCTCATCGTGTCAGCCAAATAGTGGTAATGATGGATTTGGTCATGGGACACATGTAGCAGGTACCGTTTCTGCAGCAACCAATAACAACATTCTTGTCTCAGGAGTTGGTCATAACACAAAAATTATCTCGTTTAAAGTTCTCGGCGATGATAATAAAGGACAGTTAGATTGGCTTATTAAGGGCTTTCATGCCCTAGAGCAACAGTATCCAAATAAAAAAATCATTGTCAATATGAGCCTGTCTTTTACAGTATACATTGCTGATTTTGAGAGCTTTATGAATCAGCGGTGGATTGATGGAATGGTTCTTGTTGCTGCGGCAGGAAACGCTGGAGATATAAATAAAAACTATCCTGCGGGATTTGCCAATGTAATATCCGTAGCCGCAACGAAACGCGATAATGTCATTGCTCCGTATTCCACTCGCGGATCATGGGTTGATGTTACTGCGCCTGGTGGATCCTGCTCAAATCAGAGCAATATTGGAGACTGTGTACTCTCAACATCAAATGCAAATTGGGCAAGTTATATGCAGGGTACATCCATGGCTGCTCCCCATGTGTCAGGAGTTCTTGCGCTCATGTGGAGTGTGAATCCAGCTCTCTCAAATCAACAGATTCGAGATTTTTTACAAAATTCATCAGATAGAATCTCGGGAACGGGAACATATTGGAAATACGGAAAAATTAATGCGCTGGCTGGAGTAAATAGTGTATTGGGAACATTGAGCACTCCGACGCCAACATATACCCAGACGCCAACGCCGTCAGATACTCCCATTCCTTCAAATACCCCAACTAACACGCCAACATTTACCCCAATCCCAACGGCAACTTGGACCCCGATTCCTACTGCCACATTTACACCGATACCAACTGCAACATATACGCCAGTGCCTACCGCAATGGCTTCTGTGGCTCCTGTCTTGACCGGTACTCCTACAAATACTCCGACAGACACTCCATTCAATACTCCCACAAATACATCAACCCCCATTGCTTCCCCTACTCAATCACCGCAAGATACTGTAGCACCTGATATTACACAACTACCTACTGCAACAGATAGCCCTGATGTTACATTACCTCCTGCTTGTGATCTGACAACCGGAGACGCAGATTGTAATGGCTCGGTTGACTCAGCAGATTATGGATGTTGGGTTGTTGAGTATTTGGACCCTGACGCTGAATTAGTCGGGGATTGTAAATCTGCAGACTTTAACTCATCGGGAAAGGTAGATTTACTTGATTTTGTCTTGTGGCGAAATACCATTTTGAGCCAAGGATAGTACACATATTTATGAGAATAAAAAAACAACTGAAAATATATCTTGCTCAAGAATTAAAAAAACACTTGAAGTATGTACTTTTGGGTACCGGTATCATCATTGGACTATTTTGGTATATTCACACAAATATTTTCCAATTCTTTGCAACCGTGCCAACCATTGGTATTGAGATGCAGGTTCCAGAAAACAATGTATCAATTGAAGATACATTTACTGTTGGATTGAGATTAACCGACCAAGAAGTTGCCGCAACTGATGTATTTATAGAATATGATAGTAACTTTGTTTCGTACGCTCTTGAGGAGGGGGCTGAAACAGGCATCTCCCAGTTACCTATTGATTACTTTAGTATGCCGCCGGTAAAAGAAGAGGTGATTGAGACGGATACATCGTTGAAAAGATTACATATCGTTCTGGTTTCTTGGAATCAGATTGAAGATCCCGATAATCCATTTACTCAGTTGAATTTTGTATTTCATGCAAAGTCAGAAGGTGTAGCGACATTTACCTTACTAAAAAATGAATTGCAGTTTGTTGGGAATGATTCGCAAAAGAACCCGATCATATTTGAAATAAATGAAGAAACGGTGCTTACGAAATCGGTACAAATTGGAGATATTGATCAAGTTACGCCGACTGAAGAGATAACTCCAGTGCCAACGGAATCACCTGCGGTCACGGTCACAGAAACACTTACTTCAACTCCAACTTTGACTGAAACGCCATCTCCAATCATTACTCAAATTGCAAATCCCGAAGAGGTGCAGTTGGACATACGCTTGAGATTGCAAGGAATTGTTGGAAAACCAGTTGCGGTTGGTTCAGGAATTTCGATGAAACTCAGTTTAATCTCAGAGGATAAATCAAATTCTTATGAGCAAGACGTCCTATTTCAGCCGTCAGATTCAGGAGTATTAACCGGAACAATGATCCTCAAATCAGCATACACTGGTCCGCTTTATAAATTACTTATCAAAGGTCCAAAGCATTTACAAAAGCGTATTTGCGAGGCACATCCCAAAGAGGCCGTCGGAGGAACATATAACTGCACAAAAGCAAATATTCAACTGAAGAAAGGAAATAATAATATACAACTTGAGAATATTATCATTCTTGCGGGGGACATTCCAGAGCAGGATAGTGTTATTAATGCACAAGATATTGTGTTTATTCGGCAAAGTTTGGGGTCAAAAAATGTGAGTGACATAAGTCGTGGGGATCTCAATTTTGATGGCATTATTGATTCGCAAGATTATTCCATGATTTTGAATGCGCTCAGCTTTAAGTATGATGATTAGAGGTGGGTGATCCATTTTGGCAAGGAGTATAATTGTCAGTACAATGGTCGAACAGGGGCCAGTATATACCGATTCAGATGCATTTGAGCCTGATCCAATATATCCAGATGATTGTATTCAGGTAGAGGGAATTCTTCTTGGAGAGCTATTTACTCCTCCAATCGTTCATTTGCAAAATCTTTCAGGAACGGGCAGTATACATTTGCCAACGATTCGAAGGGTAATGATAGCAGTTACCCATGATGAAAATGGCGTGCGGCATGTTCAAAGATATAGCCCCGATGAACATGGGTCCGAAGTCGACCTCCCAAGAATGACCATAATTGATTTTGAAAATCAACTTCAAGAAGCGGGTGACATGAGATTGCTTCAAGAACTTACACGGGTGCGAAAGAGAAAAGCATCACGACCCGGGATGAATACCGATGATGAAGTTTGTAGGCATGGAGGAGACCCAAATTACCGGATACCAAAAACAATTTATCAAAGAGATAAATTGCGTTAAATAGTTATTATTCAAGATATGACACCAAATATTCTTATCCATTACCTTCAATACAGTCAATACACATCTCCAAGTGTATATGAAAATGAAATAATAAAATCTTTTCCAGATGAAGTGAGGGAAATTGGACTACTTGTCAGAAAACAACTCATTCATCGCATGACTCTCCAAAATGGAAATACGGGATCAAATGAAGATCTTCGATATGGAGATATGATAAAAGTTCCATGGAATCGTCAGCCCGAAGACGATATTTTTGTCACTGCATCTGCAATGATATCTGAGCTTTATCGACGAGATCCAAAAGGATTTACTCATGATCGGTCGGCTGAACATAAACTTATTCTCACCTGTCGGCATATATCTGTGCTTATGGCGGCAATACTAAAAGCAAAAAAGATTTCTGCACGAGTTCGCTCCGGCTTTGCTCCGTATTTTGTCGTTAAAGGATTGCCGAGTGGAAAAAGCGATGATCACTGGATCAATCAATATTTCAATAAAAAAGAACAGAGATGGGTCACGATCGACGTAGATGGGAGTTTTGAGGAATTACATTTTGATCCGTACGACATTCCATCAGGAACATTCGATTTTGCAGCAGATGTGTGGATTGGTATTCGCAATGGAACCATTAACGCAGATCATTTTTGGAATGCGGGAGGAAATGGCGGACTCATTGTCGTAGCTTGGGAGTTGTTTTATGATTTCCACTGCCTCATGAATGATGAAGTTATTTATACTCATACTCCAAAAATCGTGCATTTTGGAACATTTGAAAAATTGACAGAGTTTCAGCTGAAAGAGATCGACAATCTCGCGAAACTCATGCAAAATCCTGATAAGTATTTTGATGAGCTTTTGCATATTTGGGAGACAAAGAAACAGTTTCGACTTGTGAAGGGCGGATTGATTTGAATATTCGGAAAGTCACAAAAAAATCGTTGCTCATGCAATTAATCCATGGTATTATGAGTTCATAATGATGAAGGGTTTAAAACCTATCTCAGAACAATTCGTTGATACCTATCAATCGATCCGCCTGAAACGGCGGATTTTTTAATGCCTAAAAACATGAGTGAAAAAATCATTCAAGAAAAATGTGGATTGGTTGCCGTGTATTCAAAAGAACATGGACATCAGTTGAATATTGCAATTCTTGCCGCCGTTGGAGTTCAACATAGGGGCACTCATGGCGCGGGGACTGTATTAAAAACAAAAAGAGGCTTGGTACAGCATATTGGTAAAGGACTTCTCCGGGAGGTGTTTACCAAGAAAGTAGTGAAGAAAATTCGTCAAAAAAGTAAATGGCTCATTATTCATACAAGATACGGAACGCATGGCGGGTATCTCAGAGAAAATCTTCAGCCCTGCATTTGTAAAAGTCCAAAAGGAGAAAAGATTGTGGTTGCACACAATGGACAGTTTATCCAAATGGAGAAATTCCTGAGAGAGATACCAAAAAAAATCCCCAAAAAAGTAAGCGATACGTATATCTTTACCGAGCTTCTTGCTCATGCAAAGGGCAATACTTGGAATGAAAAAATACTCAATACACTTGATAAAGTGACGGGTGCATATGCGCTTCTCATTGGGGTGGGCGACAGTCTTTACGCAGCTCGCGATCCTCATGGGGTGAGACCATTGAGCATTGGTTCTTTGCGAAGCAAGCGAATTATTGCTTCAGAAACGCATGCCTTTGATAAAATCGGTGCCAAAGTTCACCGAGAGCTCAAGCCTGGAGAGGTTGTTAAAATTGGGTCATCTGGTGTTGAGGTAATTCGAAGAGGCTCAAAGCTTGCCAAGCATTTTTGCGATTTTGAATGGGCGTATTTTAGTCGACCTGATTCTCTCCTGCCGCCAAACGGAGAAGGAGATCGTCCCAATGAATGGCTTTCAATCAATCATTTTCGAGAAGGGTGCGGAGAGGCATTGGCAAAAGAGTTTCCCGTCAAAAACGCAACATTTGTCGTCGGCATTCCCGATTCAGGGCTATCAATGGCTACCGGATATGCGAGTGCGTTGGGGTTGCGGTATCGACAAGCTATTGTTCGGGATCATTTTGATCCCGAAGGAGATCAGCGCCTTTTCATGCGTGATGATCAAATCAAACGGATTCAAAAAAAAGTTCTGGGAAAGCTTTCACTGGTACCGGAACCAAGAATCTGGAAAGATGCGATCGTGGTGATCGGGGATGATTCGATCGTGCGGGGCAATGTATCTGCCGAAGTCACGAAAGCAATTTTTCTGATGGGCGCACGTGAAGTCCATTGGATTATTGGATTCCCTCCCGTCATGAAACCCTGTCATTTGGGAGTGAGCATCCGATCAGAAGAAGAGCTTATTGCTGCGCGTCATAAGGGGAGAATTGCTGGGATTACTCGAGAAATTCGTGCGACAAGTGTACATTACATCAGCAACGAAGGATTTATCAAAGCACGACTTCGCAACTTACCCTTTAAAACATCTGAAAACCCCCAAGAAATATTTTTGAAAAATGGCGGTTGTGGCGGGTGTGTGACCGGAAATTATCCAATCAGTAAAGAGGGAATATATTATAAAGATAAAACTGAATGAATAAACTTGCAGTACTTATTTCAGATGGAGGGACTGGAAGCAATATGCAGGCGATCATTGATGCGATTGAGAACAAAATATTGAAAGCAGAGATTGTGATAGTGGTGAGCGATACGCCGGATGCATTTGGACTGCAACGTGCGAGTAAACACAAAATTCCCACACTGATTGTTTCAAAGAAGGATAATTTGACCGAACTATTATATTCGAAATATGGCGTTGATTATATTGTTCTTGCCGGCTGGAAGATGATTGTTCCCGCACATATGATTGATACATTTGAAAATAGAATCTTAAATCTTCATCCAGGATTTATTCCAGATACGATAGATGGAGTAGTTAGTTGTCCGGATGGAAGTGGGGGTGAATGGAATCGCGGAAAGTTTACCGAAAAAGCATTGCAACATTTTCTTGATAAAAATGATTCATATGCTGGATCGACGGTACATTTCTTATCCCATGAGTTTGATTTTGGTCCCATCTTAAAACGGTGTTTTGTGAAAATTGAAAGTGATGATACGGTCAAAAGTTTGTATGATCGACTGAAAAATGAAGAACATAAGATATATATTGAATCATTAATTTCATTATGTAATAAGTAATTTATGAATATTTTAATTATTGGGGGAGGGGGGAGAGAACATGCAATTGGGTGGAAATTGAATCAATCACCTCAGGTGAATACTATTTATTTTGCTCCGGGAAATGGCGGAACGTCGCAGATTGGAAAAAATATTGATCTCACAGAAATAGGAGATTTGGTCACATTTGCTAAGAATAATGATATTGGATTAACCGTCGTTGGACCGGAGGTACCGCTTGCTCAAGGGATAGTGGACACATTCCACCGACATGGCTTGCGAATATTTGGTCCATCCAAAATGGCGGCACGACTTGAGACCAGCAAAGCTTGGGCAGTTGAATTCATGCAACGTCATCAGATCCCGTGTCCTGAATCATATATTTTTTCTGATGTTGAAAAAGCAAAAGAACATATTAAAGATAGTTCATGGAGCAGTTTTGTCATAAAAGCAGATGGCCTTGCTGCGGGAAAAGGTGTGGTTTTAGCATCTTCAAAAGTGAAAGCTACAAAGGCAGTTGAAAGTATGATGATCTCAAAAGCGTTTGGTGATGCGGGCGGAAAAATATTGATTCAAGAAAAACTTGTTGGGTATGAGGTTTCAATTATTGCCGTTGCCGACGGAAAAACTGCAGTCAAGATGGTACCATCCCAAGATCACAAACGAGCATATGACGGAGATCGCGGACCAAACACCGGTGGGATGGGAGCGTATGCACCGGTTGGAAAAGCTGATGCAGCATTTCTTAAGTCAGTTGACGAAACAATTCTTGAACCATTAATGAACGGGATGCGGGAAGAAGGATATCCCTATGTTGGAGCAATTTACCCGGGGATTATGGTGACAAAAAATGGGCCAAAGGTGCTTGAGTTCAATGCCCGATTTGGTGATCCCGAGACGCAACCACAGTTGATGCTTCTTGAAAGTGATCTTCTCGAGATTCTTGAAGCATGTGTTGAGGGGACTCTTTCTTCGGAACTTGTTCAATTTAAATCAGGTGCCACTATGTGTGTGATTCTTGCCTCAAAAGGGTATCCGGGACCTTATAAAACAGGAAGCGTAATTCACGGACTTGATACGATCTCAAACCTCGACATTCAGATATTTCATGCAGGAACGAGAAAAGTTGGCGACGATATCGTGACTGATGGCGGTCGCGTTCTTGCCGTTACTTCATATGGCTCAACACTTCAAGAAGCACGAGACCACGTGTACTCAGCAATCGGAACAGATGGAGTATATTTTGATGAGATGGAATTTAGGAAAGATATCGCCTGGCAAGGATTAACAAATACCAGAAATAAAAAATGATATATCGCATTGAGGTTACGCCGCACGTTCCTACATTTATCGATGGTGACGGTGAATATATATTGTCAGAAATACTTGGTCTTGGTATACAGACGATCAAAAAAGTCAGGGTTGTTAAAATCTTCAAACTTGAGGGAAATCTTTCAAAAATAGAACTACAAACGATTATTGATGAAGTATTAGTCGAATCATTTTGGCAGGATTATGCAGTACATACGTCAGTCCTTCCTTCAAAAAATGCTCAAACGGTAGAAATTGCTCGAAAGCCAGGAGTCATGGATACGGAGATTGAATCACTGCTCAAGGCAATCTCAGATCTTGGAATCAAGGAAATCAAGATGGCAGGAACGGGCAAGAAATATATTTTTACGGGAAAGTTATCACCAAAACAACTTACCTTTATCACAGAAAAAATATTGATGAACAAGATCGTGGATCGGGTGGTCACAAAAAAAGAAAAAACTCTAATTGTTGGAAGCAAACGAACTCCAACACAAACCATTCAAATTCGAGCGATGAATAATGAAGATCTTATGAAATTGAGTCATGATAAACTATGGCTCAATAGTGAGGAGATGCGAGAAATTCAAGGCTATTTCAAAAAAGAAAGACGAGATCCTACTGATGTTGAAGTTGAGATTCTTGCTCAAACGTGGTCGGAGCATTGTTGCCACAAAACATTCAATGCAGAGCTCATCATTGACGGAGTAAAGAAATCATCACTGATGTCTCGATTGAAAAAGGCCACAAAAATATTAGACAAAAAATGGTGTCTTTCTGTTTTTAAAGACAATGCCGGTGTTATCGAACTGGACCGCGATTTTGGTATCAGTGGGAAAGTTGAAACACACAACAGTCCGTCTGCAATCGAGCCATATGGTGGCGCAATGACTGGGTCGGGGGGAGTTTTCCGCGACATCATGGGATGTGGTTTGGGATCAAAGGTGATTATGAGCACCGATATGTTTTGTGTAGGTGTACCTGATTTGAAAGCGGAAGACGTCCCCGATGGATGTATCCATCCAAAAAAACTCTTAAAAGAAGTAGTGCGGGGAGTGCGGGATTATGGCAATCGAATGGGTATTCCCACCAATAATGGATCGGTTCATTTTCATAAAGATTATCGTGCAAAGCCAAGTATTATTGTCGGAGCCTATGGGATCATTCCAAAAAAACAGGTGAATAAAAAAGCATTACGCGCTGGTGATGCGGTTATCACCATTGGGGGAAAAACCGGACGAGATGGGATTCATGGAGTGACCTTTGCCAGTGGTTCAATGACGGCAAATACAGAAAATACCAGTTCATCTGCGGTGCAGATTGGAAATGCGATCGAAGAAAAACGAATGTTTGATGCGATACTTGTTTGCCGCGACAAAGGACTCCTTCGTTTTGCGCAAGACTGTGGTGGTGGAGGATATTCTTCTGCAATCGGTGAGATCGCAGAAAAGATCGGCGTTGACATTCATCTTGATCGAATTCCTTTGAAATATCCAGGACTTGCTTCATGGGAAATATGGATCTCCGAATCTCAAGAGCGAATGGTGATTGTTGTAGCGCCCAAAGATATTGATCAGGTAATACAGATTTGTAAAAATTTTAACGTTGATGCGCGAGTACTTGGAGAGATCACAAACACAAAGCGTTTGAAGCTATTTTATAAAGATAAACTTGAGTGCGATCTTGAAATGAATTTTTTGCACGATGGATGTCCGATTACGGAAAAGAACGGAACATATGTACCGAATTTATTTGAAGAACCATTATTTGCTGAGCCAAAAAACTATAATTTCATTCTAAAAAAACTATTAGCCTCTTGGGATGTTTGTAGTAAGGAGCCAATTGTCAGACAATATGATCATGAAGTTCAGGGCACATCAGTGCTTAAACCATTTACTGGACCAGACGCAGATGTGCCAAATGATGCCGCGGTTATTGCACCACATCTCGGAAAAAAAACTGGTATGGCAGTATCACACGGAATGTTCCCAGTATTCAATCGTATTGATCCGTATTGGGGAGCAGCTGGAGCAATTGATGAAGCGGTTCGAAACATGGTCGCAGTTGGGGTAAATCCGTCAAAAATTGCACTTATTGATAACTTCATCTGGCCAACTCCTGAAGAGCGAGAGCTTGGCGATCTGGATCGTGCTGTAGATGCATGTGTTGATATGTCTTTGACATTGAAAATGCCCTTTGTTTCGGGAAAAGATAGTCTATCAAGTACCTACAATGCAGCAGATGGTACGGTCATAAAAATCCCACCGACACTTTGTATCTCTGCATTTGCGCCGGTAAAAAATGTCGATCACACGATTTCTGCAGATTTCAAAGGAGTGGGAAACGCTATTTATATTATTGGAAAAACAAAACCAGAACTTGGTGGTTCTGCTTATTATGCACTAAAAAATAAAGTTGGAAATTCTGTTCCCCATTATGATGCAATAAAAACATTAAAAAACTACAAAAAAATTTATCAAGCGATTCAAAAGAAGCTGATTATTTCAGCACATGATTGTTCGGAGGGAGGGATTGCGGTTGCACTCACCGAGATGTGTTTTGGAAACGTTAGTGCACGTATTGATACTGCAAGAATCCCGTATGAAGGAGAAATGAGGCCAGATCAACTATTATTCTCTGAGAGTCATGGGAGGATCATTGTTGAAGTTCCAAAAGGTTTTGTCAAAGAATTTGAAAAACATATGGAATCAGTAGATTGCTCTGCTATTGGAACAGTGACGAAAGAATCAATGGTACGCATTTCATACAAAAATATAAAATTGATTGAAAGTTCGGTGATTGAGTTGAAGCGTGCGTGGAAAAAACCAATGAAGGAGGTGTTTTCATGAAGCCAAAAATTGCAATCCTGAGAACTGACGGCACCAACTGTGATGAAGAGCTTTTTTATGCCTTTGAAAAAGCGGGTGGATCTTCTGAAATGGTTCATGTTAATCAACTGATTCATAAAGAAAAAGATCTGAAAAATTATCAAATCTTGAGCTTACCAGGGGGATTTTCCTATGGAGATGATATTTTGTCCGGAAAAATACTCGCAAATGAACTTCGTCATCGACTGAAAAGTCAACTTGATGCATTTATCGCCGAGAAAAAATTAATGATCGGAATCTGCAATGGCTTTCAAACATTGGTGCGGATGGGGTATTTACCATGGAATATGAAACCCGCAGAAGAGGTGAGTTTGATTTTCAATGACTCAGGTCATTTTGAATGTCGATGGATCAAAGTCCGTGTCGCACATTCAAAATGTGTGTTTTCACGCGGACTTGAAAACAAGATTTTTGATATGCCGGTTGCCCATGGTGAAGGAAAATTTGTGGTGAAAAATAAAGCAGTTGGACAAAAAATTATTGATAATAATCACACGGTATTTCAGTATGTCGATGATGGTGGAAAAATAACGATGAAATATCCTGAAAATCCAAATGGATCATTTCATTCAATTGCTGGAGTCACTGATGAAAGTGGTCATATTTTGGGAATAATGCCACATCCTGAAAGAAATACGCTTAAGCATCATCATCCCAATTGGAGAAGTCAGAGTGTTCGTTTGTGCAACAGTATTTTTGAGAACGCCATTACCTATTTTAAATAACTTATGAAAAAATGTGCCCTGTTAAGTGTGTATGATAAATCGAAAATTGTTCCGTTTGCCCGAAAGCTCGTTAAGCTCGGATTTCTTATTGTGTCTTCTGGCGGAACTGCCGAGTTATTGAAAAAGAATGCTATCCCCGTAACGCCGGTCGAATATATCACCGGAAATCCAGAAAGTTTTGATGGACGTATGAAAACAATCAGTTTTCAAATTGAGTCAGGAATTTTGTATGATCGCTCAAAATCCAAACATATTCGGGAGGCAAAAGAGCTTAAAATTCCTCAGATAGATGTGGTGGTCTGTAATTTTTATCCGTTTGACCGTGTGGTCGATGAGTCGACTTCAGAAACGAAAGCGATCGAACAGATCGATGTCGGCGGTCCGACCATGATGCGCGCGGCAGCCAAAAATTTCAAACACGTCTATGCGGTGTTTGATCCTGCAGATTATGACCGAGTAATATTAGATTTAAAATCAAAGAGTACGGACAATGATTTGAGAAAAGAACTTGCGGCAAAAACCTTTTCCTATATTGCGTGGTATGACACACACATTGCGGGATATTTGAATGATGAGGAATTTCCTGAGTATTATCCCCTTAATGGGAAAAAAGTAGCAGATCTTCGATATGGAGATAACCCTCATCAAAAAGCTGCATGGTATTTTCAACCTCAAACCAAATCTGCATTGAAATCTCTCACAAAAGTATCTGGGCGAGATTTGTCAGTGACCAATTTGACCGACATTAATGCGGGGTTAGAGTCAGTACGCCTTTTCAAGGAACCAACCGCAGTGGTTATAAAACATAATACTCCGTGTGGTATTGGCGTAGGAAAAACTCCTGCAGAAAGTTTGGCGCGCGCCATTGAAGCTGATCCGGTATCCGCGTTTGGAGGTGTCATTGTGATGAATAAACCAATGGATCTTGAAACGGCAAAACTGGTGAAAAAATTCAAACAAGAAAATGGAAGTCATCTCGATATTATCGCTGCTCCTGAGCTTACCAAAACTGCCATAAAGCAACTTTCAGAGGTACGGAAAACCACTGGTATTTACACGTTTGGTGACATCGCTCAAAAGGATGTGGTTCGTCATCAGATCAGGTGGATCGATGGGGGGTACGCACTTCAAACATTGCACAACACCATAGATGTTGCCACAAAAGATTGGAAAGTCATGACCAAAAAGAAGCCGACAAAAGCCCAGATGAAGCAGCTCATTACTGCATGGAAATTTATTACGCGAGTTAAGTCCAATTCGATTCTGGTCGTTGATAAGAAACTTCCCATGACGCGTGGGATTGGGACCGGTCAGACTTCACGAATTGGTGCTGCAAAAATCGCTCTCTCACAAGCTGACTCATATACCATTGGAGCGATCATGGCAAGTGATGCATTTTTCCCGTTTTCGGATACCGTTGAGCTTGCGGCAATGTATCAAATTGCAGCAATCGTCCAACCAGGTGGATCCTACCGCGACAAAGATTCGATTTATGCTGCCGATAAAGCAGGGATTGTGATGGTGTTTACCGGGCGGCGGGTATTTTGGCATTAATTATCCATTTGAACGTATGAAGTATACTTTTGATATGAATACAATAAATACCTACACGTCTCCCTTTTCCTCACGATATGGATCACCAGAGATGCGAACTATTTTTTCTGAAGAGTATCGATTTCAGTTGTGGCGAACGATCTGGGTCGCACTTGCTTCTGCTCAACAAAAAGCAGGGCTCATTACTTCAGATGAATTGATAGATTTGAAAAAACATCAAAATAATATTGACATCAATCGAATCAATGAGATTGAGAAGAAAACAAAACATGATGTCGTTGCAGCAATCCGCGAATATGCTGAGAAAGCAAAAATCGGAGGGGGAAAAATTCATCTGGGAGCAACGAGCATGGATATTGTTGATAATGCAGATACTCTTAAAATGAGTGCGGCAATTGAAATTGTTGAAAAAAAAGTACGTGGTTTATTGAAAATTTTTGCCCAACAAATAAAAAATTACGAAAACGTTGCATGCATTGGCTACACGCATTTACAACCTGCAGAGCCAACTACCATAGGGTATCGCCTCGCCTTTTATGCACAAGATTTGCTCACGGACTTTGAATATCTACAGTTTGTCAAAAAACAATTGAAAGGAAAAGGATTCAAGGGTGCGGTGGGGACTGCGGCAAGTTATGATTCGGTATTGAAAGGAACGAAAATGACACCCGCCGAAATGGAAGTCATGGTCATGAAATCGCTCGGAATCGAAGCGGCGACCATCACCACGCAAGTATATAGTCGAAAAGGTGATTATTTAGCGCTTTCGGCATTATCAAGTATCGCATCGAGTCTTTCAAAATTTGCAAGTGATCTGCGAATACTTCAGTCACCAAATTTTGGCGAGTGGAGCGAGCCATTTGGCTCGTCTCAGGTGGGATCATCTGCAATGCCTTTTAAGAAAAATCCTATCACCGCAGAAAATATCTGTTCCCTTGCTCGATATATTGAAACACTTCCGCACGTTGCTCTGCAAAATGCCAGTCATTCATATCTTGAACGTACCCTTGATGATTCGGCAAATCGAAGAATTATCATTCCTGAAGCATTTTTGGCGCTTGACCAGATCCTTTTATCTGCAGAAAAAATTCTCAATGGATTGGTCATTCATACAAAAAAAGTTCAGCACAACCTAGATCAATACGCACCGTTTGCCGCCACTGAAAGTATTTTGATTGCGGTAGTAAAAAAAGGTGCTGATAGACAAAAAATGCATGAGCTTCTTCGAGAGATTGCGATGGAAGCGTGGAATGAAGTTCAGGATGGAAAGGTTAATCCTATGAATGACCTGCTTATTCAGAATAAAAGTATTCAAAAATATATTTCACCTGAAGAGATCAACACACTTCTTGATGTGAATAATCATATCGGAGATGTGTCAGAAAGAATTAACATTATTCTGAAATCCATAGAAAAGTTACTGTAGATTATTATTTCAATATTTTTTTTATGAAAAATCAACAAGTTGCAATAATTATGGGGTCAGATTCAGATCTTCCCATTATGAAAGAAGCCGCAGAAACATTGAAAGGTTTTGGCGTGAACTTTAAAATGACCGTGATTTCTGCACATCGCACGCCTGATCGTGCATTTTCGTTTGCAAAAGAAGCACACGCAAAGGGAATAAAAGTCATCATTGCGGGAGCGGGAGGAGCTGCACATTTAGCCGGCGTTTTGGCAGGAATCTCAACTCTTCCCGTGATTGGCGTTCCTATACAAACATCTACTTTAAGCGGTGTTGATTCATTGTATTCGACCGTCCAGATGCCCCCTGGTGTACCTGTTGCAACGGTTGCAATAAATGGGGCAATGAACGCAGGGATTCTCGCGGTTCAGATGCTTGCTATAGCAGATGAAGATTTACAAAAAAAATTGATACAGTTTAAAATTGATTTAGAGAAGAAGGTTCAACAAAAGGCAAAGAAAGTCGAGGGCGTTCGAGTTTAACGCTTGTCATCCTGAACTTGCCTGTCCGCCTCTGGAGGGATTCAGGATCCAGAATTTCGCTCGTGACCGAAAATTTATTCGGAAGTGAACTCGCAACGAGGATCGGCTCAAACATCCACTTCCTCATAAATTGTGGTCACTTCGCTCATATTATTCATTTATAAAATTCATATGATCTCAGAAAAAGCCATTCTTGAGGCGATCCCACAAGTTTTAAAAACGATTGATGTTTCAGGTCTTGGAGAGAAGCGTCAAGGAAAAGTACGTGATATTTACTTCAAAGATGATACACGCATTTTGGTCACAACAGATCGACAATCTGCTTTTGACGTCATCCTAGGTCATATTCCATTCAAAGGAGCAGTTCTCAATCTTCTTTCACAATTTTGGTTTGAACAGACAAAATCTATTGTCCAAAATCATATGCTATCTGTTCCTGATCCAAATGTAATGGTCACACAAAACTGCACATCAACGAGCGTGGAGATGATCGTTCGTGGGTATATGACTGGGGTTACGAAAACTTCAATCTGGTATTCATACGAAAAAGGTGAACGAGAAATATACGGTTTGAAATTTCCTGAGAGCTTGAAGAAAAATCAAAAGTTACCAGAGCCGGTATTAACACCAACAACACATCCAGAAGTTGGGAGCAAACTTCATGATGAGCGTCTGACTCGAGATGAGATCATTGAACAAAGAATCGTTGATAAAGATATTTACGAACAGATGGAACGGGTTGCATTGGCTCTTTTTGATTTCGGCTCCAAACATTGTGAGAAACAAGGTTTGATACTTGTTGATACAAAATATGAGTTTGGTATTTATGAAGGAAAACTCATGCTTATTGATGAGATCCATACACCAGACTCTTCACGATTCTGGATCGCAGATACCTATCGGGAACGGTTTGGCTCAGGAGAAGAGCCCGAAAATTTTGATAAAGAATTTTTGCGACTGCGATATGCTCATGAACTCGGATACACCGGTGATGGTGAACCTCCAGAAATGCCTCAAGATTTGATCATTGATCTTGCCAAAAGATACATCGCCGTTTACGAAAAAATCAGTGGAAAAATATTTGAAGGATTCGAGTATCCGATAGAGGAGAGAATACGAGAAGCTTTACAAAAGCTTTAGTTGCGGATATTTAAGCTCCCACTATTGTAGGTGATATTCAAAGGTTCAATAATAACTTGTTTTTTTCCTTTCTCAACGACTCCAACTTCGTATGCTTTGATCTTGTGTTTTTTTGCGATCTTGATCGTTTTTTCAACATCATTTCTCGGAATATACACCGCATAGCCGCCACCCATGTTGAATGTTGAGTATGCCTCTTCATCATTGAGTCCTGCTTGTTCTACAAGAAATAAAAGTACTGGTGGAACGGGTGGAATTTTGGATATTCGATAGGTGAAATTATTGTTCAGTCGCATAAGTTTGCGCCAGCCGTGACCCGTGATATGGGCCATATAATGAATATCTATTTGTTTATCAAAGAGATCTTGGATAAGTTTTGGATAAAGGATTGATCCATCAAGAATTGCCTCACCATACATACGCCCGTCGCTGATTTTTGTTTTGAATCCATGACTCAACTTCTCGCCGATCTTTCGTGCGAGTGTCAAGCCATTTGCATGAATTCCGCTACTTTCAAACATCACGATATGATCTCCCGATATAAGTTTTTTACCGAGGGTAAGTCGATCTTTTGGATCAATGATGCCATAACATGCACCAGCAAGATCAATTGCGCTCTCTTTTACAATTCCAGAAAGTGTCGGCGTTTCGCCTCCACCCCAGACCACCCCAGCCATATTACAGGCATGTGCCCAACCTTTTACTAAGTCAGACATTCTTTTTTTATCCTTAAACCAATCAGAACTCCCAACTGCCCAGTATGCGGAGACACTCAACGGGTACGCACCAACCGTTATCAAGTCATTCACCATAGTTCCAATCGTATCTTGTGCAATCTGATCGTAATATGTTTTTCCAGTAATTTCGTACATTGTATCTGCAATAAGATTTTTTGTTCCGAGGCCTTCTTCAACAACGGCAAGATATCGATCGCCGATATCCATAACATATGCTGATTCGCCACGACTTTTTGAAAGTTCAGTTATTCCTTTGGGAAGGTTATGAAGAGTCGTTTTTGATTCTTTTTGTGCGCATCTTTTGAGAAGATCAAGAACGTCATAATCAACTCCGCTTTGTTTGTAGGTAAGTTTTTTTTTCTGAGGCATGAGAATATATGTATTATTATACTCACGGTTCAATATATTTTTCGATTATCTGATCGACTCAGTCATTTAGAATTATTGAACCGAATGGATAGTGGAGAATTTATTGATGAAAAGATTTATACTATCAGTACTTCAGTGAATATTTAATACTCATTATGCAAAAGAATTTTAATCGTAAGCTCGAAAAAATGACTCTGGGGATAACCGGATGGATTGGGAGTCCGTTGTCAATTATTCTTCATACAATAGTATTCATTGGCATATTTGTTCTCAAGTATTTTAATGTTTCTTATGAAGAAATAATGCTTATTTTAACGACGATTGTTTCGCTTGAAGCTATATATTTGTCATTATTTATTCAAATGTCCGTTAATAACAACTTAAAGACTATAGAAGGAGTTGAGGGGGATATTGAGGATATTCAGGAAGATATGGAAGAGACACAGACAAGTATAGATATGATCGATAATAATTTTCAAAAACTAGCGATAGATGTACGAGAAATCTCCGGAGAAATTGAACGAATAGAGACAGAAGATGAGCCCGAACAGTCAAAAATGGTAAGCTCTTTGAGTAATCTTCACCGGATGCTGACAAAAGTATCGTCAGAGATTTCAAGCATTGAAACTGATATTAAAAATCTGAAAGATGTAAATCTGAAACAGCATACTAATGTGAAAGTTGGAAAAAAGTAACCCTATTTTTAAAAATAAAACAGTCCCGACGTACGTCGGGACTGAATTGAATGTGCAACTTGGTGTTCCTAAACTCTCTACACGTCGTCCCCTTTATTCTAATTATTCCAATCCATCATTCCGCCTCTTTTGCCCATATGGCCTCCCATTGGACCCATAAAGTACTCGAGATCAACACCTTGATCTTGAGCCCATTTTTCAAGTTCGTCGCGCTCTGTTTGTCGTGTATTTCGACGTTCTTGTCGCGTCATGTCTTGAAATGATTCGCGATTTGCATCGTGTTTCTTTTCAAGCTCCTCATGCTTTTCTAGAATTGAAGCTTTTTGTGCATCGGTGATCTTGCCCTGTGAGACCGCTGCATCTAATCTTTCATTCAGCAGGCCTTCCATTTCTTGTTGATGTTCTTGGTGCATTTCTTCAAAGATTGCAGATACTTTTGTTTCATCAACGCCCAATTTCACCGCCAGTTCCTTCACCATATCATCATGGCGTTCACCGCCGCCAAAATAGGCGTTGGCAGAAACAGCTCCGAGTGAGATGACACCAGCCGTTGCAAGAATAGCAATCGGAAGAATAAGATTTTTTTTATTGAGTTTTTTCATTTTGTCATGCATAGTGTGATTCACCCCCTTGCGTTATAAAGCAAATTCATTAATATGAAAACTATATCTCCTGAATCTGAAAAAATGCTTAAAAAGAAGTTTAGACTTTCTTAATAGGAAGTTTTACAATAAACGTAGTACCTTTTGGACTGTTATTTTCTGCAGATATTGATCCAGAATGATGTTCGAGAATCTTTTTTGCGATTGCAAGTCCCAGTCCAAATCCGTTTCCTTTTTGTTTTGAACGAGCAGAATCAGCACGATAAAATCGATCAAAAATATGTTCGCTGTCTTTTTTTGCAATTCCGATACCTTGATCTGAAATATGTACTTCTGCATAGTTTCCTGATTTTTTTAATATCACCATTATTGTTGAATTCTCCGGGCTATATTTGATTGCATTATCAAGAAGAATCATCCATATTTCGGGAAGGCTATACTGATCAGCTACGGTGGAAAGATCTTCCAATTCACTGATGATCTTTATTTTCTTTTTCTGAGCAAGCACTCGGACTTTTTTGATCGTTGATTCGATGCTTTTTTTTAGATCAACTTTGGTCATAATATGTGGGTCATGGGGTTTTTCAAATTGTGCAAGAGACAGTAGTGACTCAGATAAATGCTGAAGTCTATTAACGTCGAGTAAACTTTCTTGAATTAGCTCTTGTGCATCATCAAGTTTCGGCTTTTTATCTCGAAGAAATACTTCAAACGCACTTTTGAGAGAGGTGAGAGGAGTCTTCAATTCATGAGATGCATCTGATATAAACCGATTCTGTTCATACAGCATTTGTCCTATTGGGCGGAGTGTTTTACCTGCCAAGAAGTATCCAAGCCCTCCTGATACAAGTAAAATTATTCCATTCACAATTCCTAGAGAAATCAGCGTTCTTGACTGAACCTCAGTTATCAGCTCTTCATCTGAAATTTCCATAATATGCGGCATAACGCGCGGGCGATCACCGAAAAAGAATTCATCACTTTCGAGACGTTCTTGAATTCTTTGCCGTTGCATGGTTGCAAATCGATGTACTTCGCGATCAGTAAAACCGTAGATAATGGCACTAAATGCCATACTGACCGTCATAATAATCAGAAGATACCAAAGGGTTAATTTTATTCGTGCGGAATGAAACATACGTTATTCTATTTTATACCCAAATCCTCTCACAGTTTTGATAACTAATTTTTTATTAGAAAATGGTTTTTCAATTTTTCGTCGAATATTTCTCATGGTAACTTCGACAGTATTTGGTAATACGTCTGCTTCAAAGTCCCAAACATGATCAATAAGTTGTTGCTTTGAGATGACTTTCCCCTTATTTCTCATGAGATACTCAAGAATAGAAAATTCCTTCCCTGAAAGTTGGATTTTTATATTTTCGCGAAAAATTTGAAAAGATTGCCTGTCAAGAGTGAGGTCTTTAATCGATATTTTAGTATTTAGAGATTGTTTTGGGCGTCGAGAAAGTGCGCGAATTCGAGCCAAAAGCTCTTCAAAAGAAAAGGGTTTGGTCAGATAATCATCTGCTCCCGCGTCCAAACCATCTATTTTGTCCGTTGTTTGGCTTTTTGCAGTGAGCATTAGAATTGGCGTATGATTGTCTTTTTTACGAAGTTTTGTGCATACTTCCATTCCAGTCATTTCAGGAAGCATCCGATCAAGAATGATCATGTCATAATCTTCGGTTGACGCAAGATCGTACCCAGCAGCTCCGTCATAAGCGATATCAACTGCATATCGTTCCTGCTCTAACCCCTTTTTAATTGTTTGAGCAATCCGATGTTCGTCTTCTACTACCAATATTCGCATAAGTATATTATATAGGTAATACTGAAAATGAGCTGAAAATGGTTTCAGGTATAATAACCATATCATGACACCAGATAAATACAGTGCGGTTTGGGTATCGCATACTTCAATAAATGATTTTCGACAATGTCCGCGTGCATATTTTTTGAAACATGTTTATAAAGATCCCAAAACCGGCCATAAGATAAAAATAATGACCCCGCCACTCGCGCTCGGACAGATCGTACATGAAGTAATAGAGGAGATGTCGACGCTGCCAACGCAAGATCGTTTTAAAAAAATACCCATGGATCGATATGATGAGCTATGGAAAAAAATAACCGGCAAAAAGGGTGGTTTTTTTGATTCCGATACTGAGGATACATATAAACGGCGCGGACGAGAGATGATTGCGAGAATTACGAAACATCCAGGTCCCATTGCGGAGAAAGCCGTAAAAATAAAAGAATCGCTCCCGTATTATTGGCTTTCAGAAGAAGAAAACATTATTTTGTGTGGGAAAGTCGATTGGTTAAAATACCTTCCGGAGTCAGACAGTGTGCATATTATTGATTTCAAAACGGGTAAATCAAACGAAGATGATACATCTCTCCAATTACCAATTTATCTCCTATTGGTTTCAAACACCCAAAAACGCGCAGTATCCA
>Ga0210019_1001916_pt1 | contig 21120 bp, 25 predicted proteins | sample CryGeyCG2114_020_2_FD_183969 | JGI IMG/M metagenome (GOLD analysis project Ga0210019, IMG submission 183969) | Groundwater microbial communities from aquifer - Crystal Geyser CG11_big_fil_rev_8/21/14_0.20 (SPAdes) (version 2) | ecosystem: Environmental > Aquatic > Deep subsurface > Groundwater ...
GCGCGCACCGGCTCTCCCTTCGGGGGCCGGCGCGCCACCTGATGGATAACTTTTTACCAACAATGTATTCATCATTTTTTACTTACCCAAAAATGTTATGAGCCTATCGGCATAAATGCCCTCAAATGACCCACTCATATCCGCGAAGACCCAGTTTTTAATAACTAACTTTCCCGAATGCTACATAATGTCCGCTATGCGACGTTGAGGTTGAAGTTTTATTGAAGTTTTATTGAAGTTTTATTGTTGATTATTTCCCTGAAGCGCATATAAATGCGCCCATTATGACACCATGTAGAGTACGCTTTGCACCAAGCCCCACGGGGCACTTACACATCGGCGGCGCAAGAACGGCCCTTTATAACTGGCTTCTTGCCCGCAAAATGAATGGCACATTCATCTTGCGCGTCGAAGACACCGACACCGAACGTTCTACACACGAATACACGGCATCCATCATCGAAGGGATGAAATGGCTGGGACTCAACCACGACGAAGGCCCCTATTTTCAGATGCAGAGAATGGATGTTTATAAGGCCCACGTTGAAGACCTTATGAAACGCGGTCTTGCCTACAAGTGTTACTGCACGCAGGAAGAGCTGGAGGCAAAACGTCAGGCGGCGATGAAGGAAGGGAGAAAGCCCAAATACGACGGAAAATGCAGAGAGCTCTCCGCTATCCCCCAGACCCCAGACCCCAGACCCTTCTCAATAAGGTTCAAGGCTCCGGTCGAAGGGACCACCATCGTTCACGATATAGTAAAAGGCGATGTTTCTTTCGAAAATAAGGAGCTCGACGACCTCATCATCATGCGCAGTAGCGGCACACCTACCTACAATTTTACGGTAGTCGTCGATGATGTAGAGATGAAGATAACGCACGTCGTTCGAGGCGACGATCACCTGAACAACACACCGAGGCAGATGCTGATGTATCAGGCGTTCAATTACCCTGTACCTATGTTCGCCCACCTTCCCATGATATTAGGTGCGGACAAAAAACGCCTTTCAAAACGCTTTGCCGCAACGAGCGTCCTTGAATACAAGGCCCAAGGATACCTGCCGGACGCACTTCTTAACTACCTTGCCCGCCTCGGCTGGGCGCACGGAGACCAGGAAATATTCACGCTAAAAGAGATGATAGACGCTTTCGATCTTAAAGATGTCGGCAAAGCAGCGGCCGTATTCGATCCTGAAAAGCTCAAATGGGTCAACTCTCAGCATATGCTCAAATTCAGTGATGAAGAGGTCTTTGAGATGACTCTCCCTTTCATTGAAAAGCGCGGCCTGAAAGTGACCGACAGGTCCATGGGGATAAAGGCGGTCGCCTCCGAACGCGAACGAGGAAAGACGCTGGACGAACTTTCCGAGATATCCGCCTTCTACTTCCACGATGAGATTACCTATGATGAGAAATCCAAGGAGAAATGGTTAAACGATGATGGAAAAAAAACGCTTTCTTTGATCGCCGGCAGGCTTTCGCAGATCGTCGACTTTTCAGAACATGACATAAGCGAGGCGTTCAAAAAACTTATCGATGAGACCGGTAAAAAGATGCTAGACCTTGCCCAACCCTGCCGCGTGGCCCTTACCGGCACCACGGTATCACCAAGCATCTACATTATTATGGCGATATTGGGGAAAGATGTTGTGCTCAGACGCCTGAACAAAGCTTTTCAATAGATCTTTATCTTCTTCACATGCAGACCGTGCGAGGTATGGCTTACGTCGTAGCCTATGGGGATGCCTATCTTAATGTCGTCTTTTGATTTGGACCCGACAAAATCTATCTCGTTAAGATTAAAGTAGACCTGTTTGCCATTGCGATCGGTGATAAACCCGTAACCCTGATGGGGAAAAAATCTTACGATACGACCCTTTGGAAAAAGATCGTCGACTTCCACCATAGGCGGAAGCACAACGGGATCCATTTCTACGGGGATTTGATGTGCCGCCGGGTCTGCTGTCGCATCGGCATGTTCGGACGGCAGATCTGCGGACGGGCCCGCCACCTGCAGAGGATACGGAAGCGGAATTGTGTTTAGTTTCCAGATCTGTAACATACTTAGGCCAAGAATAATTTCATTTCATCTTCTAAGGAAGGGGCAACACCGCCTTTGACAGAAGAATCCCTTAAGTGGTTAACCTGTTCGTGATAAGTAGCCCGCGCCTTCTTGTGTATCACGCCCATTAAATATTTTTCCGTGGTGCTCACCGTTTTCCAGGCATTTACACCGTCCGCGGGATCGTAGCTCTCATCCAAATATCGCGTGTTCCCTTTTATATGCTGATATTCCTCATTCCCGCGGTAGGTAACACACGGTGAGAGTATGTTCACGCAAGAGAATCCTTTGTGCTTCATCGCTTCAACTATCATCTTTGTCAGATGAACAGGATCAACAGAACTTGTCTGAGCGATAAATGAACAGTTGTAGCCGAGCATGACATTTAGCGGCCTTATCGGCGTGGAGATGCTCCCGTAGGCCGTTGTTGATGTTTTTGTGCCCAGAGGCGTTGTCGGTGATGCCTGGCCTTTGGTAAGACCGTAAATATTATTATCCATCACAAGAAGCGTCATGTCTATGTTGCGCCTCACGACGTGTGCCATATGCCCTCCGCCGATGGCAAACATGTCGCCGTCGCCTCCCGCGACCACGACATTGATATCGGGCCTTGAGATCTTAAGCCCTGTGGCAATGGGAATGGCCCTGCCGTGTATTGAGTTGAATCCGTAGGTATTGAGATACCCCGGAAGTCTCGAGGAACAACCGATGCCTGTGATGACGGCGGTGTCTGCCGTTTCGTAGTTCATCTCCGCAAAAGCTTTGGCAAGAGACGTGAGAACCGCATAGTCGCCACAGCCGGGGCACCAGATAGGCTTTAACGAAGATACATATTTCTTGAACGATTGGGGATCGCGAACGGCTTCCGTCATAAACATGCCTCCTTAATCCTCTTCAATATATCGCCAACCTCAAAGAACATTGCACCGCTTGATTTCATATGAATAACGTCCCTCGGAAGATTGCATTTCCCAGCTAGATAATCCTTGAACTGGCCGGTGTAGTTCATCTCCACGATCATTATCTTTTCGCACGACGCTATGAACTCATTCACAAGGTCAGCCTGCAACGGATAGATAAGCTGCGGGACAAGGGCGGAAATACTCATACCACCTGCATTCCCCGCCTCTACAGCCTCCCGAACCACGCCTTTTGTGGACCCCCATGCAAGAATGCCGACCTTCGCTTTTTTGGGGCCGTATCTTCTAATGAACGAAAAGTCTTTCACCAGGGTCTCTAACTTTCGCGCACGTTTTGCACACATTCTTTCATGCGTATCGTGGCGGGCGGTCGGGCTTCCCGATTCTTCATGCTCGATACCGGAACAGGTGTATTCGCCGCCCTTAATTCCAGGATAGCTCATAGGAGAAACGCCGGTCTTTGTGTCTGCAAATCTCTTATAATCTCCCCTTGAGGGTGAACTTGGCGTCTCGCGTGAAACAATTCTGATATTACCGGTATCGAAACCGGAAACCGTCTCTTTTCTGTGTCCTATGAACTGGTCGGAAAGCACAATAACAGGCATCTGATATTTTTCGGCAATCCCGAACGCATGGATCCCGACATCGAAACAGTCCGCAACATCCGCCGGGGCAATGACGGCGTGAGGCGCATCGCCGTGCATGCCGCCTATCGCCTGCCATAGGTCTGATTGCTCAGATTTAGTGGGCAGACCGGTGGCAGGACCTCCGCGCTGCACGTTCACCACAACATATGGAAGTTCCGCAATGGTGCCAAGGCCTATCGCCTCTATCTTAAGCGAAACACCGGGGCCGGAAGTCGACGTCATCGCCTTCACCCCGCCGAACGCCGCTCCTGTTACCATGCATACCGCGGCTATCTCATCTTCCGCCTGAACCATTGTTCCGCCGAACTTCGGAAGTTCGCGCCCCATCCACTCCATGATTTCGCTGGCTGGAGTAATGGGATAGCTGGCAAGGAACTTGCAACCGGCAGCAAGAGCTCCGTATGCTAAAGCGTCGTTGCCAGTGGCAACATATTTGGGAGCGGACAGTTTATATTCAAACTGCAGCGACGCTTTTAAATTATTCTTGGCCGCATAGTTTATGCCTATATCTATCGCTCTAATATTGGATTCCAGTATCTCTTGCTTCTTCTTGCCAAACTTGCGGGTAATGGACTTCTTAAGACCGTCCTTGGGAAGGTTCAATATCTCGGAGATAACTCCGAGAGAAATTATATTCTTCGCCTTGGGATTACCCGACTCTTTGACCAGCTCATCAAATGGAACTCTAAAGACCTCTTTGGGGTTGATGTCGTGCGCAAATGGAAGCTTGTCAGGCGTGTTCTTGGCGTCACAAACAACAACGACATCTTTCTTCACATCAAGCTCGCCTGGAAACTTTGCGTAATCATCCCAGTTAAAGGCGACAAGGACATCCAAGCGATCGCCCTGAGAATAGACCTCTTTTTCCGCTATTCTTATCTTGCATGAACTTTCGCCGCCCCTTATCTGGGGACCGAAGCTCTTCACCACCATGCAGTTGAGGCCTTCAAGAGCGGATGTAGTTGAAAGGATATCTCCAAAAGCAACAACACCGTCTCCGCCCGCGCCAACCATACCTATTACAATGTCATTGATTTTCATAGTGGGACGGAAATCTACCCCAATATACCCAACTTGCAAGAAAAAAATTAACGGAAATATTACCGGTTCCGCTGATATTTATTGGTCGACGAACGCCTGTTGGTCAGCCCCTCTTTCTTGGGCGCTTCCTTAAACACGATCTGTTCTCGAATCTCTTCGAACTTGCCATATTTTGCGTTATCGGGGATGTCGGCAAGGTTCTTGATTATGGTGGGCCTTATGAATATCATCAGATCCTTGTTCTGTTTATATTTGGCCCTTGATTTGAACAGCTCCCCCAGCAGAGGTATCTTTGAAAGCCCCGGTACCGCCTTGTTCATTTTGGAACCGGTAAGTCTGGCAAGGCCGCCTATAATGGTCGTCTCCCCATCCTTAACAACAACCGATGTGCTGGCGTTGCTATCGATAACAACCGGTATGCCATCGACCGTTCTTGTGAAATCAAGTTGAGATGTCTGGGTGACTATGGCAAGTTTGATATAATTATCCACCGATATCTGAGGAGTAACATTAAGTTCGATGCCAGTACGCACCTCCTGAAGTCCCTGCCCGCTTGAACCGGCCGACGTAGAGGTCCCGCCGGTGGTCCCGATATTAACATCGCCAACGGTCTTTATATACATCGTTTCGCCGCTTCTTATATTTGCGGGTACACCGTTGGAAGTCACTATTGTCGGCTCTGATATGATGTTCAGGTCGCCGTGCTGTTCCGCCGCCGTTATCTGCATATCTATGGTTGTTCCGCCGGCAAGGGACCCTATGATCAGGCCCAGCCCGCTGGTCGGCGTGGTAATACTCGGAGTCTGGGGCATCGGCAGATTTTGCATAAGCGTCCTTCCGGCATCGTTCGTACCTACGGCGGTGACTCCGCTCACACCGGTTCTGGTACCTGTCGACGTAACACCCCACTGAATGCCCAGGTTCCTTGAAAAATCGCGCGTAGCCTCCAATATCTTCGCCTCAATAAGCACCTGGGCATCTCTCACGTCGATGTCCTCAACGAACCGTCTCACGTTCTCGATATTTGCCGGCCTTTCCTTTACGACCAACGAGTTGGTTCTTTCATCCGCAAAAATAGAGCCCCTGGTCGTAAGCAGGGCCTTTATCTTTTCGGTAAGGTCCTTTGCCGAGGCATATTTCAACCGTATGGTCTCAGTCTTGAGGTCCTCTCCCGCAGTGGTGAACTGCGCATCCTTGCCAATGCGCCAAATGCCCCTTTCCACCGCATAGTCATAACCGTTCGCCTTAACGATGGAATTGATGGCATCCGGTATGGTGGCGGAATCAAAACGCGTGGTGACCGTGCCTGTGACGTCTTCGGGTATCATCATGTTGACCCCGGCTATTCCAGAAAGAAAACGAAGCGCCTCTTTGAGATTGGCGTTGTTGAAGGATATGGAGTAACGTGAGTTAAAGTCGTTTCTGTCGCTCCTGTCTATGGTGCCAGTGTCCTCCGCCCTCAGAGAAAGAGGCAGGAGGCAAGAAGCAAGAAACAGAAGGCATGAAACAAGAGGCAGGATGCGGGAGGCCAGAGGCTTGAGATAGACAAAAAACAATCTACACTTCCAGCTTCCGGCATCCAGCTTCCGGCATCGATCTATTAATATTTTGTCTCCCATGTTTGATCCCTCAATCCAACCTTAATATCTTCATCTGGTCAAGTTGACGCAGTACCACCCTGTCCTTCTCTATTACCTTAACCTTGAGTCCTGCCACATCATCGTCTTCTCTGACCGTAAAACCGCTTATAAGAGCATACGATGAATGAGGACTGTAAACTATCCCGTCAAGATGAAGATCCTCAACGACCATATCCTGGGGAGATGCGTTTTGCTTCATGAACGGATTTTCCGTGGCTCTTACGGGAGGAGTTGTCCTGTCCTGAAATCCTTTTGTGTTAAGATCGGAAAGCGATGCGGCATAGAGAGGGGCAACACTCAAAACGAACAAACCAAAGATCGAATATTTTATGATTCTCATATTTCCCTCATTTGCCCATCGGATTTGACGACGAAGACGCAGGCAAGACCTGAGCCGACGATTCGGCCGTCTGTGACGGCGCCTCTAAAGCATTGACCACATATATGCTGGCATCTATCTTTGCTTTGACAACATTAGGGGCCTTCTCGGATGTCGTCAGTTCTATGTTATCGGTCGTAACAAGCTTTCCGAACTTCTCCACATGACCGAGATAATTAAGCATCCCTGAATATTTGCCCTCAAGATTGATCTCTATCGGCACCGTACTGTAGTTGCCTTTATTGACCTCCGGCATGAAGTTCATACCGGACACGCTCACCCCGTTCAGAACATTGTTGGATGTCAGCATCCTAACGATGTCGGCAATGACCTGTTGCTCCGATTTTGACGACTCTTCCACCGCCTTTTCGAACATGGTTCCCGTCTTAAATGTTGCCTGCTGGTCCGCCTGTTGCGGCTGTAAGGTCGGTATCTTCAGCTTGGCGAACTGTCTCAGAGTATCAATCTGCATCGACTGGTTCTTTATCTCCACCCTCAAAAGCTTCGCCTGTTTGATCTTCGGTATGTAGAACCACCTCGCAAAGGCGACAACTATGAGCAGGAGAATGATAATGAAATATATCCTCTCTCTGGAACCTGCCTCCTGCTTTAGATCAAACTGTGAGTCGGTCTCCATAATATCACCACTCCGCCTTTGGGAACAATGTCTCCGAATTTATTATAAAAGAGTACCCGTCCGCACCTCTTTGAGATTTCACCAGGACCGTGTTCTGAAAATATTCCGACTCCTCAAGCGAGTTCACGAGCTGTGCTATCGACGCGTGACTTACGCTCTTACCCGACATCTCAAGTTTCCTCCGATCGGAGAGATCTCCGATATTACTGGACCGAATGTTATCGAACCATACCTGCTTTGGCATCCTCTTTGACATCTCGGAAAGGACGCTTGACCATGCCGGCATCTTCACAAAAAGGCTCGCAAGAGAGGTGACGGAACCGACGTTCTTTGTCTGCGCTATCTGCATTGCGGCCAAAGTCTTTTCTTTTTGTATAGTAAGCACCTGGATCTCTTTGTTAGTAGAGGCTATCTTCGACTTCAAATAGGTATTTCGAAGGACAAAGAGGCCGTTCGCAAGGAGGCAGATGACACATACAATGCCCGCAAAAATAAGCATATTGCGATAACTGATCGCATACGGGGTCTTCTCTATGAAATTTACCCTTTGTATCATCTGCTCATTCCCTAGGCAAAGCAAGCCCAACCGCAACTGCATATAACTGCGGGTTCGGGATCTTTCCTCCGACAATGCTGATATCTATTTTTTCGAACGGATCGAATATCTTGGCTGAAACACCCAAATTTTTGGAGATATGCTCGCAGATACCGGGGATCATGCTTCCCCCGCCCGCAAGATAAATGGCACCGACCTTATCCGTATGGAACTGAAGACAGAAGGCATCGATGGACCGCTGAACCTCGATCACCATCTGGCTCAGGAACTGCGAGACGGCGGTCGAAAACTTTTGCTCGACCTGTTCGCCGGGCTTTGAAATATAGGCCTTTATAAGGTCTATGGCGGCCTCATCATTTATGAGCATTTCCTTGGAGATCGACTTGATGAGCCAATTTACACCGGCATTAGCGATAGGCCTTGAAAAGAGGAGAAGACCGTTACCTAACACAACGAAATTTGCAAGGGTCCCGCCCATATCTATAATAACGCTGAACTTATCCTTCTCCCACCCGACACTGTGATCAAAAGCGGAAAGCAGGGCCGTTGCGTTCGGTTCTACAAAAACGGGCTTGAGACCTATCAGCTTTGTCACCTTTATCAATTTTTCGACCGCGTCGTTAGCGACGGCGAATGCCAGGACCGGTCTTTTATCACCGTTCACCTTCATATCACCGTAGCCGGAGTAATCGACGCTGAATTTTTCTATCGGACCATCCACATACTCCCTAAAGTTCCATCTTATGGCTATCTTCATGTCACCTTTAGGCATCTCTGGCAGGTCCATACGCCTTATCCTCAAGCTTTTGTCCTCGACGTTAAGGCTTACGTTATGACCGGAAAGCCCGTGTTCCTTAAGAAATGCCTTCGCCCTTTGTATGCAAATGGTATGTTCGGATAGAGGGTCCGTATCGATTAGACCGAACGATTCAAGTTTTGCCAACCCGTTGTCGTCCTTTATATAGACGACCTTAAGCGAAGCAGTACCAATGTCACAACCAAGCACGTTCTTCGGCTTCAGAAAGTTTTTAAAAAGTTCGTTCATTCGGACAGCCCCTCTATCCTTTCTTTGACCTTGGTGATCAGCGAATCGTCCTTGGTGTCAGTGAATTGAAGGAATGATTTATAGTTGGCAATGGCCTCCTTGAAGTTTCCTTCTCCGTCGTTTAGAACCCCGAGATTAAAATAGGCATCGGCATAGGTATTGTCTGCCACTATCGCCCGTTTAAGGTATATCACCGCCTCCAAAGGATCGCCCGACGACGTCTTCAGAACGCCTAAATTATTGAGACATTCGGGATAGTTTGGTTTCAACTGTATGGCCCTCTTGTAAAAGCTCTCGGCCTTGGCAAAATCGTTCTTCTTTTTGTAGATAAGTCCTATGTTGTTGTAGATGACAGGATCGTTCGGATTCTTCGTTTCAGCCTCTATGAACTTTGAAAGGGCTTCATCGTACTTCCCCTCACTGAAAAATATCTTTCCTTCTTCAAGCGCCTCATTGAGGGTCGACGGCGGCGGTAATGCCTGCAGTAGCGGAGATTGCATATCAGGAGGCGGGTGAACAGCCGGTTGCACAACGGTCGGAAGTCGATTTTGCGGAAAGGTAGAGCTATTGTAAATGAACCTCTTGTAGACCGTAAAGAGAAGCGCAAGAGCCACCACGATCAGAAGAACGATGACCCTTGGCGTCAATTGTTGTTTGATGCTTCCGAGCCTATCCCCGACAAATTGTTCAACCGGAGGCTCGGGAGCTTTCGGCCTGTCATTTCCTTCGGCCTTTTTTAAGGCTTTGTGTATAAGCGACATAATAGTCTGTTTACCTTTAGATTTTTTAGCGCACTAAGCCAACCGGTGCGGGGCGCTACCACTCCGATATCCTTTACGGCCCTTCTTATTATATCACCGGAAATGGTCGCGGTGTCTGCAACATAGGCCGCCATTAGGGCCCTGTCGCAGATTATATTTACAAGCCTTGGAAAACCCTTTGTACTCCGCCATATCGCCTTATAAGCAGTTGCATCGAAGAATATCTTATTAAGGCCGCCAGCGAGCGTCACTCTGTGATTTATATATCTCACCATCTCAACAAATTGCAGAGGAACGAGGTTCGCCCTTACCGTTATTCGCTGGTTAAGCTGTCTTAATTCATACGTCTCAAGCTTTTTTGTAAGTTCGGGCTGACCTACAAGGACTATCTGCAAAAGCTTTGCGCGGTCGGTCTCGATATTGGTGAGCATCCTGAGCATCTCTAAGGATTCAACGGAGAGGTTCTGCGCCTCGTCAATTATGACAACGGCGTTCTTACCGGTTGATGCAGAATCGAGAAGGAACTTATTGAGAGATTCTATCTGGCGTTGCGGCGATAGAACTCTGGTGGCGCATCCAAAGTCCTTGTTTATTGCCTGGAGCATCTCGGGAATGGAGAGCAACGGGTTCACAAGTAGCGCACTTTCGAATCCGTCGCCTAGTTTAGAAAGAAAGGTCCTTGCTATCGTGGTCTTGCCGGTACCGACTTCACCCGTCAGGACCGAAAAACCGAGCCTCTCTCTGACAGAGTATTCAAGGGCATCAAGCGCAGACTCGTATTGCTTCGTGAGAAAGAGATACTTTGAATCCGGCGTGATGCTAAAAGGCTTATCTTGTAGGCCAAAATATGTAAGATACATTATACGGCTACCCCCTGCTACCGAAAGTAGCATATTTCTTAATATAATCAAAGGATTTTAATTCTGATTGGGCGGCAGTATAACGAACTGTAAAGTCTTATATGACGTGTCGGTCAGATAGAGGGTTATAGTAAACTGCTTGTTGAGCATATTGTTCGTGAACTTTATCAGATTTATCTGATGTGCAACGCCCCCTGATATAGCATAATCGGGGATGTCTATTATCTCACCGGATGCCGCTCCTGACGGGCTATTGTATAACAAATTATTCTCTATCTTCACCTGCGTTACCTTTTCATTATTGTCCGGCGACCAGACGAACTGGAGCTTGTCGATACTTACGGCGTTGTTGCAGAGTTTCTTCAAGGTCAGGGCCTTCATGTCGGTCTTGTTGGGGCCGACAACGGTCACCTGATCGTTGTTCACGTTCAGGCAGTCTCCGGCGAGATTATTATAGGTGATCTGGTGAGTCTTGGTAACATCACCGCTTACCCCGGTAGCATAGACTATATGATTCGGGGCATCGATCGAGACCGAAAAAATTCCCCTGCCAAGGCCCTTGTTGCTAACAACCGGATAGCCTCCGTTATAGATCTCTCTCACCGCATATTCGAGCCCTGCCTGCACCTCGTAGAAAGCCTGCTCCTTTTCGATCTGAAGCCTGCGAACGCTATGTTCCGTGGAGGTCAAGGAAACAATTGCCGAACCAAAGATGGCAAGTATCAAAAGCGTGAAAACGGCCCCTATTATCGATACGCCTTTTTGCATAAGTTACCTGAAGTTCGTATACATGAAGTTCCTGGGAAAAACCTCGGTTCTTAAAGGTACATCCCCGTATCCGCCTATGGTCTGGATGGTCAACTCTATATTTATCCTTCTGACATCCCACGTGAAATTTGCCGGAGAACCGTCGGATTTATAATAATCAAAATCGAGCAGAGCAACCTGCCCTGCTAAAAAATCACTGCCGCGAAAGAGGTCAATGGTATTATACTGGGTTGCCCTTCGAAAACTAGTTGAACTGCCGTTGATATCCTTGAAACTGATGTTCGTATTACTTATAGACGTGATGTCTAAGGATTTCACCAGCAAAAGTTCGGAGACCATCCTGTCCATGCCGACACGTGCGTGTTCCAAAGCGTCCCGCCTGTTAGCAATAAGTGAATAGATCTCTATTCCCCTGACCAGGACCTGCGCCGAAACACCGGAAATAATAGCGACCACGATGATCGTCAGTAAAAGCTCTATCAATGTGAAACCTTTGTTCTTCATCTGGTAAAAAGTGTCGTCTCAATGATCCTCTGCGTGGAAGCAGTGCCCCACTTCACCGTGACGTCTACACGCTTAAAATTAGAATTGAGGAGCGTGGTCACAAGGTCGATCTTATCAACCTCATAAACGACAGTTTCCCTTACATACTTCCTTCCGCCTACGGAAACGTTTTCTGAAGCTGGATAGCGCGTTCCTGTGAGATAATCGTAACCCCGATATACCTTGTCAAAGGCCGCTATCTCAAGCCTTTCGCGAGCCAAAAAAGTGGCGGTAACGTTCATGTCGGCCTCCATTGAGCCGCGCGTAACGTTATCGAAAACAAACATCATGGCAACAAGGCCTACGGAAATGATGACTATGGTCAACACGACCTCTATGAGAGTAAAACCTTTTTTATTTCCTGCAAATGTCACAGCTGCACCCCGTGCCCTTCTGTATAAGGTCATTTATTACCGCTCCCGTCTGGTCAATAACGTAAACGTCTCTTCTTGCACCGCTTGTGGCTATAAGTCTAGCCCTCTGATCTGCGCCGATCGTCGGTCTTCCCACGGCATCAAATTTCACCTCATAGTTGGTGTCTATCTCAACCCCTGGGAAATGCACAAAATTTTCTACCAGCTGGCCCCCGGTAGTAGGGTCCGTTACCGGATTTCCATAGGAACCACGATAGACCTGATAAGTGCCGTTCTTTATGAACTTTACCCCGTGAACGACGCCCGTAGTCTGCGCCAACTGCTGGGCGTACCTGATATCCTGCTGGGCCTTTCTAGCTGCGGTGTCGATCCCTACGTTACTTAGATCTCCCGCAGATTCAATATAAAACACGACCATGATGCCCAAAAGAGATATCATCATGACCAACTCTATGAGCGTAAAACCTTCTCGCTTTTTTAAGATCATATTAACAGGTACCTACTGAGGGCTGAATGTCCCGTCGACCGGGTTGTAATTATAGGGCGCCTCTAAAAACCTGCTTGTTCTGTCATTGCGAGCCCCGAAGGGGCGAGGCAATCTCCCGCAAACACTTGATTTATGGAGATTGCTTCGGTCACTACGCTCCCTCGCAATGACACGCCAATGGGTTTTTAGAGGTGCCCTATAAATAAAGTGCCTGACACTGTTAATGTGAATCCCTTTTTCATGGCGCGACAATATCACAACTTAAATAAAAGTAAAAGAGGGAATTGAGCATTAGGCCCAACTCCCTCCCTAGACAACATTTGAACTACTTTTTACCAACTTTTGAACTACATTCCCATCACATTTAAACTACATTACGGAGCCGTAGTAGATGTGAACGTGCCATTCGAAGATGTATATGTGTAGACAAATGTACTGGTGCCGTCGGTAAAGCTATAAGTAGTAGCATCGCCTTTTGACCAGCTTCCGTCTGCAACACCCTGGGTAAGAACGGTCGTAAAGCATGGATTCGCCGATGAACATGCTGCGGCAGTGGCGGCATCGAGAGCTGCAGGATAGCTACCCGGAGGGCCGTTCGTAACGAGGTCGTTAGCTCTCTGGAGAGCAACGCCTGCACGGACCGCGCCTACTACGCCGTCACGTGATGCCTGTTCCGCCTGTGTCGAGATGTTGATAAAGCTCGGCAGGGCAGAGATCGCCAGGATACCCAAGATGGTTATCACCAGCACTAGCTCGATCAGTGTAAAACCTTTCTTCATATTAAATCCTCCTTGGGCCGTCGCCAAACGTTCGTGGCGGGCCTTTGTTTGTTGTTTCACCAGAATTCGTATCCGGCAGTTGAACTTCTCAACCAGCCGGTCTCGTCGTCATAATAATACTCTTTACCGAACGGGTCAACTACATTTCCATCTTTATTGATGGGAGCGTTCTCAATATAACGTTTTGTAACATCTTCGCCCGGAAACTTATAATAGCCCGTCGCTATCTCTTCCAAACTGTCGGGGTTCTTATTATTTATCAGCTTATAAAGGTTAATAGAGCTTCTAAGTATCTGTAGCTGGTAAAAAAGCGTGCGCTGTTTGCCGGATTTCATCTGGTAATAAACATTGGAACCTACCAGTGCGCTGACAACTATGATCAGCATTGCCACCATCACGCGCTCGAACCATTTTCTTTGAGGCTTCTCAAAACCCATATATTAACCCCCTACCACTTATCATACCCCTTTGTTGTGGAAATGACCCAGCCGTTCTTGCTGTCATACTTGTAGGGATTCCCGAAAGGGTCCACAAGCTGGCCCCCGGTGCTGATCGTGACCTTTTCAAGGTACGCCTTGCCCGTCTGCCCCGGCTCGAACGAATAGTTGAGCTTGGTCAGCGCTTCGAGAGTCGGCGGATTCGCCTTGTTCAGCGTCTTGTACATCGTCACTGCGGAACGAATGTTGTCAAGCTCTGAAATAAGGATCTTGCCTTTGTTGACCGAATCTCTCTTTGAATAGATGCCGAAAGCGACAACTATTGCCGCCACCAACACCACCGCGATGATCGCCCATTCGAACTTGGCGCGCGGCTTTTTTGTTTGGATTACCTGTTCATCCATAAGTATCCCTCCTTTTTGGGTTTATTTTCCCGACACTATACTTGACATGTTCCAAATTGGCAAGAAAATTGATAGCGCAAGGATGGTAACCATCGCGAAAATTCCTATTAAAAGAATAGGTTCTAAAAGAGTTGTAAGATTTTTTATGGTGTGCCCGATTTCAAGATCGTAATGCGTAGCCACGGCATTGAGCATCTCGTCAAGAGAACCTGTTCTTTCACCCACCGCCGTGGTTTCGATCATAACCGGCGAAAAAAACACGCCTCCTGCCATGGCATCGGACAATAGCGAACCCTTTTGTATCCTATCCTTTATCTTTCTCACCTCTAAAGCGAACGCAGCATTGTCAATGACGTTCGCAACGACCTCAAGTGACCTGGGCATGGGGAGGCCGCTCTTGTAGAGCGCTGAAAGTATATGGCCGAACCTTGCGTTGGCTATCTTTGTCGTGAGGGGCCCAAAGACCGGAACCTTGAATCTTAACCTGTCGATCTTCAATTTGCCGGCCTGAGTCTTATAATACCGCTTGTACATATATACTATGGCGGCAATTATCAAAATGACCACGTACCAGTAATTTCTTACAAAGTTAGATGTGCCGATAAGTATCTGCGTAGGTATTGGCAGATCGGCGCCATAATGGGCATAGAATTTGGAAAACTTCGGCACGACAAATGTCATCAGAACGGTAACTGCGCCGACAAGCACGAAGACGACTATCTTTGGATAAAGGGTGGCCGACTTTACGTTCCTTTTTATCTCGTCCTCTTTTTCCAGCAGGACAACGAGCTCCTGCAGGACCTGCTCCAATATACCGCCTTCTTCACCGGCGGCAAGCATTGAGACATACATTTCGTCGAAAACTTTTGGATGACGGGCGAACGCCTGAGAAAGGGATGCCCCTTCGGCGACGTCCTTTCTTGTCTTTTCCAGGGCGTTCTGCATTGCTCGGGAAGATATCTGTTTGGAAACCGCGGCAAGGATCGTGTCCATGCTTATGCCCGCCTTGAAGAGAGTGAAGAACTGGCGCGTAAATATCATTATTTCTTCCGTCTTAACGCGCTGGAAGATATCGCCGATATTTTCAATATTAATACCGCCCTTCTTTGCTTCTCTAACCGAGATCGGGATCATTCCTCCCGAAAAAAGGCTTTCGGAAAGATCTCTGGCCGACGTTGATTCGGCCTCGCCCGAAACAAGCTCGCCCTTTTTGTCCCTCACTTTATAGGAATATAGCGGCATAGGAACTATTTATTCTTCTTGAGTGACCCTTATGACTTCTTCTATCGTTGTGACCCCTGTCAGGACCTTAACAACGGCCTCTTCATTTATATCTCGGATCCCCATCGCCCTGACCTCTCTCCTCAGATCTTCTTCGGACGCCCTTTCGGTTATCATCTGTTTAAGTTTTTCGTTGAACGCAACAAGTTCAAATATACCGACACGGCCCTTGTATCCGCTCATCCTGCAGGCCTTGCACCCTTTGCCGCGGTATATCTTGATGTTCTTCTTGTCGAGCTTCAAGCCGCTCCCGGCATATTTCTTAAGATATTCCGCTTGGGCGTCCGTCGCCTCAACTTCCGCCCTGCACTCCTTACATATCTTTCTCACAAGTCTCTGCGAAAGGACTCCCAATATGGCCGAAGATATCAGGAACGGTTCTAGCCCAAGGTCGGCAAGCCTTGCAACGGCGCCTATCGCCGTGTTCGTGTGAAGCGTGGAGAAAACAAAGTGGCCGGTCATAGCGGAACGAAGCGCGATGTCTGCCGTCTCGCTGTCGCGTATCTCGCCGACCATTATGACATCGGGGTCCTGTCTTAATATCGAACGAAGGGCCGACGCAAAAGTAAGCCCCGCCTTAAGATTAACCTGCGCCTGGGAAACTCCCGCTATCTCGTTCTCTATCGGGTCTTCTATCGATATGATGTTTTTTTCCTGCGAATTTATCCTCTGGAGCGCGGCGTAGAGGGTCGTTGTCTTTCCGCTGCCGGTGGGGCCGGTGACAAGGAATATACCGTGAGGCCTTACTATAATGTCCATGAACCTTAACTTATCCTCTTCGGAAAATCCCAAGTCTTCAAGACCCAAGATGCCTTCTTTGGCCAGGAGCCTGACGACTACCTTTTCGCCGTACATTGAAGGATATGTGGAAAGCCTTAGATCGATACGATTGCCGAGGAACTTAAGATTGACGCGTCCGTCCTGCGGCACCCGGCGTTCCGCAATGTCCATGTTCCCCATTATCTTAAGCCTTGAAACGATGGGGAGAAGCATCTTCTTTGCAAGGACTATCCTCTCCTCCAAAAGACCGTCTATTCTGTACCGGACCCTGATCCTGTCGATCATCGGTTCGATGTGGATGTCGCTTGCGTGTTCGCGGTACGCCTTGGCGATGACGCCGTTCACTATGTTCACTATCTTTGTACCGGAGGCCAGCTCTTCCAGCTTTTCGGATGACTCAGCCTCATCCAGCATGTCCTGATCGACTATCTCCATCGATTCGTCCATGGCTGAAACAGAGGCGTCGGGCGAGTGGTAGTGTAGTTTTATCGCCCTTTCAATATCTTCTTTTGCCGCAAAAACGGGTTCCACATCGCACTTAACGGTGGACCTTATCTCGTCGAGCGCGAAAAGATACAGAGGATCGCCCATCGCTATTTGAAGCATGTCCCCCTTTTTGGAGACAGGCACAAAATGAAATTTCTGGGTAAGAATCAAGGGAACGAGCTTTATCGCATCCTGTTCAATATGCTTGTCGGTAAGCGTAACGAACTCTATCTTGAGATTATCTGCGATGAACTGCAGGAGCTGGGCCTCGGTAACGAACCCCTTCTTTATAAGGATATGACCGATATCGCCGCCCATGCTCTTTTGGGTCACCTGGGCAACGGCCAGTTGGTCGGCCGAGATAAAACCGGCACCTACAAGCGCAACGGGCAGATCTTCCAATATTTGATAACTTACGCTCCCCTCATCCATAAGTCTTTGTATGATACACCAAACATATACAACCGTCAAACTAGATGTGTGACAAATATGGACCTCGGCTCTTCATCATGACCCTGAAATACTCCCGTCGTTCGTTTCGCAAGGTTGTTTGATTGGGATGGGATTTGATTTTTGACAGTTCGTAATTCAATCTTGTCGCCAACCTGCACGTAAGTAGCCGGTGTTGGCGACCTTCGCAAAGCAGTGTTTCACGCCGCCTTAAACGTCATTCAGTGATCAATTGGGTTATTCAACCCCCGCGCACCAGCTCCTTACAGGCTGGCGCGGGAGATTATTACAAATAGTATTTTAAAAGTCCCATTGTCCACAACTATAACAATCCCGAATTCAACCATTAAGTGCAACGCTCTAAGTTATAAGCCTCACTTGGTGTCTTAAAGTTTAAGCATTTTCGAGGCCTGTTGTTAAGCCAATTCTCGATATTCTTTATCTCTCTGTTTGTGACCATGGCGAAGTCGGTTTTCTTTGGCAGGAATCTTCTAACAATGCCGATGGTATTCTCAACGGTCCCTTTCTGCCAGCTACAGTATGTGTCACAAAAATATGATCTGCTCCCGATCCTGTCGTTTATTCTGCCGTGCTGAACATTTTCCGAACCGTTATCATAAGTGATCGTTTGTCGCATTGGTTGAGGCTCCCTTGACAACCTCCGAATGATCACGGTCTTTACTTCTGCGGCCTCTTTTCTTTCAAGCTTATCGATCATCGAGAACCTTGTTTTGCGTTCTGTCATAATATGTAAGGCCGCCTTGCTTTGCCGTGATACAGCGGTATCTGATTCCCAATGTCCGACTTCTTTACGCTCGGAAACGCTGGCTGGACGGTCGTCAATGCTAACCCTGCATGAAATATGGACTTTCTGGTGTTTGCGAGAATGTCCTTTCTTCCAACGCACACGATGTTTTCTGACCAGACAGGGTATGTATTCCTTCGCTTCGTTGTATATCCATTGGTAGATCGCCTCATAGCTTATTCTAAGTTCAGGATGTTCATCCTTCAATCTGCCTGCTATGAGCTCAGGGGACCATTCGAGCATAATAAAAGGGGTCACCCATTCTTTTACTATTAAGATAAAAACAATTATTGATAAGAAAGATATTTATCTGCCGGGTACATCCTGGGTAAGAGCTCGACCTTGCCAGTTTTTTCTGGCTGGTCAAAGAATTGATGACGCTCGACTTCCCCACGTTAGAACGGCCGATAAAAGCGATCTGGGGTATCCCGTCCGAAAGGATCCTGTCGGCGCCACCACACCTTTTATAAATTTTGCGGATATTATCTTCATATTAAATCCTTCCGCCCATCAGCGAATAAAAACACTTTGGCACCGGGGTTGTAAGCGTTAGCATCTTGGAGGTGGTTGGATGCGGCAAGGTCATCTTCCATGCATGGAGCGCCATGCGACGCGCCGGCCCTTTTTTGGTGCCGTACTTTTTATCGCCTATTATCGGATGACCGATATCCGCCAGATGAACTCGTATCTGGTTCTTTCTGCCGGTCAAAAGGCCCACCTCCAGCAGGCTTCTGCCTCCATGTTCTTTGATGACCCTGTATGCCGTATGCGAAAGCCTTCCCTTCTCTTTATCGTTCGTGGAGTAGACCACAAATGCACTGTTCCCGGCAAGACAAGAAGAGATGGTATCCTCTTTTTTGGCGAGGGTGCCATGGACCACGGCCATGTAGGTCTTCTTGATACCGGACCACTTTTCTTCAAGCGTGCGCTTTGCGGCTTCGGTCTTTGCGAATATCAGCAGGCCGGAAGTTTCTCTATCGAGGCGGTGCACAATGTATAAGCGCTTGTTCGAACGTGACTGGCCCTTGCGAATATAGTCTGTAAGGATATGAAATGCCGTGTTCGTCTTATCGCTATCCGTCCCCACCGAAAGAAGGCCTTCCATCTTATCAACGATGAGCAGATCATTATCCTCGTGGATGATCGTAACTCCGCGTGGTTTATGCCTTTGTTTCATGAGTAGCTTAAGGCTCTATATCGATTTGGGCCTTAGCGCAAGAATTTGCTTTGGTTAAGGAATTAATCGTTGTATTTCTTGAGCTGATTTGATATCTTTCGTAACGGTCATTTTGAAATCATAACTCTTCAAAAGGAGGATGTATGAAGAAAATACTGGTGCTAGTAACGATGCTCGTGGTCGGTTTGGCCTTTGTCGCTAATGCGGCTGAGACCAAGGTATCCACAAAGGTAACGGGCGACACGACCAAGACCGTCGTGAAGGGTCCCGAAGGCAAGGTTGTCGAAACTGTAGTGGACAAGAAGAACGAGACGACAACAAAGCTAAAAGTCGAAGGTAAGCAGGGGAAGATGACGGAAAAGGTAGTGGAAAAGTCGAATGAAACGACCGCCAAGACCGAGATCAAGGGAAAGAACCTCAACGTTAAGAGAGAAGTGACCGAAACCGCCAATATGGAAGTTGGCAAGACAAAGGTCAAGGTGAAACATGGTGCTATAAAGGAACTGAGCGTTGACTGGACATACACAGTGACACCGGACAACAACTACGTTCTTGAATACACGATCAAGGAACGCAATGATAAGAACATGGCCAAGGAGCTTGGGCTGACGCCCGAACAGGCCGCCGAGATCGCGCCGGGCAGCCACAAGATAGTCAGCACAAGCCCGTACACTGCAGATGACGCACGCAACGATTTTCGTTCGCTTATCGCAAGGGATCTTAAGGATTCAGTGCTGAAAAAGAGGAAGAAATAGTTTTGTTGAGATAGGTCAATATCCAAGGGGGTGCGGCTAAAACCGCATCCTTTTTTTTGGAAGAAGGAGGTCCTTATGCTTATTGAATTCTCAATGTTCCCAACAGATAAAGGCGAAAGCGTCAGCGAATATGTTGCAAGGTCCATCGACATGATCGACAAGAGCGGGCTCCCCTATCGTCTAACGCCAATGGGGACGATAATCGAGGGGGAATGGGATGAATTGATGACTGTCGTCAAGGAATGCCATGAGCGCATGAAAAAGGACTGCAACCGAATTAGCTGTTCCATTAAAACGGACTATCGAAAGGGCAAGACCGATCAGCTTGAACAAAAGATCCTGGCCATCGAAACCCGCCTCGGCAAAAAACTGGCTTAAATCTACAGCTCGAGCTCGATCGCTACCTCCTGCATCGCCTCAAGACAGAGCTCCGAGAAATCTTCCAGCTTCATGGCTATCTTTTCGCAGAGCATTATAAGGCTTCTGTCTGCACCCGCGGCAAATCGCTTTTCCCAAAATCTTTTTACAACGCTCTTTTTGGTGAGCTTTGATGGCTTCTTTTCCGGCAGCACAAGCGTCGACGCCACGATAAGCCCCGTTATCGTTTCACCCGCCGTTAGTGCATAATCAAATCTTGATGATGGCGCGGTACCGGTAGCGGTATTGTGGGCCGCCATCGCCTGACGCATGGCGGGCGTTATCTTGTCTGCCAGCATATCACCCACTTTTTTCCCCTGTTCGCTGGCCGTGGTCAACTCCACATCCGCATCGTGCAAAAGGCCGGCCAACCCCCATTCTTCCTCGTTCTCTCCAAAATGCCGTGCCAGCGCCCGCATTACAGCCTCGCTCGCAAGGCAATGCTTAATGAGGTTCTTATTCTTTAAATGTTCGTTTACGAACGCCACCGCTTCATTTCTTGGTAAGCGCCTAGCGAACCGCATCTGGCTGGCGGGTTGTTGTTGACGGTTGCGGTGCCGGAATATCCTGCGGCAATAAACGGTGAGGGAGAAGAGCCTCGAAGTCCATCACGCTTTCAGCCAGCGGCA
>Ga0210019_1001924_pt1 | contig 21066 bp, 16 predicted proteins | sample CryGeyCG2114_020_2_FD_183969 | JGI IMG/M metagenome (GOLD analysis project Ga0210019, IMG submission 183969) | Groundwater microbial communities from aquifer - Crystal Geyser CG11_big_fil_rev_8/21/14_0.20 (SPAdes) (version 2) | ecosystem: Environmental > Aquatic > Deep subsurface > Groundwater ...
TATAATCTGAATTATTTGTACAACTTATTGCACCATCGGGCGATAATGTAATTTCATTTGCTGCATTATTGCTGGTATATTGAATGACCCCAAAACTCATATCAGAATTTCCGGTTATAGAAAGAGCCTTAACAAACGTCGCACTGGCTCCCACCTCTGTATCCAGAGAGTGGGAAGCCATTGCAAAGCTAACAAAAAGGGTGAATATTGTTAATTTAGCTCTTAGAGTGTTTTGTCTATTTTTTGTATGTGCTATCATAAGTAGTATGTATGCCTTAATTATTATTATATAGTGGTATTCTTTAAGATTCGTTAACTTTACATATAATTACTAGTATTTTTGCGCTTTTTACTACTGAAATATAATTCTAATTCGTTGTGATTGCCCGCCCGGCCCCTGAGTGCTTGAGAAATAGCCTGATAAATTATCCGTTCCACCCGTAACCTTTAATTTTCCACCCCAATAAACCGTATCCTGCACTTGCACACCCGAAATAGTATGGTTTGTGACCGAATTATTCAGCCCCTTACAGTCATGCGTTGTGTTATCTATATGGATGTTAGCCTGAGCGATTTTTAGAGTCCGAATACCGTTTGCAATATCAGGCGTATTCCGACAAGCAATGCTCACCACATCTCCCGGAGTTCCTGTTATCAAAGTGCTGCCCGGTGTGCCGAATGACTGGCAAGTATATTGATTGGGGCGATTGCAACTCAAACTACCGTCCGCAGGGTCTAATATGGCATTGAGATTCCCCGCACCGGGCACATATTCAATTGCACCGAAATCTAAATCAGCCGCATGCGCACATGGCAGAACCACAAAACTCAGGAGAATATAAGTAATTATGCCGAAAAAAACCTTCATCGCCGCATATTACAGCAAAATTCCGGTAGTTTCAATCTTTTGGGATTTGGGATTTGGGATTTAGGAGTTAGGAACATTGAACATGAAATCGCAGTTCGCCTTACACCTTACCACCCTTGTCATTCTGGCGAATGTCAGAATCCAGTTCTCACTCTACAAACCCTAGATTCCAGCATGCGCTGGAATGACACTACATCTGTGCCCGCTAAGCCTTAGTGGCGCTTGAACGAAAACCTCCGAACAAAGTTCGGCAAGGCCATTGAGGCCGCTAAGCCTTAGTGGCGCTTGAACGAAATAATTATACCGCACAAGAAAAAGCCGGACTCGGCGCCCGGCTTTTCTCTACTATGGTTGTAAGCTAGTTATTGAGTTATTATTGGTATACAACACGTACAGTGATCGGATCTCCAGAAGCATTAGTTGTGTTGTATACACCGGCCGCCTGGATTCCGCCTGCTAGTATGTTGATTGTCGCACCAACTTCCAGAGTATCTGTACCGGCAGATAGATCAAAAGTTGATGGTGAAGTACCAAGACCTGCACATGCACGGTCAGTACCGCCGATGCGAACTTCAGTATTTATAAGACCCAGAGTGTTTGTACCATCACTCAAAGTACCTGTAGATTCGCATGAAATTTCAATTGTAGCGCCAGTTTCGCCGTCAATATCAACTGCACCCAATGTACCTGTAGAACTTGCAGGAACATAGTTTGCGTCACCTGTTAAGCTGGCATCAGCCGCATCCAATACAACAGTACCTGCTGATGTTCCTGAATAATCAATGACACCGAAATCCATATCAACCGCGTTAGAAAGAGCAAGAGCAGCTCTAAATTCCGCACTCGCATCAATGTCTTGGTCAACTGCGCTCGCATTAAATGAAGCACCGATTATAGCAACACCCGCAATTGCTGTAGCTGCTAGAAGTTTGTTAGTAAGTTTCATATTATCCCCTTTGTTAATTTATTTAATTATTTTCTATTTATTAGTTATTAAGGCATTATCACCATACAATTAACATTATATAATATTTATGTTACAGTTTGTTAAACATTACGCCTAATAATAATAGTATTTACCACTCACTCCACTACTCAAGATAGGCAAATGCCGGAAAATGGCGGTTTTTGGTTAAAATAAAGGTATAAAAAATGCTTTTATAACCAAAAAAATTATAAATTCGCGGGCTTATAGGAGAATTAATGGGTGATTATATTACTACTTACTAAGTAATTTAAATCCGATTGATAGCAGTTTGCAGGAATAAATTTGAAATCCCCGCAAATATTCACTTTAATTATGTCTTACATTTCAAATAATGAGGTAGTGAAGTTGGAATCAGATTATATCGACAAATTTATAGGACATAAAATCAAAGACAGGCGCAAAGTCCTGAAGCTTAGCCAAACAAAACTGGCAGAATTGCTGGGCTTATCATACCAACAAATACAGAAATATGAAAATGGCAGCAATAAAGTTACGGTAAAACGCCTATTGCAACTCTCAAAAATCCTCAATGTACCTGCAAGTTTCTTCTATGAAGGGCTACAGCTTGATGAAGATAGTATCGGCGATTCCATAAAAACCGATGTTATCAAGCAAGAGCGTACCCGCCCATTGAACCTTCTGCTTGTCGAAGATAATGCAGGTGATGAGCTTTTAATGCGCAAAGCGGTGGAAGAATCCGGTGAGATTGTCAATTTCCACGCCATACAAGACCCGGAGAAAGTTATTGATTACATCAGAAATGCCGAAAAGAAGTTTGGCAGTCCGCGTCCGGATATTATTATTCTCGATCTCAACATGCCCAAGAAAAGCGGCATAGAAGTCTTAAAGCAAGTCAAAAAAGACCATACGATTAGCGATATTCCAATTGTCATACTCACAAATAGCATCAGCGTTAAGGAGATGATGGAAGTTTACAAACATAATGCAAGCGGCTTTATTCCAAAATCCGTTGATTATATTGAATTCGCCGATGACGTTGCCATAACTATTAAATATTGGAGTCGTGTCGTTATATTGCCTAGTATGTAGGTAGAAGTACCTATCTTCAGATAATATATAAGTCCGATAGCTTGGGTTAGCACTAATATGAAAGCCACAAAAAAACTTGCAAAAGAGACCGACCAGCAGCTAATTCAATTTGTTGAAGCAATCTCCGCAATGATTTGGCTGACCGATTCCAAAAGCCTCGTAACCTACTTAAACACGGCCTGGCTGGAATTCACCGGAAAAGATTTAGATGAATGCTTGGGCTATGGCTGGATTGAGAGTATACATCCCGGCGATTTGGAAGGCTGCCTAAAAACAGCCGAGCATAGTCATGAGCGCAAAGAAGCTTACGAAATCAAATATCGGCTCTGGAATGAGGAAAGCAAAACCCATCACTGGATAAATGATAGCGCCAGCCCCAGATATGATAAGGATGCCAATTTTCTAGGCTTCGTGCATGTTTGCACAGACATTCAGAGTGAATTTGAGTTCATCAGAAGCCTGTCCGAGAATGAAGAGAAATACCGCCTCCTCTATAATCAAACGCCGGTAATGCAACTTTCCACGGAAATTGACGGGGTAATAATCGATGCCAGTGATTTCTGGCTGGATAAGCTCGGATATAGAAGACGCGAGATTGTTGGACGCAAAGCTACTGATTTCTTAACCGCTTCCTCACAACGCTATTACAAGAAAGAAGTTCTGCCCAACTTAATAGAAGTTGGAAGCTGCAAAGATGTGAATCTGGAAGTGTTGAAAAAGAATGGCAAAGTAATAGATGTTTTATACTCGGCAATTGCGGTTAATGATGAAGAACAAAGCTTTGAGAAATTCCTCTGCGTATATGTTGATGTCACAGAAAAAAAACGCGCCGAAGAATCGCTAAAACAAAGCGAAGAGAAATTTCGTATTGCGATTGAAAGCTCGCCCATCGGCATCGCCTTAGTATCACTTGAAGGAAAATGGCTGATGGTGAATTCTGCCTTATGCGAGATTATGGGCTACACAAAAGACGAATTTTTGGAGCTTGATTTCCAGACCATCACCCATCCCGATGATCTCGATGCCGATCTTGGGTTGGTAGAAAAGGTTTTATCAAAAGAGCTTAGAACTTACAGCATGGATAAGCGTTATTACCGCAAAAATGGCTCTGTGATGTGGGCGCAATTAAACGTTTCATTAGTAGAGAATGATGATGGTGAATCATTATATTTCATCTCACAGATTCAAGATATCACCGAAAGAAAAAATAGTGAGAGATTTTTTGAGGAAATCTATCATATAACCGCTACCGCCACCGAAGATATTGCACAAACAATTGAAGATATATTACGCATCACCTGCAATAATCTTGGGATGGAAACTGCCATTCTGAGCGAAATTAAAGATAATAACTATTATATAGATACGAGCTATAGCACCCATCCGCTCAAGAAATTTCCTGATAAAATTGCGCTAGATAAAGCTTTATATAAAAGCTCATCTCAAGGAAAGCAGAATCTGGCATGCCATGACACATCCGCACCAAATGCGCCTACTCACCCTTGCGGCAAGCTTCTCAATATCAGCTCATACATCTCAATTCCAATATATGTTGGCGGCGAAGCTTACGGAACGGTTGATTTTGTGAGTTCCAAGATACGTAACAAGGATTTTACTATAAGCGAGAAAAACATTCTCGGACTTATCTCCGAATGGCTGGGTGCAAAAATCTCATTAAAAAGATATATTGAGGAATTGCGCGATTCCGAAACCCAGCTTTCCAACAGCGTTACCGAACTAACCGAAACTAATGAGGAGCTTGGGAGATTTGCCTATGTAGCATCGCATGATTTGCAAGAACCACTCCGGATGATTACCAGCTTCACCGGATTGCTACAGAAGGAATACGGGGAAGCTCTTGATGAGAGTGCATTAGAATATGTGAAGATTGCCAATATTTCCGCCAAACGGATGCAGGAATTAATCCATGATTTGCTAGATTATGCCAAAATGGATGGCGAAACCGGAAAAGCGGTAGAAGTGAATTGCTTGGAGATTTTATCCTATGTTAAATCAATTTTGCAGGAAAAAATCTCACAGACAAAAGCCAAAATTACGCATGATGAACTGCCCATAATCAGCACCAATCCGGTTAGACTTTCTCGCCTATTGCAAAATCTGCTCTCAAATGCATTGAAATATATAAGCGCAAAAGCACCGCCGATAATACATGTAGGATTTGAAGAAGGGAAAGATTGCTGGACTTTTTATGTGCGTGATAACGGCATCGGAATTGATAAAAAATATTCCGAAATGGTTTTCTCACCCTTTAAGCGCCTGCATCGCAAGGATGAATATCCGGGAAGCGGTATCGGTCTTGCCATCTGCCAGAAAATTGTTGATTCACTAGGCGGAAAAATCTGGATAGAATCAAAACTCGGTAAAGGCAGCACATTTTTCTTCACCATCCCAAAATAAATTCAAGCTGAGCAGCCATATAGGATTAACCTTTATGAATTTTAGGTTACAAATAAAAAATCTCTTAATATACAGTATTTTATACGAGCCGCCGCTAACTCACACTCGTAATCCTGACTAGAAAAAATCGCCTATTTATGATATAATTAATTTATATAAACTTTTATGTAAATTTTATTAATCATTAGGTATATGTTAAGAAAGTCACCCGCAATAATCATCATCTTAATTTCCATTTTTATCGGCTCTGCCCACGCCAACCAGCAGGATTTCAACGCTAGTGCATTTTTCACCAGCGCATTATCAATTAACAATATTGTCGATATGGATTTCGGGGTGATAGAATATTCCGGCAGCGGCAATCTAAGAGCATATTTAAGCCCGATAGACGGCTCTTTATCCTGCAATAACTCAAATTATCAATGCCCTGCTAGCGGAACTCCCGGTTCATTCCAGATAAATGGTGATTCCGGCGCAGTAGTGGATATTTCCTGCGAAAGACGCGCCGTGCTCTCTGATAGCACGAATACATTAAACCTTGTGCAAACCGCAATATATAACCAAAAAACCGGATTATTTTACATGTGCCGGAATTTGGGCAGGTCAACATCATTTACCTTACGGGGAAATCCACCTGATAGTGACGCGCCTTCCAACAATGCCAGTCACACCTTCCTTATGGGTGGCATGTTACGAGTTCAGGGCGGCATTCAGGCAGCGGGGGTTTATAGCACTGCAAATGCAGGCGGCGACCCGATATCCATCCGCGTGGTTTATCAGTAATACTACCTCCTAACGAATCTCCTTGCTATTTCACAGAAAATCATCTATAAGAGCCACGAGTTTTTATGCTGCACATGAAATAATATGTAGCATACGCGAATTATTTTCTATGAGTTTGAAAAATTATTTCGCTAAATAGATAATGATTTCGTGATTTTCTCTTCCTTCATAAGAGTTATGGTCAATGCAAATCCTTGGGTATTTTTAACTCCCAGATGCTTTGTGCTTATACAAAAGCATTTGACTTTAACACTAAAATAAACGGTGGGCACAGCTCATCGGAAGGATATATAATGGAAAATTTTAAAGACGACAGAATCCCGCAAGCTTTGTTTCACAGACTTGAGCAAATCGGATTCACCACACCAACACCAATTCAAGCACAAGCAATTCCGCCCGCTTTGGAAGGACGCGATATTTTAGGTTCTGCGCAAACCGGAACAGGGAAAACCGCCGCTTTCGGCATTCCGCTTATCACCTATTTATTGAATAATAATGAAGGTAATGCGCTGGTATTGCTGCCAACCCGCGAGCTTGCAACCCAAGTTCTCAAAGCATTGCAGCAATTTATCGGTAAAAGCAAAATCTCAACCGCATTATTGATTGGCGGCGAACCGATGCCAAAACAATTCAACCAATTGCGCGCAAATCCGCGTTTGGTTGTCGGAACTCCGGGTCGTATCAATGACCATTTGACTCGTGGCAAACTGAAATTGAACAACACAAAATTCCTCGTACTTGATGAAGTTGACCGTATGTTAGATATGGGATTTGGCATCCAGCTTGATGCAATTGCCGAATATCTTACAGCGAAAACCCGTCAAACTTTGATGTTTTCCGCGACTTTGCCAAATAATATCAAAAACATATCGGCGAAATATCTAAACGACCCGATTCGTATTTCTGTTGGTGATTCTCATGCTCCGGCAGCAAATGTAAAGCAGGAAAGTGTAAAAATTACCGATGCGGAAAAATATCCGCGTTTGCTCGAAGAGCTAAACACCAGAACCGGCTCGGTAATCATATTTGTGAAAACAAAACGCGGCGCAGACCGTATGGCAGACAAACTCAGAAAGAACGGACATAAATCCGATGCGCTGCATGGTGATTTACGCCAAAGCAAGCGTAACCGCGTTATTTCCGGATTCCGCACCCAGAATTATCGCATTTTGGTTGCCACCGATGTTGCTGCACGCGGCTTGGATATCCCGCATATTGAGCATGTAATAAATTATGATTTACCGCAAAGTCCAGAAGATTATATCCACCGCATTGGACGCACTGCACGCGCCGGAGCAGAAGGAAGTGCACTTAATTTCCTAGGACAATCAGACAATATCAAATGGCGCGCAATTCAACGCTTGCTCAATCCTGATGCTAAGAATGATAATGATGAATTTGGCGGTGAACGCAAAAAATCCGGCAATCAGCGTAAATTCAAGAATAGAAGCAACTTCCGTAATGACAGACCGGAACAATCCGCAAATGGTGGAGCAAGAGGAAAGCGCAAAACTCCATTCGGCAAACCACAAAGAAGAGCTACCGGAGAAGCGGCGCAAGGCGAATCTCTGGATAGACCGCAAGGCGGGTTTAAATCTAAATCAGCACCAAAACCTTATGGCAAGCCAAAAGCGAAACCTTTCGGCAAACCAAAAGCTAAGTTCCAAGGAAAAACCCAAGGCAAGCCACAAGGCACTTCACAGGGAGCATCCTCTCATAGCCAGCAAGGAAAACCGGCGCGCAAACGCTTTGCGAGTTAACAAGCCAGATTGCAAGCTATACACATAGCTGAATAATCTTAGCAAGAATTACTACCTTGAGTTGTTTTTGCTGGCAGAAATGCAATTTTTGTGATATATTCCTTTGATGCCATCAGAGGAAAAAACTCTTAGTAACGAGAGAGAGAAACGGAGGCTGCATATAACTGCAATATGCAGCTCCTACGTTCTTATATCCCTCGGGATTTTCATGATATGCGCATGGCACCTCCGCAATGACTGGCTTATTGCCAATTTCTTATGGCTGTTCCATATGCAATATACCACCGCCACATTATGCGTTGTCATGGGCGGCGGATTGCTACTTGCCCTCCATAACCGCGCTAAGGCCGCATATATCCTATCAGGCTCTATATTAACCCTCTCCGCAATCACAATACTCCAATATATCACCGGACTTAATTTCGGAATTGATGAGCTGCTATTCACCGATTATTTGCACCGCGACATCCCCTATCCCGGACGCATGTCACCTAATACTACCACTATATTCATACTATGCAGCGTAGCCTTATTATTGGCTGCAAAAAACGAATCATGGGGAATTTTACGCACAGGAGTGATTGAATTGCTGGTATTCCTGAGCCTAGCACTCAGCATTTTCGCATTAGGGGGATATCTATTCGCTAATCAATTTGCCTATAGCTGGGGAAGCTATGTGCGCATGTCGATTCCTACCACTATTGCAGCCGTATTTATGAGTATCGGCATTATGAGTCTAGCATGGAAGCGCCAAACCATATTAATTGCCAAAGTTCCTCTCTGGGTTCCGGCATTGATGTGCTTCATTGCACTGATGTTTGACCTTATAACTCCGCATTATGTTGCTGGCGGAATAGTCTATATACCGCTTGTCTTTTGCAGCTTATGGTTCATTCGTCCATATACCGCATTCACATTTGCAACAATTGCTACAATCCTTGCCATATTAGGATATTACGCCTCTGCCCCCGCCGAAAATGAGATGTGGGAAATTATCTTAAATCGGGCTTTAAATAGTATAGTTCTCTGGTTTGTTGCCGCGCTTATCTATATCCAACGTAAATCTGAATACGCTCGGCTTGAGAGCGAAACCAGATTAAGCTCTATTGTAGAAAACGCTGTCGATGGCTTGATTACTATAAATAAATCCGGAATTGTTGAAATGTTCAATCCGGCCTGCGAGCGTATATTCGGCTATAAGGAACAAGAGGTTCTCGGACAAAATATCAAAATGCTCATGCCAGCACCATATCATAATGAACATAACGGATATTTAAAGCATTACCAAAACACTGGAGAAAGAAAAATTATCGGCATTGGCCGCGAAGTTAAAGGCAAGCATAAAGATGGAAACGTCTTTCCGCTAGATTTATCGGTTAGTGAAATGCGCATTGGTGGACGAATCCTATATGGCGGAATTGTGCGCGATGTCACTGAACGCCGTGAACAGGAGGAACAAAATCTGCAATTAATGAATGACCTTATGGAGTCGAATACCGAGCTGGAGCGTTTTGCCTATATCGCCTCACATGATTTGCAAGAACCGCTAAGAATGGTCACGAATTTTACCGAATTGCTGGGAAAAAAATATAAAGATCAGCTTGATGAGGATGCGCAGCGTTATATCCAATATGCAAGCAGCTCCGCACAACGCATGCAGCAGCTTGTTGATGATTTGCTGGAATATTCCCGCATCGGCAATGAATCTGAAACATTGGAGAATGTCCAAATTGATAATCTGCTGGAATATGTCAAAATGAATTTGCAAGAAAGCGTCAAAGACTCCGGCGCAGAAATCATTGCCGAAAAACTTCCCGAAATCAGAGGAAATCCGGTGCGTATAGCCCGACTGTTACAAAATATAATCGGCAATGGTATAAAATATCGCAGAAAAGATGTAGCACCAATTATCCACATCAAAGTTGCAGAAGAAGATAGCCAATGGATATTCTCAATAAAAGATAATGGCATTGGTATGAAGCCGGAATATTGCGAACAAATTTTTCTACCGTTCAAACGCCTGCACACTAAGGATGAATATTCAGGCAACGGCATCGGCCTATCCGTATGCAAAAAAATTGTCGAAACCATGGGAGGCACAATACGCGCAGAATCCCTACCCGATGACGGCAGTATATTTTATTTCACAATACCCAAACATAAAAACCAAACCCAAGAGGAGAAAGCAGCATGATAAATTTATTTGAAGGAAAACAGGTGGAAATATTACTTGTAGAAGATAATTTAGGAGATGTGGAACTGACGCGTGAAGCATTTAAGCAATGTAAAATTACCAATAATATCAGTGTAGCAAGAGATGGTGAAGAAGCGCTCGATTTTCTATATAAACGCAATGGCTTTGAAGATGCCATCACGCCGGATATCATATTTCTTGATTTAAATATCCCCAAAAAAGATGGCAAGCAAGTTCTGGCAGAAATCAAGGAAGACTCAGCGCTCAAGCGCACGCCTGTGGTTATTCTCACCAGCTCAAAAGCAGAGCGTGATGTTGTCAAAACCTACAATCTGCACGCTAATAGCTATCTGATAAAGCCGGTCAATCTAGAAAAATTCGCCGAAGTTGTAGAAGCAATCGGTAATTTTTGGTTCACAGTTGTTGTGCTACCTAAAAAAGAAGACCTATTAGAAAAAGCAGGATAAATATGGAACCAGTCATCAAACAAGATTTTAGTTCCGGCGAACTTCCTTCTGAATCACAGCTTGCTGAAGAATTTGCCGAATTTGCCTATATTGTTTCGCATGATTTCAATGCACCGCTCCGACAAATCCGTGAATTTTCGCGGCTATTAATAAGCAAGCTAGAGGATAAATTAGGTGATGAGTTGGGAGAAGCCGAGCGCAAATATGCAAATTTCATTCAGGATAATATCAAGAACGCCGAATCTATGTTAGAAGGCTTGCTCAAATACTCACGATTAAACACCCGCACATCACCTTATTCTGACGTAAACTTAACCGAGTTAATAGCAGAAATACGGCATATACTGCAACGCCAATTGGCAGAATGTAATGCCGAAATATCCTGCTCCTCAATGCCGATAATCCGAGGCGATTACGGCCAATTAAAGCAGCTTCTTTATAATCTGATTGAGAACGCCATCAAATTCCGCAAGAAAAATGATATCGCGCGAATAATTATAGGCGCTGAGTTGCAGAATGATATGTGGCGTATATTCATCAAAGATAATGGCATCGGAATTCCATATGATATGCATGATGCTATTTTCACAATGTTCAAACGCCTGAATAATGATGAACCTAATTCCGGCAGCGGTATCGGCCTTACTATCTGCAAGAAAATCGTGGAAAGGCATAAGGGTCAGATTTCACTGGAATCAGCAATTAACAAAGGTAGTATTTTTTACATCACCCTTCCCGTAGAAACGAATATTTCGCTTAAGTAGAATAACATGATTTCAACTATAGATTGTACCAGAAGAAAGTTTCACTATAATTTGCAGACATCAAACCTCTAACAACAGGAAAAATATGCAACCAGCACTAAACATCCTCCACGTTGAAGACGACCCCGGCGATGCTTTGCTTATGCAGGAAATATTAATGGCAGAAGTCGGTATCAGCACATTTGATGTTGTCCATGTTGAAAGTTTAAAAGATGCGATTACCGAGCTTAATAAGCGAGGCTTCAACGCTGTTTTGCTTGATCTCGGCCTAAGGGATGTGAGCGGGGTTGATAACGTACGTATTATCAAGGAAGAAAACCCCGATATCCCGATAGTAGTTCTGACCGGAGTGGATAATGAGGATATTGCCATGCAAGCCTTACAAAAAGGCGCGCAAGAATATCTGGTGAAAGGCCATGGTGATGGCAAAGTTATCCGCCTCGCTATAAAATCTTCTATTCAACGCAAGGCTGTGGAACGCCAACTATATCATCAAGCGAATTATGACGAGCTAACCGGATTGGCAAATCGCCGCCTCTTTATGGAGCATCTGGAAAAAGCGCTGATAAAAGCCAAACGCTGGAAACGCGAAGAAGCGCTGATGTTCCTTGACCTCAATAATTTCAAAACCATCAATGATACATATGGGCATGAGGCGGGCAATGAGTTATTAAAACAAACCGCCTCAAGATTGAGCAGCATATTGCGGGAAAGTGACCTTGTCGCCCGCTATGGCGGCGATGAATTTATGTGGCTGCTGGATAACAGCGCTGCTGACATAAAGCAAGGCTGCGAAACAGTGGCAAATAAAATGATCGAAATTATGAATGAACCCTTCATCTTGGGCAATAATTCCAATCAGATTTCGGTAAGTATCGGAATAGCGATTTATCCTGATTGCGCCGATGATGCCGCCTCTATGATTGATGTCGCAGATATGGCAATGTATAAAGCTAAGTCACATGGGGCAAACCGATATTGCTTTGCGCCCTCGGTCAAAACTTCGCTTTTGCTTTAAGCCGCGAAAGCCAGCTACATTTCCGTAAGCTCCAGCCAGCGCAATTCTGCGGCTTCCAGCTCTGCCTTTACTTGCGCTGAGCGTTTTGAGGCTTTGTCAAACAATTCAGGATTTTCGGAATATAATTTCGGGTCAGATAAAAGCCCCCAAATTTCCTCAACTTCTTTTTCCAGAGCAGCAATTCTTTCAGGCAGATTATCCAGCTCAAATTGCAGTTTATAAGTTAATTTCTGCTGCTTTTTTTCTGGAGCTTTTTCTATAACTTCCGCAGGTTTTACTTCCTGCGTCATCTCCAATTTCGGCTTAGCTTCTGCCACTGCCTGCAAATAATCACTATAGCCGCCGATATAACGCTCAACATCTGCATTCCCCTCAAAAGCGAGAATTTGCGTTACGGTTTGGTCGAGAAAATCCCTATCATGGCTCACGATGAATAATGTTCCTTTATAATGCGAGAGGATTTCCTCCAGCATTTCCAGCGTATCCATATCCAAATCATTTGTCGGCTCATCCAGAATCAGAAAATTCCCCGGATTTGCCAGAATTTTTGCCAATAATAGGCGGTTTCTTTGTCCGCCGGAAAGCGTGCTGACCTTATCGCGCGCATTTTTCGGGTCGAACAGAAAATCTTTCAAATACCCGCAAACATGGCGCTGCTTACCTGCAACATTCACATAATCACCACCGCTTGGGCACAGCGTTTCCCATAAGGTTTTGCTTGGGTCAAGCTCAGAGCGTTTTTGGTCAAAATAAGAAATCTCCATGTTTTTGCCAAGCTTCACATTCCCTGAATCCGCCTTATCTTCACCCACCAACATCCGCAAGAAACTGGTTTTACCCGAACCGTTTTTGCCGAGAATCCCAATTCTATCACCGCGCATCACTCGAAAATTAAACTTCTCAAGAATCTTAATTTCACGCTTTTCCCCTTCCGGCGTTTCATTAATATAGCTTTTTGAGGCATTATAAAACTCAGCCAGCACCCGTGAAGATTCTGATGGAGTCAGCACCGGCAAAGTTACTTTACGAATAGATTTCCGATATGAGGATTTATCAGCTTTGAGCTTTTCCCGCGCCAGTTTGATTTGCTCAATCCGCCGAACATTACGCTTCACCCGCGCTTTCACACCACGGCTCGCCCATTCCACCTCTTGTTCCACAATCTTGCTGCGCTTGGCCAGCTCACGTTCTTCCTGCTCAATCAGCATTGTTGACCATTCATCAAAATGCGCAAAACCTTTTGGACATGTGCGAATCTGCCCCCTATCGAGCCAGAAAATCTTATTAGTAATATTAGCGAGGAAGGCCTTATCATGGCTGATGCACATCAAAGTTCCGCGATAGCCGCGCAGATATTCCTCCAGCCACTCGATACCACCTAAATCCAAATGGTTTGTCGGCTCATCCAGCAGCAAAATATCAGGGTCTTCCACCAACGCCCGCGCCAATGCTGCCCGCCGCAATTGCCCACCGGAAAGCTTGGTCATTAAATCTTGCGGATGCAGCTCTAATGGCTCCATGACCATATCAACCATATATAAATAATCATCATTCCGGCGCTCATCATCCAAGCCCTGATAGATATAATCAAAAACGGTTTGCCCCTCTTGCGGGATTACTTCCTGCTGCAAATATCCGATTGAAATACCACTCGGCGGAACCCAACGCTCACCCAAATCCAGCTCATGCACACCGGTGATAACCCGCATCAGCGTAGTTTTTCCTGCTCCATTGCGCCCGACAAGACAAATCCTATCCCCTTCATGCAGGTTAAATGAGAGATCGGTAAAAAGCGGCTTACCGCCAAAAGTCACGGTTGCTTCCCGAATGCTAAGAACAAGTTGTTGAGCCATAGGGGCTTTTAAACATAACCGCTAGCATATACAAGCTAATTAGCAGGCTTACTGGTTAAAATTGCGCGGGAGCAAGAGTCGGTGCAATAATCTCAGAATGCATCATGCTAGCCTCACCTAGCTCAGAAACGACATAGAACTTATATTCCGCTGCACAGTTTTTTTTCTCGGCACAATCACCGTTAAATTGCAGGGTCATATAGCCATAAACACCACCTGCTGCCCATTTGCTGCTTTCATGCCATTGCTCTGCATCCAACAAATCTCTGGTTTTTGCCGCCGCGCCACTGATAAGAAATTTTGTGCCACCATAATATCCAACATCTTCAAGATGATGGTCATGCCCTGATAAATATAAATCATATTTGCCGATTATCTGCTCTTCATAAAACTCTGCCCCTTGCGGCTCTTCTTTTCTATGAGTACCGTTTGATTTATAAATATGATGGCCAAGCCCAATCATAAAATTGCACTTTCCCCGCAAATTGTGGGTTTGGGCAGCAAGCCATTCTCTCTGGTTGATACCGTTTATGACTAAATCTTTTGCGCCGCTAGTATCGGAAAAAATAGAAACCAAACAAATATTTCCGCGCTTCTCACTATAGAAATGATTAGGGTAATTTATGCCATTTTTGGCGGAAAGCTCAATCATCGAATCTTCATCGCCATAATCATCATGATTCCCCAAAACCATATAGACCGGAATATTCAGCTTCTTCAAATAAACTACATGTTCTTGAAATTGCTTATTCTTATTTTCAATATCACCAACCAGCCCGTCATCATAAATAATATCACCCAGCACTCTTAATTCGCTGCAATTCTCTTTTTCCAATGCCTTAAAAACATTTTCTCTAGCAGCATTATTCACACCGGAATCACCGATTACGCAAATCTTATCACGCTCTGAGATTGCCTTTCCTGCGATATAAAAACTCTTTTCCAAATCCTCCCTCAGAGGCTTTGCCGAAGCAGTACTGAAATAAATCACCGCGCATATTATGCATATTAACGGCAGGATAATAAGCAGATTTCTCATAGCGGAAGAATATCTGAATCACAGGAAAATACAAGCTTTTGCCATGCTTTTATGGCTAGCTGATAATACATAATCTCAATAATCCTTCCAATTCAACCCAAACGGCATATATTTACTAATATGAAACCATTAGCCGAAAGACTGCGACCTGAAACTTTTGACGATTATATCGGTCAGGAACATTTAATTGCCGAAGGCGCGGTTTTACGTGAAGCAATAAAATCTGAGCAAATCCCCTCTTTCATTTTATGGGGCCCGCCTGGCGTGGGCAAAACCAGCCTAGCCAAGCTAATCTCAAATTATCTTGATTGCGATTTTTATGCGCTGAGTGCCATAAATTCCGGTGTAAAAGATATTCGAGAAACAATTGAGAAAGCTCAGAACCAAACTACAAGCTTACTCAGTAAAGGCTCAAGACCTGTTTTATTCATTGATGAAATTCACAGATTCAGCAAGTCCCAGCAAGATTCTCTTTTAAAGGCGGTTGAGGAAGGCATCATCACCCTCATTGGCGCAACCACCGAAAATCCATCCTTTGAGGTTATCAGCGCCCTGCTATCGCGTTGCCAAGTCTATGTTTTAGAGCCATTAAGTAAAGACCAGCTCGTGAAATTGGTTGATGAGGCATTGAAGAATGATGAATTTTTGCGAGCCAAGAAAATTAAAATCAAAGATTATGAGGCGATGATTCAACTTTCGGGCGGGGATGCAAGACGGCTTTATAATATCTTGGAACTAGTCGCAAATAACTATAACGGCAAAGATGAGCTGGTTGTTACAAATGAGCTGGTTAAGAAAATTAGCCAGAATAATATCGCAATTTATGACAAAGACGGCGAGCAGCATTATGATATTATTTCCGCCTTCATAAAATCCATCCGAGGTAGTGACCCAAACGGCGCGGTATATTGGCTGGCAAGGATGATTCATGGTGGCGAAGATGTAAAATTTATTGCCCGCAGGATTATAATTTCTGCGGCAGAAGATATTGGCCTTGCCAATCCGAATGCACTCCTAATTGCCCAAACGGCTTTTGATTGCGCAACAACAGTTGGGCTGCCTGAAGCACGAATAATACTCTCCGAAGCGGCAATATATTTAGCCAATTCTGCAAAAAGCAATTCTGCATATTTGGCTATTGATGAAGCCTTGGCGGTTGTCAAAAAAACTGGAGATTTGCCGGTGCCCCTGCATCTGAGAAATGCACCAACAAAGTTGATGAAAGAATTATCATATGGCGAAAATTATAAATATTCCCATGACGGAGAACATAATTTTTCAGAGCAGGAATATTTACCAAAAGAATTAGAAGGGAAAAAGCTATTTCAACCGCAAGATAACCCGCTCGAAACAAAATCCAAGGAGCGCCTGAAATCACTATGGCAAAAGAAATATGGCTACTAAAACCCCGCTTCTTTATCAACGGAACTAGAATCTATAACCAACACCCACGCCAAACACCCATGGGTCGAGATCCACATCAGCTGTAATTGCCCCGCCATTCACTTTAACATCTACATTGTGGTAAACCTTCTTCACATCCACATTAAATGCCCAATGGTTATCAATTGGGAAATCAGCCCCCGCTTGTAAAGTATAGCTTATTCCGTCTTCGTACTTCACGCTAGTTACTGCGCCAGCATCTTCACCATAATATATCATATAGCCCAAACCCGCACCTATATAAGGCCTAAATGCCTCACTTTCCGGTAGAAAATGATATTGCAAGGTTAGCTGCGGCGGTAAAATCCAAGTATCGCCCAAATCCACGCCTGTGTTTGTTCCCATATCATGATTGCTGGTTGCCAGAATCAATTCTGTAGCGATATTATCCGTCCAAAAATAGGTTATATCTAATTCAGGCACGATAGCATTATCGGCAGTAATATCAGCAACCAAGCCGGTTACGGTACTATCTGGGTCTGGGTGAACATCAATCGCACGAAGGCGAATCATCCAATCATGTGGGTTTCCAAAAATACTACTACCCTCTGCCTGAGCAGAAACAGCAGTTGCACCCATTAAAATCGTTGCGGCTAAAGTTACTATAGATGATGTTCTCATTTTTGTATCCTGAGTTTGTTTTACAGGCTCTTTATAACCAAGAAAAAATGAGAGGTAATTGATATAAATCAAGAATCCTTGCTTTTGTCGCTGGGCGAGTCTTCATCAAATAATATACGATTAGCATCGCCTTCCAAATCTTCATATTGGCCGGATTTCAAACTCCATAAAAATGCGCCCAACCAAATAAGGCCGAGGAATAATGCGATTGGTATCAGAAAGATTAAAATATCCATTATTTCAACTATTTCCCCGCGTTTAATCTGAATGAATTAAGTATCACAATAATTGAAGAGCCGGACATTGCAAGTGCTGCAATTAGCGGTGTTACATATCCTGCAACTGCCAATGGTATGGCAATAATATTATAAATCACTGCAAGCGCGAAATTCTGTTTCACCAGCTTGCTGCTTTTTTTCGCAATTTCATAAGCATAGCTTACAGGCTCAAGCTTGTTACCCTGAAACACTATATCAGCCGAATTTTGGGTTATATCTATGGCAGTTGAGGGTGACATTGAAACATTAGCTGTTCTAAGCGCCGGTGCATCGTTTAAGCCATCACCTACCATCAAAACATTCTTACCCGAACTTTTAAGCGACTCAATCTCCTCATATTTTTCAGCCGGAGAAATTTCCGCTTTGAATCTTTTAATGCCGATTTGCTCGGCAATATTTTTAGTAATAACACTCCTATCACCGGATAGTATCATAGGCTCTAAACCCTTGTTTTTTAGTTCTGAAATCACTTCCACAGCATCAGATTTCAGCTCATCGGTAAAAATGAATCTCACAGGTTTCTTGCCTTTTTCAGAAAGCCAGATTTCTAAATTACCATCTTCCGGAGCTTTGTCATCACCACACCAAGAGCGTTTGCCCAGCCTTATATTTCCGGCCTGCAAGCCCTTTGCAGCGACTTCCTTAACATCCATCTGAATGGTTTTACCGGAATAAGAATCAGCAAGAGCTTGCGACAATGGATGCTTGCTATATGCAGCCATAGATGCTGCTAGCTTATGTGCCTTTTTGTCATAAGAGCTGCCAATTAGTTTTGGTTTTCCAATTGTCAGAGTCCCGGTTTTGTCAAAAACCACCATATCAATATTGGCAAGTTTCTCTAACGCATCACCGGATTTTAGCAAAATACCGTGCTTCATTAATTTACTACTAGCCAAAACTTGTACAACCGGAACAGCTAAGCCAAGGGCGCATGGGCAGGTGATTATCAAAACCGTGATTGCTATCATAAGCGCCGCTTGCCATGCCATGCCGCCAATTAGCACCCATCCTAGAAATGCCAGCAAGCCCAGCGTATGTACAATTGGCGTATATAATTTTGCAGCTTTGTCTGCCAAGCGCACATATTTCGCCTGTCCCTGCTCAGCATTTTCCATCATTTTAACGATTGAGCTAAGCAGGCTTTCTTCGCTGGCTTTGGTAACTTTCATTTTAATTGGCGCAGCAATATTTATTGTACCGCCAAAGATTTTGCTGCCGCTTGCCACTTCTTGCGGGATGGTTTCTCCGGTAATCATACTCAAATCAATTTCCGATATTCCTTCAATAACCTCACCATCGACAGGTATATTTTCTCCCATTGCCACCAAAACCAGCATTCCCTCTTTAAGGTCTTTGATTGCCACCAGCTTTTGCTTGCCACCCTCAATAACCGTTGCGCTACCTGCCATCATAGAGAGCAATTGCGTTGCCACATCACGCGCTTTGTCTTTTGCTCTAGCATCCAGATAGCGCCCAATCAGCAAAAAGAAAACCAACATCAGCGCCGAATCAAAATAGGTATGCTCCCCATGATTTATGGTTTCCAATACACTCATCCCACTAGCCAGAATTACCGCCAGCGATATCGGCACATCCATATTTGTATGGCGCATTTTTAGTACTGAAAATGCAGATTTGAAGAATGGCTGGGCAGAATAAATAATAGCTGGGAGCGCAATCATCATAGAAACCCAATGCATGAAATTTTGCGTAGCCAAGCCCATAATTTCCTGCGTACTTGACCAAAGAGTCACTGAAAGCAACATGATGTTTCCCGCCGCAAACCCAGATACGGCAAGGCATCTAAGTAAATATTTTTGCTGCCGCGAATCAGCGTTATTTAGTAAATCCTGATCATAAGGCTTCACATGATAGCCAAGATTATTGACGATTTTAACCAGCGAATTTATATCACCATCATCCCACTCAATTCGAAGCCTTTTAGTTGAGAAATTCACCCTAGCGCTTTTCACTCCTGCCTGCGAGTTCAACGCATTCTCAATTAGCATTATACATGCCGCACAATGCATACCATCCACTTGCAGGGTGATAGAATAGGCATTATCCCCTTCTTCTACAAAATCCTCATAGCCTGTATTATTCGATATCACAGCTTCTTTCTGTTGTAGTTTCTCGTCATGAATATGATATACTGCTTCGCAACCTGAGCAACAAAACTCATCCGCGCATTCTTTTCCGCAATGCTTGCAGCTCAATTTACCACAACTCTTTTGCTTTTTTGATATTGCTGGGTTTGTTGATTTTCTTGCCATTTTGCCACTACCCTTATTTCCCACTGCCCTTTCATCGGAAAGTTTGCCTTGCCTCGGAAGTAACCTTTATCACCTAAAAGCTTAATCTCATAATCATATCCATCTTGGGTTGGGCGGGTAATATATGCAGTTACATCTGCCTCAAGCATAATTGATTTGAAAATAATATATCCATCTTCGACTAAAATTTGTCCCTCAATGCCAGATTCATTCTGCTTATCCACCAGCTCTATGGTTTTGTTATAATCCAAGCCTTTTTCATAAGCATCTTCGGTAACAACGCCTGTATGCGTACTTGTTGCCAAATATACAAAAACCGCATTCACAGCAAATATCACCGCAAAAAATGCTACAATATATAATGGTATATATTTATCACTTGGCCTAGCCGCCATTATTGCCCCTTACTCACGAATATGGTTTGGTAATCATCAACCAAGCCTGTGGCATTATCGGTTATTGTAAGATTAATCTCTTTTCTTTCAACATCGGTTCTAGCGGTTATAAACACCCTAAAATGCCCAACACTATCTGCAAAAACAGGTAAGCTAGTAACTTCCAGCTTGCCTGCGCTTTGGATTTTCATCACTGCATTCTCTAAACCACTCAGCTCAAGCTTATATGATTTATCTTCATGGGTCTTGTTCAAAACCTTTATTTCATAGCCATTACGAATATCACCATTTGAGAGCTTCACAAATAGCGGGTTACGATCATGCAGAACATGTAGTTCAAGCGGCAAACGATTAAGCAGGCCATATAGCATTATGCCACCAACTATGGATATAATTACAGCATAATAGAATGTTCTGGGACGAAGAATCCTGAATTTATTTATCAGGCCTTGTTTGCGCTCTTCTTGGTGGTTGATTGTATCATAGCGAATCAGCCCGCGCGGCAAATCAACCTTATCCATGATATCATTGCAGGCATCCACACACATACCGCAAGCGATGCACTGCATTTGCAAACCATCTCGAATGTCAATTCCTACAGGGCAAACCTGCACACATGCTGTGCAATCAATGCAATGGCCACGATTTTCCCAATCATCACCTTTTTTATGAGAACCCCTTGGCTCACCGCGATTTTCATCATAACCGATAATTAGAGTATCTTTATCAAACATGGCAGATTGAAATCTGGCATATGGGCACATATAAGTGCAAACCTGTTCACGCGCAAAGCCTGCCATTAAATAGGTAGTAAAGGTTAGTGCGGCAATCCACATTAAAACAGATTCCGGCAC
>Ga0210019_1001926_pt1 | contig 21062 bp, 21 predicted proteins | sample CryGeyCG2114_020_2_FD_183969 | JGI IMG/M metagenome (GOLD analysis project Ga0210019, IMG submission 183969) | Groundwater microbial communities from aquifer - Crystal Geyser CG11_big_fil_rev_8/21/14_0.20 (SPAdes) (version 2) | ecosystem: Environmental > Aquatic > Deep subsurface > Groundwater ...
AACGCGGGCTGTTATAGTGAAGGGCTTTCGCCAGTAGTTCCTTCCCCGTCCCGCTCTCGCCCAGCAGGATGACGGTCGTGTTCTGCCCGGCCACTTCCCCGGCCAGCTTCAGGGCGTTTAAAATACCGGGAGAGCGGCCCACAATGCTGGAGAAATCGTACTTTCGCTCCAGTTCCGAACGCAGGGACTCCAATTGCTGGAGAAGCCGCCGCTTTTCCTCCTCGAGCGTCCGTTGCTCGGTGATGTCCTTGATCACCCCCATGACGTAGACGATTTCTCCGCTCTCCCGGTCGCAGATGGGGGTATAGATCGTCTCCACCCAGACTTCCCGTCCATTCTTGTGTTGCAGGGTCAGGCGCTCTTTATTGCTGGCCAGTTCGCCGTAGGGCAAAGGTTTCCCGGCCCGTGCGGCGGAGCCGAGCGACGCCTTCAAATCGCCGATCTTCCAGCAGGCCTTGTCCACCAGATCCTCGTGAGAAATATCGTAGAGTTCCTCACAGGCGCGATTGAACATTACGAGCTGGCCGTCTCCGCGGACGATGAAGATTCCGTCCAGAGCATGGTCGAGGACGTACTCCAAGTCGTATCTCATAAATAAAATTTTAGCAAAAATCGGCCCGGCAAAGGGAAATTTCGAGGCTGTGGCCAAGATTGGCCGGAGGGTCATTTTTTCACCACCCCGCGAATTCTAAAATTTATCAATCGGTTACCCTCCGGGTTCCTTTTAGCGGGTCAATTTTAGCCAGACTCCCTCTCTTCCCGGATTTGGCAGTTTTCCCTTAAAATACGTCAAATCAATGAGTTGAAAAACCAGCACTTAAGGCATAGAGGTTGCACCTGTGAGCGGGTACCGGATTGAATTGCGGTGTTCGTCTCTTTCCGAAATTCAAATTCCCAATGTGACGGGAACACGAAACCTCGTTGTTTCCGATAACCCTAACCGAATACGTCTCTATCAAGTCTCTAATCATCTAGCATTTAGAGGCCTGCGGGACACCAGAGGAGGATTCGCCATGCAACATCGCACAGTATCTATTTTTCTTTTCTCGATTCTCGCTTTGGCGCTTGCCACGCCCAACGCATTTGCCGGAGAGGATTACTGGAACATTGAAGGCATGAAGGACAACGCCGCGGTGCTCCAGCCCGGAACGACCACCTACTGCGACAAAAATTTCAAGGTGGAAAACATGGGAACCGAAATGGCCGAAGTGCAAATCATTCTGGGGAACGGGGCCAATTATACGGTTGACCGCGTGGAACCCAAGGCCACCAAGGCCTACACCCTGGGCCCGGATACTTCGATGGGCGGGAACTGGGAAAACATGAGGAGCGTCAGGATTGACGAGGCACGAATCGTGAACTCCAGCGGCACCCCGTCGAATATCAAGGTGCTGTGCAAATGACTTCCGGATCCTGAAGGATAGCGGAGGGTGACAGACGATGGCCCGTCCCGGCCGGACCCAGATATCAACCAGGACAAACGAGACAACTCTTGGGAAGGCCTCTGGTGAGGCTCTCTTGAACCATCTGGCAGGGGGTTGGGGACGGGCCGTTGTCCATCCACGGTCCGTTTATTTTTACCCGGGGGGAGGAGGAAGGATGGGCGGACGCAGTTTCTGCTCGTGGGACGCCTGCAGTTCAACTTCGGTCAACAAGACGCTGGGAGTCACCGTGGCGACCGGCAAACGTCCCGACTCCGCCCCGCAAAAACCATTGATGACAGCTTCATCATCCCCGGTGGCGGCAATCTTTGCCAGCATGGAAATCGGGGTCCCGACAAATTCCACTCCCCGCACCAGTTGTTCCCTCCCGTCGGGAAAAACCTTGTACAGGTAAAGGGGTTTGCCCTTGAACACCTGGAAATCCCCGGTTTCCGTTTGCGTTTCCCCCTCGGCGATCTTTTTGACATACAGACCGAACGGTTTTTTCTGCTGAAGCACCTGCTCGATCAACTGCCTCTTCAACTCCGCCGGGGCCAATCGCCGGTCCGACCGCACGATAAAATTGGCCATGCGGGACATGGGGAGCCGATGCCCGTCGCTTCGGGCATGCCCGTTGGTCCGGTTGAATCCCAGGACCGGGGTGCGCGACAGCAGGAAGTTTTTCAACACCCCGTTTTCAACGAGAACCACCTCCCGCGCCATTTGCCCTTCATCGTCGAACTGGTAATACCCCACCAGGTTCTGCTCGTGGAATTGCTTGATCCCGGGATTGTCGACCAGAGTCAGGAAGGAAGGGAGAATGAGTTTTCCCACCTTTCTCAAAAACGTTTTTCCATCGTTGGCATCCCGTAATCGGTCCGCCTCCAGCCGATGCCCGGCCGCTTCGTGAAACAATACCGCCGCGGCATCGGGGCTGAACAGGGCCGGTCCGACGTAGGGGTCCATTTTTTCGGCGGTGCGCAAACGGTTGACCGACTCGATCAGGCGCTTCACCTTTTCGGCCAGAACCCCGGAGGGAGGAAACCGGTCCATCTCCGTAAACATCAGGATGTCCTGATCGTGAATCATATTGCCGGATTCCGATTTCGTCCACGCCTCGATCAATACCGAGTAATTCAGAGACACATCGCGAATCCGGTTGCCGTCGGTATCGAAATGGTGGCGGACGCCGCGATCCGCTTGAAACGTGACCCGCGATTTTTCGATTTCCGGCGCCGATTTGAAATAACCCGAAATCTCCCGCGCCAGCCCTTCCCATTCCTTCATGGGAACCGTCAGTTCCGCCACAGGTTCCAGATGCACCACAGGATCGTTCCCGGATGCGAAGTCGGGCAACTTGTGTTCCTCCACCCCGCTGATGAACCGGCCCTTCTTTTTCAGATAATTCATGATGCCCTGCTTGTAACGCAGGTCGGTTTCGTACCAGAGAGCCCGTTTCAGAGACATCAGATCGTCATCCAGCGGAACCAACTGCTCAACCTGGAACTGATGACTGCCCGGTGTGGAACTGTCGAACGAGGGATCCCCGATGCGGATATCCACAAATAAACTTCGCTGGGTACCCGATTTGGAATCGAGCAGGGCGCCAAAACTGGCGGATACCTCAGCATGATCCTGCTGGCGGACTTGATAGCTGATGAAATACGGCGGGTCAAACACATCGATATGGAGGTTTTTCATAGAGCGCGCGGCTTCCTCCTCCATGGCCTGGAAGATGACATCGTTCAACTCCCCGGCGCTGACGGGCATAACGTAGACGAATCCCATCGCCATACACGCCCATAAAAATAGTTTTCTCCCCTTCTTCATATGGATTTTCTCGGCTGGCCGTCAGCTTCGCGGCGTGGAACCCGGTCCCCGTAAAATTTACACCGACGCCGCGCCCGCTATCTAAACCCTAAAATGGATTAATTTCAACCCCCTGAGGCTTTTTTCTTCACCTCTTCGATAAAATCCGTATAACATTTCATCGAGCGAGGATTTAAAATCGGTTGAAATTCCATGAGTTGGCAAACATTTTGTCTCCGGCTCAAAAAATAAAAAATGAATTTAAAGAAAATACCCGAGGTGGTATTGACAAAACCCAAATGGGTACCTATATTTGAGGTTTTGGCAACGATTTAAATTCATGAGTTTAAAGGAAAAACTGACTTCCGATCTGAAAACGGCCCTCAAGGCCAGGGACGAGTTGAAACTCAGCACCATTCGAAGCCTCCAATCGGGAATCAAATACAAGGAAATCGAACTACGCCGGGAACTCGATGAGGGGGAAATCATTTCCCTCATTGCCACCCAGATTAAGAAGAACACGGAAGCCGCAGAACTTTTTGACAAAGGCGGCCGGGCAGACCTGAGCGGAAAAGAAAGAAAAGAAATCGGCATTCTAACGGCGTATTTACCAGAGCAGGCATCGGAGGAGGACCTTCGCCTTCGCGTCCGGGAAGTGATTACCGAAACGGAAGCGCAGGGGGCGAAGGATCTGGGCAAGGTCATGAAGATCTTGATTCCGGAATTTCGGGGAAAAGCGGACAGCAATCTCATCAAATCATTGGCCATGGAATATTTGAATTCCTGATACCGTCAGCATAAGAAATACAAAAGAAGCCCCGGTTTAATTTTCCCGGCAGGGATCCCGAAGGCGGTTTCGAGACAAATATTCACTTTGGCCCGTTCTCCAGTCCTTTCCGACTTTCACTCCGGAAGACGACCCCAGTCAAAAACCATTTCAACTTTTTGCGCAACCCTCAGGCTATTTTGAAACATCATATTCCCGACCACGTCATTGAAGACGTCCGCCTGCGAGCCGACCTCGTGCAGGTTGTCTCCGAGCACGTTCAGCTCAAAAAGAGCGGTAAGGACTACAAAGGACTTTGCCCCTTTCATCCTGAAAAAACGCCTTCCTTCACCGTGAGCGCCGAAAAACAGTTTTATCACTGCTTCGGATGCGGGGCCGGCGGAAACGTAATCAAGTTTCTCATGGATCTGGAAGACCTCTCCTTTATCGAGGCCATCCGGAAATTGGCGGACCGCGTCGGCGTCACCCTGCCCAGTGTCAGCCCGTCTCCCCATGAGCGCGAAGTCCAAACCGAGCGGGAAATGCTTTACAAACTGAACACCCTGGCGATGGAATACTTCGTGCGTCTCTTACAGAATCCGGAAGGCGGGCAGGCCGCCCGGGCCTACCTGGGCAAACGGGAGTTCGATACCGCGGTGGCGGAACGGTTCCAGATCGGATATGCCTCGGCCTCCCTGCGCGATTTGACCGCCTACCTGGAAAAAACCGCGCGGTGTTCCCGTGCGCAGTTGGAGAAAGCGGGACTCGCCAAAAAAAGGGAGCACCCGCAGGAATACGTCGATCGCTTTCGCAATCGCATCATGTTTCCCCTCAAGGACGCCCGGGGGAAAATCGTGGGATTCGCGGGACGCGCGCTGGGAGAGGAGATCCCCAAGTATCTCAATTCCCCGGAAACCCTGCTCTACAAAAAAAGCCAGCATCTCTTCGGCCTCGACCTAGCCCGCGAGGCGATCCGCAAAGAAGATTCCGTCCTGCTCGTGGAAGGCCATTTCGACCTGGTCCGCCTGTTCCAGCACGGCATCGCCAACGCGGTCGCCACCTGCGGCACGGCCCTGACCGCCCTGCAGATCGGCCTGATCCGGAACTATACCCGCAACGTCGTTCTGGTGTTTGACTCCGATGCGGCCGGTCAGGCCGCCTCCCGGAAAGGTTACGACCTGCTCCTGGAACAGGAGATGAACGTGAAAATCCTGACCCTGCCTCAGGGGCACGATCCCGATTCTTTTCTTCAGGACGAAAAAACCGAAAAATTTATGGAACAAGTGCGGAACGCCCCGCCATTTATAGAATCTTATATAAAAGAAACCCTGAAACAGGAAAATATCGCCTCTCCCGACGGAAGAATCCGGGTGGTGAACCGGGTTCTGCCCATGTTGGGCGGCATCAAAAATCACCTGGAGCGCACCGAATGGATCAAATTTCTGGCCGAACAGACCGGAGTGGATGCGGGAACCCTGCTGGCAGAGACCAAAAAAAACCTTATATCAGCAGGGAAAACCAAGAATGTGGCCCTGCCTCCCCCCCGCGCCGCCGACCGCGTCGACCCGGCGGTCTATTTGATTCACCTCATGCTGGCACACACGGAAGCGGCCCGGAGGATCAGAGAACAAGTCACGCTGGACGATTTTTCCGACCCCTTGGCCAGAACCGTGGCCGGAACTTTGTTCCGGCTTGTGGACGAAGGTTTCCCGGTTGAAATCGGCCGCGCGGTGGACCGCATCGAAAACGAAGAAGCACGGAAATTGCTGACCCAGATCGGGTTCCAACTCATCGAATTTGAAAACCCGATCAAGGCCGCACAGGACTGCATCCGCCAGATTCGCCGGGAGGGCGCCGAAAACAAGATTCGAGAATTGAAAACCCAACGCAACAAGGCCATGGAGGAAGGACTTGCCGAACGTTCCCGGGAACTCCAGAAACAACTTCAGATGCTGGAACATTCCCTGGCGGTGATTTAACAGAACCCAACGAGAACCAATCGATTGCAACCGATTTTTATTTTTTATACTTACCAGGAGAAAAAACCCCAATGAGCAATTCCAACAAGATTTCAGAGGTCGCTGAGATCAATCAGTTGATTTCTCAAGGAAAGGAAAAAGGTTACCTGACCTATGAAGAAGTCAACGACGTGCTTCCGTCCCATGTCGTCGCGCCGGAGCAAATTGATGACCTGATGCATCTTTTTGGGGAAAACGATATCGTCATCGTCGACTCGGCCGTGAAGGGGGAAAAATTGACCGCCCCCAAGGAAGAAGAAGAGGACGTGGTCCTCGATGACGAAAAGGAAGAAACGGCCGATGAGGACACGGCCGCCAAAAGCGAAAACATCAGTATCGACGACCCCGTTCGCATGTACCTCCGCGAAATGGGAACGATCTCCCTGCTCACCCGCGAGGGCGAGGTAAAAATCGCCAAAATGATAGAGGAAGGCCAGAACGAAGTCCTCTCCACGGTGGCGAACTGTTCCATCACGATAAATGAAATCACCGAACTGGGAGAAAAAATCCGCAAGGGGGAACTGAGTATATTCGACGTCATCAAAGTCAACGACCCCGAGGAAGGCAAAGTCCCATCGGAGAAGGACGAATCCAAGCATTTCTTCAAAATTCTGCGGTCGATGAAAACCCAGGAGAAGAAACTTCGCAACCTGGTCAACCGGTCCGTCGGCGCCAAACCCTCCGACAAGGGCCCGTCCCAGCGCGAAAAGAAAGTGCTGGACCAGAACAAGGTGATGGAGCAACTGATCCGGGACAGCAATCTGAGTTCCGATGTCATGGACCGGATCATTGAGAAAATCTACGAAGTGGCGGCGCAGATTCGGGAAGCCGGCAAACTGGAGCGGGACCTGGAACGCGAGCTCGGGATGTCCCTGGCCGATGTCAAAAAACAAGCCAAGAATTTCGCCCGGCAAAAGAGCGTCAAACTGCCCTGTGGCAAGGTGGTCACCAAAACCCAGTACGACAACCACCTGAAGACCGTGCAGACCGGACGAAGGAAGATCAAGAAAATCGAGAAAGACACCTCCACGTCCAAGGATAACCTGCTCTCCACCGTTCGGTCCATCGCGCGCGGCCGGGTGAAAGACAAAACGGCGAAGCGGGAACTGGCCGAGGCCAATCTTCGTCTCGTGGTCAGCATTGCCAAGAAATACACCAACCGGGGCCTCCAGTTCCTGGATCTCATCCAGGAAGGAAACATCGGCCTGATGAAAGCGGTGGACAAGTTCGAATACCGGCGCGGATACAAGTTCAGCACTTACGCCACTTGGTGGATCCGGCAGGCCATCACCCGGGCCATCGCCGACCAAGCGAGAACGATCCGGATCCCCGTGCACATGATCGAGACGATCAACAAGCTCATCCGCGTTTCGCGGCACCTCGTCCAGGAACTGGGACGCGAACCCACTCCCGAAGAGATCGCCAAGAAAATGATTCTCCCCGTGGAGAAAGTCCGCAAGGTCCTCAAAATCGCCAAGGAACCCATTTCGCTGGAAACCCCCATCGGCGAAGAGGAAAACAGTCATCTGGGAGATTTCATCGAAGACAAGAAGATCCTCTCCCCGATCGACTCGGTGGTCAAAAAGAACCTGAAAGAGCAGACCTTGAAAGTCCTTTCGACCCTGGCCTCGCGCGAAGAGAAGGTCCTTCGCAAGCGGTTCGGGATCGGGCTCGACTCCGAGCACACCCTGGAAGAAGTGGGTCAGGATTTTTCAGTGACCCGCGAGCGCATCCGCCAGATCGAGGCCAAAGCTTTGCGGAAACTGCGGCACCCCAGCCGAAGCAAGAAACTCCGGAGCTTTATCGAAGGCTAAGCCGCGTTTCCCATCATATTTCGGCCGCCCGGCTTCCCGGGCCGGGCGGCCGGTTGCCGCACTTCCATTCCGGGCCCATAGCTCAGTTGGTTAGAGCCCCCGGCTCATAACCGGTTGGTCCCTGGTTCGAGTCCAGGTGGGCCCACCATTTTCCCCGGGTCTATGCACGATCCTGCCGATTCCCTGGACCGGCATGTCGTTGAACACCGGACAGGTTTCAGGAAGATCGGGCACCCCGACCCCCATCACCCCAGCTTCAATGACAGAACGGGAAATTCTTAAAAAATTGGTGACCGAGGAACACATCAGCGTAGCGGAGCGCAAACAACTCCCCAACCAAACCGCCAATACCGCGATTCTGGTAGAAATTATTTCCGAGCGCCTGGAAACCATCGGCAAGTTTCCCGACAGAAACGACCTGGACGACGATTTCGATGGAGGATTGATCTTTCGATCTCCTTCCGGCGAATACCACGTTTACCAAAAAGCGGAAGTATCTCTCATGAAATTTGCGGTGGTCAAGGACGACGTCTTCAAGGACCCCCAGGCGGCCGCGCGAACCTATTTGAAAGCCAACTTTGCCGGCAACATCGACGGCGTTCCCCTGGCCGAACCCTGAGTTTCGATCCCTCAAAAAAATATCGCCGGTGACCCCCCCCCGTCCCCACCGCGGACCCGAAAAATTTTGCCCTATTTTTTCACCCCGCCTTGACACCTGCCGGTTGCGGTTTTATCTGATGATTGACCTGAAGTGAAACAGTTTCGGTACCGAGGTCCTGTTTCGTTTTTGAAATTGCCCAAAAACCAAACATTCTCTCAAGGAGCAGTCCCATGAACATCGCACTCTACGATCCCAGAAATGAGATCCAGCATTTTTTCGACCACGCGAGCCGTTTATTCGCCGAACCTGGCCCCAACTTTTTCCCCGCTTGGCAGGAGCCGGAGAACGAAGTTAAAGTGAACATTATCGAAAGCAAAACCGAATTCGTCCTCGAGGCCCTGGTGCCCGGTTGGAAGGAGAGCGAAATCGACCTTGAGGTCCAGGAAAACCGGATGGTCCTGCGTGGCCGAATGGAAGAAACCCCGGAACCGCAGATCGACTATCGTACCCATGAATTTTCCCGGCGGCCCTTTGAACGAAGGTTCCGGCTGGGCGCCCAGGTCGAGATCGACAAAATCTCGGCCAAACTGGAGAACGGGATTTTGAGGATCACCCTTTCCAAACGGGAAGAAGCGAAACCCCGGCGGGTGGAAATTCAGGCCGAGAACTGATCCGCGAGCGACATGCCAGCCCGGGAAAAACCCGGGCTGGCTTTTTTTTCGCACCCCCCCTTAAAATCTCAATCCATTTCAATTACACTATAAATACAGGTAAGATATAAACCGGGAACAGGCTCTTTAACTTTTGCAGAGGTTGTGTTAAAAACCACGGTCCACGCTCCACCCCGTACCGTTTTGCAGGACGAGTGTCGAACAAAGAAAGGGACGAATGAGATCACTTGCGACTATCACCGTGAAAGATATCGAAACCATCAAAATGGCGCTGAACGACGCCATTTCGGATATGAACACCGAACTCAAAGGGGGCGTTTCCGAAAAACAGCGCCAATCCATTTTCGAATTCAAAGGGAAATACAGCCGGGTTTTTGAAAACCTGAAGCAGAACCCCTCCATCTACGCGCTGAGCGAGGCGGAGTTGGATGTCGTGGCGGGGGGATTGAACGATGCGGTGCAATTGATCGAAGAAAACATTACCGACGACCTGACCGATCAGGAAAAAAGCGAGATAATGCTGTACAAAAACGACTGTCTCCGGTTGGTGGAAATTCTCGCCGGTTAACGGCTCCCCGTTCTCACCCCCGTTGCCGGGTGGCCCTACCGCATGAAGTTTACGTAGTAGCCGTAGTAAAACATCCAGCCCGTTATCCCCGTCCCGGCCACCATGCTGAGAATCCAGGCCTTCTTACTCCCGCTCCGGATATTATTCTTGTCCTCGTACATCCAGGCCGAGTGAACCAGCATCCCCATGAAAAAAGAAATGGCCAGGAACGAGAGGAACAGGATGAAAAACATGAACGGAGAAAATTCCAAATTCGATCTCAGCACAGGACAACTCCCGGCAACACGTTACAAGAAAAAACCAGACTCGGCGATTCCAAGAACCGCCAGAAGGCGGGCGAATCCCAGCAACGCCCCAACCACAAGCGCAATGGACAAAACCACCCGGCACAAGACCCCGAATACCTCCCGGGGAGTTCTTTTCTCCTGCCACGCGCTGATCACCATCGTCAACACCACCACCAGAATCCCGGTGATCAAATAATATCGGGGAGACATGGAAGCGATTGTATCAAGAATTTTTTAGCGAAAGAAGAAAATCCTGAGGTCCCAATCAGGGAACCCTCTCCACCCGAATGACGTTGGTCCATTGGGGAATGCCCATGGGAAGGCCGGTGGTGATCACCACCCGGTCGCCCTTTTTGACGAGCCGGTTTTTCTTGAGCAACCGAAATAATTCCCCGAGGTTTTCGAGAAAATTTTTGCTTTCCTCGACCATGAAGGGAACCGCTCCCCGGACCAGGGTGAGTTTTCTTGCACGCTTCCTGCACGAGGTGAAGGCCAACAAGGGGACCATCGGGTGCGGCGAAGAAACCATCCGGGCCGTACCCCCCGTCAGCGTGAACAGCATGATCGCCTTGGCCCCCAGCAACTCCACCAAACGGTTGGCCGAATACGTAATCCCTAAATGAACCGGGGGCTGGTCCTTGAAGAACCAGCTCCAGGGAAGGATGCGCTGATTTTCGCGCTGGAATTCCTCGGTCTTGAGTGCGGTTTCCACCATAACGCTCACGGCGGCGCGGGGATGCTTCCCGACCGCCGTCTCCCCGGACAGCATGATGGCATCGGCGCAATCGGAGACGGAATTGGAAATGTCGGAGATTTCCGCGCGGGTGGGGCGGGAATTTTCGATCATCGTCTCCAGCATCTGAGTGGCGACAATAACCGGTTTCGCGTGTTTCGCGCAGGCCTGGAGAATCTTCAACTGAACCACGGGCACATCCGACAAAGGCATCTCGATCCCCAGGTCCCCCCGGGCCACCATCACCGCATCGGACGCCTCCACGATCTCATCCAGGTTCTGCACCGCCTGTTTGCGCTCGATTTTGGCGACCACCTCGGCATCCCCTCCCTGAGAACGGATCAAGCGGCGAAGCTGGAGCACATCCCGCGCCATACCCACGAATGAGAGCGCCACGAAATCGACCCCCTCATGCAAACCGAACTTGAGATCGGCGCGGTCCTTGCGCGTCAGAGGACTGGTCTGGATCAGCGCATCGGGGAGATTGAGCCCCTTGAAATTCGACAACCTCCCGCCCACCTCCACCTGCGCCTCGACCCGGTTGGCGATCACCCGATTGGCGCGAACGCACAATTTACCGTCATCCAGAAATACCGGATCCCCCGGTTTCACCTCCTTGGGGAAATGAGCATACTGAACCGGGATCCAGCCATCCCGGCCCATGCCCCGGTCGGTGCTCAACACCACTTTCTGCCCCTTGTGGAGAAGGATCGAACCCCCTTCGAATTTTCCCACCCGAATCTTGGGTCCTTGCAGGTCCAGCAGAATCCCCAGGAAAATGCCCGTCTCCGCCTCCACCTCGCGGATGAATTTAATCCAACGGCGCACCACCGAATGATCCCCATGGGACAAATTGAGCCGAAACACGTTGACCCCGGCCCGTGCCAGTCCCCGGATCTGGTTCTTATTGCCGGAAGCCGGCCCCAGCGTGGCGATAATTTTGGTCAATCGCGGGTTCATCGTCTCTCCCCCTTTGGCAGGCGCGTCATGGCGCGTTAGTGTAGACCAGAGGAATTCTCCGAACCGGCATCATCAGCAGGCTCCAGAACCCCACATCCTCCGGTTTGCGATACCCTTCCACGCCGATGACAATCTCCGGCTGGAGTTTTTGTGCATCCGGTATATAGGTTCCCAACAACCGATCCCAGATCGACAGGTTGAATCCGAAATTGGAATTGGTCTCCTTCACCTCGATGGAATGGTGGATGCGGTGCATGTCGGGAGTGACGACCGCCCAGCGAAGCGCGCGGTCCAGGCCCTCCGGCAACGCGATGTTGGAATGGGAAAACTGGGCCATGCCGTTCAGAATCGCCTCAAACACCAGCACGGACAAGGGAGAAGGCCCGAGGGCAAAAATGATCCCGATCTTGTACAGCATGGAGCCGAGGATCTCCACCGGGTGGAACCGCAAGCCGGAGGAGACGTCCAGATCCAGGTCCGAATGGTGAACCACGTGGAACCGCCAGAACAGGGGAACCATATGGACCACGACGTGCTGGACATAAATCATGAAGTCCAGGAAAACGACGGGAATCAGAAACTCGATCCAGGAAGGAAGTTGCACCAGGTTGAGAACGCCCCAGCCCCCCACTTCGGCCAGGCGGGCGGCACCCACCGCCGCCGCGCCAAAGAATACCCGAACCACCAGAATATCCACACCCGTCAGGCCCAGGTTGATGGCCAGACGCCGGGGTTTGGAGTCGACCCGGGGATGCCGGGGAATCCACGATTCCAGAACCAGCATCAGCAGGAAAACCCCCATAAATACCAGAAACCGAATTGTGTTGGCGTCCATGTCCCTCGCAAAAATTGGATGAATCGAGCCGGGCTATTTCTGCCGCCCTTTACCTTCCAGGTGAAGTTTGCGCAGACGATCCTCCCGTTCCTTCTGGACGATGATCAGGGAAGCCTCGATCATCAATCCCAGAAACCATAATGTCGTGAAGGCAATGAGCCACAGGGAAACGATATTGAACCAGTACTGATTGGGCGTGTAATCGGTGGAAATATGGACCAGAGCCCGAATCTTGTCCCGCTCAATCGCCGTTTTCCTGGGAAAGGTTTTGTAAAACGGATGATCCATCTTCTTCGCACGTTCGACCATTTCCTCGTGCGGGAGATTAACGAATGACATCACTTCATTTGCGTTGTTTTTGAAAAACAGCCGCATCTGCTTCATTTCCTCCGTGTCCGGCGGGGTGTGCGTGTAATACCAAAAGGTGACTGCGGTGGCTAACACGAAAGATCCCCAGAAGGAAATCCGTTTGCCCCATTTTCCCCTTTTTTCCTCCACCTCCCCCTTAATGGTGGAATGGACATCGTCCAAATCCGGCGAGTCTTCCATAATGACGAGTTTCTCCTACAAGGTTTAATTGACAGCCCCGCGTAACCATTATTATACCGCGAATCCGCATTTCCGCCCAAACCCACAGCCGGGACGAACAATACAATTGAGGTTGCACATTTTTTCGGGCAAGACTATTATGAAGCGGGACCGCAAAAAAAACCGTATTCATCAAGGAAGAGCAGGAGAATTTATGTCAACTGTCATGCCCGAAGCCATTTCGGATCGCATTATCGCTGAAAAAATCCGTGAATGGGAAGAAAGAAAAAAAAGGGAAAAAGCCCAAAAAGATCTGCGGGAAATCAAAGTCCACCCCTTCATCACCATTTCGCGGGATCTGGGTTGCCGGGAGGAAGAAATCATTCCCCATCTCGAAACGGAACTGGGCTGGAAAGTTTACGGGCGTAGCTTGCTCGACCACATCGCCAAACGGGAAAATCTGAGCCGGAATTTTATCGAAACCCTTGACGAACAACGGCAAAACCTGGTGGATAACTGGGTCAATTACCTGATCCGGTCCGGGGCCATTCTGCAGGACGATTACGTGGTCCTGATCTCCAAGCTCATCAAGGTTATCATCGCTCAGGAAAGCGCCATCCTCCTGGGCCGGGGGGCCAACTACATTCTGGCCGATAAAACGGAAGGCCTGCGGATCCGGTTGACCGCACCCCAGAAAAACCGCATCCACAATATTGCCCACCTGCGGCACATTGCCGAAAAGGACGCCGACGAGGTGGTTCAAAAGACCGACCGCGAGCGGGAGGAATTCATTCAGCACCATTTTAAACAACAGGCCCGGTCCCCGATTGCATTCGATATTACTTTTAACACCGAGACCCTGTCGCCGGACATAATCGTAAAAACCATTATTTTCATGGTGGAAGAAAAAAAGAAATCGCACTAAGGCTTTGTTCACCCGGTCCGGGGACCCACCCCACCGGGTTTCCCCAAGGTTGACGACTTTGATTCCAAACCCAAGGGAAGGCCCGGCTATCTCCCTCCAACGTCAACCCAATAACCCGCCATGAGCGAAACCGTGCGCCCGCCGCGGGCCTCCTTCGAATACCTCAACCTGGTCAAAACCCACCGGGATTTCCGTAACCTGTGGTACGGGCAAATCGTATCCGAGTTGGGGGACTGGCTGAACAACATCGCCATTTATGCCCTGATCCTGCAAATCTCTCCCGCTGGGACCACGCTGGCGGGAGTCATGATCGCCAAACTGCTTCCCTTTGTCCTGATCAGCCCGATATCGGGAGTGGTCGTCGACCGCATCAGCCGACGCAAGGTGATGATCGTCAGCGACCTTCTCCGCGTAAGCGTAGTCTTGTCGTTTCTGATCGTGAAAGGGCCTGAGGATCTCTGGCTCGTTTACACCCTCACCATCCTGGAAACTTCCCTGGCGGCGTTTTTCGAACCCGCGCGAAGCGCCATCATTCCCTCGCTCATTCCCCGCGCCCAGGTCGTCGCCGCCAATGCCCTGAGCGGCACCACCTGGTCGATCATGCTGGCGTTCGGGTCGGCGCTGGGGGGATGGGTGGTCAGCCTGGTCGGCGTGCAAACCGCTTTTATCATCGACGCCATCACGTTTCTGTGTTCCGCGGCATTCATCTCCCGAATTCCGGACCGGGAACCTGCAGGATCGGAAGGAAAATCCCGGGGGGGTTCCGGCGGATTCCGGGACCTCGCCGAGGGCGCCCGTTACCTCATCTCGGAACCGATCATCCTGGTCCTGGCCCTGCTCAAATCGGGATTGGCCGTCGCGGGCGGCATCATGACCCTGGTACCCATGTACGCGCAACTCCTCCTCACCACTCCCGCGGCCGTATCCATGGGAATCGGCATTCTATACGGATCCCGAGGCGTGGGCGCGGCCTTCGGGCCGCCGGTGATAAAGGCCCTGTTCGGGGACTCCCCCAAGGTTCTGCAATCGGCCATTGCAGGAGGCTTCTTCTGCGGCGGGGTGTGCTATCTGTTTCTCGCCCAGGCACAAACGATTCCCTCTGCCGCGTTGTTCCTGGGACTTGCCATGTTCTTCGGCTCCTGCATTTGGGTATTCAGCACCGCATTGATTCACCTGGAAGCCGAAGACCGGTTTCTGGGACGGATTTTCAGCACGGAATTTGCCTTGCTCACTCTGGTCATGAGCCTCAGCAACGGAATGGCCGGCGCCGCGGTGGACCACCTGGGTCTGACCCCGCACCAGGTGGTTTTCAGGATGGGACTGATTTTCTTCGTGCCGGGATTTCTTTGGGTGGGTTTTCTCGCATTCGCTCATAACAAACTGAGAAAAAAACGGGACACGCGGGCCGAATGCCCGATCGACCCCAGCGGCTTCAACCCCGTTCTTCCCATGAGGGAGAAACAAGACTGAAGGACCGCAATCCGTCCGGACTGCGAAGCCGTTTTCAAAAAATCAGGGGAATGCTTACGCGGTCAAATCCGGACCCGCAAAATGATCGGCCAGGGAAGTGCCGATGTCGAAATGGTGGGTGAACAAGGCGGAATCGTCATGATCTGCCGCCCAGCGGTAGGCTTCCTTCACCTCCTCTTTCCGGCCCAGGGCGTGAAGGACGCCCACCGAAACATAACTGGAGGACAAATCGTACGACCGTGAAAGACCGGTCAACACCTCAAGCATGAGACCCATCCCCGGCGAATCCAGTTGACGGTATTTGAGGACCAGGTTCCGTATATTTTCTTCCCCGTATGTATTGGTGTAGGTCGCACCGATCGGAGGTTCATTGTACAGCCGGTGGATTTCCTCTTCCAGGGGAGAAGCCATTCAGATCTCCACCGTTTCCGGTTCCATCCAGTATTTCTCGAATTCTTCCTGGTAGGCCAGTTGAGTGAGATCTGTCATGCGGTCGATAAACACCTTTCCGTACAGGTGGTCTATCTCGTGCTGTAAAACCACCGCCTTGAATCCAGACGCCTCGATTACCACCTTTTCACCTTCGCGGGTGAACGCTTCCACGTTGACTTCCCGCGATCGCGGCACCAATCCCCGGAAATCCACAAGGCTCAGGCAACTTTCCCAGCCCAGTTCGGTTTCCTCTCCATAACAGGTGATGACCGGGTTGACCAGAACCGTGAGAGGAATAAATGGACGATCCGGGTAACGCTTGTTCTGATTGACCTCCAGAACCACGATCTGCAACGACCGGGAGACCTGGGGCGCGGCCAGGCCCGCACCGTTCTCATGATACATGGTCTCGATCATGTCGTCGATCAGGCCCTGGATCTCCCCACCCGGCCGAGCCAGCTCCGCCAGATCGACCGGATCCGCCACCCGGCGCAAAATTGGATTTCCCAGCCGGGCTATTTTTAATACAGCCATGGGCATTCCCCTTTTATCATTTTCCTGAAAAAACCGGCTTACTTTCACTCCGGAAGAAACAAGATCATCGTCTTTGAAAAACCTGTTTTATTGTATCACACACACCCGATTTTTAATGTTCGAAACCGGGGATTCCCGCACCAGACAAGAATTTGCCCGATTTTTGTATTGACATTTATCGGGGGTTTTTTATAATGGCCACGCCGGATAACTTTTAAACCATAAGGAGGGGATACCTTGACGAAAGATGAACTGATTACAGCCGTGATCAAAAGTTGCAAAGATCCTGAGTTGACCAAAAGGCTTACTAGCGAGATTATGGACGCTACATTCGAGAACATCGGAAAGGCTATCAAAAAAGACAAACGGTTTGCCTATCCGGGATTCGGGACGTTCAGCGTGAGGAACCGGAAGGCCAGAAAAGGCCGAAATCCCCAAACGGGTGAAGAAATCAAGATCAAGGCCAGCAAAACCATTGGATTCAAGCCTGCTCCTTCCCTTAAGAATTCTTTGTAACCGATCGGATACGTTCTCGGACGGAAAAGAAAAACCGCCCGCCCCGGCTTGGGGTTGGGCGGTTTTTTTGTGCCCTAATTGGCTTCTTTATCTTTTACGGCTTTGCGATCGCCGATGCGATCCCCGACTGAGTCAGCATTCCCCGCATGCGTGCCGTCCCTTCCGGATTTACAAAAGCTCCCACCAGTATCCGGTAGACCGGTGCCATGAAATCGCGGTCGGCGCTGACCAATAAAAACGGCGAAAGTTTTTCATTGCGCAGGAATTCCATGCGGCGGCGCGCCTCTTTTTCATTGTCGAACGCTCCCACCTCCAGAGCATAGGGTAACAGCGCCGGAATGGCGTGGCTCCCGATATTCAATTCCCGCAACCGCTTGGCCACGCCCACCGCAACCGACCAGGTCGGGAAACGGCCCAAGTACACCCGGAAGATGTTTTGCGAATCGGAAACCGGCAACGGAAATGAATAAGCGCCCAACCCCTTCTCCCGAAGGCCGTTGACCACGCGGGTTGCCGTTTCCAGATCGAAGTGGCTGGAAACATGCACCACATAAGGGAATTTCATCTCCTCCTTTTCAACATACTCGGGGTGGATGGGCGGGAGGGGAGAAAGCTCGGAACCGTCAGCCCTTTCTTGAAATTTCAAAACCTTGAACTTCTCGTCCCCGATCCTCCATTGTCCCCCTTCGTGGGCCAACACCAACTCCTTCCTCCCCAGACTGGCCAGCCGCGCGGAGGTAAAACTCTGGTCGAACGTCACCACCAGACGGTCCATGTCCTGAATCAACAGCGGCCGGAAGGCCGTCAACCGAGCCCCGGGATGAGACATGAAGAGGCGCTTTTTATAATCCCGCTGAGATTGCGCTCCGGAGGCATACCCGGCCAGATGGCGCTCCACCTCCCCCTGCTCCCAGGTCTTCAGCCATTCCTGCAATAGAGGAAACACTTCGTCCAGACCGGGAATACGCTCCAGGGGAAGCAAAACCTCCGGAACAAGTGAGGAAAGAATTCCAGGTTCCTCCCCGGTCCCGCGTCTCTGACGAATCAGGCCCCATTCCTCCGTCTGACTATGCAAATAGCCCCAGGCGGTAAAACGGTCCAGCGTCTCCAACCGGTTCTTGAGATTCCCCAGGCGAAGGTTGGCCCCTGCCTGAATTCCATTGATATTCCCTTGAATAAAACTTTCCGGATTATCCAGCCAAATTCCCACCACCACCCGTGCGGCTTCCGCATCGTCGTAGCCCAGTTTTTTGACTATGGTGTACAACGTCTCCCCCCAGGCCACGGGACCATAGATTTCTCCGTCCTCACCCAAAGTGAGCGGGAGGGAGGGAGAAGCAGATTTCCCTTCGGTCTCCGCCATCTTCGCTTCCGGTGGCTTGGACGGAGCCGAATCGGACACGGCACCCTCAGCCCGCTTCTCTTCGCGCAACCCTGGCGCTTCGGGAGCAACAGGGATTGCCACCAAAGGGCGGGGGCGCGGTTCAATTTCCGCCTTCGGGCGTGCAGAGGGTTGAGGCTGGGCCCGTTCAACCCGGGGAGCGGGGGCGAGGGCCAGCTCACTCGCTTCAGGAAAAGGTTTGGACGCCGGAGAGGACCGGGAAGGCTCCACGGGAATTTCCGGTGCAACCTCAGGGACCGGAGTCGGCGGAAGGGGTTCCCCGCCCGTCTTCAATTCAGGCTCGGAAGCCGGTTGTCCCGGTGCGGGACGTTCCTCTTTGGGTACAGGTACAACATCCTCGGTTTGTTGCAAAGGGGCACTTTCCCCCGCTTCCAACAGGTCGGTCGATTTTTTCCCTTCTGGCTCCGGTGCGGATTCCTTCTTTTTGGGTCCTTTGACATTCAACGCCAGGCTTTGCTGGAAATCCACCGTAATCAGGTAGTTTTCCAGAAGGGTTCCGCCCTTATAGGTGGCGGAAATGAGAAGATTGAAGGAAGGATAAAACAGGGGTTTTTCAGAAAAAATCCGGAAGGTACCCTTGCCGTCACGAATTTCGATCGGAGGTTGGATTTTCAGGTCCTTGAGAATATCCGGCCGGACCAACTCCATCCGCTTGTAATCCTCCTCGGATCCCAATTTCATGGAAAGCCCGTCCGGACTTTCCACAAGCACCTCCACCTCCGCCTCGAAGCGTTCGCCGAAACGGCTCTTGAGATCGATTCCCGCAAGGGAAAACGCCGCGGCCTGGGAACCGAGGCACAGCCAGAAAACGAAACACCAGAAACGGCTTCGGTAAATGAGGGTCACAATGGGTATGCGCTCCGGCCTCCCCCAACACAGCGAGTCGAAGAAGGCATCAATTCTTTTCCCGCTTTTCCCCACGGTCCTTTTCTCTAGCCTGGTACCGGCCTTTATTGGCGGCCTGGGGGCGCCGGGTCTTCCTTTTCAGTTCCCCATAGTACCAGTCTTTTTCAACATAATGGCAATCGCGGCACTCCTGGGCGTTCCGGAAAATTTTTGTGCGGTAATCCCTGGGGATTTCGGCCAAATGCCTGGCCGGATCGAACTCCTTATGAATATGGCAACTTCGGCAATAGTCCTGAATCAGAATGTTGTTCTTTTCCGGGGTGAAGTTTCCGTTAAATGCCTTGATCAAATCGGGTTTGGCGCACGCCGGAAGGCCGGTCAAAATAAACCCGAGGAAAAGAAGTTTCCACGCCATCGAAACCGCTGTCCTGGAGTGGGTCCTTCTGGGCAAGGCTTTCAAAAGGGATACCGGACGAAAATGTGGGCGCCGCAGGGTTCCCCCTCCTGGGGCAACCTTGGGCGGAGAAGAAGCCATACGGGATAATCCTGGACAGAAACAGGGCTCAAGACATGCCTCGCCGAACAAACATTCTCAGAGAACCTCTAAAAATCGCAGGAGCCGGGTTGACCCGTGAAAACCAGATAAGCGGGTGTGGGGGGTGAATGTCCGAATCACAAATGTTCCGAGGGGCCGTTTATGATTCCGCCCTTGATTTCCCGCTGGAAAACACGGACCCCGGACCCCGATTTGTGATCTCCCGACTGGATGCAGGGAACCCGTTAAATCGAAAGCGCCCGGATCTTGTTATAGTTTTTTAAGACCTTGTTTGAATAACGGTTGGGCCGATATCCCTTTTGCAAATACCGGACAAGCTTGGAGGGACCGTGGTTGTAAGCTTCCAGCGCCAGGGAGAGATCCCCAAAACGGGAAACCAGTTTATTCAAGTAAAAGGCTCCCAGGGCGATGTTGGTCCCCGGATCAAACAGAGTGGGTTTCCCTTTCCATTGGGTTTGCATTTCCTGGGCCAGGGCCACACCGGTGGTCGGGCGAATCTGCATCAAGCCCAAGGCTCCCCGCCGCGAGCGAGCCCAGTTATAAAACGAACTTTCCGTGACGATCAAGGCCGTTAGAAACAGCGGATCGTAGCCGTATTTTGAACTTTCCTCAATGATCCAGTCGGGAACCTTCCGGAGATGCTTCTTTTCAAGTCCGGTATTGTACTGGGAAATGACCCGCAGGATCTTTCCCCGTACCTCACTTTGATAGCTCAATTCGAGAGACCGGCGGGAATCCTGAGCCCTCTGGAACAACTCTTCCTCCACCGTAAGGGCGGAAGAGTAATACGGGGAAATACCTCTAACGTAATCCGGCAAATCGCCCGTAAAGCACCCTAACAAGGCAAAAAGCAATATTCCGGATAAAACGGTTGCTTGAGTTCGCGTTACGTACATAAGTATCCCGGTTAATAAAAAAGGTAAATCAGAGGACCGGCGGGCCAGACTTTCATCACCCCCCTTAACGGTGGATGAAGAGCCCAAGTGAAATGAAATTTGAAGCCCGGAAAAGCCACCCGACATCTTCCGGGTCGGTTGGGGAAGTTGCCCCCAAGGACCCTCATTATAAAAAACCAGACCCCACTTGTCAAATAACCATTAAAAGCTTTAAAATACAATAAGTTATTTACAAACCGCCCGGTTACCCCAACGATGGATCGATTGAAATTCTCCGGAGAAAAAAATATAATGAATTTGTGGGTTAAGTCGTTAAGTTAGGACGGACAATGAAAATCATCTGCCCCCATTGCAAAGCGGCTTACAACCTGAACCTCCCGGACCCCGGCGAAAAAGGCGTGGATTTGAAGTGCGCCAAGTGCCAGGCCAAATTCCGGGTCAAGGGCGAAGGAATGGGGCATGCCATACCGGCGG
>Ga0210019_1001934_pt1 | contig 21030 bp, 21 predicted proteins | sample CryGeyCG2114_020_2_FD_183969 | JGI IMG/M metagenome (GOLD analysis project Ga0210019, IMG submission 183969) | Groundwater microbial communities from aquifer - Crystal Geyser CG11_big_fil_rev_8/21/14_0.20 (SPAdes) (version 2) | ecosystem: Environmental > Aquatic > Deep subsurface > Groundwater ...
TTTTCAGTGGATAAACCCCGTTATCAGTCCATCCGCCGGCGAAATCCACCCTAGCAGGCACTTTAATTAAAACTTTTTTCAAAATAATCATCCTCCTTAAGAGCATGTTATAATATATTGCAATATTCTAGTGAATTTGCGTTTTAATCTTTGTATGTTGATTTAAAAACTTTTTTATTTTCTTTAATATATTTTGTGGGTATGATTTTTTCAATAGCTTTTAAAACAGAGCTTGGTTTTAAAGGAATTATTTTTTTATGACAATAATGTCCAAGCATAAAAATTCCGCTTAAAGCAGGTTTTTCAAATACTTTTTTCGGTTTGTTTAAATTAATTATTAAATCAACTTGGCTTGGCATAATCAGTGGCGAATAAATTTTTTTGCCAAATCTAAGATGGGTTTCAACAGAGCCACCTCTTTGCGAAAGACCATGAAGCTCTGATGTTTTTACATCATAGCCATCTAACAGAGCCGCATTAGCCAAAATCCGGGTCAAGGTTATCACGCCTTGACCGCCTAAGCCGCAAATAATTATGTTGAAATTCTTATGCATGGTAAGCGGGCAATAATTACTGAAATATCTTTTTTATCTAAAAAAGCTTTAATAGTTTTTTCAAATAAATTTATATTTTTTGAATCAATAATTTTCAAATTTTTAACTTGGCAAGCTTTGATAATATCTTCAATTTTTATTTTTGAACCGGGGTTTGGTTGGTGCCCGGTCATTGCCGTTGTTTGATTATCTAAAATAATAATTAATAAATTTGATTTATTGAAAATAGCATTTATTAAAGCAGGAATCCCGGCATGAAAAAAAGAAGAGTCACCAACAAAAGCAATTATTTCTTGATTAGTACTTTTATTGATTCCATGACCAATTCCAACAGAAGAACCCATACAGAAAAGATAATCTTGCAAATTAAACGGCTTTTGGCCAGCCAGCATATAGCAGCCAATTTCTCCGCCAAAAATTACTTGCTTGTTTCTAGTTGCATTTTTAACTGCTTGAAAAATCAGCCAGTACAGACATCCTGGACAAAATTGCGGGCTTTTTTCGAAAATTTTGTATTTGGTATTTTGTATTTTGTATTTGGTATTAGTAAATTTAGCAATTGCTTGCGCAACGATCTCTGGCCTTAATTCACCTATTTTTGGAAAAAATCTTTTGCCAATAATGGACGTTGCACGCAACGCACCTATAGTTCTAATTTCTTTTTCAATCCAGTGGTCTAATTCTTCTATTACTAAAACTTTGTCTAATTTTTTAATAAAATTCTTGATTTTATTTTTCGGCAGAGGATAAAAAAATCCTAGTTTTAAAACTGGCAAATCTAATTTTAGCTCTTGCAATGCTTCTTGAACATACAAAAAAGAAACGCCTGAAGTAATTATGCCTAATCTGGATTTTCCCGGATAGATTTTATTAATTTCTGATTTTTCTGAAATTTCTTTTCTCATTTTTTCTATCTTTTCTAAAAGTTCTCTTTTCATCTCCAGCACTCGTGGCGGCATTGTCACAAATTGATTGAAATCTTTAATAAATTTTGCTTTTGTTGCATTTTGAATAACCTTTCCCAAACTAACAGGCGCGCTTTGCAAAGCCACTCTTGTCGTTGTTCTAATCATTACTGGAATTTTGTATTTTGCTGAAATTTCAAAAGCTAGCTTAGTAAAGTCTTCGCATTCTTCAGGGTCAGCAGGCTCTAAAGTTGGAATATGGGCTAGATAACTATAAGCTCTTGAATCCTGCTCTGATTGGGCCGAACTTGAACAGCCTGGGTCATCAGCCACAACTAAAACCAAAGAGCCTCTCACTCCAGAATAAACCAATGGTATTAAAAAATCAGAAGCAACATTCAAGCCAAAGCTTTTCATCGCCACTAAAGTTTTTAACCCAGAAAAAGCTGCTCCTGCGCCGGCTTCCAAGGCAACTTTTTCATTGACAGAATATTCAAAATAAATAGCTGTTTTTTTAGAAATTTTATAAAAAGCATCTCCAATTTCTGATGCTGGGGTGCCGGGATAAGTTGAAACAAATTGAACTCCTGTTTCAAGAGCTCCTCTAACAATCGCTTCATTGCCTAATAAAATTTCTTTCATTAAAGCCCGTACCAATAATTGAAAACTTCATAATTTATAAACATTGCTTAATTTTGTCTTAACTATGTTTTTAGTATCAACTACTAATTTGGCTTTTTTAGTCAAATCCTCATAATCATACCCCGAATGGTCAGTTAAAATCAAGAGGCAGTCTACGTTTTTTAAAATTTGATTGGTTAATTTGACTGATTTAAATCTTTTGTTGTTAATTTCTATCTCTGGCACATATGGATCATGATAAAAAATCCTAGCGCCTTTTCTCATCAAATCCCAAATTATTTTTATTGCTGGCGATTCACGCGTATCAGCAATGTCTTTTTTATAAGCAATGCCCCAGATTAAAATTTTTGAATTTTTAATTGACTTTTCTTGGTTATTTAATGCCCAGATAATTTTTGTGACAACATAATGCGGCATCAGCTCGTTAATCTCACCAGCTAACTCAATAAACCTGGTAAAAAAACCATATTCTTTTGCTTTCCAGGAAAGATAAAAAGGATCAATGGGAATGCAATGGCCGCCTGCGCCGGCGCTTGGGTAAAACGGCATAAAGCCAAATGGCTTTGTTTTGGCTGCTTCAATAACTTCCCAAATATCAATTTGCATTTTATCGCAGAGCATCATTAATTCGTTTATCATAGAGATATTAACTATTCTGAAAATATTTTCTAAAAGTTTGCTCATTTCAGCGACTTTTGGCGAAGAAACAGAAAAAACTTCGTCAACAAATTGTTGATAAAATAATCTCGTCAGATTAGTGCAATTTCTAGTAACACCGCCAATTACTTTTGGCGTATTTTTTATATTGAATTTTTTATTGCCAGGGTCTAAACGTTCAGAAACAAAAGCAAGAAAAAAGTCCTGACCAACTTTTAAGCCAGTGCTTTTTAATGCTGGTAAGAGTATTTCTTCGGTTGTGCCGGGATAAGTCGTGCTTTCCAGAATAACAAGCTTATTTTTGCGCAATCTCTTTTTTATCTCTCGCAAGCCAGCTTTAATATAGCTCATATCCGGTTCTTTATGTTTAGTAAGCGGCGTTGGTAAGCAAATAATTATAATATCAGCTTTTTTAAGCTCGTCATAAGAATTTGTGGTTTTGATTATTTTGTCTTTGATTTTTCTAATATCAATGCCGATTACTTCAAAACCAGCTTGTTTGATTGCCCGGGCTAAGGGCAGACCAACATAACCCAAGCCAATAACAGCGACAACAGCTTTTTTAGATTGAATTTTTTGTTTTAAAACTTGCATATTTTCTCTAATATCTCTATTTGTTTATCTGTAAACATAATAATTTCCAAAATGGTTGGAAAACAACCTTTGTTGTATCAATTTTTATGGTTCCAGAAAAGTTCCTATTTATAACAAAAGCTTTCTTCGGCTTGTATTTTTCAATAAAACTTCTTAAGGACCGGCTAATTTTTGGTTGAGTGAATTTTTTATATTTTGCCTCAATAGGCAAAACTTCTCTGCTAAAGTCAACAACAAAATCAACTTCAGCTTTATCTGTAGTGCGCCAAAAATGTAATTTGGCTCCAGTAAATTTAGATTCTTCTTGCAAAACATTAAAAACAAAATTCTCAAAAACAAAGCCCTTTTGCTCTGGAATAGATAAATTACCAAATAATCCTAAGGCATAATTTCTTAGACCCAAATCATAAAAATAAACTACCGGAGATTTGCTGATTTCCTTGCGAATATTTCTAAAATAAGGCGTTAATTTTTTAATAACAAAAGTCTTTTCCGCATACCACAAATAATCTTTCAGTGTGTTAATAGAGATGCCTATTGTCGAAGAAAGTTCTGAATAGTTAATTAATTGGGCAATTTGACTAGCTAAAATTTTAATCAAAGAGCTAAAAGCTTCTACTTTTTCAACTTTTAATAGATAGCTGATGTCTTTCTCAAGATAACTGCGAAAAATTTCGTCAATAATTTTTCTTTTATCTTCTAATTTTTTTTCTAAAATTACTCGGGGATAACCGCCAAAATTCAGATATTCCTCAAAAAAGCTTTCTGTTTTTGCTTGTTCAATATTAAAAAAATCAATTAATTTATCTTCATATTTATAATTTGTCTTAAAGTTGATAAATTCTTCAAAAGAAATTGGATTTAAGGCGAAAATACTTTTTCTGCCGACTAGGGATTCATGAATTTTTTCTTTTAATTCCAAGCTGCCAGAGCCAGAAGCAATAAATTTATAAGGCAAATTTAGGTCATAAATTCCTTTAAGAAAAATTCCAGCATTTTCTTTGCGTTGGATTTCATCAATAAAAACAAATCCTTTATTTTTACCCAGCTCTAGTTCTATTTTTTTAAGCAGAGCTCTTTGCGAAACAAAAAATTCCTTATCTTCTTCATTGTCAAGGCTTAAAAAAATAACTTGTTTCCCTTGTTTCTCCAGATAGTTTTTCAACAAAAACATCAAGGTTGTTTTGCCAGCCTGCCTCGGGCCAATAATCAAAGAGATTTCTTTTTTGGAAAGATGCTTTTTTAAATCATCTAATAATTTTCTTTTGATTATAGGCATTGTTATTATAATAACCCGATAATTTTAAATGTCAAGTACGCAATTTATCGCCTTAACCGGGCAATTATCAGCGCAAATGCCGCAATTCGCGCATAAATCATAATTTATATCCGGTTTATTATTATCATCAAATTTTATGGCTTTTTGGGGGCAAACAGCTGCGCAGGTGCCGCAGTGAATGCATAAATTATAATCGATTTTTTGTCTTAATTTCTGCATATACTTTTTTCACTTCGTCCAGTTCTTCTTTTTTATCATCAATAAAAACTATTTTTTCTTGGCTATATCTCGACATTATTTTCTCTCGAAAAATCTTTAGTTTATTATCAGTAATATAAATCTTATCAAAAAGACTTTCGAGTCCTGAATATTTTATTTTTTGTTTGTGAAACCAAAAATCGCCTTTTGACAATAAAATTAGTTTGTTATTTTTTCGCAATTTTTTTAGTTTTTTGATTGCTCCTGGCAATAAAAAATTTTGGCTTTGTTCTAAGACTTTTTCTAGGTCTTGCCTTTTTTTGCCAAGCAATTTTAAGTGTTTCTTGGGATTATAAATGCCTTTGATTTTTGATTTTTCATATAATTCGCCTTTAAAAACAATGCCGGCTTTTTGAGCTGCTTTGGCAAACTTACCCGATCTATCAAATAAAGTATCGTCAAAATCAATGACGTAAATCATGTATTAAAACTCTAAAATTCTTGGCGACAGATAAAATGGCAAGGAAGTCAAATCAAACTCTCTGCTGCCTATTGCAATTTTCTCCTGCTTGAGAGGATCACTAGAAATTCTAATAAGCTTGTGTTTTTTTATTAATTTAGCAAACCTAAAAAGAGAGCGCAATTTATTACTTGCTCCTGATTTAACTTCAATGCCGTAAATCTTGCCATTGTTATTTAAACAAAAATCAACTTCAGCAGCGCCAAAAGGCTTTTCGCTAGCCCAATAAAAAAGTCTTGCCGGAACATCAATAAATTGGGCCAGAATGTTCTGACCGACAACTTGCTCAGCTATTCTGCCTCGATAAAAAGCATTTAGATCTTTTAAGTTTAAAAATTCTTCTTGAATGCCGGATTGATGATTAACTAAGCCAATATCTAAAAACAAAAGTTTTTTGGGTCGTTTTTTTTGGGAAATTAAAGGCAGATCAACAGATTTGGTTGCCTGTGCCTGATAAAGCAACATAACTTTTTGCAAAAGATCAAAAGCCATACCCATTTCGCGGCTTTTGAAATTACCTCCGCCGAATTTTTCATAAGTAATCGCTGTACCGGCAAAAAGTGGTGATTGCTCCAAAACATAGGCAAGATACTTGGCATTAGCTTGCGAGGTATATTTATAAATATCTTCTAAATAAGCTGTTAAAAGATCAGAATAAATTTTTTTAATTGCTTGGAAGCTTTCGGCTTGCAAGAAAGTTTTAACTATCTCCGGCATTCCGCCAATCATTGCGTATTCATAAAAATTATTTAATGCTTCTTGGTGGAGTACTGGTAAAATATCTTCTCCTAGATAAAGATTTTTTAACATAATCAGTAAATCTCTTTCTTTTTTGGCTTCTAAATATTCAAAAAAGTCCATTGGATAAAGATAAGCATACTCTATTCTGCCGACGGGCAGAGACAACCCTTCTGTTTTAAACTTGGCTTCAAGCAAAGATCCAGCAGCAATAACATGCCAATCCGGCTTTTCTTCATAAAAAAATCTCAAAAGTTTTATTAAGGCCGGCGAATTTTGAATCTCGTCTAAAAAAATCAATGTTCTGCCTGAAATGATTTTCTGTTTAAATTTAATTTGAATAATTTTTTCGAAATCAGATATTGATAAGTCGTTTTTAAAAAAACTTAAAACACCAGGATTTTCCAAGTTTAGAATAATTGCATTCTCAAAATTATCTTCGGCAAATTTTTGAACTGCTGATGTTTTACCTACTTGGCGTGCTCCGCGCAAAACAAGCGGTTTTCTTGTCTCTTTGTTTTGCCACTTTTTTAAATAATCTAAAATTCTTCTATAAAACATAATTTAGTGCTAGTTTATTACAAAATACGTTGTAAATTAGTGCTAGTTTATTACAAAAATTAAAATATTACAATAATTGAGTCTGTGGATAATAAAAATGGCGAGATTTTTTAATCTCGCCATTTGCTGATTAGCCCGAATAAACTTTACCGCTCATCCCTAATACGAGAAGGAAAATGAGCTGATTTTTCTATTTTTTCGGGTTCTTGCAAAATTTGCAAAATCCACTCTTCGTCTCTACCGCTTGTTAGCAACCCAAGTCCTCTTAAAATCTTAATCAATTGCCCAGCTGTCACTGCCCTGTTTTTCTCATAATTATCCATTTTTCTCACCTCCTCGAAAAATTTATTTATCTCCAAGCTAATCTATTTTTTAAGATTAGTCAATATCTTGACAATCTCTTCGCCTAATTTTTCTGAATCATGGCGCAAAATATGCGTCCAGAGCGACCATTCTTTAAAGGCTTTGCCGCGTCGCTTGTCTTGGCGAACTGCTTCGCCGATTATATTCTGCACCAGAGGCGCTTGAATTATTCGGCTGTCTTTTAAATCAAAAATAATCTCATCAGAACCAAACTCTTTATAAATATCTAAAATTTTCTTGGAAATCTTTTTATTATTAACTAAGATATAATCAACTTTTTTGTTTAAATATTTTTCTAATTCAGAGATATGATTAGAAATTTTAAACCCTGTTGTTTGACCCGGCTGGCTCATCAAATTACAAATATATAAAATTTTCGCTCTGCTCTTTTTAATTGTCTGTTTTATGCCAGAGACTAATAAATTAGAAATAATAGCCGTATAAAAAGAACCCGGACCAATAACAATTAAATCTGCCTTAGTTAAAGCAGATAAGCACGCTGGGAAAGCGGAAATATTGTTTTTTAGATAAGCTTTTTTAATTCTTGCTTTGCTCTGGCGGGCAATAATTTCCCATTCGCCGATTATTTTTTCTCCTGAAGAAAGTTCAACGCAAATTTGCGTACTTTGATTTGAAACCGGCAAAATTTGTGCTTTTGTTTTTAAAAGAAAATTGGCGGCTGTCACTGCCTCGCCAAAATCGCCCAGAATTCTGGTTAATGCGGCAATAATCAAATTGCCCAAATTCACGCCTTGCAAATCGCCTTCAACAAAGCGGTATTCAAAAAGCTTGGTTATCAAATTTTCAGCATCAGAGACAGAAACCAGGCAATTGCGGCTGTCGCCTGGCTGCGGTATAGCCATTGAGCGCCGTATCTGACCGGAAGAACCGCCGTTGTCTGTAACCGCGACAATGGCTGTCAGATTAATATTTTTATCTTTAAGTCCCCTTAAAATAGCTGCTTGACCAGTGCCGCCGCCGATAGAGACGATATTAAGCTTGGAGCTTTTCATTGTCTAAAGTGTATCATTGCTTTTGCTAAACCGCAACTCTTAACTTTAAAACCAAGAGTGCTATTAAAGGGAAACAAGCCAGCCAAAAATAATGCCAGCTATGCCGTATGCCGCCGATTAGAGTGAGCATTGCTGACTCAAAAAGAAACTGCAAACTAATATCTTTGCTTTTGGCGCCGATTGCTTTTCTTAAGCCAATTTCCCGCGTTCTCTCGGTTACTGTTGTCAGCATCATATTCATAATGCCGATTCCGCCGACCAAAAGAGAGATACCGGCGATTGCGGCTAAAAATATGGTAAAAGTATTTAAAATAGAAGACGCTGTTTCAATAATATCAGCCTGATTCAAAACCGAGAAATCAGCCATTTCAGGATTTGAAATATTGTGCCGAGCTAATAAAAGTTCAGTAATCTGCTCTTGGATATCAGCCATAGAATTTTGGTCTTGCGCTTGGATACTGATTGTGGTGACATAATCGTCTTACTGTAAAATCAATTCTATTAATTCTTATTTTCTGACCTATTGGCTGGGAATTTTCCCCAAATAAATCATCGCGGGTCAGGGGCCCGAGAACTGCATTTCGCACTTGACCATAGGCAGATACTGTGCCGATGACTGAAGTATTAGTATTTGCGCTCTCGCAAATAAATAATTCTTTGCGCTTTTTGAGCGATATATTTTTCATGGGTAATTAAAACAATTGTCCGGCCTTGTTTGTTCAGATTCTTAAAAGTTTCGAGCACGAGTTCGCCGGTTTTTGTGTCTAAATTGCCGGTTGGCTCGTCAGCCAAAATTAAAGCCGGGTCATTAACCAGGGCTCTGGCAATAGCCACTCTCTGCATTTGTCCGCCGGAAAGCTGATTGGAAAGATGATTAAAATGCGACTCTTCTAAACCAACGTTTTGCAAAGCGTCTCTAGCTTGTTTTTCCCGCACCAATTTTGTTTTTTCTGATATCAGCCAGTTCGTCATCAGATAATTTTGACACATCTTGATTATCAAAAAAATATTTTCCGCTTGTCGCAGTATCAAGACAGCCGATAATATGCATTAAAGTTGATTTGCCCGAGCCAGACGGCCCCATAATCGCCACAAATTCGCCATCCTCAATCTTAAAAGTCAATCCTTTAAGCACTTTAGCCTCCCCAACGCCGCTTTGATAAATTTTAGTAATACCATTTAAGAATATTGTTATATTGTTTTTCTTTAGTCATGATTTTATGGTTTTAGATAATTTAATAATAATTTTTTTCGGCAGAAAAATAATTTAAGAATAAAGATAGATATTATCAGGCTGGTTAAGAAAATCATCATGCCAACAAGCGGCAATGTTTCCAGAAGAGCTAAGCTGAAATCCTGCCAGAGAATAAAAAACGTGCTTAAATCATTGATTGCCACAGAAAGAAAATAATAAATTCCAGAATTTGCTATTTGGCTTGTTAATATTGCCCCAGAAACAGGAACGGCAATAAGAGAAACAGCTAAACAAGATAAAAATCTCAAAAACGCTCTTTTTGTCTGCTCTTTTTGAATAGTTAAAATTATATGGTCAAAAAGGCCTGCTGGAGGTTGAACAGGCCTTATTAAAGACAAAATTTCTGTTAAATTTTGTTTTTTCATGACCTTATACTAAATAATACGATTAGCAAAGCGATTTTGGTGCATTATCCACAATTGAACTATTGACAAATTATATTGATTTGCTACACTAATTATGTCTTATAGTTCTATCTAAAACTATGAGGGTATCACATCCAAGGGCAGCCCTTCTCGCGAAGGGCTGTTTTTATCTTGGACGACGCTTTAATTCTCTTCCCCATATATCACTCTCAATATTTAACACATCAAAGTAACCATCCCCGCCAGTTCGTAATTCTTCGGAAATATTGTTTTTAGATGAAAATATATAAACCTTTTTGCCCCTTGCGCGTAAATAAGTTACTAATGCCAGAAAATCAGAATCACCTGTGAAGAAAATGGCAATATTATATTTTTTAATATGATGCAGAGCGTCAATTGTTATTTCAACATCCATATTACCTTTTTCTTCTATTGATTCCCCTTCGGGGGTAATGATGTTGATCCGCTTCAACTCTTTTTTGCGGACAATAAATTTCAAACCTTTTTTAAGAAAAGTAAAAAATTTGTGCCGACCGTCCAAGCTATAATCTCGCGTGCCGTCAGCTGGATAAGCGGAATAATAAAAAACTTCTATTAATGAAGCACAAAATTTTTCCTTGATTAATTTTATTAATTTCTCATAATCGAAAAATCTTCCTTTAGCTTTCTGGACTTCCCATAAATTGGAAGCATCAATAAAAACATAAACAATTATTCTTTTTTTCATCTCTTTGTTCACTGTTTTACCTTTTACAAATTTATTAATCATAAACTTCAATTTTCAAAATCTCTCTTGCTTTTTTAATTATTTTTCCCCTCTATAAAAAAATTATCGCCCTACGACGAGTTCTTTGACTTAGAAAACTAAAAAAACTTCTCCAACTACTGGTTATAGTAATAATAAGTTGCTACAGGATAAGCGCTGGGACATTCTGGTAAGTGGTTAAAGATTTCAAACTCAATTCCTCCTTTCCTAATACACCCCGAAAGTCCTTCTGAAACTCCATTGCTGAAACTAAATAAGCCATAGGTGAATGATCCTATGCCAAATAAAATAATAAAATGCTCTTTAATTATTTTAAAATTATTTTTGAGTATTTTCTTGATTTTATCTTTCATAGATTATCTATTCTTCAGAATAGCTCAATTTTCTTTAAAATTCAAGTAAAAGCTGGAAAATACGCTATGCTTCAAAGAGTAATTTTCGCAGTAAAATAATTGCCCGTCCATGCCGGCTTTTAATGGTGTTAAGCGGTTCTTCCAGAATTTCGGCAATTTCGCGAAAATTAAAATGGTCATTATAGCGCAAAAACATAATCAAGCGATATTTTAATGGTAATTGCTCAAGCAGAGAACTTATTTCCAGCCTTGCCAGAAAAGCAGGCTCAACCGGAATTTCAAAACTAGAAAAATCAGAAACAAGAATCGGCTTTTTCTTTTTCAAAAAATCAAAGCAAGTATTTTTGGCAATTTGAAAAATCCAAGTTGTAAATTTTTTATTTTTATCAAACTTTCTTAAATTTTTCCAAACCTTTATAAGCTTTTGATCAGAATAACTTGGCATATGTAATATCTAATTAGCAAAAGTATAACAAAAGAACAGTAAATTTTGCAAGGCGGTTTGACAGATTTTGATAAGCGTGTATACTAAAAGCAGAGTTCTTTAATAATTTGGAGGTGTAAGGAATGATTATAAACGTGGTTTTTGATTGTCCTTTTAGGAACGATTGTTTTCGCCACACAGCTAAAAAGCTGTGTGAGGAAAGAATGCGAGTAAATGTCACGGATGAGGGACGTTGGGTGGCAGAGCAACCCTTTTGCGACCGCAAACCAAGTCGAAATGACCTATTGAATTATCATGGCCTTTTTCGTTTTTTTTCGACTAAAAGAAAAACCAGAAGAAAAATAAAGGAGGTGAGCAAAATGAGTTGGAAAGAGACTATCCAAGAAGAGCTCCAGGATTGTCTGAAATTGTTCCCGGAACTGAAAGAAGAAAAGATTGAATTAGTAGTCCGGCTCTCTTGTGGCTTAAGCGGGGCAAAATTAAGGTGCGGTAATCAGCAAGGAATACTCTTGCTTGTGCCCCCTGCTTTATGCCACAAGCCTAGGGCAATAAGGCCCATTCTGCTCCATGAATTGAGTCACTATATAGATTTGGAAAATCCTGATCGCGTTTTTTTTGAGCGGGCTGATAAGCAATCAAAAGTATTATGGAGCAAGCTTCAACAAGAAGGGTTACTTTTTTGCGAGGTTGGGAGTGACGTAAAATGTGATCTGTACTTGTGGGCATCTGCTTAAACCCCGACCAGGACCAAGGCAAATTTGTCCTTTTTGTCGGGCAGATGTAACAAAGCTCTTTGTCTCACGAAGGCGGGGCTCTATCTCGCCTATTACCTCTACAGGGCCGAGCGCGTTTGCTTCTGTGAGCAGTTTGCGTCGGGAAATGGCGAAGCGGCAAATCGCTGAAGCTGAATCCGGGTCTGATTGGAAGATAAAAAAGTTTGAGTATAAACCTGCAAGGGAAGTGAAAAAGTCCGGCAGTCCCATTAAAGTTTCTCGACGAGTTTCTTCTCATGAGTTGAGTGAGATTCACGAGGATCTAGGTTTGATCTTCTTCAAACTGCCGTTAGAAGAAGATCAAATTTCATGGCGGATTGAAGGAAATATATTGAAAGTTAAATCTCTACGGCTTGACTTTCAATATAAAGAGGAGATCAGAATACCGCTTGGCTGGGAGGACCAAAAGCCGGCAGTTAGATTCCTTAATGGAATCTTGATCTTCTCTTGGGAGAAAAATTAAAAGCGCTTGTTTTGATTAAATATCAACCAAGCGTTTTCTTTTTTAAACAAACAAAGCGGCCAAAGCCAAAGTTAAAGTAGCCAACAATTTAATCAAAACATGCAAAGACGGGCCAGCTGTATCTTTAAAAGGATCGCCAACAGTGTCGCCAGTAACCGCTGCCTGGTGAGCTGGCGATTTTTTGCCGCCAAGATTGCCAGCTTCAATCCATTTTTTAGCATTATCCCAAGCGCCGCCGCTGTTATTCATCGAAGTAGCCATTAAAATTCCGGCGATAGTTCCAACCATAATTAGCCCGGCTTCAGCTTCAGCTTTTAAACTTATGCCAACAACAATCGGAATAATAATCGCCAAAAGCCCGGGCAGAATCATTTGGCGCAAAGCAGAGCTCGTCGTAATATCAACAGCTCTAGAATAATCAGGTTTTTCAAGGCCAGTCATAATACCCGGTCGTTCTTTAAATTGCTGCCGCACTTCATTAATAATAGAATAAGCCGCTTTGCCAACTGCCCGGATAGCTAGCGAAGAAAAAACAAAAACCAGCATAGCGCCAATAAGAGCGCCAACAAAGACTTCAACCTTGGCCAAATCAACAACTCGCAAATTAACTTCCTCAAGATAAGCGGAAAAAAGCAGGAAAGCGGCTAAAGCGGCGGAACCAATGGCATAGCCCTTGGTCAAGGCCTTGGTCGTGTTGCCAGCCGCATCAAGCTTGTCCATGGTTTGGCGCATTTGTCCGCTTTCGCCAGCCATTTCTGCTACGCCAGCGCCATTGTCAACAATCGGGCCAAAAGTATCCATGGCTAAAATATAAGCGGCTGTAGCCAGCATACCCATTGTTGCCACAGCTGTGCCGTAAAGACCGCCCCCTGTTAATCCGGAAAGGTCGCCTAATTTATAAGCAAATAACAAAGCGGCGGCAATAGTAATAACTGTCAAACCAGTTGATTCCAGGCCGACTGAATAGCCGGCAATAATATTAGTCGCATGGCCGGTTTCCGAGGCTTGAGCAATACTACGTACCGGCCGAAAACGAGCTTCGGTGTAATATTGAGTAATATAAATAAAAATTATACTTGTGGCAATGCCAACCAGGCCTGCCCAGAAAAACCACATATTACCCAGCATTTTTTGAGTAATAAAATAAAAAGCCAGAGCAGCTAACCCGGCTGTGACAAAGTAGCCGCGATTTAAAGCTTTCATTGGCTGGTCAGTTTCTTTGGCTCTAGCGCAGATAACGCCGATAATTGAAGCTAAAAGGCCAAAAGCGCGAAGAACTAGCGGGAAAAGAATGCCTGAAAGGCCGAAATGCGGATAAAGAGCTACGCCTAAAATCATTGCGCCAATATTTTCAGCGGCTGTTGATTCAAACAAATCAGCGCCGCGGCCAGCGCAATCGCCGACATTATCGCCGACTAAATCAGCGATTACCGCTGGATTGCGCGGGTCGTCTTCAGGAATACCTGCTTCAATTTTGCCGACTAAATCCGCGCCAACATCAGCCGCTTTAGTGTAAATACCGCCGCCTAGTTGGGCAAAAAGCGCGACAAACGAAGCGCCAAAGGCATAACCAGCAATCAGGGCCGGAATTTTTACAGCCTCAAAGCCGAAATAACGATAAATCGCAAAAAGGCCGGCAATGCCGATCAAGCTTAAAGAAACAATAATCAAGCCCGAAACTGCGCCGCCGCGAAGAGCTATTGTCAGAGCTTCATTAAAACTTCTTTTAGCCGCAGCTGCTGAACGGACATTGGAACGCACTGCAATAGCCATGCCAATAATACCTGAAACAGCTGAAGAAATAGCGCCAAGCATAAAAGCAAGAGCTGTTTGCCAGCCAATATCAGGTTTTTGAGCAAAGCAATAAGCCAGCCAAAGGCCTAAAGCGACAATAATACTAATCAAGCCGATTGTTTTGTATTGCCGTTTAATAAAAGCATTGGCGCCTTGTTGAATAGCCGCGCTCACTTTTTTCATTTCAGCTGTGCCTTGGTCTTTCTTGAGAATCCAAAAAATCAGCCGGCCGGCAAAAGCTAAAGCAATAAACGGGATAATTAAAGAAATTTGTAAAGCTGACATATATTAAATTTTAATAATAATTATTTCTTTAATTTAAGCTATTAAAATGTGTTTGTCAACTCTAATCTTTAATTTGGTGATTTTCAATATAGACATAAATAACTCTTAAATCTTTTTTCTTTAAACTCTTACAAAAAAACCTGGCCTTAACAATATACAAATAGTCGGTTTTCGTAATGATATTAAAATGCTTGCCGATTCCCAGGGGCTCCTCGTTTAAAATCTTTTTAAATTCAATCAAATCATTGTCTAGAGATATAAACTTTTTAGACAATCTCTTAAAATCTTTTTGAAATTCGGCTGTGCTTCTAAAGTTCATCTTCGTAATTTCTGACCGAGTGGTCATCATCGCGATAAAAAACAGTTTCGTAACTAATTTCTTCGCCCATTTTATGAACTCTCCACGGAGTATCCGAGTGAGAATAATTACTCAATTCAACGGCATTTTTCCACGCCAAGCGCGCCAAAACTTCATCTATATGTTGAATTTCTTGAGCTGATAGGATTTTTAAATTGGCTATTCTCCTTGGTAAATATTTTTTTTGATCGTGTTGGAAATATCTGCTTTTAATTTTTTCTATTTCGCCTTTTTCTATCATTTGGTCGGTTATTTTTTCAAACCCAATCGGTGTCGGTCCAAAATGATTTTTAATATATCTGGCGCCAATTAACTGCTCTTCGTATTTTTCATAATAATCAAAATCTATAAAATAAAGCAATTTATAAATCGCTGTTTCTCCGATATTTGGCCGAGCCCCCACTTTTTCCAAAAGATACAACAAAACCTCTTTGAATTTTTTTACATTTGCCCGTGGCATCACAATCCGCATTTCCGGTTCAGTCGTTTTCTTGAATTTCTCCTCCCCAAAATCAATTTCAACCTCTTTTTTATTCCTCTTTAACAAATCCTCTAAAGACATACTAAAAATAGCCGCCAGTTTTTTTGCTTCACCAATAGTTAAATCTCGTTTGCCTTGCTCAATTTGCATATAGGTCGGCCGGGAAATGCCAAGCTCCGACGCTAAAAACTCCTGCGTCAGATTATTCTTTTTTCGCAATTGTTGAATGAATTTTGAAAGCATAATTTAAGTGTAGGCGATGTAAAATACATTGTCAATAGCAATGTCAAAAAGTTATACACAGGACTAAAACAGCTTGCCCGCTTCACTTAACAATAGTCGCTCCAAATCCAACCTGCCCAAGCCCGCCAGCGAGTCAAAACCCAATTGCCGGTTTTCCTTGAATGTTTTTTCGGAAAGCATAAAGTATTCCCATTCTTGCGGCTGGTTCGGTAGCGACACTTGGCTTGCTGTTTTACACCAACTTACCGCCGCGCGCGCCTTCAAGACAATCAAATTCTTTTTATTGCCTTCCGCTTTTTGTATTTCGTCCTCTGCCTTCGTTTCTATGATATACATTTTATCTTTTGTTTTGATGATAAAGTCGGGGAAATAGTCGCGCTTGATTCCATCTTTATCCCGATATGAAATATTGAGAGTGTGTTTTCTTTGTTGAATTTTGCCAAACGCTTCCACCTCGCCGGACTTGTCCAAAGTTTCCTCCATAAACTTTTTCTCAAATCCTTCTCCGCGACGCGAATATGCAGAAAGTGGATAGATGCACCGCTCCACTGGCGCGGAAAGCGACTCGCGCACATAAATCTTTTTTACATCGCTCAATTTGCCGATCTTCCCGGCTCTTACTTCATATTGAATCGCGCTCAAGCCGTCCAACAACACCCACTTGACGCTTCCGACGACAAAATCAAAGAGTGGCGCGTAGTTGAGTACCGTATAATTTTCTGCCTTCTGAAAATCAATCTCGCCGCCAAATAAGTAATTGCTGACATACTCGTCAATAATTCCCGTGATATCGGCCATCTTGCCGGTGAGGATGCGCGCGCCTTTCTCGGAAGCCACCGCCATTGTCGCTTGGCGCAAAAAATGGGCGTAGTCAAAATACTGATTGTCCAGCTTCCATGTTTTGATTTTTCCGCCTGTTTCGGCGTGCGTTTCTGTGATGGCGATTTGGGAAAGTTGTTTTTTGAGCGTTTCAAATGGAATGGAATACTTCGGAAGCCCCGCAATATCTATGGCGGAAAAATCAAACTTCGGCGATTGTTCATATACTTGTATCGGCCAAGAAAGATCATAGTTCTTGATTCTCTCTGGCGTGGCTTCCGACAGAACCAAGTCGCCGGTCGTTTCCGTGCCGGAAGAATCGCCAATACCGATAGCATATCCCTGCCTTTGTAATTCCTCATAAAAACTACGAAACTTCGGGTGCTCAACGACAAAAAGAAAATCCAAAGAATTTTTCGGAACGCGCTTGCGCATCACATCTTCCCGTGCTTCACGCTTCAAATCGGCAAATTCGGGATATTTATATTCCGGAAACATCAGCCGCACTCCGCGCCCGACTATCTGCTCCAAGAGGAGATCGGCTTTCGCGCTCCGCAATACCACGACCACCGTCACATTTTGCGTGTCAAAGCCCTCGCGCAACATCAAAACGCTCACCACAACGCGAATCGGGTTTATTTCCTCCGGCTCGTCCAGTGTTTCCAATGGTCGCCTGTATACATCCCACTCTTTTTCACTCATTCCTTTTTTGCCAGTTTTGTCCCCGGAGTGAATAACGAGAATCTGATTGCGATAATTTCTGCCCAGTTCATCGGTCAAATTCGCTACATGCTCGGCAACTAAATCCGCCACCTCGGTGTTTTCCGCCAGCACGAAAAGCACCGGCTTTTTGTCCAATCCTTTTTCGCGAAATTCCACGGCTATCTGCTCCATCTTTTTTCTGCCAATATCTAAAAGCAATTTTTGAGAATTACGGAGACCAATAACTTGACCGCGGCGATGGTCGCCGTCTGCTTCTGCTCGTTCAGCGCGGACATCTAGTTCTTCTGTTTTCTCGCCAGACATTGATTGCCGCTCTTCCAAAAATATCTGCTTTACGAGCAATTTACCCATTGCTTGCACGAGAGTAAAGTCATAAACAATATGCGGAAAATACTCTTTTTTCTCGGCGCTTCCGTAAAATGGCGTAGCGGAAAAATCAATTTGTAAAAATACGCCTCTCTCGCCGCCGCGCTTTTCCGCCATTAGGTTATAAAGTACCGCCAAGAATTTCCGCCAGACCAATTCCTCGCCTTTGGCGGTTTTGGCGCCGTGGACATGGTGCGCCTCGTCGTTGAAAATGATCAAATCTGGATATTCGGAAAGAAAGTCGGCAATAATTTCGCCGCGCGGCTGTTCCTCCACATCGGCGCCGGTCAGTTGGTCCCACAAGTTGCTTGATTCGTTCAGCCGGAATTGCTGCCAATTGGTGATATACACAAACGGCTCGTCCGGCGGCGTAAGATTGGGCCGAATGTCCGCCGGCTCTAGGATTTGCAAATTAAAACGATTGCGAAACCGCTCGCCCTCCGGCATAAAAAGCGGCCGTTCAAAATCTGATTTGGATTTATCGCGATTGCCGGTTTTGGGATCATGCTTTCCCAAAAACATATCCAGCAATCGGTTCAATACCTCGTGTCCGGGTGCGACGAGCAAAAAGTGCGTAGAGTATTTGCCCGGCCGCCTGTCTGCCGACGAGGCAGGCTCGCCGTTTAAGGCGTTGAAGTATTGCCAGACCAAAAGCGCGGCTAAAACCCATGTCTTGCCGGTGCCGGTTGCCATTTTGAGGCAGTATTTGGCAAATGGTAAATTTTGTACTTCGTCCGTTAGCGTGGCGCTTGCCGCAAGCGCCTCCGGCGCGAATCTTTCAAACGCCTGCTTCAAAGTTTCAATCCCTAAGACCTCGTGGCAATAAATAATCGTTTCCACCGCGCGGCGCTGGCAGTCGTGAAATTTCTCATCCGTTTCCTCTCCGCGATTAAACCAATACGCTAAAAGCTCATAGGTTGTCTGCGTTACGCCCTGCCAGCCCTGGTCCGCCCACGCCTTTACTTCACCATCAAGCGCGGCGGCAAGCGGCAATTCATTAAGCAAATTGTTTTGAATCTTTTTGGCCATAATTATTTACCCAATCGTTTTTTATCCTCTGGTTTTTGTAAAAAGTTCTTTTTTGAAACTACGGAGCGCCCAAGCCGTTTTTCCAATTTCTTTCGCGCTCCGCCGGCAATATCGCCACCGGCCCTAGCGTCATCTTTTAATTTCGGTACGCCTTTTGAGTCTTCGGTACGATGAATTTCCGTTGTGGCGCGTTCGCCAAGCATATTGAAGATAAGTTCAAAATCGTCCATATGGTCTCGTAAGTTTTCTCGCGCCAGCCCCTTTAGCTTTTTGTATTCGCTTGGCGTAACACCAAAAGTCGCCTTGGAAATTTCCGCGGTTAAAATTTCGTAGTCCTTGCGGTCCGTGGCGCCGCGATTTTTCCATTCATCTGTCAGTTCCTCGCGAATCGCAATACCCCGCATCCGTTTTTCTATCCAATCCTCGCTGTATCCCTTGAGCTTGTAGAGCATGCGGGTCCGCTTGGTGGCCAGTTCCGGATTCTCTATCTCCTGTACTCGTTCGTAGCCAACCTTGGCGAGCCAGCGCTTGAAGGGCTCGGCTTTAGGAGATGGAATGGACTGGATTATGCGAAAAATACCTTCTGTATTGGCGCAATTCATCTTTTGTTTGCCACCCCCTGTAGGGATTTCAAGGGTGTGGACAATTTGTCCATACCCCTTGGATAATTCTTGGTCCCTGCGACGCATTTTATTAATATAATCTTTCACATTGACGCTATCAATAAGCGCTAAAACAACATCTTCCACCACAAACCACCATTCATCATTGTAAAGTGTTTTTCTAATTTTTTTCCCTTTAAATAAGGCTATTTTTGTTGATATTTCGTCTGTCATAAAATAAAAGCTGATAATTACAATTTTACCTCAATTGTCGCCGTGGCGTCGTTGCCGAAAATATCCACCACGCGCACGGCAATCGTATGTTTGCCCGCTTTTTCGTAAGTGTGTTCCTTTTCAGTTATTACTATTTTTGTCTTTCGTCCCAAGCCGCGCAAATCCTGCCACTGGCTTTTGAATGTCAGCCCGTCGTAGTCCCAATCCACGGCCCAGTAGTCAATCAAAATGGCGAAGTTATCTTTGACGAGATGCAGTAATTGCTCGCGGTCTTCGTCCGCTTTCTTGCCGCTCCCGAGCGGGAAATCGTAGAGTACATATTTTTCAATGCCAATGGTAACCGAGTTTTCTTTTACTTCTGGCTTTTTCAGCTTCAAATACGGCTTTTCCAAAAACTTCACCTTGTCCGAGAGCCGCTCAATATCTTCTTCTGATTTTGCTTGTTTTAGATATTCATATATGTCCGGCGGAATCTGGCGACTCACAATTTCAGTTTTGATGTCCGATGCCTTCCGCGCTTGCCCGCCGTAGCCTGGGCGAAGGCGGGTCTGCAAAAGTTCGTCATAGTTGTATTCATAATCCCACGCCAAAATCACCAGCCGCTTGTAGCCCGCGCCGTCGAGTGTAGCCGCCTCAATCGCCAAGTCCTCAACCTTGTGCGCCGCAACCGCGCGGTCGGGATAACCACAATACACCAGTTCCAGCATTCCGTCTTCAGTTTTCCGCACGCCCAAGTCTTTGCGGTTTGCCATTGGTTCTGCGCCGTAAAGTTTCAAGATAATTTTCTGCATCTCATAAATTCGCGCGCCGCCCAAATAAATCATCTCGCGCTGGTAATTACCAATGTTTTCAATAAGAAACGGCTTGCTTTTCATCTCCACCATCCGCCCGCGCGCGACTTGTATGCCGACTTTGCCAAGCTCGCACCCGAGCCAGCGACGATTGAGTTTTTCGGCAACTGCGACCGTAGTACCAGAACCTATAAAGAAATCAGCAATAAGATCGTTTTCATTTGAAGATGCCTTGATAATTCGCTCTAATAAATAAACAGGCTTTTGAGTATCAAACCCAATCCTTTCATTTGACATTGAGTTCAATTCTCTTAGCCGATCATCGCGGAGATAAGACCAAACATCATCTGCTGGTACACCTTCATCCGCGTAACATTTTTTTCCGGTATCACCTCTTATAAAAAATTTTCTTCCATTTTCATCAATTTGGTCATATCTATCTTCATTAAAAACGGGGTCTTTTATTTGATTAAATTTTGGATATTTACTTCTAGTATATCTAAAAATGACTTGATGTTTACGCTTAAAGTCATTATCTGGGGCAGTACCTATATCTTTATGCCAAATAATTTCATTTCGAAATATCAGGCCAGGAATCTCATCCATCATCACTTTTACATAATGCCCAACATGCCAATCAAGATGCACATAAATTGAGCCGTCGGGCGCGAGGAGGCGCTTCATCAGTTGCAGGCGCGGGTAGAGCATATCCAAATAGCTGTCTGTGCCGCCGGCCCAAGTGTCTTTATAGGCGAGCCGCTCAATCACCGAGGGCTCTTTGGTAAACTCGGTTTCGCCCAATTTTATTTTGTGCGAATAGTCCGCCTTGGAATCAAACGGCGGGTCAATGTAAATGAGATT
>Ga0210019_1001935_pt1 | contig 21029 bp, 19 predicted proteins | sample CryGeyCG2114_020_2_FD_183969 | JGI IMG/M metagenome (GOLD analysis project Ga0210019, IMG submission 183969) | Groundwater microbial communities from aquifer - Crystal Geyser CG11_big_fil_rev_8/21/14_0.20 (SPAdes) (version 2) | ecosystem: Environmental > Aquatic > Deep subsurface > Groundwater ...
CTTATGTATTTGTCATGTTATAGATTGCCACATCATTCATTGAAACATTCATTCCTCGCAATGACATGTATTTTAGTTTTCCCCTCGCAATGACATGTATTTTACTTTTTTCTTCGCGATGACATGTATATTGTGGTTTTTTGATTCTGATGGTAAAGTAAGTATTCTTTGGGCCCTTCAGGAATTGAACCTGAATCTCACCCTCCGCAGAGGTGCGTCTTATCCATTGAACGAAGGGCCCATGGGGTGTGTGTGTGGGTGTTATACTGATATGTATCTTGCTTGTTTATACAAGAGATTTGGTCTATTGTGCCTTATTGGTGCATTTCTCCTTGTTCTTGTGTGGATTATTTTTGCTTTCATCATATGTTTTGGCTTTGTTATTTTTGTTTTTTGATTTGCTAGTGTTCGTGAAAATGATTACATTGAGAGGGTCATAAATGTCTTTTAGCATTATTTTCTCTTATGTATCTTGTCTATGAGCAAACATGAGCTGAGTGAGTAGTGTTTGATGTGTACAAAGCCGATGATCATTTTGATTTTCGTCGTCATTATCATGATGTAGATGAGGCTATTCGTTATTGTCTGGAAGCATGAGATGATGATCAATGTGTTGTTTTGTTGGATGAGTCTTGGTTTGATATGACATGTGTTGTATGAAGTTTTTCATGAGAGAAGTTTTCTACTCGTGATTTTTATAGTCATTGTGAAAAAGCTCTTGATATATCAAATATGAGTGTGGTGGGCTGATCTGTTTTTTTGTCTTGCTTGTTTCATCATGTTCGTGGAAGTTCGTGAGCTCTGTGATATATAGTATGAGGGGAAGGTCCTTTGGATCGGACTACTGTGTGTTTGTTTTTGAAACCGATGATGTATCGTAGTATGAAGCAGAGTCTGGGAGATTGTGTTGTCTTTCCTCAATCATTGGGGGTTGTCCATCAGCTTGTGTCCTTGGGTGATGAAACTGATTGTGTGTTGTTGTATTTGTATGATGATACTGTCAAACTTATTTCATTGGTTGATGGTCGATATGATCATTGCAGTAGTATCAATTTAGGGAGGAAGAAACTGTATCATATGATAGAAGAACATGGTTTACAGCATGTTTTTTCATCAGATGAAAATAGTTCCAATCCTTTGATATCCAGGATGTTGCAAGATATTTTTGCTTTTTACTGTTCTATGTTGATTGATCGAGTCCTCACAGAGGTTCCTTGAACTATTCGTCATGTTGTGTTGATTGGCAATTATGTGATCAGTAATGATTTGTTTATGACCTGTTTTGAACGTGTTTGTCAAGATCGTTTGGAGGCATATATCGTGCCTTTCCATGGACCAAGTACCCAGATGACTAGCGTGGGTGATATAGCACTTGATTTGCAATTGATGCATCAGCATTTTGACCTTTTGCAGAGATTTTCTTTGTCTACAGTTTGATAATTGGTTGAGGGAGAGATCAAAGGTCTATTTCTGAAATTTTTGCATAGTCTGGATAATGAGATTTGAGGAGGAGTAATTTGTCAATTTGTTCTTGGCTTGCTTGTTTCAAATCAAAAAATATTTTTTTGTTTTCGTGATCGATGACTACTAACTTCTGTCCTCCTGGATAATAGGTCAACTGTTGGATGCTGATGTTGTCAGTGATGGTTTCTATTTGTGAGATGAGAGTTGCTTCATCAATACTATGAAATATCCCATGGATATTGGATTGATAGATGTAATCGGGAAGGGAAATGTAGGGTACTTCTTGCTGTGTTCATGTATTCGAAACCGAAGGGTAATAATAGCCGTGATAGTATGCAGTGGAGAGATCTTGGTGTTTGAAAATAATAGTGGGGGAGTGGTAGATGATATTGATGATCATGGTATTGCTTTGGAATCCGTTGATATTGATTGTTTTGATGATGGGGAAGAGTTTTTGTATTTGTTTGACCATCTTTTTGTGTTGGAAATATTTGTAGATGAGAAAGCTTCTGTTTTCCAAATATTTTTTGCAGGTATTGGTAATTTTTTCATCTGATTGTATTGTTTGATTTTCACTCATAAATTGAATATTTTGGATAATATATTGAGGTTTGTGTATGATGTGTTGGATGATGATGTATCCTGCGAGTATCATAATAGATGTGATGACTATTTTTTGGAGTGTTTGAGTATGTTGATGGATATGATAATCCATTTTTCTGCTATGCTTTTTCCATCGATTTTTGGATGATGAACCGATGGTTTTTTGTTGTCGATCTGTCATGGTTGTGATAATTGAATTGTAAGATGTGGCCTTGGGAATAATATTTGGTTTGATTGATGAGATGACTAGAGGGGTGCTCGTCCTTTGAAAGTTATAATGATATGTAATGCGTAGGTCATAATAACTCCAAAAATAATCCCTGCAATGACTTCGCGTGGCGTGTGTCAGATTCTTTCTTTGAGATTTTGTGGAGTTTTGACTTTGTGGATAGATTGAAGAATATTGATCGTATGTGCTTGTTTCCCTGTTTCAAATCTTACATTGATGGCATCGTACCAGAGGAAAAATCCATAGGTAATGGCTATGGCAAAAGCTATACTATCGATTCCTTCTACCAAAAATGCTAAGGTAATAATACTGGCTGACATACCACTATGTACGGAGGGGAAGCCACCTGATCATCGTAAGTATGACCATTTGAAACATTTTTTTTGTATGACATCTACTATGATTTTGATGGCTTGGATGAGACCCGCGATAATGATCGGAATAAGGAATCGTGACATGGGCCATAGTCAGATCTAAAAAATTATGAAGTTTCTTTGTCCAATTGAAGACATTGTTCGAGAGTGATTGTTTCTGGCTTGTCTTTGAGCTGTTTGGGGAGACGTATATTCTTTTTCCCTTTCCTCAAAAATGCTCCTCGGCGTCATTTTTCGATGATATATGTTTCTCCATTGTGTTCTCGTTTGGCTATCACTTTGTCTTTGTCTTTGAGTAATTTTTGTTCGATGATTTCTGTTGCTCTTGTTTCAGTGATGATGTATGGATCATCTTGGGGAAATTCATTTGATTTTTTGATGCTCACAAAGCTTTCACCTCGTTTGATATATGGTCCGAATCTTCCAATGGAAACACTGATTTGTTTGTCTTGGTATGATCATAATTGTCTGGGGAGGGCAAATGATTCGAGTGCTTGTTCAAGTGTAATTGTTTCAAGAGAGTAGTTTCATCTCAATCCTGAGAATTTTTTGTCTGGATCATCAGCATTACCTATTTGGACGAGAGGTCCATATCTTCCTATCCTGACAATGACGGGTTTGTCTGTTTGTGGATCTGTTCCAAGGAGTCTTTCACCACTTTCTCTGCTGGCAGTGGCATCTGTCGATTGAATAATAGCATGAAAAGGTCCATAAAAATCCTGTAACATGGATGTTCGTTCTTGTTTTCCTTGTGCTATCTCATCAAATTGTTGTTCAATTTTGGCAGTGAAATGATAATCAATGATGTCAGGAAAGTGTTTGACGAGAAAATCATTGACGACAAGACCAATGTCTGTGGGGAAGAGTTTCTTTTTTTCTGTCCCGATGATTTTTGTCGTCGTATTTTCAGTAATATTTTGATCTTTGAGTGTGATAGTGATGATGGTTTTTTCTTCACCTAGCCTATCTTGTAATATGGCATAGGCCCTTTTTTGGATAGTGGCAATGGTAGGTGCATAGGTAGAAGGACGACCAATTCATTCTGATTCAAGTTTTTTGACCAGACTTGCTTCTGTGTATCTCGGTGGGTGACGGTCATACGTTTGTGTTGCATTGATATGCTGTAAGCTCAGCGTCTGTCCTTTGTGGAGGGCGGGTAAACGACTATTTTTTTCATCGTTTTGTTCATCTGTTGATTCTTCATAGACAGCGAGGAATCAATCAAAGGTGATGACTTCTCCTTGAGCGATGAGTTTTTTTTTGCTCATGGATACTTTGATGTCTGCCTTTGTTTTTTGGATTTCTGCTGGTGACATTTGTGATGCAATTGCTCTTTTTCGAATGAGTGTATAGAGTTTTTGCTCTTGTGGAGAAGTGGATACTTTGAATGATCAAAAATTTGAAGGTCTGATGCATTCGTGTGCTTCCTGAGCAGAAGATGCTTTGGACTTGAAGTGTGTTGGTTTGCTATAATTTGCCCCATATTGTTTGGTAATCATCTGTGTGGCAGCATTTTGGGCTGTCTTTGACATATTCAAAGAGTCCGTCCTCATATAGGTGATGTGTCAGTTTTCATAGAGTTTTTGGGCTACGCGCATGGTTTGAGAAACAGAGAAGCCATGTTTTCTGCTTGCTTCTTGTTGGAGTGTCGATGTTGTAAAGGGAGGGGCGGGATATTTTTTGGCTGGTTTGGTTTCTACTTTTTCTATTGAAAAGTTTGATTGTTTCGCTTCTTGCAAAAAAGTCATCACATCTTCTTGATCTTGGAGATTGCGTGCCAATGATGCTTCAAATAACTTTTTGTCATCGGTCAGTAAACATGCTATGACTTTGTATGAGGATTGTGATTGAAATTGTGTAATTTCCCTTTCCCTATCTACTATCAATCTGACTGCTACTGATTGTACTCTTCATGCGCTCAGTCAGCGTTTAATTTTTTTTCGTAAGATGGGTGACAATTCGAATCACACGAGACGATCCAAGATCCTCCTAGCTTGCTGTGCATTGATGATATTGAGATCTAAGGTACGTGGTTTTTTGATGGCATCTTGTAATGCTATTTTGGTGATTTCATGGAAGACTATCCTGGGAGTCTTTTTGAAGTCAAGTCAAAGGGCTTGTGCTACATGTCGTCCGATTGCTTCCCCTTCACGATCTTCATCTGTTGCAATCCATACTTTGTCTGCATCTTTTGCTGCTTTTTTGAGAGCAGAGACGATTTTCTTTTTTTCTGAGGAAATGATATAGGTGGGAGTGAATTTGTTGTGGATATCTATGCCCATGTTTTTTTTCTCCAAGTCGGCTATGTGTCCAAAGGATGCCATGACTTCAAATCCATCTCCGAGATATTTTTTGATAGTTTTGCATTTTGATGGTGATTCTACGATGAGAAGGTCAGTCATAAGAATTTATCAAAGTATGAAAATGTGGATGTTGTTTGAGTTTGTGTTTTTTTTGATTATTTTTTGGGGGAGCATAGATCTTGACGTTGCTTATAAGTAGTGATTCGTGGTTGGTATGCAATGAAAATGGGTTGGATTGAAGAAAAAGCTTGTTGACAATTGTTTTTTCTCATTTATATAAGAACATATGTTCTTTTTTCTCTTGCAATAGTAACATAGACTGATATACAATGATAGTGCTTTTAGTTTTTGATCCACTCCTATGGGAAGACAATCTGTATTTTCTTTGTATTTTGATCGCTTCAGACAGTTCTATTTGGATTATCGTATTGTCCCATCTTTTAGTCAGTGTATGGAAGTGATAGGAGTGAACTCCAAAAGTGTTGTTCATCGTTTTTTTCAGCAATTGATCGAAGGATGATTTTTGGAAAAAAAACAGGGAGTGTATTATCCTACAGTGAGATTAGGAGCATTGCCTTTGTTTGAAAGTATCAGAGCATGATTTCCTACCACTGTCACAGATGAAACTCGTTATGATATCTCTATTGAATCTTATTTGGTGGACAATCCTTCTGAGACAATTTTACTCAAAGTGGTGGGAGATAGTATGATTGATGCAGGATTTTTGGAAGGTGATATTGTGGTTGTCGATACAAGTATGGAAGCTGATGTAGGACAAGTCATTGTTGGTGTGGTCGATGATGAGTATACAATGAAATTTTATATGAAAGACAAAAAAGGTAACTATTTTTTGCAGGCAGCAAATCAACATGTTGATTATCCTGATATCTATCCGCAGGAGGAATTGAGAATATTTGGGGTAGTGGTTGGTAGTTTTAGGAAGCTGATATAGGTTGTGAATTATATGTGTTTGGGATTATTTATAACATCACCAACATACAAAGTTTACTTATTCATACTAAGATAAAATTTTAATTATATGAATATTTTTTTGTATTATTTCTAGATCATTATTTTTGTTTTGCCCAAAATTTAGTTTATAAGCAAGCTTGTCATTTTGAATGAAGTGAAAAATCTTTGTATATGAGATAAGATTTTCCTCTCACACCATAAACGAGAAAAATTTAAGTGTTTGACTATTGTTTTTGAGTGTTTAGTTCAATAATGAATTATATGAGTCACCCCATTTTTTTGTTTATAAAAAAATCAGGAACGGCAGGACTCGAACCTGCGACACGAGGCTTTGGAGACCTCTGCTCTACCACCTGAGCTACGTTCCTTTTTGATGCTTCATCCATAAGCCTGATTTTGTTTTGATGCCATTTATCTTGACTCTGTCTTGCAGAGATAGTGCACAACCCCTGCCAAAGGCAGGGTATGCTTGCATTGGTTACGGTTTACCCCTTCTATGCATTCTTGCATAGTAAGTAGAAGTAGTCCTTTGTGTCGGACATCATCACGTTGCACCTTTCTCCCGATGAATTGGGATAGTTTTCGTCTCTGTGGCACTTTCGTTTGCCCGGCACTGATGCAATCATTTCCTTCCTTTTGAACGAGAACGATTCGCATGAGTGCCGGGGTCCAACATCTGTGAGATGTTAACCCTTGGGGAATGTCAGGACTTTCCTCCCGCTACGATAGTAGCGAGTAGCATCTGGATGAAGCGTCTCTTAGACTAGAAATTCAGTTGCTGTTTGCAAGAAGTTGTTTGAAGAAATGTAATACCAAAGTTAAAGTGACAGTATAGCACAAAAGTTAAAGTGACAGTATAATGATAGAAGATTTATCTTCTTATCAAAATCACATGTCACTTTATTCTTTCACAGAAAAGGAGATGACGAAGGTTCGTATTATTGAGAAACGAGACAAAGGAGCAATTGACTTAGATGATGTAAATATTGGGCTTTTATGTTCTGTAAGGACTGCATATCGGTATTTATCAAAATATAGAAAACATGGACCTCCTGGGTTGATACACCGATTGAGAGGAAGACCATCAAACAACAAGTCAAACAAACTAGATGTGATTAAGAAGTATGCACTTCAAGAGAAATATAAAGACTTTGGTCCTACTCTTTTAGCTGAGACTCTCACGGAGGGATTATGACGAACAGATTGCTACATCAATCCAGAAACATTGAGACTCAAAATGATTGATTGGGGAACATGGGTCTCAAATAAACAAAAAATAAAGATAGTAAGAAAGCAAAGAGATAGGAAGACAATGAAGTGAATGATGGTGCAATTTGATGGGAGTTATCATATATGGTTTGAGAATGGGGAAGGGGTTTGTATGTTACTATCGATAGATGATGCCACCTCTGAAATGATACTCCGCGCAGCAAGCTGACGCGGTATCTCGTACAACTAGTTAAAGAGATGGACTTCCCTTTGTTTCCGAAGCAAGCTTCGGGGAATTAAACCACCTTTTGATTAATGCTATGAAGATTTACATGATGAGAAAGCCTTGCAGACATATTGGCATATCGAGAATTATATTTTGAAAAGTTTGGGAAACCTCAATCACTATATGTTGATCGTCATGCTACATATAAGGTGAATCACGAGAGGGATCAATTCGATCCTGAGATACTAACTCGTTTTCAAAGATGAATGCAAAAGTTATGAGTTGAAATTATCTATACAAAATGTCCAGAGTGAAAGTGAAGAATAGAGAGGTCGTTTAAGACTCATCAAGACAGAATGATAAAGAAAATGAGACTTGGATGAATAAGAATAAAAGAAGAAGCAAATGAATATTTTGAAAAGGTTTACAAGCAAAAGCACAATCAAAAGTATGCAGTGAAAGTTGCAGAAGGATGAGGCATGCATACACCGCTGACTGAAAAAGAGAAAAAGCTTTTTAAATGGTATTTCGCGAATGAAACAGAAAGGAAATTGAGAAGAGATGGTACAATCTGGTATCAAAATAAGATTTACCAAATCAAAAAATGAGAGGAACTCCATGATGGGAGAAAGATTATTATTAAGGAGTCAATATATTGAGAAGTGGAAATATTTAGTAGTAAATACGAGATTGAAATAGGACGAGTAAAAAATAAAATCTAGACACAAAACACTCTCCCAGGAATCCTCATTCAGCTACGCTTCACTCGGATTCCTGGGAGACACTACTGACACTTCTACTTTTGGAGAACTACTGACAATGTAACTTTGTCCTAACAAGGTTGTTTGAAGAAATAATCAGATTGTTTTTTTGAAAGAAAAAGATTTTAGGCTTTGATGACGGCTTCGATAGCCGCGAATCATCAGACTCCTTCCATGTTTATCATAATAAATAATTCATCTCCCGCTTGCCCTTTGAAATAAGTGACTGCTGCCTGATTGAGAAAATATGTTTCGCCTGTCTGGGTGACGGCTATTGGTTTGTTGTCTTCGGATAGAGAAAGTACTGCCTTTTGGTGTTTTCTTTCAACTGGTCAAATCAACTTGTATATGAGTTTACCGTCTTGAATGATTTTGAGTTTGAGTATATCACCTGGAACAAGTTTGGTTTTGCTTGCATAATTGAGTGGAACGGGATATTTTTTTTGATCATTCCCCAACATGAAATAACCATCAAAGACTCATTCAATGATCTGTCCATCATCATCTTGATATGATTTGAGTCATACAGGATTGACCAACTTGTCCCATTCCTCTTGATCAGAGAGCGTGTTGGGGTCAAAAGGATCTCGATGTGAAAGTTTGTTCAAGACCACCTTTGCTCTTTTGAGATCGATTTCTATATTGGTGATGACATTGTTGACAAACTGACTCATGTGTTGGATCTTTTGAACCATGGCTTCGTGATCTAGTTTTTGATTAGCTTTTTGTTTTGTTTTTTTTTCTGTCATTGAATTCAAGAACGATTAAATCGGTAATTGAATTATAAAGAGAAAAAAGTGTTTTGGAAAATAATAAGAACTTTTTGAGTTTATGTGATTGACTTTTTTCATATATATATGGTGTTTCTAGCTGATTGCCATTTTTTTGTGATATGACCTTCCGAGCTGACATATTCGCACAAAATGGTTTTGAATGAGGTTGTTTGACTTAGTTGTATCAATTCTTCGTGAGTAAACATGTGATAGTATCTTTGATATATATGAGTTTTTGTTTTCCAAGGTATTTGCACATCATTTCGTTTGAACCTTCCACCTGTGAGAAAGCATTTGAGCAAACTTTTGAGAATTTTGGTTTTGTATTTGTTGATGAATCGTCGTGAGTAGGATCGATTGATCATAATGAAAAGACCGCTGTAGTTGAGTCTTTGATAGCAATATTCTCGAAACTTTTCTCTTTCACTTTCATGAGTCAGGTGCTGTACACTGGCAATCGCTATGATACAATCAAAACTTTCAACCTTTGTTTTTTGGAGAAAGTCCATCATGTCTTGGCAAACTCGTTTTTGATGTGGATCGTTGTTTTTGGCTATATCTATCAATTTGCGAGAAAAATCAACACCTGTGTATTGGATGGTTTTGTTGGTGGTACTCAGAAAATATCTTTGGAATCTCCCATCCCCACATCATAATTCACATATTTTGATATTTTTGTTGTCGTGATGATGTTGATTGATATGGTCTGCAATGATGTCAAATTCTGATCGATGTTTTTTTCTGGTTTGGTGAAATTGATCTGCTTGTTGATTGTAAAAGTCTTGTAGAAGAGTTTTAGTTTTTTTCATGATTAACTATCTGTTTTGAAGAGTATGTTTTTGTCTGTGGTATCAGTTCAGGAGTGGAGGGATTTGGACATAGGCATTTGGGCTTTGATAAGAAATTCATCAGCTTGAAATTTGTATTCTTGATTGTTGTGATAAAAATTTTGATATTTGAGTAGGTACAAGAGGACGAGCAATGTCATCATCACATCATTTTTACAATATGTTTTCAACTGATTCATATATTTTTGATCGCCTGTTTGTTGAAATTTTTTGAAAAGTATTTCTGCTTCTTTTCACGATTCGAGTGTCTTGGTCATTCAGATCAGTGATTGGGATATGTTGTTCAATCATCGTTTTTTCCCGGTGGTATGATACAAAAAAAGGAATGGATCAACGCTTTTTTGATTGAGGAGATCAATGTCTTCTTGGGTCCCTTGTGTATTGTAAACCATAACGGGATTGTCAAATGCTATATTGTTGTAACCCACGATGTATCCATCAAATGCTTTGAGATATTCAAAAAATTTTTGACATGAATCTTGATCTATATAATTGAATTGTGCTTGATCATTGGCTGTACTGATTGCATATCAGATAATAAATTTGGCTTGTTTGAGGTCATGAGTGGCAAATGTTGTTTCTATGTCATAGACGAGATATGGTTTGCCATTGATCTGTTGAAATAGCCCTTGTTGAAACTCATCCCAGAGGGTGTCTTGGATGGATTTATTTGTTTTCATTAGGCGATCAATTTTTTTTGTATTTTTGAGCATTGTGTGAATATTGTTGATATCTTCGTTGTTGAGATGTATTTCAATTTTTTCTCTTTCATCGAATATGACTCGTTGATTGTTTGTTTTTTGTAACCTGAGCAGGGGAGTGGATTTTTGAAAATAAGTAGTGGACGTCCCTGCATTGCATGCCATATTGAGAAGTTGTTTGAAATACGCTACACCTTCCTTTTTCATCATGCTTGTAAGAGTTTGGAAACATTCAGTTTTGATATGACGAAGTTGTTGTATGGAATATCTTTTGTACATTGGTATTCATTCATTAAAGTAGGATTTGGTGTTTTGTATTTTTCAATCATTGGTGGAAAAAATTCTTTTGAGGATTGATAGTCCATACAGACCTGATAGTGAAATTGTTCATCAAAATTTTTACTGATGTGTGGAGTGATTACAATTGAAAGGTTTTGTGTTCTCTTTGTGAACTCGTTGATTTTGGCAAGAAAAATTACTTGTATATGTTGTAGATTTCTTCGATACTTGGATAGAAAGTACTGATGTATATGAGTGGATTTGTTTTGAATGTCTCTATGCTTTGCTTTTCTTGTTCGGATAGTGTCAGTGTGAATGATTTGACTACTAGTGGCTTTCCATTGATAATGACTTCATTGAAAAATAAGCCATTCAATGAATCTGTTTCATAGCTATATGGTGATACGAAACTGATGTCTCCTATTTTGTATCACACCATAAAATCTTGTCCTCTCTGAGAGATACTAAATGGTTCGATACCCAAATATTGTTGAAATGTTTTAATAATCTTTTGTTTGGGATCATTACTTTGAGGATTTTCTTTGATGATGGCACTGATGGTGTCAGTAAATGTTGATTTATCTGTTTTGGTTGCACTATATAATTTTTGTATATGCTCTTGTAATTGTGGATCACTGACTTTGATTGATGAGATAGTAAAATTTTGATGTTGAAAGACATATCGTTTGTTATTGTATCTAATGGTAAGTTCTCCTTTTTTGCAGGAATCTATGATAGTGTCTGGTCATAATTTTTCTTTGATGAATTGACATTGAGTATCAAGTAATGTTTCTTCATCGAGTATGGCGACAATACTGGCTAGATCTTCGATATTTGTTCAGCTATTGATCTTGTCTGCGATGTGAGGGTATTGTGCAATGCTGATTTGTGTGATAGTGGCAATATCGCCACTTGTTGTGATCGTGAGGGTGATTGGATTATCTTGTTTGGTTTCATTGATGGTCGGTGAAGTGATGATTCATTCTATGATTCGTTTTTCTTCTTTGAGCTCTCTTTTGCTTTCTTTGAATGATTTATGTTGGAGAATTTTTGTCACATTTTGTTCTGATGAGGAAAGGGGCTCTTCTTTTATTTCTACTTGTGTATTTTCGCCACTGAGAAGATTTGTTTGTTGATCAATATCTTGGTTGTTTGCAATTGTATAATTTTTTTGTAGTATGAGAAAAGTCAGCAATATACTGCAGAAAGTTGCTATCAGAAAGCTGTTGTATGATTTTCGATAGTACTTGAATGTGTTCATGGGGTGGAGATGAATAGTTAATATCGTATCATTATTATATATTTATTTTTAACTGTGTCAATATTTGTGTCCTTTTGATGAAATTGTATTCTTATGTGCAGAGAGTGTGTCATATGTGTAGAAGAAAATGCTATTGATTGTGGCAAGATGGCTGAATCTGTGTCAATGGTATCGTTCCTCATCAATTTTGAATTCTTTTGAAACAAGGAGATAGGATCAGTATAGCAGATGAGAAGACTTTGGTCTATCCTGAAGGTTTGGAATCAGATGATTGAATGATTGTTTTGTATCATAAACCTGTTTGATTGGTTGTCACACATCATGACGATCATGAAAAATGTATTTTCGATGTCTTGCCTCAAGGATGGTGTGATGAGTATTTTTTTGTTGGAAGATTGGATAAAATGAGTAGTGGTTTGTTGCTCTTGACCAAAAATAGAAAACTTGTTCATGAGCTCTCCCACCCTTGAAGTGATTGTGAAAAACAATATGTGGTGAAAATTACATGAATATGGCATGATGACTACATTGCTTTGATGAAACAATGAATACGAGTAAATCAAGAGGGAAATATGTTTTCTCATAGTGCCCAAGAGAACTTTGATTTTTTGTCAGTGGTGGATGTTTGCTATGAACAGCTTTCTTGAAACTTGTCTCAATTGACTATTTTTTTATCCTATGGTAAGAAAAGGCATATTAGAAGATTGCTTTTGTCATTGTGATTGGATGTGCTGAGCTTGCACAGAGTTGCTTATGGACCTTATCAATTGGGTGATATCGCTGTAGGGGAGTGGAAATGGTGAGAAGTTGATAAGAAATATCTTTGATAATTGCAGGTCAGCTTGTTTTTCCATATTTTCACCGTGTCCTCTTTGTGTCACTATTGGTATTGAATACGTTTTTGATTATGATTATGTTGTGATGATATCGTGGCTAACTTCATGTGATACATAAGATTTATTTTTGGAACTGGTTGATGCTGGCAAAAAAATATAGATTGACTGGACGTGTTGTCCATGCATTGACGAGAAAGTGACAGCGTTTTCATGGAAGTTTTTTTTCTTTGATGTTTTTTGCACAAGTATCCAGATATCGTTATCATCAGATATCTTTTCATGTTTCCAAAAAGGTTGATAAGTCAGCTGTAGTGAGGAATCGTTTGAAAAGGATTGTTATCGAATCGCTGGTGACTCATAAGGGCTATTTGGAGGTTGTTTGAGGTGGTTATTATAAATTTTTTTTGACAATTAACATGAAAAAATTGCAGGATCGGCAACAGCTCGTTGCAAATAATGATAAAAAGGCTATGACTGCACAAGTGATGGATTGGTTTGAGAAGGATTGGGATTGAGTTCATAAGTGTTTCCCTGTGGTCGGTTTTTAGTCATATTACTTATGTGCGATGTGGGTATTGTGACGTATCGCTTGATGATTTGATACTTTGTGTGTTTTTGTCAAAGAGCTCACTCACAAAATTGTCTCTCATAGCGCATCTCATGAAGAGAAGTGATTATGAAATGATGTATCAATCATTGATGATGAATATCAAAAACGTCAATTGGACTTTTCTCAGTTTCCTCATGCGACTTTTGCAGAAATCTTTTGGTTTACTGGGGCGGTGACGGCTTTGATAGTTTTTTTGTTGTACCAATCTTTTCCTATTGTGATACTTATCATTGCGTCATATATTATTTCTGTGGCTATGGAAGGTCCGATTCGTTTTTTGATGAAAACATTTTCTTTCAAGAGGACTTTTTCTCTTTTTGTTTGTTATCTGTTGATTGTTCTCCTTTTTTTGGTGATATTGATGATCATACCATTTATCGTTGTTCAAATAGGTGAATTGTTTAGTCTGGTGGTCATCTATGGAACAAAAATCCAAAGTCTGATTTTGGAGATTTGACGAGCTGAATTTATTGTTTCGAGGAATTTTTTGCCTTGATATGTCAAAGATATGTTATTGTGAGCGATGAATGATCCACAGTTTACTTTACAATTACAAGCTTCTTTGAGTCATTTGGTAGGGAGATGAGAGGTGTTGTTGACTCGTATTAGCGCATTAGCGTTGTCATTGGCGATTTCTTTTGCAGAAATTTTGGGTAATGTTTCATTGACCTTGGTCCTGTCTGTATTCTTTTCTCTGGAAAAAGATTCAGTCTTACGTTTTCTCATTCGTGTTATTGGTGGGAAAGGAGATAAACAACAAAAAATACATGACAAACTGGTCACTTTGTACAACAAATTACAACTCTGGTTGAAGTGACAGCTCTTTTTGATGCTGTATGTCGGTTTGTTTGTGGCTATATGATTATCTTTGCTGTCTTTGTTTGGTATCGATTTGGAAAAAAAGTGGTTACTTGCCCTCATTGCGTGAGTTACTGAAATCGTACCCTATGTTTGACCTTTGGTAGGAGCGGTACCTGCTATTTTGGTCGCATTGATTTCTCATGGAACTTGATGAGCGATAGCCGTGATGATATTGTTTGGTTTGGTGCAATGGACTGAAAATAATATCGTGGTCCCTGTGGTGATGAATAGAGTATTGGGTATCAATCCTTTGGTGATATTCATTTGTATGCTCTTGTGAGCGTGGATTTTGTGATTTATTGGTATCGTGTTGGCTGTGCCATTTGCAGTCATTATCACCGTTTTGTTGGACAAGAAATTTGAGTAACTTTTGTGTAATATGAGAGTTAGAAAATTTGATATGATAATATATATCTAGGTTTGTTGTGTGTTTGTGATGAAAAGAAAACGCTTGTGTAGTACTGAGTTTCTCTCTTTTGTCATTGGTGTTATTTTTGAAAGTTTTTTGCATAGTCCACATTGCTACTTGCCTCGAATGAACTGCTATATCTTTGCTTGGGTGCAGTTCTGAATGGTCGATTTTTTGGTATATAGTAGCCATGGATGGCAGTCAAACATCTTTGTATGTTGTTTTGTCGATTGAATTTGGATGTAGCATAGACAGCTTGTCCATCATTGAACTTGCCATATCCTGAGAGATCGTCCAATTTCATCAGATCACCTAACATTCTATTGTCCAATGTATCATAGATTGATTGTAATCATTGCAATGGTGTGAGGATATCTGTCCTGATATTGGGATCGTCAGGATTGCCTACATTGCCTGGATTGTTTTGACTAGCGAAATTTTTTCATCCTGATGTTTCTGCTATGACTATACACGTGACAAATGTTGGATCGATAAAATGACCTTCCGCAGCTTCTTCCCATATGCCAGGTGATCTATAGACTCCGGAGGTATAGGTTTGAAGATAATTCATTCGCCTTTCTCTTGTGGTGTCTCATTCCATGATTGATGTGGTGGTGATATCTATAGGCATTTTCTGGATATCTTTATGATATTTGAGCCTTAATGTTTCTGGAATAATATCGATGTCGTTGATGACACTCAAATCCAATATTTGTAATGGATCCATATATTTACCATTTTTTGATACAAAGAATGTCAGATTTGCTGCTTTGGACATGGGTCATGTTCCTCCTGCTCCTGGCTCTCCTCATGAAAATCAAATGACCTGTCATTGTTTGACAATGTCTCCTTCCTGGACTGTGATACGATTGAGATAGACATAGGAGGTGATAATATTGTCCCTGTGGAGAATCATCATTCGATTGATCCCAAAATCCATATTGTCAATTGCTTTGATAACCAAGCCATCCAATGGTGCGTGTACGGTTGACCCTTGTTTACTAGCTATTTGTAATCCATTGTGGTTGAAATTATATGTTTCAAGGAATTGAGGATCTTGGAAATAATATTCTATTTTTTGAATGGGTAAGAGAGGTCGAGCGAGTGTGAAAATGGATTCAGATCCTCTTTGAGGAAGGTTGATGAGTTGTTGCATTCTGTTTCATCGATGTCGGGTCTGTGGTATGAATGTATGATTGAGTATTTGTATTGTGATGTGTGCCATGTGTTCTTCTATTTCTCTTCTGCCTTGGAAAAGTTCTTTGAGTTTGGCTTGTAGCTCAATTTTATTTTGTTTGTAGAGAGTGAGAAAGTCGTCAAGATATACCTTTTTGAGTTCAATCTTTTCTATTTGTTGTTGATAATTGAGTATTTTGTTGCTGACTTCATCTTTCCCCTTTTGCATCAATTTGAGCATATTGACCAATTGTTTTTCTTCTCATGAGAGATTGGTAAGTAATTGTTCCAATTGTTGTATCATTAGATTGATATAGAGTTCTTGTGAAGTGATTTGTGTAATATTGTCTCCTTTGATAAATATTTTGATCTGATCTATTCCCCCCCCTTCGTCATATAATTCATTGTGAAGTTGGTATATCAGATTGGCAAAATTTTTGATTTGTTGTTTGGTTTCTTCTTGTTGTCATCTGATGATCTGTATTTTGTTTGCCAATTGTTCTGTTTCCACTTTGTAATTGTGGAGTGATTGTAAATCTTTGGAGAGTGCTTGAATGGTGTTGTTGATATCATCTATGACTTTTATTATTTCATCTCTTGTAGAAAAATAGTATGTGTCTTTGTTGTCGATGATATCATCAAGTTCATACAGTTTTTGCCTAATGTCTTGGATAGATTCTTTGAGTCTTTTGATATGTACGAAAGCCAATTGAGTATCAAAACCAATATATTCTTGTTGTGTTGGGAAAGTATTGCCTGATAACTCATATGAATAACTCAGTGATATTCATAATACTATAATGAAAATTATCGTGATAAGTTTTTTCATTGCCCTGTTATTCATAAATATTCTCATGAGATGATCCTTGAGTAATCTCCTTGGCTGTCAAAATAAATCTTTTGTTGGTTGTCCCTGGAGGATAGCATGATACGAGTGTGATGAGACTTTTGTAATTTTTAGTATCTCGTTTTTGGTAACGGTTTTCCAATTCGGCTGGTTTGATGATTTCTGTTTCAATGGTTTGATATTTGTGCATTTGACCATTTTGAATGATATTGAATGTGTCTCCTACTTTCATTTTGTGTAATTTGGCGAATATGGTTCAAAATGTGTTTTTGCCATCAATTTGATAATTGAAACTGGAGTGTCATGCTATGATACTATGTCATTCTCAAGGGTTGGGGGTGCCAGGGAATTGAATGACGCCATTCTTGAGTTCGGTGGTGAAGTCTCCTTTTGCTATTTGTTGTGGTGTCTTGGTGAAGTTTGATACAATAGGAGTGATGATACTGAATTCAGGGTTGTTGATGATAAGGAGGTTTTGGGGAGGTAGTTTGTTGAATGGCATTTTGTATTCATTGAGTTTTTGTTTCATACTTTTGTCCATAAGTGGTACTATGTGTTGAGCTAATTGAACTTGTTTGGTATGGTTTTCTATTTTGCTACTCATTTGTTTTACTTTTTTCATGGTGTCACGTTTGTCGTTGACAATGCTTTGGGTTTCTGAGTATTGAACATGAATCTTTTCCACTTCTTGATTGGTAAAAAAATCTTTTGCATATATTTTGAGTAAGTTGAGATTGATAAATCCAAAACTGAGTGTCGTGACTGTGATCAGCAATAAAACGAGATTCCTTACCTCATGTCGTCGATTAATTGATTTGACTGGTTGAAGATCTCCTTCTTGCGAGAGTGAGTCGATTTGATGGTTTTGTTTTTGTAGATAATTTTGGTGGAGTTGTTCGAGTGTTGGATACATGAGGAGAGAGATAATGAAATATTTTGCGCTCTGTATGATGAAGTATAATGATGGATGCGGTGTGGGGAAATTTTTGGCTCTCTGATGAGAGTGTTTCATTGACAATTCTTTTTCCCTTGTTAATGTATTGACAATTACCGAAAAAATGAAAAAGCGAAAAACGACTTCCGGAAAACGATCACTGATGGGATTGGGATAGAAAAATGAAAAGTGAAAGGTGAAAAACGAAAAGCAAAAGATGAAAAGCGACTTACGAAAAACGAGTTTCGAAAGATGAATTATGAAAGGTGAATTGTGAATTATGAATTATGAAAGATGTATGATGAGTAGAGTAGGGGAGGGTGTTTTTTTTATTTTATACCGAACCGCTTTAGAAATCTTTAATTTCTTCGTTTCACTCGAACTTAAAGTTTCTAGAAGTCGTCGGTATAACTCAATCATCCAAAGAAACTTCATTTCAATAGTTTTTTTAGCGGTTGAGTATAAAAAAAATCTCCCCTGGTGGGGAGATAATGAAATGATAGTGATTGATGAATGATTGAGGTATTTTTTATATAGTAAATTGACTTAGAATTCAAGAGCTTTACAGTCGATTTACTACGAAGTAAATCCGTTCCATTCAGTAGCAAAACTCATTCGCTTCGCTACTGATTTTGCTCCTGAATTTCACTTTCATTTACTATAATTGAGAATAGAGATCTTCTAATTTGTCTTCTTTTTCTGCTTTTGCTGCTTTGATGAGTTCTTCTTTGTCCAAATTTTCTATCATCAGTCTTCGTTTTTGGATACGAGATTGTCTTTGTGCTATGATAGCTGCTTTTTCATTTTCATCTTCGTGGATGAGAACTTGCAAATTCATTTGTTCTTCGATGTATATTTCAAACAATCTGAGTACTTGAAAGGATCGTAATTCAGAGAGTCTTTTGACAACTGTTTGATCACCACTTTTGACTGAAATGACCAATTCTAGTCTGTTTTCTTTTTCTTGATCTTTTTCGAAGACACATTCGCTACTAAATGATGATGCAACGAGTTGTATCAATGTATCTCGATCAAAATCTTCCTTGAGTTCTTCGGGAACTGTGAGTTGAATTGCTTTGAAGTTGATAAGATATTCTTTGTATCGTATTTGATCTTTGATATTGCCTGTGATAGGACCGAAAGCTTTTTCATACTTTTCGATGATTTGTTTTTTTTCTGCTTTTTCTCTCAATTCTGCTATGTACGCTAAAAAATCGAAGAGCATGATACTATTTTTGATATAATAAAAGAATCACTAGTCGTCGAGTAACTATAGGCATGTGTTATACATTTGCAAGTGATATAATGAACTCATTGGTGTCTTGAGAAAGGCTTTTGGTAAGGGTAGGGATGTTTTTTGTTTAGAGGAATGTCTTGGTTTTTTTCTTTGTCTCTTTTTTGTTTGTTTTTGTTTGTTGAGATGTCTTTTGTCAGCTTGTTTTTTTGCACAAATTTGTATTTTTGGATATACTTGCTTTGGGATTTATGCTCTGTTATGTGCTATGGATTTACAAACTTGTCAGCAACAATTATTGCTCATCTATCAACAACAACCAGATGTTCGTGATAATATCTCTCAATTGATGGGTAAGGCTTGGTGAAGTTCCAAGAAAGAGTGTTTTGAACACTTCACTTCATCTGTCGCCATTGTCAATGATTATCTCCAACAACAACGTATTGTGGGGAATATTGATACATGACAAATCTCTTGAGAAAGTGTATGAACTGCTCTCATCAATGGATGACGATACGGTATTGAACAAAATAATACTTTGAGTTGAAGCAAGAAGGATAATACCCAGGTATTGGTTGATCATGAAAGTGCTCCATTGAGTCAAAGTGTATGAACTGTATGACAGGATCTATGGTGAGAGGATTTGATGGGTTGAATGATGTCTGTTGTATGGATTTTGGTGACTTTGTTTTGAATTTTTCTTTTGTGAAAGCTGATGAAGTATTTGTTTATTTTTGTCTATGATGTTTTGAATGCACATAGGCTGTTGTATATGAAAGTTGAATTACCAAGGAGTGATAGCAAAAGTGATCGTGAACAGGCAAAAGAACTTGCAAAAGATATGAAAGAAAAAATAGGAAGAATGTCCCAGGTATATAGAAGTCTTCACAATTTGTGAGATTTGTCTTGGAGTGATAACTTCTTGAATTTTTTGTTTTATAAACCCAAATTTGTTTGTATCATGAGTTATCATGAAGGTAAATTGCAGTTTGTTGTTGGAACCTATCCAGAATATAGAAATGTTGTTGAATGAGCGGTGTCTGCTCAATATTCAGAGGTCTCTATTGAGTTGATTCCCAAGCCTCATTTTTATAACAAAAAATACTACGATATTTTGGCTTTGGAACCAGACAAAGACCCCATATATCCGATCAGGACATTCAAACAACTGGAAGATGACCCCTTGAACAACTTGATTGATTCCATAGGGAAGGTCTCGTCTTGAGATAGTTTTCATATTATGATGTCGTCAAAACCTATGGGCAATACCTATAACAAAAGAGCAGCCAAACGGGCTGATGGTTTGTTTAGAAATGATGTCAAATTTGTTGATCCAGATCCCGTGTGGCTCAAGATTATTCGTTTCCCCTTGGATATGATTAGTTTTGTGCTGTGATGATTGACGGGTAATGTGGGGAGAGGTGGCCCTGAAAGCTCGAATGAAAAATATCAAAAATGAGGTAAAGATTTTGTTCGTATGCTCAAACCTCAAGAAGATAGTATCAATGCGATGGGTGAAGAGGCTGCTTCCCAAGCATTTTTGAGTTCGTTGTTGCTGGTGTCAGCTTCTGATGTGAGTCAAGACCAAGCCAATCAAAATTTGTTACATGTTTTTGCGAGCTGTAGTGTGTATAGGGATGAATATAATAATAGTTTTGATAAAAATGATTTGAAAAATGATGTGTTTGATTTCATTTTCAAACCTTTGTGGAAATTTGCTACCTTGTTCTGTTTGCCAAAGTTTTTTTTCAAAGAAAATGTTTTTAGTGCAAATTCATTGGCTTCCCTTTTCCACCTTCCTGATGCAGTATACAACCGTTCTCCTATTATCAAATGGATGGAGTATAAAATTTTACCTCCACCAGATGTGTTACCAGTCATGCATGAAGAAAATGGTTATATCATGGGTGGAATTGTGGCTGAAGATTATCTTTGATGAAATTTATCTCGTATTTTACAGGCTGATTATGCAAATCATTGGGCTGTGACTCATAGAAAATTGTCGGAGAAAGTGTTGTATCCGATAGAAAAATTTACTGATCAAGAACTCAAAGATAAGACAATTATCGAAAAAGATGGAAAGAAATTTGTCGAAGAAATGAAAGAGAAAACGGTGTAT
>Ga0210019_1001942_pt1 | contig 20994 bp, 19 predicted proteins | sample CryGeyCG2114_020_2_FD_183969 | JGI IMG/M metagenome (GOLD analysis project Ga0210019, IMG submission 183969) | Groundwater microbial communities from aquifer - Crystal Geyser CG11_big_fil_rev_8/21/14_0.20 (SPAdes) (version 2) | ecosystem: Environmental > Aquatic > Deep subsurface > Groundwater ...
GCGTGTGTGGAAGGGCTCAACAACGAGATAAAAGTGCTGATGCGGAGGGCGTATGGATATCGAGATGAAGACTATCTCAAACTTAAAATTATAGCGGCCTTTCTACCACCGCTCGGTCGAGGTGCCCGCAAATGACCCACTCATATCCGCGAAGAGCCAATTAAATAAACTACTTACTCTGTCATTGCGAGCCCCGAAGGGGCGCGGCAATCTCTAAGCAAACACTTGATTTATGGAGATTGCTTCGTCGCCTGCGGCTCCTCGCAATGACAGAACAAGCAGGTTTTTAGAGGCTCCCTTGAGCTGTTTAAATCGCTTAAATCGAAAGCATCACCATATGAATGTCGGCCGTTGGGGCAGAATGTGTGATGGCGCCTACCGAGATGTAATCGGCCCCTGTTTTTGAGTATCTTTGGATGGTTTTTAGTGAAATTCCGCCAGAAATTTCAAATTTTGAGTTGTTTTTAACCGATTTTGCCAGTATTTTGGCCTTTTTTATGGCCTTTTGGGCAGATTTAGGCGAAAAGTTGTCAAGCATTATAACATCGGCCCCGGTTGTCACAGCCTCAAAAAGTTCATTCATATCGCGCACTTCAATTTCTATTGGGACCTTTTTGAGCCCTCTGTGATGCTTTGCGCGAAGGATGGCCTCTGTTACGGAACCGGCCGAATCGATGTGGTTATTCTTTATAAGATACATGTCGTAAAGGCCTGTTCGGTGATTGAACCCGCCCCCCTGCCTCACCGCATATTTCTCAAGGATGCGCCAGAGAGGATTGGTCTTTCTTGTGTCCAGGATCTTGACCTTTGGCCCGGCCGCCTTAACGAACTTATGTGTCAGCGTTGCGATCCCGGAGAGCCTCTGTATGAAATTTAGGGCAGTTCGTTCGGCGGTGAGCAGGCTTCTTGTGGAGCCGCTTACTTCCATCAGAACGGTCCCCTTTTTTACCTTCTCTCCGTCTTTTACCTTTATTCTGATCTCTATCTTTTTATCGACCGTCTTGAACACAAATACCGCAACGTGAAGTCCCGCAACCACCATCTCTTCCTTTGCGGTCATCAAGGCCTTCGATGTCTGCCACTTGGGAATGACGGCGATGCTCGTGATATCTCCTCTTCCGATATCCTCTTTAATGGCGTCCTTTATCAGTCTGTCTATCCGTATCATAGTTCGTCCAGCGCCTTTCTTAACTTTTCGAGCTCGGCCTTTGACTGGCCCAGGCGCTCGCGTTCTTTTGCGACCACCTCTTTTGGCGCCCGTTCAACAAAGTTTTTGTTTGAGAGCTTTCCCCCGGTCATCTTAATGTAATTTTCGATCCTTGCTATTTCTTTTGCAAGGCGCGTCTTCTCGGCGCCAAGGTCTATCATTCCGGCCAGGGGGATGAATATGTCCACTTTTCCCGCAACGGCCGTTGCGCACTGTTTGGGAGTTTCATGTGCGGTCAGGAAATTGATGGAGGCGATCCGTGCGAGGTCCATTATATATTTCTTGTCCTTTTCTATGTTCTTTTGAACCGCCTTGTCGTGGACACGCAAGGATATCTCTATCTGCTTGCCGGGGTTCACGTTGTGTTCGCCCCTGATATTTCTTATGGCCCCGATGACGTCCATGACGATTTGAAGTTCTTTGGCCTCTTTTTCAAATTCGATCTTTTTTGGTGGAGTGGGGAACTCGGCAAGCATGATAGTGTCATTGCGAGGAACGTCAGCGACGAAGCAATCTCCTGCGGGGGATTGCTTCGCCCTTGCGGGCTCGCAATGACGCGGGAGCTTCTGCCATATTTCTTCCGTTATGAACGGGGCGTAGGGATGCAGCAGGCGCAAAATATGATCCAGAACATGCAGCAATGTTGCCTGCGCCGCTTTCCGCTCTTCTGTTAACTGTTCACTGTTCACTGTTAACTTTCCCTTAACCAGCTCCAGATACCAGTCGCAAAATTCCCCCCACACGAACTGATAGATGGCGCGCGAGGCGGCGTCAAACTGGTAATGGTCTAGCGCCTTGTTGACCTCTTTTATCGTATGCTGAAGTTTATTGAGTATCCATTTATCTGCAAGGGACAATTCTGTCGTCCCCGCGAAAGCGGGGACCTCGTTTGGGAGCTCTAGATCCTTGTTTTCGCAGGGATGACATGTATCAGCCATGTTCATCATAATGAAACGTGAGGCGTTCCAGAGCTTGTTCATGAAGTTGCGGCCCACGTCTATGCGATCTTCGCTGAAGAGGATGTCCTGCCCCTTGGGCGCTACGAGCATGAGGCCAAATCGAAGGCCGTCGGCGCCGTATTTTTCTATCAGGTCCAACGGGTCCGGAGAATTTCCAAGGGATTTGCTCATCTTTCTCCCTTGAGAGTCGCGGATGATGCCGGTGAAGTAGACGTTATCAAAGGGACGTTCCCCCGTAAATTCGTAGCCGGCCATTATCATGCGGGCGACCCAGAAGAAGATGATGTCGGGACCCGTCACAAGATCGGTCGTGGGGTAGAACTTTTTAAGCAGGTCAGTCTTATTCGGCCAGCCCATTGTGGCGAACGGCCAGAGCCAGCTTGAGAACCATGTGTCGAGCACGTCGGAGTCCTGCGCAAATTCTGTGGCGCCGCATTTAGGGCACCTGGTCGGGCGCTCTATCGAAACGATAGGTTTACATCCGGCCTCCTGCTTCCTGCCTCCTGCTTCGTCTTTTACGCAGTACCACGCCGGTATCCTATGCCCCCACCAGAGCTGTCTTGATATGCACCAGTCGCGGATACCCTTCAGCCAGTGGCTGTAGACCTTTGTCCAGCGCGAAGGCCAGAACTTCACCTTGCCCGATGTCACCGCCTTAAGGGCCTCTTTTACGGAAGGGTATTTCAGGAACCACTGCTCGGAGAGCATCGGTTCGATAGGAACGTCCGCCCTCTGGCTGTAGCCGACGTTGTGTTTATAGTTCTCGGTCTTTTCTAAGAGTCCAAGTTCCTGCATGTCCACAACTACCGCTTTTCTGCACTCGAACCTGTCCATCCCTTCGAACTTTTCGCCTGCGGCCGCGGTCATTCTGCCGTCGGAACCTATCACCTGTGTAACGGGGAGCTTATGCCTTACTCCTATCTCATGGTCGACAAGGTCGTGGGCCGGCGTTACTTTAACGGCCCCGGTGCCAAAACCGAGTTCGACCGCGTCGTCGGCGATGATAGGAATGGGTCTATTTTGGAGCGGCAGCAGCACCTTTTTGCCTATGAGCCCCTTATAACGTTTATCTTTCGGATTAACGGCTATCGCCTCGTCGCCAAGCATCGTCTCCGGTCTTGTGGTCGCGACCACTATATAACCGAGTTTGTCATCCTGAGCGGAGCGAAGGATCCCATGCGCCATGTTCGGGAGATCCTTCGGTCGTTTCACTCCCTCAGGATGACACGCAACCATCGGATACTTAAAATACCAAAGATGACCGCTCTCCTCCTTCATTACCACTTCTTCGTCGGAAAGGGCGGTTCGGGAAACCGGGCACCAGTTTACCATTTTTTTACCGCGATAGATAAGCCCCTTCTTGTAAAGTTCTACGAACACTTTTTGAACGCAGGCGGAGTAATTAATGCGCGGGGATGGATGGCGCGGATCGAGGCCGTCCATCGTGAAGACCTCGCGGGACCAGTCGCAGGAACAGCCGAGCTTCTTTAGCTGTTTTATGATGATACCGCCGTGTTTGTCCTTCCATTCCCATGTCTTTTTCAGGAACTCTTCCCGGCCAAGGTCGTCGCGGTGCTTTATCTTTCCCTCTTTTTTTAGGGTACGTTCAACTACCGTTTGTGTTGCGATGCCTGCGTGGTCGGTGCCGGGAAGCCAGAGAGTCTCGAATCCCTGCATTTTTTTGCGGCGGACCAGGATATCCTGAAGCGTATTGTTTAGAACGTGCCCCATGGTGAGTACGCCGGTGACGTTGGGTGGCGGAATGACTATGGTGTATGACGGTTTCTTGGAGAGCGGGTCCGGGGTAAAGTAACCCTTTTCGATCCACTGCGCGTACCATTTATCCTCGACCCCTTTGGGTTCGTAAGCCTTGGCAAGTTCAACGTTTTCCATATTGTGGCGCATATTAGGTAAAGAGGCCCACCGTTGCAAATGTTATTTTTACGGGTTGATTTGGGTATGGCAAGGGACTATAAGGAACTCCGGGGGTGATGTTATGCCTAAGTTCCTTATTGCACCTCGAACTTTATGGCTATGGTCAGAGGTTCTTTGTAGAAGGGGAGGGGTTCCGCCCTTTTAAGTGTTTCCAGCGCCGCGTTGTCCAGAAGTTCCACTCCTGAAGATTCCTTGAGCGCCGCCTCTTCCACCTTTCCGTCCTCTTTTATCTTGAACGATACTACGCTTCTGCCCATTATCTTTTTCTTTCTGGCTTCAAGGGGGTAGTATTTGGAGCGTTCAATCTTGTTCCTTATCCTTGAAAGAATCGGGTTCCCCGACATTGTCCCGGCACCAAGCCCCGGTTTTCCCACTGCCGTGGCGGGGCCGGTGAGTGTGTCGGTGTCCTTTGTTCCATCTGTCCCAAGAGAGCCGGTTGAGTGCGCACTGGAGGGAGCCATTTTTGAACTAAAGCCTTCTGCGACGTCTTTATAATGCGTTGTTTTTGCACTTTTAGCCGCTTTTATTTCCATCCCCCCCTCTAGGGGTCCGACCCTTTTTGTGGCATTTGGGGTGTTTTGGGGGTCTTTGTCGATCCCTTCGTCTCCCCCGTTTCCGACCAGCTCCACACTCAATATTCCGTCGCCAAAAGGCTCATCACCCGGTCTATTACAATAGATCGAGAAGGAGATGGCTACAATGTGGATGGCGACGGATATCAAGATCGCTATTAAAAAATTTCTATTCATTTAGCCCCTATCCCCCAACCCCTTCACCCGGCAGGTAAAACGGCCTTCCGCTCAGATCGTTTATCCCCACATAGACCTCGGTCTCGAACACATCTTTTAAATTGGCGTAGGTAACGACCTCGCCGGCCGGGCCTGCCTTAACAAGCGACCCTTTTTTAAGGAACATTATGTTCTCGCAGTAGGCAAGCGCCACATTGATATCATGCATGGCAGATATCACGGTCAGCCCTTTATCCTTATTAAGCATCTTTATTATAGAAAGTATCTCCTGCTGATGTTTGATATCCAGAAATGATGTGGGTTCGTCCATCAAAAGAACTTTTGGTTCCTGAGCGAGAGCCCTCGCTATAATGACCCGCTGGCGTTCGCCGCCCGAGAGCTCCTGGATAAGCCGGTCCTTGAACTCCCATGTGCCGGTAGATTCCATTACATCCTTGGCTATCGCCACATCGTGCGCATTCTCAAAACCGAACGCGCTCTTGTGGGGGCTCCTTCCCATGAGTACGATCTCGAACGCGGTGAAGGGGAACAGGATGTTCGAATCCTGCGGGACGACGGCGACGATCCTTGCAAGTTCTCCCTGCTCAAATTTTTGCAGAGGCCTGTCGTTAAGAGCGATCTCGCCCGTTTGGGGGCGTAAAAGCCTTGAGAGACATTTAATGAGAGTGGTCTTGCCGCTGCCGTTGGGGCCAAGGAGACCGCGCCATTCTCCCTCGCGGACACGAAATGAAAGGCCTTGCAATATCGGATTTTTTCCATATGCAAAGGTGATGTTTTCAGATGATATCATAATGTATGGGCACCTCTAAAAACCCATTGGCGTGTCATTGCGAGGGAGCATAGTGACCGAAGCAATCTCCATAAATCAAGTGTTTGCTTAGAGATTGCCGCGCCCCTTCGGGGCTCGCAATGACAGAACAAGCAGGTTTTTAGAGGCGTCCGTATGTCATTCTAAGCCCTTCGACAAAGCTCAGGGTAAACTCCGCGAAAAATCCCGTTCATTCAATTGTGTTCGGGAGATCCTTCGCCCTATGGGCTCAGGATGACATGACAGCTTGAAGCTGTCATCTCATCTGCCTCTTCAATAAATATACGAACATGGGCCCCCCGATGAGGGCCGTTATCACTCCCACCGGCAGCTGGGTCTGGAATTCTCCGCGCATAAGTATCGTTCGCGCGAACGTGTCGGACCAGACGAGAAAGATCGCCCCGGCAAATCCGCTTGCGGGGAGTACCAGCCTGTGGTCGCTGCCGAAAAGAAGTCTCACCATGTGCGGTATGAAGAGTCCGACGAACCCTATGAGCCCGCTGACGGATACAACGGCGCCTATCATCAAAGAGGCCGCAAAGAAGACATATTTTCTCGTGGCGTCGATATTAATGCCCAGACTTTCGGCGGCCTCGTCACCCAGCGATATAAGATTGAGCCGCGATGACATCAGGCACAATGCGATGAATCCAAACGCCACAGCCAGAGCTACAACAGCGATCATCTGGTAGCTCTCTATCTCCAGATTCCCTATCAGCATAAAGAGTATCTCGTGCGCCTGCTCCATTGTCACAAGGGAATGGATGAGCATTATGAAAGCGAACGCGAACGCGTTGAATATCACGCCGGTAAGAAGAAGGGTATGCGAAGAAAGCTTTCCGTGAAATTTGCAGGTCCAGTATATGAAGAGCATCGTCAGAAAAGATGACGCAAAGGCGGTCATGGCAACGGCCACAAAGGGGAGCTTGAACGCGTAGGCGATAACGGCGCCAAGTGCCGCGCCGCCCGAAACCCCCAAGATGTAGGGATCGGCAAGCGGATTTCTCAAAAGCGCCTGAAATGCGGTGCCACCGCTGCCAAGTGCAAGGCCCACAAGGGCTCCGAGCAATATCCTTGGAAGACGCGAATACAGGAGTATGGCCGTCTGCGTCTCTGTAAGGTTCGTTGAAAAGACCGATATCTTCTCAAAGCCGATATTAAGCGCGGCCAGAACGGTGAGCGCCAGCGCGGCAACCAGAAATAGATTAGTTATGAGCCACTTTTTTAGCGTTAGATGATTCATGATATTCTGTCATTGCGAGCCTCGAAGCCATGTATCATATGGTACATGGCGAAGGGGCGCGGCAATCTCACGTGTGAGTTATGGAGATTGCTTCGTCACTTCGTGACTCGCAATGACAAAGCAAGTTTTTCTATCGCATTTCCCAATCTTGGGCCCGCCCTGAAGTCGGACATGTCAAGACGCACCACTTTTTTCTTTATAATTTCGGGCAGGTCCAGGGTCTCTTCGCTCCCCATGCCGAGGTCTATTATTATATCAGGTCCCTTTGCCAGGATAAATTCTGTGTTGATAGTAGGGTAGGGGGTGTTTCCTTCTACGATGTTGGCCGCGCCTATCGCCTTTATTATTCCGCCGAAGAAGGTGTTATCTCCAGCGGCGACGAGCGGCCGGTGGCCGACGAGGATCAAAAGAGTGCGTAAGTGCGTAAGTGCGTAAGTGCGTAAGTTGCTGTCATTGCGAGCCACGGAAGGGGGCGTGGCAGTCCCCTGTGTTGATTCGGGAGATCGCTTCGCTACGCTCGCGATGACAGCTCTCATGTCTGTAACCAGGTTTTTCCCCGCTTCTTTTTTTCCGACCGCCTCCGCCATCTTTTCTATCGAATCGTACATTTCGTCTATCGTTCGGAACGAGAGCAAAAGAGTATCGATGTGAGCGTTCTTAAGGACACCGAACTCGCCTTTCAGGCTGTTTTCCTTGGAGCCGATAACGAGGTCCGGTTCCAGCGCGATCACCTTTTCGGAATTTATGCTTATGTAGTCGGCGACCTTGGGGAGTTTCTTTGCCTCCGCAGGATAGTCGCACCATGTTGTTACGCCGACAACCTTATCTCCTACCCCAAGCGCAAAGAGTATCTCGGTGATGTTAGGTTTGAGAGAGATGATGCGTTTAGGTTGCGCCACTTTTTCGCCTATTTCTGCGGCATGAGAGATGCCGATAGAATAGAAAATAACCATGGCGATATATAATATTTTATAGTTCATATTTTCGTAAAATCGTAACTCGTGACCACAGAACTGTAAGTTGTAAGCCGTAAGTTGTAAGCTTAAAACTTACAGCTAGATTTATTTCCCCATCTTACCATTAATTATCGATATGGCGTCAATATCAAATCCGGCGGGGCCTGTGCCCGGGTTATCCGGATCCGGCGTTACTTGAAACGTCCCATCGGATACAATTTTTATATAACGCGCCTGTTTTAATCCCACTGAGCTAAGATCGAACGCGTCTCCGCCGGCGCCGTCTTCAAGGCCTGCAATTAAAGGGTCTTTTTCAGCCAAAGTAGGCGTGACGCCGGCACAGTTTGATTGCAATTTATCATAGAAACTGCCGATTGACGCCTTTTCGGGATCGCAGGGGAATGTATAATAATTAACGCCGTCTTCGCTAACGCTAACCGTTGCCGGTTCAGAAAAAACGCTGACTTTTTCCGGGTCGGTTATGGCTGTTGCTACTAGCGAAGAGATTGGAATTTGCGGAGTGGCGATAAAGAAAGCGTTTTCGAATACGATAAAATCGGGACCTTCTCCATCGATTATTTTGCACTCTTTGGTGTCCAAAATAATGCTTCCACCGGGTCCCAAAGAAAGGACGCCGTTTATCGAAGCCGCCGCTCCCGCCTCTCCATAATCGCCATCCGGCGGTTCGGGAGGCCCTAAGACGACATCGGGGAGAGAAAAAAAGCCTCGTCCGCCGCCAAGAGATATTTTAACATCTATAATTGCCGAAGCATAACCTGTGCAAAGCTTGGGCAGAAAAATTTTGGGATCGATTTTTAGCTTTGGAAATACTGTCAGCTCTGTATACAGCTTGTCATTATCTTCAGATGTATCTTCCGGAACATCTGTAGCTATAGGAGGGCTTGCCGGCTCATCTATATTTTCCGTCGGAGCCGGATTTTCAGGGGTTGCCAGTTTTGTCTCGCCTTTATAGTTCGTGTTTATCGCAACAAGCGTCCCGGGATATCCCGTAGCGACAAAAATATCTGCGCCTGTGAAATCTTCTCCAGGACGTCCGGGCCTTACGGCAATTGGCCCAGCTCCCGTGTTTGTTCCGGTAGGATTTTCAGCCGAAACTTGGGAAGGATAGCCGATAACAAACGGCCACACGGTAAATTCTTTTGGAAGAGAAGTTGCTTCTTCGCCATCTATTTTTATTGGATACACGGCACTTTGTTCGAAACTTGAAACGAAAAGATAGCTATCGTCAAAATTCAAAGCTTGCGACGGAAGGTAGTCGCTGCCAAGATTGTTGCCGGTTACGGTGATAGGAGAATTGTGATCGTGAACGGCTGTAAAATTTCTAAGGTTTATTTCATAAATTTCTCCGTAAGATATGCTTCCAATAAAAGCTTTGGAGCCGTCTTTTGCCACGGCCATTTCGTCAAACGAAAGTCCTACTATTCCCATGGGAATATTGCTGATGATTGTGTTTGTGGCTGCGTCTATAATGTCGATGCTGGCTTTGGTCTTGGGAACGGCAATCGATCCGCTTAAATCGCTGATTCCGGAATTTGTGACCGCAAGCGCGCCGTTTTGGATGGGCGTTATTCCGCTTGGATTGTAGTCCGTTGTAACGATATATGTCCGGCTTTTTAAGAACGGGTCGGATTCAAACACATCAAATACCAGCACGGTTCCGGGGGCAGCTACGGCGGGAGATAATGGGTTTATATAATTTGATGTAGTGATATATAATTTTGAATCCATTGTGGCAATCCTTGAAGGATAGGAAGGAACAAGGCTTGTCACGGTTGATGAAGAATCGGATAGCGGAAGCGGATCTGAAAACGCTATTGTGTAAGAAAGCGGTAACGATTTATTTGCTATTCCGTTTGTGGGATTAAAGTCGATAACGTGCGTCGATGTCAAAAGAAACGCGCGCGATGGAGACATTATAAATAAGCTGGATGGATAGCCTGTGCCGCTTGGACTTATGAGCCCGTTAAATTTTTTTGATATGGATAACGGGTTTGTGGTTAAATCTATCGCCAAGACTCCTGTTGGATTTGAAACCGTAACCACAAATGCCGTGTCGCGCATTCCTTCAATGTCGGGAATGATTACGTCGGCGGGGAAATCGCTTCCGAATATAAACGCGTTGCGCGTGATATCCACGTTGCAGGGATTAATCTCTGTGCATTTTTGCTGGAGCTTATGTTCGTCCGCGCTTTCGTTCGGCATTTCCGAAGGTTGCCTTGTATAAAGCCCTCCTTCGCCGCATGAGAGAAGGATAAGGGATAAGCACGCGAATAATTTTTTCATAAGGTTCAACTCCATTTTGCCCCAAGCGTTATAAAAAACGACCTGCGCGGCAGGGGAAATCCGCGGGCATCGTATATTTGAGCGTTTGTTATATCTTTTGACGCGAAAGTCAGCGTAAAGGCGCCGAATCGGCCATCCTTCGGCAAAAGTTTTGCCGTGGCTCCAAGATTAATAGATACCCTTTCGGCTATGAAGACTGTATTTTGGGCGTTTACCGGTAAAGCAGACACGTATTGCATATCGCCAAAAACACTTCCTCCGAAAAAATTCTTTTTAAAGTCGCCATGCGCTTCTAAATGTAAATTTGCTTTATGTGAAGGCCTTCCGGGCAATTGAAAATTATTGCTGGCAAAATGAGCCGACAGCCATGTGTAATTTCCTTCGATAGTTATAAATTTTATCGGATTTAAGTATGCCCCTGCTTCAATGCCGTATGCGTTCACATCGTAAGTGTTAATAGGCTGAATGGTCGTTGCGCTTATTGGCACCCAGACTATCTGGTTCTTAATATCGTTTCTAAAATACGAAAATTCGAGCTCGGCTATTTTATGGCTTATGATGAAGCCGACATCGTAATTTATGGCATCTTCTTTGCTCAAATCTTTATTCCCTCTCATATATCCCTGATCTGGGAAATAAAGCTCGCTAAAATTCGGATATCTAAAAGACCTTTCGATATTTCCTTTGAAAGTAAGGAAGGACGCTGGTTTTGCGGCAACTCCTATTTTCATCCCTACGTCGTCCGAAAAATCCGAGGCCTTTTCGTATCTGATGCCTGGAATTATGGAAAAGCGGCCGTTTTCAAACAGCAGCTCGTTTTGAAAAAAAACTCCATTGTAATATCGTAATTTATGGCCGATCAACTGCGTATTTGGTATTTTTGAGCCGTCATGAAACAGGTCGACTTCAAAATCATATCTAAGCGTAAGAAGCTGGGTGAGCGCCTTGTGTGAAAAAGACGGTTCAATTAGAAGATACGGATTTATGGAATCGCCAAAACTTTCCCTATCGATAGCAGGACCGACGGCCGGAGACGGATCATTAAAATGGTCGGTGCTTAAATTGTTGGATATTCCGAGTTCTAACGAAAGGTGGTTATCGAGAATATTTGATAGCCTTGCAAAGGCGTTTGAAATATTTTTAAATATGGTCTCTTTGGCTTCCAGCGGATTTGCTGGGTAAAGAACGGTGGTTTCTTCTTCCATGCCGGGCACGTCGCGCTTGGTGAAGAAGAAATCGTTCAATATGGAAATTTGCAGATTTTGAATTTTAGTGATATCAAATTTTGTCAGCAAGTCCTCGGATATGAATCCATTATGAATGCGCGTGAACGTTTTTCCACCTCCTATATTTACGCCTGCCATGTTGGTTCCCGCGCTCTTGAATGTAAAATCCCCTTTGCTTTGCGAATGGGTGTGCGAAATTCCAAGGCCCCACGCTTTTCGCCTTAAGAACAGCGACTCGCTCGATTTAAACGTTGTAAAAGAGCCGAAAGTTTCGTTTATCTCTACGGACTTTCCCGCTTTCGCTTTTTTGGTGATGATATTTATTACTCCGCCTATTGCGTCCGGGCCGAAAACGGTCGTTCCACCTCCTCGAACGACTTCTATTTTTTCTATAGCGCTTACAGGAATCGAAGAAAAATCAACTCCGCTTCCATCCATGGTATTTATTTTTACGCCGTCTATCAAAACCGTCACCTGTTCGGCCGAAGAACCGCGGATTGTGACGGTGGAGTATTGGCCCGGCCCCCCCAGGTCTTTAGAATCGACGCCGACGCTTTCAGAAATAATTTCGGCCACGGTTTTACTTTGCGTTTCGTATTTTGTGGGTCTTATGACTGTTGTGAAATTGGACGGAGATTTCTGCGATTCATGCTCTGCGTCGGAAGTGACTGATATCTCGCCAAGGTCGGCAGCGAAGGCGGAAGATGGAAGCATGAGGACAAAGAGGAGAAGCAGGAAGCAAGAGGCAAGAGGCAGGAAAGAATTATCATGCTTCATGCATCCTGCTTCATGCATCCCGGTCCTGGAATGTGTGTATAATAAACAAATACGCATCGTATTCCCCATCTCCCCGTGGGGCCTCTGATATATGGAACCGATGCGTAAGGTTTCCTGACTTTAACTCTAGTTTACTGAGCTGACCAAGTGAAGCAAGTTGACCGAGTTGAGAACTTGGTCAACTTGGCAACTTATAAAACTCGGCAAACCAGGAGCCATTTGCTCTTGCCTTCCCGTTCATAAAGAACAGTGACTAAAGCGGGCAAATGGCGAGTTATCACAGTGGCGGGACCGTTACGGAATTGTTAAGCTCGCTCATCCTTCGACAGGCTCAGGACGAGTGACAATCACTCACCGTATTCCCTCCACGCACCGGGCATATTAAATTGTCGGTTAGCCTAGTAACAGCGGGGCACATTTAAGTCAATCCCGAATTTTTTGTTTGTTGTGACTTTTTTGTTTACAAGCAGGCGTTGATGTAACAATGTCCAAGCATATGGACGGCGTCTTAAAAAGGCTTTCATTTTTAGATCGTTACCTTACTTTATGGATATTCCTTGCCATGGCGGTGGGCGTCTTTGCGGGTTATCTCTATCCGGGCGTTAAGGATATCGTGAACAGCTTTCAGGTGGGGACGACCAACGTTCCGATAGCCATAGGCCTTATTTTAATGATGTATCCGCCGCTGGCCAAGGTTAAGTATGAAGAACTTCACGACGTCTTTCGGGACTATAAGATCCTGGCGCTCTCTTTGGTGCAGAACTGGGTCATAGGGCCCATATTAATGACGACGCTGGCGCTTATCTTTCTGCGCGATCAGCCCGAATATATGGTGGGGCTCATCATGATAGGGCTTGCGCGCTGCATCGCCATGGTCATCGTATGGAACGATCTTGCAGGCGGCGACAGGGAATATTGCGCAGGGCTCGTTGCGTTCAATTCCATCTTTCAGGTCCTTTTCTATTCGGTCTATGCCTACATCTTCATAACGATAGTCCCCACATGGTTCGGTCTTTCGGGTGTCGTCGTTCAGGTGACCATCGGCCAGATAGCAAAGAGCGTCTTTATCTATCTAGGGATACCTTTCATAGCCGGCATAGTCGGCAGATTCTCGCTTAAGGCTCTAAAGGGTGCCGAATGGTACGAGCAAAAGTTCATTCCGCACATAAGCCCCGTTACCATAATAGCCCTTTTGTTCACTATAGTTGTCATGTTTTCGCTAAAGGGCGAATATATAGTGAGGCTTCCGTTCGATGTCGTAAAGATAGCGGTTCCCCTTCTTATATATTTTGTCTTCATGTTTCTGGTGTCGTTCTATATGTCAAAGAAGGCGGGAGCCAACTATCCAAAGAGCGCCACTCTTTCATTTACCGCCGCCAGCAACAACTTCGAACTTGCCATAGCCGTGGCCGTTGCTGTGTTCGGTATAAATTCGGGAGCCGCATTTGCCGCAGTTATAGGGCCTCTGGTCGAAGTGCCGGTCCTGATATCTCTTGTGAACGTTGCCCTCTTTTTAAAGCGAAGATATTACGGGGAGGTGGCTGTATGAAGACCATACTTTTTTTATGCACCGGAAACTCCTGCCGTTCCCAGATGGCGGAAGGCCTTGCCAGGGCTATTCTTCCTGGGGATTGCAAGATATACAGCGCAGGGATAAGGGCCGACGGGATGAATCCAAAGACGGTAGAGGTAATGTCGGAGATAGGGATAGATGTCTCGAAACAGTTCTCAAAGACCATGGACGATCTTGGAGATGTCGAGCCGGACGTTGTTGTAACTCTCTGTGAGAACGCCGAAAAGAACTGCCCTTTATATCCAAAGAACGTCAGGCACATCCATTGGCCCATCAACGACCCTCACGGAAAGGATGTTGCAGCATATCGCGTAGCCCGCGACGAGATAAAGAGCAAAATAGAAAATGATCTCACCCTTTAAATTGTTTGCCGACCTCGTTACCCGTGATCTGCTCGGTCTTGGCGCAGGGTCACCCATAATGAAAACAAGGCTTATTCTCATTTTTGTCGGTATTGTGGGGACCGGAATAATCATCACCGGTTATCTCTTTAATTTAATTCTTGGTTGATTAAACCGCGCTCCTTCTGATAGAACCGCGTGCCATGATAAGCTTTTTTAAGAATTTAGCGGAGGATCTCAAGTCTATCTACGACCGCGATCCGGCGGCGCGCAACTGGTTTGAGGTCATCTTGTGCTATAGCGGAGTTCATGCCCTCATTGCCCATCGTTTTAACAACGCGCTCTGGCGCTGTCATTTGAAGACCCTTGCCCGTTTTCTGGCCCAAGTTTCGCGCTGGTGGACAGGCATCGAGATACATCCAGGCGCTACTATTGGCAGGAGATTTTTCATAGATCACGGGATGGGCGTTGTTATAGGCGAGACCACCGAGATAGGCGACGATGTGACCCTTTATCAGGGCGCTGTGCTCGGCGGAACGAGCTGGAGCAAGGGCAAACGCCACCCGACCCTTGAGAACAATGTGGTGATAGGCGCCCATGCCGTTGTGCTGGGGCCAATTATTATCGGCCAGGATTCCAAGGTGGGTTCAGGTTCTGTGGTCATTCACGATGTCCCGCCACATTCGACCGTTATCGGCATTCCGGGGAAGGTGGTTCACAGGCGCGACGAGAACATTCCCCATGCTGCGCTCGAACACGGGACGCTGCCCGATCCTTTCACAGAGGCGATTAACGGATTGAATGAAAGGTTGAAAAGATTAGAGGAAAAGATGAAGTCGGAAGTCTGAGATCAGAGATCAGAAAAATCTGACCTCCGATCTCTGACATCCGATTTCGGACCGTCATTAGCCGACTTTATGAGTCTACCCACAAACTTGAATATATCCCGGAGCTCAAGGGTGATCTGTGCAATGAGCGGCGGGGTTGATTCTTCGGCCGCGGCATATATCCTGAAGAACGAAGGTTACGATGTCATAGGCGTCACCATGAAGCTGTGGGACTGCTTTAAGGCGGCCAAGCGCCAGACATGCTGCTCCACCGCCGATTCAGTTGATGCCATGAGGGTCTGCGCCCAGCTTGGCATTCCTCATCATGTTGTGGATATGAGGGGGGCGTTCCGCAAATATGTGGTCGAATATTTTGTGAAGGAATATTCAAAAGGGCGCACCCCGAATCCGTGCATCAAGTGCAACGAGTTCTTAAAGTTTAAATTCTTGCGTGAAGAGTGCGCCAAGCTTTTTTCGTGCAACATTCTGGCGACGGGCCATTACGCGAGAATTACCAGCGTGTCATTGCGAGCCCCCGAAGGGGGCGTGGCAATCCCGAGCATACAGTCAGATTCGGGGGATTGCTTCGCTGACGCTCGCAATGACATGCGCTTTAAGCTGTTCAAAGGCATTGACCATGCCAAGGACCAGTCGTATTTTCTCTTTACCCTTATACAAGATGAGCTCGCGAGGACCATATTCCCTCTGGGCGCCTTGAAAAAAGAGGATGTCCGCAGGATCTCCAAAGAGGCGGGGCTTAAGACCGCCGAAAAACGCGAAAGTCAGGAGATATGTTTCATTCCCGATAACGATTACTCGGGTTTCATTCACGACCATTATCCGGAACTTGCAAGACCCGCCGGGGATTTTGTCGACCTCAAGGGGAAAGTGCTCGGCAGGCATGAAGGAACGCATGCCTACACAATAGGTCAGCGCCGGGGCTTGGGCTTTGGTTTTGGTTTCGGCAAGAGAAAATATGTCGTTGGAATAGATGTAACGAATAACAGGGTCGTTCTAGGAGATAACGAAGACCTGATGAAAAGCGAGATGACAGTTGAGGATGTCACTTGGACCAGCGGGTGTCATTGCGAGGCGTTAGTCGAAGCAATCCCCCGCTTAATGGTAAAGATCCGCTATCGCCACGAAGGCGCTCCTGCAAGGGTCGAAATAATGGAAGGCGGCAGGGCCAAAGTGGTCTTCGATAAGCCCCAAAGGGCCGTGACCCCGGGCCAGGCGGCAGTGTTTTATGCCGGCGATGAGGTATTGGGCGGGGGATGGATTTTGGGGTCAGGCTTGACTTCTTGACTTTAGCCTAAAGTCAAGAAGTCAAGCCTGACCCCAAATGTACAGATAAAATGGGGAAAGTTCTTATTACAACTTTAGGCTGCAAGGTCAATCAGGCCGATTCGGAGAGTATAGCGGCGGCCTATATTTCAAAGGGATTCTCGCTCGTCAAAAAGGGTGAAAGGCCGGATGTCTGTATCGTTAACACCTGCACGGTGACCGCCAAGGCCGACAAAGAGTGCCGCGGAGAAATCCGCAAACTTAAAAAGCTCTATCCCATGGCAAAAGTGATTGTTACCGGATGTTACGCAAATGTGTCGGCGGATGAGCTTCAGAAGATGCCGGAGGCGGATGAGGTGGTCGGAACGCTGCCGCTCGTCCTGAGCCTGTCGAAGGACGAGACTCTCATGGTTCGACAGGCTCACCATGAGCGGGCAAAGAAAAGCCGGCCACAATTGAAGATCCAGGACGGCTGCAACAATTTCTGCGCCTATTGCATAGTCCCTTATGCGCGCGGCAGGAGCAGGAGCGTGCCCCCTGAAGAGGTGGTGTCTAGGGTCAGTGAGCTAAGGGATGCTGGTTTCAAAGAGGTGGTCCTTACCGGGATCCATGTCGGAGGATACGGAGCCGACCTTGAACCAAAAACAACTCTTGTGGAGCTTCTTCGTGGCTTATGTCATTCTGAGCCCGAAGGGCGAAGAATCCCCCAAGATCCTTCGCTATCGCTCAGGATGACCAGCGACAGTACTCATAATGACACACACTTTCGAATCCGCCTCTCATCAATAGACCCAGACGAATGGGATGACGCCATAATGGATCACGTCTGTCCGCACTTTCACATTCCTCTTCAGAGCGGCGACGATGAGATCCTCCGCGCGATGGGCCGTAAATACACTACGGAGGATTATAGAAAACTGATCGAAGGGATCGCGATAAGAGGAAGTCAGAGGTCAGATATCAGAAGTCAGATCTTTCCGACCTCCGACCTCCGACCTCTGGCTTCATCTCCGGCCATCGGCGCCGACGTAATCGTAGGATTTCCCGGCGAGACAGACGACCATTTTGAGCGCACAAAGAACTTCGTATCTTCGCTTCCTCTCACCTATCTGCACGTCTTTCCCTACTCAAGGCGCAAGCTCACCGCGGCCGCCAATTTAAAAGAAACCGTCCCAGACCCTGTGAAGGCCGAACGCGCCGATATATTACGCAAAATCTCCGAAAAGAAGCGGTTTGACTTTTATAAAAGTTTTATAGGAAAAACTGTGCGGGTTGTGGTAGAGATGAAGCGTGACAGAAGAACGGGGCTTTTAAAAGGGGTCTCGGAGAATTATATACCCGTTCTGTTCGAAGGGGACGACAGGCTGATGGCGAAGATTGTCACTGTTGAGATCGAAGGTGTGAACGGTGATCATGTTACCGGAAATCACATATTGGGGTCAGGCTTGACTTCTTGACTTTAGGCTAAAGTCAAGAAGTCAAGCCTGACCCCGAATAAAGGGGCGCAAATGAAGATCGAGGGCGACGACAAGAAGAAACTAAAGGAGTTCGAAAGGCACCTGGGCATCTCTTTCAAGAAGCGCGAACATTTAAAGCGCGCGCTCATGCACAAGTCCTACGCGAACGAGAACAAGTACCCTTACACAGATCAAAACGAGCGCTACGAATATCTGGGCGACGCCGTTCTAGAGCTTGCAATAAGCGATATACTTTTTAAGAGCTTTCCCGAACACGCCGAAGGGGACCTTTCAAAGCTTCGAGCCGGCATCGTTAACGAAGAATGCCTTGCAAATCTCGCCCGCGAGATCCGCCTGGGCGATTATCTTTATCTTGGGAAAGGAGAGGCCCAGACCGGCGGGAGGGACAAACCTTCGCTACTTTCCGACGCCTACGAAGCGGTGCTTGGCGCCATCTTTCTGGACCGCGGATTTGAAAAGGCGGTCAAGGTGATAAAGAGGAACTTTGAAAAGATAGTGAAGGAGGTGGGGGGGGCGGGTTTTGTGAACGATTACAAGACCCGGCTTCAGGAGACGGTTCAGGGCAAGTTTCACACCATTCCGCGCTACCGCACGGCGCGCGAATCTGGTCCCGACCACAGCAAGACCTTCGAGGTCAACCTCTTTATCGCCGGCGATCTTATAAGCACGGGCCGTGGCGCCAGCAAAAAGGGCGCCGAACAGGACGCGGCCAGAGAGGCGCTTACGCGCCTAGAGGTCGGAATTCGGAGGTCGGAAGTCGGAGAGGCAGAGAGGTCAGAGGTCAGAGGTCAGAAATCGGAAGTCGGAAAAAAAGAAGATGCCAATTAAGACCTTTAAAGATCTGGATATTTATAATTTGTCCTATAAGCTGGCCATGGACATATTTAATCTTGCTAAGACATTTCCAACAGAAGAAAAGTTTTCACTTATTTCGCAGATAACGCGCTCTTCCAGAAGTATATGCGCAAACATTTCGGAATGGTGGGGCAAGAGAAAGCATGAAAATGTCTTTAAAAAGTTTCTTGTCGATTCTTGCGGTTCTATTCAAGAGACAAAGACCTGGCTCGATTTTGCGCATGATTGTAATTACATTTCTGGAGAACAACATAAAGAACTAATGGAAAGGTTAGAAGTGATTGGTGGTAAGTTATGGGCACCTCTATAAACTACTCACTCTGTCATTGCGAGCCCCGAAGGGGCGCGGCAATCCCCCATAAACACTTGATTTATGGAGATTGCTTCGTCGCTGGACGCTCCTCGCAATGACATAACAATGGGTTTTTAGAGGTGCCCTTATATCAATTGCACGATAATTGGAAGACGTTTGATTGACAGTCTCTGTCTCATTCCGACTTCCGACATCAGACTTCTGACCCCTTCTGCCTATGAAATCAGGATTCGTTGCGATAATAGGACAGCCGAACGTGGGCAAATCGACCCTTATCAACAAGCTCATCGGCGAAGAGCTGGCCGTTGTCACCCCAAAGCCGCAAACTACAAGACAGAACATAGTAGGGATACTTAATCTTCCCGACGCGCAGGCAGTCTTTTTGGACACGCCCGGCTTTCACGAGTCTAAGAAGGCGCTCAACAAGATGATGATAGATAGGATAGGCGACGCCCTTTCGGAGGCCGATGTCATAATCCTTGTGGTCGAGCCAAAAAAGTCGATCGATTCCATCGACAAAGAGCTCTTTAAAAAATGTAACGCGAAAACCATCATAGTCATCAATAAAATAGATACCGTTCTGGACGAGCCCTACGGAAAGCTGGTGGAAAGGTACTGGAACGCCTTCAAAGAGACGCCGACGATAGCGATCTCGGCCAAGAACGGCCAGTGGGTGGAAGATCTCTTGAAGAAGGTGATGGAGTTCCTGCCGGAAGGGGAGCCTTTCTATCCTAGGGACGAATTCACCAAGCACCCGATGAGATTTTTGGCCGAGGAGATCATCCGCGGCGAGGCGATGCAGTTATTGAAGCAGGAGCTCCCATATTCCATGGCGGTGGAGGTAGAGCAGTTCAAAGAACCGGAAAATCCGCTCATCCTGAGCTTGTCGAAGGATGAACCAGCGCATGGTTCGAAAGGCTCACCACGAACGGGCGTCATTCGCATCAGCGCATCCATCATCGTAGAGAAGGATTCGCAAAAGGGGATAGTGATAGGCGCCAAAGGGGCGATGATAAAGAGAATAGGGACCCTCGCCCGCGAAAAGATAGAAAGGCTCACCGGCACCAAGGTGTTCCTGGAGCTCTTTGTTAAGGTCGTGAAGGACTGGACAAAGGACGAAAGGATATTGAAAGAGATGTTCTAAACTATCATCCCCCTTGGATACTCTTCACGCATTTTTTCTGACGGGCGGGCCTCGAGCCAGCTTCTGGCGGCTACTTTTTGAAAGGTCCTGTCATCCTGAGGCCGAAGGGCCGAAGGATCCCCCGAACGCGTTCTTGCGTTCGACATCCTTCGCTGCCGCTCGGGATGACGCGCATCCTTGTCATCTTGCGTAAGGCGGAATATCTCCTGCGCGTTGTTGGTGAACGCGTTCCAGTCGATAAGATCTAATGTGAATAGCTGTTCCATTTTAGAGGGCCTTTCACTATACGACTCGTATAAAAACTGTTATAAAAGGATACCCCCCTCTAGGGGTCCGACCCTTTTTTATACTTTGACGGGGTTGCCGCGGTTGTAGTTTCCCCTTGGGCCTGTTGACGACGTCATGGCGTTTACACTTGCTATAGCGGTTGCATTCTTTACGCCGGCAAGCTGATATAGATAGGCACTTTCCTGAGCGCCATATTTAATGTCCTGTGCCTCTTCCCGCAGCTCGAACTGCCTTGCTATCGAGGCGTCACCGTCCCGCTCTGTCTTGTACGAAAGGCCCCTTATTACCGCGCCTCCGGCCTCGCCGACCTTGGATATTACATATTGGGCCGTCTGGAGATCCTTCATTGTCGCTTGAGAGCCTTCGAGTCCATTGCCAGCCACTTCCGGGGGTGCTGTTTCTACCGGAAGAGCCGGCTCTACCGGGGCCGCCGTCGGTGTGTTAACAGGCGTAGTCGGCGCGTTGGCTACCACAGGGGGAGGAGTTGGCGGTGGAGGTGGTGCGGTAGTGACTGGAATAGGTTTGGATGCTGTTGATGCCGCCGCAGATGCCGTTGCCGCAGAACTTGCAGTTGTTGCCGTTGTTGCCGCAACTGCCGGTATTTGAAATGCCATGATTTATTCTCCTTTAGTCCGTTCATCCTTCGACAAGCTCCCGCCAATACTACGCGGCGGGCAGGCAGGCAGGATGAGCAGCGGGTTATATTTTAAGCATACCTCGGCTGGCC
>Ga0210019_1001943_pt1 | contig 20990 bp, 15 predicted proteins | sample CryGeyCG2114_020_2_FD_183969 | JGI IMG/M metagenome (GOLD analysis project Ga0210019, IMG submission 183969) | Groundwater microbial communities from aquifer - Crystal Geyser CG11_big_fil_rev_8/21/14_0.20 (SPAdes) (version 2) | ecosystem: Environmental > Aquatic > Deep subsurface > Groundwater ...
TTTACTATTTTTCTGGGACAGCAGGACTAGAAAGTCATCAAGCCCCTCAAAATAAGAACATTTAACGGCACTATTTGCTCACGAATGGCATTCATAGTGAAATGCATTTTTTAGTGGGACAGTAGTGGGCGTAGGTTGGAAAGTTTGACTTTCCAACTTTTATGCTATAGTATACACGAAATGTCTATCGTCAACGTAAAAAGCAAATATCAAATTGTCATTCCTGTCAATGTTCGCAAAGCGGCGGGTGTTGAAGTTGGCGATTTTCTTCTGGCAGGCTTCGAAAAAGGGAAGATAACCCTTACACCTCAAGCAGTTATTGATCGAAAACATCTGGCAAAGCTTCCCAAAGGAATTCGCGAAGGGTTAGAGGATATTCGTATGGGGCGGGTCAAAGGCCCTTTTTATTCAGTGAAAGAGTTGCGAAAAGACCTTGAGTCATGAACTATTATCGGTCGGAGAGATTCAGGCGGAGTTTCAAAAAGCTTCCGAAGGTTGTTCAAGAGGTGTTCTTCAAGCAAGTCACCTATCTTCTCGAGAATCTACAGCACCCCTCGTTGCGCGCCAAGAAATATGATGAGAGAAACGGTATTTGGCAGGCACGAGTTACTCGTAATGTGCGATTTTATTTCTTAATCGAGAAGGAAACCTACTTTTTGGTTGATATTCAGAAGCATAAGGACTAATTTTGCATTTTCTCCCCTAGTACGCTATTGTAGTGTTGCCTTTAAGGCGCTCTCTTTTTATGTTGTTTCCTCGAATCTTTAATCATAAATCTTAAATCTCTTCTGTATGAACCGCGACTATCCTCTCGAAAAAGTTCGTAACTTCGGCATTATCGCCCATATCGACGCCGGCAAGACCACCACGTCCGAGCGTATTTTGTTTTATACCGGGGAATCGCACAAAATCGGTGAAGTACATGAGGGGGAGACAGTGACTGACTGGATGGAACAGGAGCGAGAGCGAGGTATTACGATTACTGCAGCTGCTATTACCTGTTTCTGGAACCCAACCTATATGGGCACAGACACGTCCCTCAAGCAACGCTTTAATATTATTGATACTCCTGGCCACATCGACTTTACCGTGGAGGTGAAGCGTTCTATTCGCGTACTTGACGGAGCTGTTGTTGTTTTTGACGGTGTCGCCGGTGTTGAACCTCAGTCTGAGACAAACTGGCGCTATGCAGATGAAGGTAATGTTCCTCGTGTCTGTTTCATTAATAAACTTGACCGAATGGGTGCAAACTTTGAGAAGTCCTTTCAGTCGATTCTTGACCGTCTAACCAAACACGCTGTCCGAATGCAGTTACCTATCGGCGAGGAGGGTAATTTTGAGGCAGTTATCGATCTTCTTAAGATGAAGGCGTACTACTTTGAGGGAGAGCTTGGGAAGAATGTTATCGAGAAAGAAATTCCAGAAGATAGACTTGAAGAAGCGAAGAAGTATCGAGGGATCCTCGTTGAAGAAATTGTTGGTCACGATGAGTCTCTTATGAACGATTACCTTGAAGGTAAGGAGATTTCTCTTGAAGTTCTTAAGGCGACTTTGCGAAAGGCTGTTGTCGCTAACAAAGTATTCCCTGTGTATTGCGGATCGGCTCTTAAGAATAAAGGGGTTCAGCTCGTTCTCGATGCGGTTGTTGATTATTTGCCGTCTCCTCTCGACGTACCTTCTATCCACGGTCTTGACCCAAGGACAGGTGAGCCGATTGATCGTCATCCTGATGACTCTGAACCGTTTTCTGCCCTTGTGTTTAAACTTCAAAGTGACCCTTTTGTTGGGCAACTCGCCTTTTTCCGTGTGTATTCTGGAGTTGTCGAAGCAGGTACTTATGTGTACAACTCAACAACCGGCTCGAAAGAGCGACTTTCTCGAATTGTTCGTCTACAGGCAGACAAGCGAGAAGAGGTGAAGAAGGTCTTTGCTGGAGAAATCGCCGCTGCGGTAGGCCTTAAAGATTCAAAGACTTCTCACACGCTCTGTGACGAAGCAAACCCAATTGTGCTTGAACCGATTAAATTCGCTGATCCTGTTATTTCACTTCGTATTGAGCCAAAGACAAAAGCTGACCAAGAAAAGATGGGCTTCGCTCTTCGACGTCTCGCTGATGAAGATCCAACCTTTAAGATTAAGTCTGACGGAGAAACAGGGGAGACGGTTATCATGGGTATGGGAGAACTCCAGCTTGAAATTATGGTTGACCGTATGAAGCGTGAATTTAACGTGGAGGCAAACGTCGGTAAACCACAGGTTGCGTATCGAGAGACTATTCAAGGCGAAGCAGAGGCTGAATGTAAATACATCAAGCAAACTGGTGGAAAAGGTCAGTACGGTCACGTCAAGGTTTCTATCAAGCCAATGCAACCTATCGACCCTGAAGCCAAGGTGAAGAAGAATGTGAAGCGGTACGAGCACTTTGAGTTTATCGACTCCATCAAAGGAGGTGTGATTCCTCAAGAGTTCATCCCTGCTGTTGAAAAGGGAGTGAAAGAAGGTCTTGAACGTGGTGTTGTCGCTGGATTCCATCTAGTCGATGTGTCTGTTGAGCTCATTTTCGGTTCATATCACGACGTCGACTCATCTGAAATCGCCTTCAAAATTGCGGGTTCACAGGCTGTTCAAGATGCCGCAAAGCGTGCCAGGCCGGTTATTCTCGAACCAATTATGAAAGTTGAAGTGGTTACTCCGGATAAGTTCCTCGGTGATGTCACTGGCCATATCGCTTCTAAACGAGGTGAAGTGCAGAACGTAGGGGAGCGTGCAATGACGAAGGTGATTGAAGCGAAGGTCCCTCTTTCTGAAATGTTCGGTTACATTACAACACTTCGATCTATGACAGAAGGACGGGCATCATTCTCTATGGAGTTTGACCACTACGCACCGGTTCCTCCGAACGTTGCGCAAACTATTATCGAAGCACGAAAGTAGTCTCTTGTCTCAGCGTTGTTTCTCAGGGATCGCACAGAAATAACTCCCCCCTCTTCCGCCCATTGCATCTCCGACTCCAGCCGCTTCTCAATCGCAGAACCTCTCGTCGTACCTCTGGTACGCCTCAAGATTCTGCTCAATCGAAGCGACCGCATTCGAAGCGCACTGAACGAAATCCGAGGAAGTTATTTCCGTGCGAGCCCTAAACAAAAACCATCCACAGTGTGGATGGTTTTGTTTGCACTATGCATTTCTTTTCATGGTATGATAAAGGGACCTACGTTTTTATGTTAGCAATCTGAAGTTTATATGAAAAGATATCTTTTACTTGGACTGCTTGTTGCTTCTTTTTTCCTCAGAGCTCCTGTTGTATCTGCACAGCAGTTGTCTGAGCAGTCGCTTGAGGAACAGATTACTATTCTCCTCCAGTTGATTGAGGATTTAGAAGCAGAACTTGCAGTGCTACAGGCTGAGAGTGCGCCTGTATCTGACCCCGAATCTTCTGGGGTAAGTACTGAGGTAATCCCCGTCGGTCTTCTTACTCCGGCTTCGGGTGGTACGTTTCGTGTAGGAGATCCAATCATGGTGTCGTGGGAGGGAGGGGGAGAAAAAGTGCAAGTCGGTGTTATTGATAGTTCGTATGAAACCAATGGTTCTGTACTCGGGTGGATTACCCTTAATGGAAAGGCGGACGATTCGTATGTGTGGGACGGAGCCGACGTTGTTGATATTACGGGTACCGTGAACTGGCCAATTGGTTCGCTATCCCCCGGCCCCTTTAAAATCATCGTAGTTTCAGCAGGGGCAACGGGTTCATACTGTGTAGATAAGGTAGGGGACTGCAACTATTCTCAGAGCGATGCCTACTTTACCATTTTGTTTCCACCATCATCAGGTATTCAGGTATCATGCGCGCCCACCGTTTCTCCTATTCGTGCCGGCGATATGGTGACCTGGGTCGGTTTTGCTTCCCACGGGAGGGCTCCCTATACGTATACATGGCATGGGATGGATGGCATCTCGGCTATTCCACCCCGATTTTTATCTGATGGAAAATATGTAGACTTGTTTTATCGAAGTTCCGGTATTAAGACAGCAGGCGTAACGGTGCGTGACTCGAAAGGAGAAGAAACATACGCATCATGTAAGGCGTCGCTCACTGTTACTCCTGCGTTAAATACGCTGACCCTTCTTTCGCCAAACGGGGGAGAGACGCTTACTCTCACCAAGACGTGGGATAAAAGTCAGTTTGTCAAAGTGGCTTGGCAGGAACATGGGTTAGATGAATTTGGAGGAGAAACGATGAGTATTGTACTCGAGGATTCCTTTGGACGTGAGTGTAAACTCGGTAGCACGTCTCCGTTACATGGGGTGGAACATGTCGGTCTTGTGTCCGGGTATGTTTGTCCTGGATCAAACGCTGTTCTTGTTCCGGGTACGTATAAGATGAAGATATACATAGATGGTCAAAAGGCGACAACCGCTGATACAAGCGATACACCTATTACCCTCGTTGCCCCTAAACAAGATGTTCAGTCGATTGTGTCGATGGTTCCGTCTATTAAGTCAGGGGAAAAGGGAAAGTTTCGATTTGTCTTCCCAGCGGACACCGTTCGAGCTTCTTTGTATGTCTATTGCCCAGCAGGAATCTCGGCGCTTGAGGCAAATGTCTGTAATAAGTATACCGATGTCACTTCTTATATGGCCACAAGCACAGAGTTTGCGGTCACTCTTTATAACACCGCGCTTTTGTCGGAAAATGTGTCCGCTAATTTCTACGTCTATCTTCCCAATAACCTGAACTATTCTCGCGGTGTGTCGGCCCGAGTAACAGTTAATCCTGTGATAGCGACGAGTACCGTATCGGTGACCGTTTTGTCGCCCAATGGTGGCGAAAAACTGTATTATGGAGAATCCTCCTCGTTTACCTTTAAGGCGAGTATGTGGGGTGATGTTGACCTAACATTGGTACCATACCCAACGATTGATGCTCGGCTTGTGTGTAAAATTGCTACAAATGTTTCAACGGTAACGGGTAGTATTACCGTAGCGATTCCCTCGAAAGGGGAATGCGTTAATGGCCCCGCGGAGACTATCGATGGTACCTATAAACTGTTTGCGGCATTCAAAAGTGGGGGTGCTACTCTCGCTACCGACCTCAGCGATGCTTCGTTTACTATTATGGCTACCTCAACCGCTACCTCTACACCGGCGGAGTAGAGGATGTCTTGCCGAAGAAGGTTAAGGACTCCCGCCAGAACTCCCTGCCTTCCTAGGCAGGGAGTTCTGGCGGGAGTCTACGAAAGGGGTCGGGAAAACTGTAGTTTTCCCGCGGAGGAGAGCAGTGAGCGAGTCTTCGAGCGAGCGCTGAGAACCGAGGGTTCTTAGAGGAAACTCCGCTCGCAAAGCGCCCTGTGCTCCTGCACAGGGATAGGGCGAGTGGAGTTTACGAGCCTATCCACTATCTCGCGGTACCCTGTCCTAAAAGCCTTATTTTTAGGCGAAAAACGAGGCGGAGTCCGAGACATAATGAATTATGTTGAGGACGAGACGAAGTTTTGGAGCCAAAAATAAGGATTTTAGGACAGGGGGAAGATAGTGGACAGGCTCTAAGGTGTGCTGTACGATGAGGGAAGTTCCCGGATAATCTCAACTTCTTTTTATATGCATGTACATAAACAACTTAGACACAAGTTTAGGACTCAACTGCGGTTGGTTGGTCGACTCACCACAATGGTCAATCGATTTTGCGACGGCGATTTCCAGCGGGAGGAAAAGATTTGCCAAGCAATGCTTGACCCCGGAAAGTTTAATATCTTTCTTGAAAAGATTGGACGGACCGAGGGTGAGGCGAAACTTTTTCTCGAATCACTATCTCCTCCGACCGCGAAGCCGGACGACACGATTCACGAAAGGCTCCCGTGGTGGAGACTAGCAATCGCGAAGTTGTTCAGTCTGTAGGTGGTTTTTCATTCGTTCGGTCTCTCACACGCCGTGGCGCTCCTTGCCACGGCTTTTTTATGACGGTACGCCAGAATACACTGCGCTTGCGCGCAGGATTCCTGGTTTTTCTTCCCTGCTACAGGGTTCCGCGCCCTGTGGTGAAGGTGCTGGGTTTACCCATGTGGTCAATGTATAGTCGATTGCTTTTTCTCCTTCGCATGCTATATTCTCAAATAGAAAAACCCTAAACCCTTTAAAAGGAGGAATACATGCGACAGTACACCATGACTCTCACCCTTGATCTTTCGGCAGGTGCTCTATTTCAGGAGACACTACGAGGAGGCAGGAAGCGATGCTCCCATCTGTTTGATGTTTTGCTTCGAGACGATGCTTTCGTTATTTCGCGAAATATCTTCGCAAGGACGCGCGATCAAGCGGTATACCGGGCGTTGCAGTATTACTGGATACGCTTGAATGGCGCGCTTGGCCCTGCCAGTAGGATCCTGACTGTCGATGATCCATTTAACGAAGTTGTCTTCTCAGATGACTTTGATTGCAATGATCGAAGGAACAATTACCTACCGAATGATGTGAAGGCTCGCGTCATTGCAGTCTCACATGGAGTTCTCATAGACGGAAAACAAGCAGGCACATGTCATCATCCCTCAAGATCGCTACGAAGACTCAAGCGTAGAAGAAAATTGCCGTTCCGAATCCGACCGCATGTGTACACCGATGCCAACGGAACCATCTTTTATTCCATGACCATAAGGCCGGCAATAACCAAAGATGGAACAACGTACCAAAAGCGTAAAGTAAGCATGGTTCGCCTCAATTCCAAGGTATTATCAGATGCCTATGTGGAGATCGCGCGAGAAAGATTGCCGGAAAAACATCTACTGAACAGCCGCAGACGTATTAAAACCCGCATGATTCTGTCGCAAAAAGTGTAGATAGATAAACCTTGAATTCCAAGGAGAAGCAATCCGCTTCTCCTCTTCTTTTACCCGGCCCCTTGTCTGTAGCGTCCGTGCTTGCGCGCAGACAGGCTACGGGGATAGGGCTAACAAATTTTATTGCGAAGCCCAAACCCCCGCCTCCGGCGGTGACTCTCCACAGGGTTCTACCGTTGCATGCACCCCTCATTTAACATTTAGCAATAGTGTACGTTCGGACACTATTGCTAAATAGGGAACAGCAAGAATATGCGGAACGTCGGACTGAACGAGGAGCAGAGTCAGAACGCACATGACGGGGCAACAAGAGCGTGAATCAAAGGATTAGTAGTTACCCGTACCGCCTTCCAGGCTGGTGTCATACCACCGCCTCTGGCGGTGGTAATTGATTCCTTACAAGCTTGCCGATATTTTCAGGTAGCGAGCAAAATAAAGAGAAATCCTTACAAGCTTGCCGATATTTTCAGGTAGCGAGCAAAATAAAGAGAAATCCTTACAAGCTTGCCGATATTTTCAGGTAGCGAGCGAAATAAAGAGAAATCCTCCGTCTCGAAGATTCGCCACCTCCTTTACAAAGGAGGAATTGGGGAGTGTGAGGGGTTAGGCTTGATGTTCTGGACAGGTGGTGAAAATGTACTAGTATGGGGGCAAAAGTCGCACAATATGAATACAAACACTCTAAGTGAGAATCAAGAAGCATTTCTCCAGAGATTTTCAATGAATCAAGGGGAAATAAAAATTATTAACAATGCGATAAGCGAGACAGGACTCGCGGTAGCGGATCAAGCACACATTCGCGATACCTTTACCGTCGAGAATCTGACCGTCTATATGAGCCTCCGAGGAAGTGCACCAGCAGAGGCTGCTCGCTATTTGCGGGAGTTGGCTCCTCAAAAGCAGGCAGTAGGGCTCATTGGATGGTTGAAAGGCCTTTTCGTTTAACCGTCACTTCAAGGTGACGGTTCGGCCACGGTATTGAAAGGACCGTGGCTTTTTTCTGTCCATTTAAAGGATGTTTGGTATAATGCTGACACACACTATGACGACAAAGGAACACACAACAAAAGGGGAACAGACAGTTCTGTACCGAAAGTACCGCCCTCAATCGTTTAAGGAGGTGCTCGGACAGGAGCATATTGTGTCGGCACTTGAGGGTGCTATAGCGCTTGGTCGGGTGTCACACGCCTATCTGTTTTCGGGTTCGCGAGGGACAGGGAAGACATCGGTTGCTCGCATTTTGGCGAAGGCACTCGGGACGACGGACTCTGATTTGTATGAAATCGATGCTGCTTCAAATCGAGGTATCGATGATGTACGAGCCCTGCGGGAAGGTGTCGCCTCAACCCCCTTTGAGTCAAAGCATAAAGTATATATTGTCGATGAGGTACACATGCTGACAAAGGAGGCGTTTAACGCACTACTGAAAACGCTCGAGGAGCCACCGGCGCATGTCATATTTATTCTTGCAACAACAGAGCTTGAAAAGGTTCCCGAGACTATTATTTCTCGTTGTCAGACATTTACCTTTAAGCGTCCGTCACAAAAGATTCTGAAGGAAGCTTCGGAGCGTATTGCAAAAAAGGAAGGATTTAGTATCGAAGCGCCAGCTTCGGAGCTTATCGCGCTTCTCGGTGATGGTTCGTATCGCGACGCTCATGGTATCTTGCAAAAGGTGATGGGAGCATCGGCAGACAAAAAGATTACACTCGCCGAAGTGGAAAATGTTACCGGCTCGCCGAAGGGAAGTCTGGTCAATGAACTTATCGAAGCGATTGATATAAAAGACGCGAAGGCAGGTCTTATGGCACTAGGGAAGGCAGTTACCGAACATATCGATATGAAAGTATTTGCCAAACTTCTACTTGCAAAGCTTCGGTTCGTGCTTCTACTTCGTAACGCTCCTGATATGAAAAAAGAGATTGAACAAGAAGTATCGACTGAGGACTTTGCGTTTCTTATGGCCTGCGCGACGAAGCAGGGTTCACGTATTACGTCCGCGGTCCTTCTTGAGTTCCTCACTATGTACGACCTTGTCGGTCACTCGGCCTTACCTCATTTACCCCTTGAGCTCGCGGTCCTCCGCCTTTCTGGCGAAGGAGATACGATTCCACCAACCGCAAAATAGATACAAAACGGCCGGCGAGGAGTGGATTCTCGCCGGCTAATTGGCGATTTTAGGTAGGCAATGCGCAAGAGCAACCTATGGCTATCCTACTCATACCGATTTTTGTCAAAAAAAAGCCAGTAGTGCAGGTCGAATTGCACTACTGGTCAGATAACGCGACAGCGCTATCTATGCGTTACACCGATACTTGCCAGTAATATGTAACGCTTCGCCTGCGAGCATACCAGAGTAAGTGGAAAATACCAAATATATATGCCCCTGCGCAAGCGCAGGGTGATAAACGGAACTCGCTCGTTGTTTTTTCCCGCGCGTAGCTCGGGGTGTTCCGTTAGGTGCCTGTATAAGCTCCTCGGCTCGGAAGTGAAGACACGAAGACGTCTTCACTTCGCTCGCTCTACGTCGCTTATAAAAAAACCGAGGGAGCAATTGGTCTCCCTCGGTGAACCATCGAGATACTGGCGAGATACTCGCGATGAGCTGTCCGCCAACGGACTCGATTATTTGTTGCGCGTGGATCTGTCTCACCTAGTATACCAAAATGGTGGAATAATTCCATAGACAGTCTCCCCCATACATGTTCGAACCGTGAACGATGATTGTGTTGTATATAACCTATGTTCGATATGATTCGGAAAGAAAAGCTAAAAAGGGAAGCCGTTGCCCTCCGAAAGAGAGGGTTGTCATATTCGGAAATACTAAAAAAGGTACCGGTTGCGAAGTCTGCCATCTCCCTGTGGCTTCGGGAGGTTGGTCTGGCGAAAAGACAGAAGCAGGCGATTACTAAGAAGGGGATTGAGGCAAGATTGCGAGGAGAAGCCTCACGTAGAAGGATGAGATTGGAGAGGGAGATATATATCCACGAAAATGCGATAAACACTCTTCCAAAAGTGCGGAGGTATTGGTCAAAAGTTACTGGGTTTTCAGTCAACTCTTTTGAAAAAATATACTTCAAAAAAGCTAAGATTAGGACGAAAAGGACTAATATTGGGGCTTGTATTATGGGCTATTGCGAGTTAAAGTAAATTCGAGTTCCACGCTGGTTAGGAAAAGTGCAGGGTGGGTTCGTGGAATAAACAAGGTGCTTCAATAAATATTGGGGGATCGTCTAACGGTAGGACATGCGCCTTTGAAGCGCAGAATTTTGGTTCGATTCCAAGTCCCCCAGCACGATGTTTTGTGGCTTTGTAGAGCGATGAGAAAATGAGGGGGACTTGGACAGTCGAACCAGACTCACTTTTACCCTCAGAAACCAGTGTGACATCATGCTGCGTTCACTTAGAATCGAACGGACGAACTAGGCACAAGGACACCTATCCTCGTCGTCATTGGTCAACATGATACTCTCGATACTTTCGAGCTTAGCATTGATTGACTTCAAGAGTCGTTCAATTCTCGCGACATCAAATACGGTTGGCACGAGATTCATACTATTTCTCTTGTCCACTCACAGACCGACCAATCCTGCGCACAAAGCCGTGTGGGGGATAAGGGGCTTTGTGTGGTCAGTGTAGTTCGAGGGAGAATACGGCAAAAGGCGGTGAAGTTTGCCGTCTAGAGCATATTTCATCAATAGACGAACGTGAGATTGATAGAGTTACCTTTTCCCTGATAATATATTGATACAAACGGCTTAGGACTCGAAGTGGCAAAAATGCCTCTTCTGACATACTCGTGTTCCTGCGGGCGAAAGCCTCATTCGGCTTAGGCTTTCAAAAGCTGAAGGCAGGCATACGAAAGATCCGCCTACTATGGCGGTTTTTTCGTTGAGACGTGAGACGCTATAGACCATAATAAAAGGTTACCGAAATCCGTGACACAAAGTAGCGTGGGTGGCACAACACACGCGTTGCTTGATGGGCACCATCCAACACGTCGCGTGTTGGATGGTGCCCATCAAACGCTATCGCTCATGCAAACGGCTACGGTAACTCACTTATGGCCTATCCGTATCGATTAGGGTAAGCTTTTCAATGGCCTATAACGTGAGATTGACTTTAAGATAGCAGTAGAGGTATAATACTGACATAAGTGCCTTCGGGCTCGCCCTCGAAAGAGGGCAAAAAGCGAAAAGCCGTCAGAGTAACTCTTTGACGGCTTTTCGTATATTTTCAAAAATCTCTTTATCCAGATATCCAATCTTTCTTACAAATCTCTTAGTATCAACTACTCTGGACTGCGAAAGTAATGCACGAGCTTCTTTTCCATCAACCAGACCGATTGAAGGACGAAGGGGATGTTTGTGTGTGGCAGAGGTTAAAGGCACAACGAAACAAGTCTTTCTGCTTAATCCCTTTATAACCAAAACGGGACGGCGAAATTCTTCACCCGATCCATCTTGTTCGAAACCAATGTTCACTCCTAAAGTACACCACCAAAGCTCTCTTTCGTGGTAGAGTTTATTCTCTCCGTTCTGATGTAACTCCTTTTTGCTTTTGTTCCACTCATCAAAGTCCTTTTGCATCCCCACATTTTACCAAATATCCGAAAACTTTTACACTGGCCGAAAAAGGGGTGGTATAATCAGAGTCTGGTTTGGTAATCAATTTAGTGAAAAGTCATCAGGACATCGAAACGATTCCGACTTCTTAATCACCCCGTAAATCCTTCTGACCATTCCTTTCATTTTCCGCTCCCAGGTTCGAACTTCGTCCCTTCCTCCCAGCACGATGTTTTGTGGCTTTGTAGAGCGAGAGAAGAAATGAAAACTGCTTTGAGTTTTCATTTCCGAGCCGAGGAGCTTATATAAGACGAAGTGCTTATATTCGGGCTACATTATACGACCAAGTTAGAACCTATTTCAAGCAGAACGCCACCGAAGAATGACAACCATTGCGCCTCGAAGACTCGGCGCTCCCCGCCTCCGTCCCTCCTCGCCGACTCGGGGGACTCCGGCGGGCCCCTCGCCCCGCTTTGCAATTTCCATTTTTTCCGAATGCGCGCGTGTTTTTTAAGTCAGTAATGGAAAAGCGGGGCGAGGGTCGGGCAGCTGTTTTTCTGTGTCAAAAAATGCTAGGATTTTTGGATATGACATCTTCCAGCAGAAAACAATTACACGAAAGACTGTGGTCGGCTGCAGTACAGCTCCGAGCAAATTCCGGTCTCAAGCTCAACGAAATTTCCGAGCCGATTTTGGGTTTGATATTTCTTAAATTCGCTGATGTGCGGTTCAAGCGAGCCGAAGCGGAAATGGGGGCTGAGCGAGGCAAAAACACAGGTGGCAGACAAGCGCCTCTGACTCCTGACCACTATAAATCAAAGGGTGTATTGTTTTTACCGGAAGTTGCCACCTATTCATACCTGATGAGTCTTCCCGAAAGTGAAAATATCGGTAAAGCCGTCAATGAAGCCATGAAAGAAATTGAGGCAAGAAATACCGACCTTGCGGGTGTACTGCCACAGGACTTTACCTCGCTTCACAAAATCCCCGGTGAAAATAGCAAAATACTGATTACACTTCTCAAAAACTTTAATCAAATTCCCGACGATATTGAGGGCGACGCTTTCGGAGAGATTTACGAATACTTTCTCGGTGAGTTTGCCCGCGCCGAAGGCGCGAAAGGCGGAGAATTCTTTACGCCTCAATCTATCGTCAAACTGCTGGTAGAGATTATAGAGCCATATCATGGCAAAATTTTTGACCCTGCGTGCGGAAGCGGTGGAATGTTTGTGCAGTCCGCCAATTTCGTCAAATCCCACTCGGAAAAGAAATCGCAAGTGATGAACGAAGTCGCGCTTTACGGTCAGGAAAAAGGCACGAGCAATATTCGCACCGCCAAAATGAATCTTGCCATTCACGGGTTGTCCGGCAAAATTGCCGAGGTTAATTCTTTTTATACAGACGCATTCAATAGCGTCGGCGCTTTTGATTTTGTACTTGCCAATCCGCCCTTTAATGTCAAAGGCAAGGACAAAAACAAACAAATCGTTATTGACCCCGCGAAGATAAAAGGCGACCCGCGTTACTATTTAGGGCTTCCGATTACCGGCAAAGGAGAAATTTCAAACGCGAATTACCTATGGATGCAGATGTTCGCAAGTGCCTTGAATCCAAAAGGACGAGCTGGCTTTGTTATGGCGAATTCGGCAAGTGACGCGGGTAACGCGGAAAAAGAAATTCGCAAAAAGATGATTGATGCGGGAATGGTGGATGTGATTGTATCGGTTGGCACGAATATGTTTATGAACGCGACTCTTTCCTGCACGCTTTGGTTTTTTGATAAACGAAAAGCGAATACCGGCCGAAAAAACAAGGTTCTCTTTATAAATGCGCAAGACATCTTCACGCCGATAGATCGCGCCCATAGTGAATGGACGGACGGGCAAATCCAAGAAATTGCCGGAATTGTGCGCCGTTATCGCGAGGAAAAGGGTGAGGAAACATATTCGGACATAAAGGGTAGATGCAAAGCGGCGACACTCCAAGAAATCCGCACCAACGACTGTTCGCTGAATCCCGGGCGCTATGTGGAGATTGTAGAAAAGGAAATGAGCACTGTTGATTTTGACGCGCGAATGAAGGAACTCATGGGCGAATTTACCGCTTTGACCAGCGAAGCGCACAAATTGGAAGCGAAAATCCAAGAAGATTGGAAAAAGATTTTATAGATTATTATGACAACTTTTCAGAAAGTAAAATTAGGGGATTTGATAGAGAAAAAAATTAAAGTTGAAATCAAGAAAGGTCTTGAGTATTCTTTTGTGCCTATGGAAAATGTAAGTCCGGGTTCAAAGTACCCCAAAACGATCGAGACAAAAGTCTTTACGGGAAGCGGTTCTAAATTTGCTGACAGCGACACCTTGTTTGCGAGAATTACTCCGTGCCTGCAAAACAAGAAGATTGCAAAAGTAAAAAACCTAAAAAATGGTGTAGGGTTTGGTTCGACAGAATTTTTTATATTGAGAGCAAAGAAAGATTTGGCCGATTCAGATTATTTGCATTACATAACTAGACAGGATGATCTTATTAATACCGCCATATTAAGTATGACAGGTGCTTCAGGAAGACAACGAGCTAATATGGAAAGTATAAACGAATTTGAAGTTGAGATTCCCGATTTACCAACCCAAACGCGCATCGCCTCCGTTCTATCCGCCTATGACGACCTGATTGAAAACAACGAAAAGCGCATCAAGCGTTTGGAAGAAATGGCACAGCTTCTCTATACCGAATGGTTTGTAAAATTTAAATTCCCCGGCTACGAAAAAGTGAAAATGCTTGATTCCGGCACCGAATACGGCAAGATTCCGGAAGGGTGGGAGGTGAAGAAGTTGAACGCTATTGGGAAAGCAGTGACCGGCAAAACACCGCCAACAGGTAATTTGGATAATTTTGACGGAGAAGTATTATTTATCAAAACACCTGACATACACGGAAACATTTTTGTTATTAAGACAGAGCAAACACTATCTTCTGCCGGTTCGCAATTACAGGCTTCAAAGTTACTACCAGAAAAAACAGTCTTTGTTAGTTGTATAGGTACACTCGGGGTTGTCGGAATAACAGCAAAACCATCACAGACGAATCAACAGATCAATGCCTTAGTTCTCAATGACAAAAGTGATTATATTTTCTTTTACTTCTTCGCTAAGAGTCTTAAACCACTACTGATTGGTTTGGGCTCAAATGGTGCGACAATGGGAAATGTAAATAAGGATAAATTTGAGAATATACAACTGCTTTATCCAGACAAAAAAACTAGGCAAAGTTTTTTCGATAGAACGTCGGAGATGTTTGATGAAATGCTTACACTTCAGCAACGAAACGAAATTTTATCCCAAACCCGCGACCTTTTAATTCCCCAGTTGGTGACGGGGAAAAGAGAGTTGAAATAATTTTATGAAAAATTATATTAAACAAATCAAAATTAATTTATGGGAGGGTATATTTCGGCAAGATGTAAATTTTACTGAAGGATTGAACTTAATCTCTGGAACGAATGGAACTGGGAAAAGTCAGTTACTTAACTTAATCGCTACTTATAGAGGAAAAGCTGACACAGTAATTTTCAATGACAATGTTGGCAAGAAAGACGTTATTGTTTTTAGTCCAAAAAGAAATGCACAGAAGGTTTTAGTTGAAAATCTACAAACGCAATTTGGATATGACAAGGGTAAACAAGCAAAAGCAATAAATCAATTGTTGAATCAGCAAATACAAGATCAAAATTTTCAATCTATCAAATCTATTGCCGAATATTTAGTAGAAAGTGCTGAACTCTTGGTAAACAAAAGCACTCATTTAAAAGTTGATGCTGCCAGGGTTGTCCAAACAGAGTACGACACAATTCTTCAAAAAGTATTTAATTATGGAATCCTTTTTAAGTGGGATTCAGAAAATTCAAAATATAAATCACGTATAGTAAAGAATAATAAGCAATTAAATTTAAATGATTTGAGCGAAGGAGAAAATGCAATTATTTCTTTAGTGTTTGCGATTTATTTTTCAAGAGATTTCACCGATGTTTATCTTATCGACGAGCCAGAGGTCCACCTCAATTGGACACTGGAAGAAAAGCTTTTTAATTTTTTGGATAGTTTTTGTGTAGATTATGAAAAACAAATTATTACTGTAACTCATTCTCGCATAATTGCACTTGATCAATTTAGATCCAAGACAAAGTTCTTGTCTTGGAATAATAAGGAAAGTATTTTAGTCAATGAGAACTTTACCCCTGAAATGATTAGTGATATTGCGGGGGATACTATAAAGATTATTCAGGGTATAACCACAAAACAAAAACTTGTTTATGTTGAGGATGAATCACATAAGGTGATTCTTGAGGAAATTATAAAAATCCTTGATTTAGATACAAACATTCAAATTATTTCTGGCGGATGTGAATTTGTAAAGAGTTTTTCTAAAGCTTTTAAGAATATACCAGTTGAAAATGTTTATTTTCTTATAGACGGCGATAACAAACCATTAACAAGTTCTGAAAAATCTGAATATAAAAATTTAATTCAGCTAGAAAAATATTGCGTTGAAAATTATTTATTGCACCCTGAAATTTTAAAGTTGTATGAAGATGTTGATTGGGATTCAAAAATCAAAGAGCTAATAAATTCAATCGAAGCAAAAACTAAACCAGCAATAAAACCAGTTCAAGTTGCATTAGAAAAGGGCGCAAAGGTAATGGAACTTATCGATTTTATTGATGGATCAGAAATATTTATAAAATTGACAGAAGAAAAAAAACACGATAAGAAAAAGAAATACGATTTTATGCGTGAATTGATGCAAAAAATCCCCAAAGAGGATTTGTTAAGGAAATATTTTCCTGAATTTAATTTTTTATCAAATTTATAAGCCTATGAACCCCTTTTCCGAAGACAATTTGGTGGAACAGACCGTCATTAAACTCATCAAGGGAATATGGGCTGATTCGGCATGCCACATCAACGCTTTCAAAGATGAGGATGACTTGAAGTTGGGACGAGATAATCAAGGCGAAGTTGTACTCAAAAAATATCTACTGCCGGCACTGCAAAAACTTAACCCCACCTTATCCGCAGACGCGCTCGCGCAAGCGGTGGACGCGATTACACGCGACAGGTCTAATTTGAGTTTGGTCAAGGCGAATCAAGAAGTCTACAAACTTTTGCTGGGCGGAGTGAATGTGCAGGTCGCGCAGGCGAACGGCGAGATGGGAGATGAACGGGTGCGGTTTTTTGATTTTGACACGCCAACCGAGAATCACTTTTTGTGCGTGTCTCAACTGTGGGTTGTGGGAGAGATGTATACACGGAGGGCTGATGTCGTGCTTTTTGTGAACGGGATTCCGCTTGTTTTGTTGGAGCTTAAAGCATCGCATAAGAGCTTGGTGGACGCGCATCGGGACAATATCCGCGATTACAAAGTGGCCATACCGAAACTCTTTTGGTACAACCTAGGAATACTCATCTCAAACGGCATTGAAAACAAATTTGGCTCGCTCACCGCGCCGTATGAATTCTTTAACGAATGGAAAAAGGCAGACAGCGAAGAAGACAAGCCGAAAACCGATGTAGCGACCATACTGCGGGGAGTGTGTGATAAAATACGACTCCTTGATATTTTTGAAAACTTTATTTTGTTTGATGAATCAAAGGGAGATACCAAGAAGATTGTCCCGCGATATTTTCAATATCTCGGTGTTAATCGAGCGTTTCAAAATGTCACAGAACGAAAAGAACTGGAGGGTCGGCTCGGCGTTTTCTGGCATACGCAGGGCTCGGGCAAGTCATACTCTATGGTGTGGCTCTCGCAAAAGGCACTGCGTAAACTTACCGGAAATTTTACGTTTGTCATTGTAACCGACAGGACACAACTGGACGGACAGGCGTATGACAACTTTGCGAATGTCGGCGTGATTCACGAAACGGAAGTACATGCCGATAGTATTTCGCATCTAAAGGAGTTACTGGCGCAAGATCATCGCCAGATTTTTACTACAATCCAAAAGTTTCAAGATATTCAAAGCAGTATTTCGGAGCGCGAGGATATTATCGTCATGACGGATGAAGCGCATCGCACGCAATATGACCGCATGGCGCTCAATATGCGTAAGTCCTTACCCAGAGCCTCTTTCATCGGCTTCACCGGAACACCGCTTATGATTGACGGCGAGGCGGAGACGGTAAAGACCTTCGGGAAGTATGTGTCGGTCTATAACTTCGGCCAATCGGTCGCGGATGGAGCGACCGTGCCTTTGTATTATGACAATCGAGTGCCGAGGCTAAAAAATGTCAACGAAAATCTTGAAGAACAGTTGGGACAGCTCATGGATAAATATGAGCTTGATGAAGACGAAGAAGAAAAACTACAGCGAGAGTATTCCAGTTTCTATGAAATCATTACTCGGGAAGATCGTCTCGATACTATCGCACGCGACATTGTGGAGCATTATGTGGGGCGAGGGTATGACGGAAAGGCAATGGTAGTTTGCATTGATAAACCGACCACTTTTCGGATGTATGACAAAGTAAAAAAAGAGTGGGACCGATATATCGCGAAATTGCGCATGGATCTTTCCCGCATTACGGATGAACGCGAACATGAAAAGATTTTGGCTAAATTGGAACAGCATGAAAATGTGGATATGGCGGTTATGGTGAGCTTGGGCGGTAACCAAAACGAAATTGCCGATATGGAAGCGTTTGAAATTGATATACGGCCGATTCGCGAGCGCATTGTACACGGTAATTTGGAAGAAGAATTCAAAAAAGCGGATAGTAACCTGCGTATTATTTTTGTCTGCGCTATGTGGATGACAGGTTTTGATGTGCCGAACCTTTCTACACTGTATTTGGACAAACCGTTAAAGAATCACACCTTGATGCAAACTATCGCCCGCGCTAACCGCGTGGCCGATGAGGGTAAAAAGAACGGACTTATTGTGGACTATATCGGCGTATTCAAGAACATTGAACGGGCTTTGGCGTTGTACGCGGCTAACGGAGTTGACGAGGACGATATAATCAAAAGTAAAGATGAGCTTTTGACTGATTTGAAAAATACACTTCGTACTGTAAAAGAGTTTATGAGAGTTGAACGAGTTGAACTTCCGCCTCTTATTGAAGCGCCGAGTGAGCAGAAATTGTTGCTGTTGGAAAAGTACGCCAACACAATAATTGGACAGCAAGAAAAGAAAAAGAAGTTTCTGAATCTTGCGAGTGATTTGCAGAGTGTTTTTCGCTCCGTACTGCCTGACCCAGACGCAGAAGAGTATTACAAAGAAGTAACCGCCGTGCGGGTACTTGCTTCGCGTATTCGTGATGTGGGAGCGCAGAGCGTAGATGTTTCCCAAGTCAAAAAGGATTTGGAGGATTTGCTTGATAAATCAATCCAAGCCGGAGAATACGTGATTTCATCTCGCAAAAAAATAAAGGATTTAAGCGCCCTTGATGTGGACGCCCTGCATGCATTTTTTGCCGGTCTGGACAATAAAAATCTACAGATAGAGGAGCTATCTGCCGAGCTTGAGCAAAAAATAGCAGAAATGGTGCAACGGAACAAAAAACGCGCCAAGTTTATGGAACGCCTACTTTCTCTTTTGCAGGAATATAACAGCGGTGCGCACGATGTTGACCAAATTTTTGACGACCTTGTGGCACTAGCGAAAGATTTGAGTGTGGAGGAGCAACGGGCGGTAAAGGAAAATTTGAGCGAGGAGGAATTGGCAATTTTTGACTTGCTCGTGAAAGAGAATCTAAATCCCGATGAGGTCGCGCATATTAAAGGCGCGACTCATGAATTACTGACAAACCTCAAGCCGCTTCTTGTACCACATTGGAGAGACTTCGAAACCAATCGCGCCGGAGTAAAGATTGCCATATCGGAATTGCTGTATGCGAAGTTACCTGAACCGACTTATACAGAGAAGGAGTGTGAGTTGAAAGGACTTGAGGTTTATAATTTTGTGTATGAACATTATCAAGATGCAAGGGTCCTCTAAATAAATCCTATGCCCGACGAAGCCTCAACACCTCCTCCCGACACACAAGCTCCACCGAGCGAGCCGGTTTCTGCTCCGGTGATTGAACCTACGCCGCCGCCGGAGGCGGCGGCTCCCGCTCCTGAACCAACTCAAACGGAAACTCCCGCGCCCTCCTCCGTACAAGACTACGGACGGGCACAGCAAGCGCAACCGGAACCAACGCCGGAACCAGAACAACCGAAACCACAAAGCACGGCAAACACCAACATCCTTCCCCACGGCGACCCCGAAGAACAGCGAGCTGTCAACATGGCGCGTCTTGTTGTCGCGAACGCGAAAATACAGGCAACGAAACAGAAGCGATTGGATAAAATTATGTCTCGGCTTTCTGAAAAAGGGAAAATAACGAATGATGAAGTGGAGAAACTGCTTCGTGTCTCTGACGCAACGGCAACTCGTTATCTTGATGCACTCGAAAAAGAGGGACGGGTACGACAGGAAGGCAAAACGGGAACGGGTGTGTTGTATGTGAAAATATAAAAAAAGAAACCGGCGACTCGCAGTTGCGATGTCGCCGGGAAAATTGTTTGGGCAGTCTTTCAAGGTAACTGCCTCACTACCTTTGGTCGGAAACACCTCGTTACTTCCGCAACAATTCAAGAGCTTTCGCCCAGTCCTTGCCGCAGTTGTTTAGGAGAAGCAACTTCTTGCCGTTCACGGAGTACGTATGACGCATCGTGTCGAAAGCCGCTGAGATGCAATCCTGATGATGGTTTGCATCGGTTACGATTGCCACGTCCGCACCGTTTCGAGCTGCTTCCAATGCGATGAGTAATCCATAAGGCACGAGCCTTCCAATTTCGATGGCATCTACGGACAACGCACCGTGTCTGCTCATCGGCAGGTAGAGGTCTGTCAGTACCACGGAGGGGAAGTCTCCAGTCGTTAGTACCTCCATAGCTTGTCCGTAGCTCGAGGCGACTGATAGAGTGTGTCCGTCGAGCAACTGTTTTGCCAGCTTTCGGTTCTCCTTCGAATCATCGACGACGAGGATATGGAATCCTCCACCGAGGATGCGCTCTATCGGAACTTCTTGCCCCGATACGCTCGTAGTTTTTCCGAGCTTTCGGTCAATGGCGGCCTCGTCGGAAATAAGCGGAATAAGCTTCGCGAGCTCAGGCATACCTTGCCACTCCGAGTTTGCGGGAAGTTTTGACGGCTCCTTGACGCTCAAGACGACAAAGTACTTGTCGCTTGTGTGTAGACGGAGAAGTTCCTCTTTGGAATCCACGAGAACCAATTTTGCGTTTTCAAAATCGGTGTACGAGTGTTCGCCGAAAAGGTTGAGCACTTGTTGGATAGCTTTGCCGACTGGACCTTGAATTGCAATATGGACATTCACTGGCTTTTAATCTCCGGTTGATTGTTGATGTAACGAACGGGCGACTTACATTATACCATTCCTGCACGAAAATACAAGTGTTTTCTGCGTAACCCACTACTGTCCCACTAAAAAATGCATTTCACTATGAATGCCATTCGTGAGCAAATAGTGCCGTTAAATGTTCTTATTTTGAGGGGCTTGATGACTTTCTAGTCCTGCTGTCCCAGAAAAAT
>Ga0210019_1001944_pt1 | contig 20978 bp, 20 predicted proteins | sample CryGeyCG2114_020_2_FD_183969 | JGI IMG/M metagenome (GOLD analysis project Ga0210019, IMG submission 183969) | Groundwater microbial communities from aquifer - Crystal Geyser CG11_big_fil_rev_8/21/14_0.20 (SPAdes) (version 2) | ecosystem: Environmental > Aquatic > Deep subsurface > Groundwater ...
TTTTCTAGCGTTTATTTTAGCCGGGTGCAGCTAGGGGCAACTGGTCAAAGAGACAAGGGCCCTGACGGAGACATTCTGCGAGATCTCCTGCTAAAGGCATAAAAGTCCTGATGCTTAAAGAAGACGGGCGGCTAATTTTATATTGACATAATAAGAGGGTTTGTTAAAATAGTGTAAATCTTGAGATGCCGAGGTAGCTCATTGGTAGAGCGCGGCCCTGAAAAGGCCGGCGTAGGAAGTTCGATTCTTCTCCTCGGCACCACTTCTCGCCACGGTAGTTTCTAAATTATATGGTATGCTTAAAAAACATATATTTTCCGCAGTTTTCAGCAGGAATTTATTTAAAAATATAACATTTCTATATCTCTCCCAAGTTGCAGGAAAATTCCTTTATCTTTTATTGCTAATAGGCATATCTCGCTCTATAGGCGTTGTAGCGGTAGGGCAATACGCTTCGAGCTTTGCATTTGTATCAATCTTTTATATTTTTATAAACGCAGGATTTCATAACTTCATGATTAGGGAGATCTCCGCGTCCAAAAATAAGACAGGGGAGTATGTCCTGAATTTTGTTTTTTTAAAAATATGCCTCTGCGTTTTTATTTTTTCCATAATTTTTTATACATCAAGCGCGTTGACGGCGTTTCAAGATATAAAGAGTTATATTTTGATAATAGCCATCAGCGAATGCATTAATTCTTTTTCTCAAGCATTCTGCTCTGTTTTAGTTGCCTATGAAAAAATGAAACAATTGGCTTTGATTTACATATTCAGAGATATTGTAGTGACAATACCTGCTTTGACGATACTTTTTCTAAAAGGAAACTTGCTGTTAGTAGTGTGGTGCTATCTTATAAGCGCGCTTGTTACTTTCGTATTGGCCGCTATTCTATTCCGTGGGCTTAAAATAAACCTGCCTCCTTCGATAAACTTTAGGGCAATGGCCATTTCGCTGAAAAAAGGCCTTCCGTTCGTATTAAGCGCCATGTTTATATTCATGGTATTCAGAATAGACATAGTCCTGCTTAAGCTGTTCAAGGGTAATTATAGCGTAGGGATATACAGGGCCGCGTATTCTTTCTTCATGAACCTGGAGATTTTTCCCAGCTTACTTATACTTTCGCTGTATCCTAAATTCTCGCGCCTGTTTAAAAAAAATAGCGCGCTCCTGCCAAAGTTATACAAAAAAGCTTCTCTTTATTTGTTAATTATAAATGGTTTTGTCTTGTTAGCGGCATTTATATTAAGCAAGGCGCTGATTTTAACTTTTTTTGGAACAATGTTCGCGGAAGCTGTAAACATATTAAGATATGCCGTATTCGCGGTTTTTTTCCTGTTCCAAAATATAGCAAACTTTTATTTATTAAACGCCATAAACAAGCCTTTATACAATACTGTTATAACAGGCATTGGATTATCGATCAATATCCTCCTGGATCTGCTATTCATACCTACTTTAGGTTATTATGGCGTGTTATTGGCGATATCTGTCAGCTACTTATTTATGTTTATAGCGTCTTCTATAGTAGTTAATAGGTTAATGTTAGAAAAAAATAAAATTGAAAAAAATCAGTATTCTAATTAACAGGAATTATAGGGTTATAGTTATTCTTTTTTTTGTAATTTTATTCCTTAGAAGATTATTACGGATCATCCTTTGATATCTTACAGGTTGGCGTAGAAAAAATTCTCGGATTGAAGTCCTGACCTGCCCCTATAAGTTGTACCAGTTCTTAAGAGAGAGTAACCGCGGTTTCAAATAGGTATTATGCTTTCTTCGGTAAGCGCACTGCTTAAAAGAAAATTCATGTGGATTCTGGGCTTATTTTTCGGCACTGTTGCCACTGTGCTTTTGGCTTATGGTTTGTTTTTAAAGCCGCTATTATTTTAACTTGGCAGCCAGATTAATGAATAAAAAATATATCAAGTTTTATTTTTTGTGTAATAATTTAATGCTTTAGCTATGCCAGCCGCAAGATCTATTTTGTATAAAAAACCCAGTTCTCGCTGTCTTGAAGTATCTCCTCCTCTCGCGAAAACACCCGAAGGCTTGTCATCCATGTTTAAAATTTTAGGCTTATAACCGCATAATTCTGTAGCAGTAGCGGCAAATGATTTAAATGAGGTTAATAGCCCGGTAGATAGATTAATTGCTTGGGCATTATCTATCAAATCCATCGTCTGGACAACTCCCCTGACGCAATCATCAATATGAATAAAATCCCGCATCTGCTCGCCTGAGCCCCAGACATAAAATTCTGACTTGTTTTCCGCCCGTATTGCTCGTTTGCAGATGCTAGGAAAGGGGTAAGAATCGTCCTGGTCTTCTCCATAACCGGAAAAGGGCCTGTAAATAACGGAATGTATTTGATGTTTTTCGTAAGCTAAGCGTGCGAGATATTCACAGGTTAATTTTGCCCACCCGTAAGTCATATCCGGCATCCCGATATTATCATCAAAAGAAATCATGTCCTCTTTAAGTAAACGATAGCTATCCTTTTGTTGAAAGCAAATCGGATAAACCGCACTGGAACTAAAACAAACTGTTTTCTTCGGCAGAGTTTTTTTTGCCCATTGCCAGTATGCGGCGTCTATTGAAAGATTTTCGGAAACCGCGAGAGGATTATTTTCTATCATTAGACGCCCTCCCGCAATTGCCGCTAAATGGAAGCAATAAGTAAAATCAGCATCTTGATGAATCTTAAAATAGTCGCGACAATCTTGCTGAAAAAAATGAAAATTTCTGTAATCCAAAGCTTTGCAAAAAAGCCATCTCTCGGGCTCAATTGCGCCCGTATACGGAGCTATGCAGTCAACGCAATGGACTTCATCACCTTGCTCTAAAAAATATTTACAAAAATGCCTGCCTACAAATCCAGCCCCGCCTGTAATTAGTATTTTTTTCATGTGTTTTTAAAATGCTCCTGATATAATGCAAATGCCCTGAAAGAAGTTTCCGGAAGATATTTTTTAATATTATTATGGCTTTTTTTTAAATCTTCTACAAGCATTAAATTATTCTCATAGCCAAGATATTCATCTTTCATGTCTTTAATCAGGTTGTGTTCATTCCTAGATTGATAGACGGACGGTTTTTGATAAAGTACTTTATGCCCCAGCGCTTGTACGTAATAGGACGCCCAAATATCATCCATCCTCCCTACGTGAGGAAACAGGAAGTAATCCTTCAGCGCCTTACGGGTTATGAATGTATTTTGAGAGTTAAACGGTGAAAACGTTGTACTGCTGAAAGGGAAGCAATGGTTTTCAAATTTGCATATTGGCCTATGCTCCATTCTGCAGAAGGCATCTATGTCTGGATCTCCGTTCCAGAAATCAGCCTGAATATCAGCGCAGATTTTTCTTGAGGAAAGATTGGAATAGTCGCGTTTTGCAATTAATTGCAGCGGATAGCCTCGATGCCAGAGATGTTTTTCGTTTGTAGCACCAATGGGATCAAATACAGGCAGATCTGTCTTATAATAGTTAACAATGCTTTCCTTTCCTGCCAGGATATCTTTGCCCCAGTAATCATATGGGATATTGTCATCGTCGACAAGAGCAATAATATCCGCATTCATCTCGTTCGCCCAGAGCAAACCAAAATTACGCCTTTGAATACAATTCCAGCCTATCGCATCAGAAAGCGCCTTATCGTAATCCTCCTGCATTTTCGGGGAAACATACACTCCTTTATCTAAAAAATAAGGGGCAGGAGTTTTTTTATCCCCTATTACAATGAGTTCCCAATCGGAAAATTCCTGAAATTTTTTTAAGGCCTTTGTAACCGGATTAATCGTCGTAGTTACTATTACTTTTTTCATTTTGCGCCTTCATTTTTCAGATAAACCCTAATTGCCGTTCGAATATACGCGAAGTTCTGGAAAAATGTATTTTTTGGCTTTCCGCTGTTTCGGCTGGACCATTTTACCGCGACCTGCTCAACGCTAAAGCCCCTTTTAATCGGTTTTAATAAAGATTCTAAGAGGAAGGGATGCTTGGTTTCTTCCCAACAAGAACCTTTGAGCGCCTCGGTTTTATATAGACGGTAGGCATAGGTATAGTCGTCTATAGTTGGAATAAAAATAGTTTTTAATATGCTTTGGAATAGATAGTTTAAGACAAATTTTACAGGATTGTACCTTTTAAATCCGCCGTTCCTTGACCATCTGTTGCCTATTACGATGTCGCAACCGGTCTCTTCGGATTTTTTGATCATCAATGGGATTGCTTTTGGATCTGTTTCTCCGTCACTGGCCATCATTAAAATATGCGTTCCCTTTGCTTTTACAAACGCCTCGCGGAATGCCCAGCCTATCCCGGGGTTATTCTGCTGCGTATGCCAATTTATAAAAGAATATTGCAGCGATAGTCGTTTGCATATGTCAAATGATTCGCTTGCGGATTTCGGAGAAACGATAATGAGAATTTCGTAAAGATATTCTGACGGCACGACGTTATTAATCTCTCTCACGGTATCAACAAGAGAATTCGTCTCCGAATAGACAGGAAGAATAATGGAAATTTTTATCGGTTTGTCACTCATATTTTTTGTGCGAGGTTCATTTATAAATCTTAAATATTCCTATTTGTCCTGTTTCCCTAAAGTTATTCTCTATGTATGATTTTAAAACCGGAAAATCGTTTAATCTAAAATCCGTGCCTATAAAAGACGACTTCTCAATAATTACGATTTCTACTTTGTTTTTAATTAAATCCCGCACAATCCAGTTATCCAGCATTTCATCATATTGAACAGGATATGTCAGCCCCTTATGAAACCATAAGACAGGCTGAGGGGACGGAACACCTAAAAGCGCGTAAAAGATTGTAAAATCCGGGAAAATAAATATATTTTTATTTTCTGACTTAAGATAACCGAGCAGATCCGTTATGTCTTTCCCGGTAACGGTCGAGCCACGTATTTCCGTAGGATAACCCCATTTTAAACTTTTGAGCTTTTGCTCTGAAAAACATTTTGTGAAAGTGGATCCATTAAAAATATCTTGAACAACTCTATGTAAAGAAACGTCTGTTCCGGCTATTAACATAAAAGCCGCTGAATAACTGGATATAAATATCGCGGCTGCCACTACGCCTTTCGAGATATTTTTAGCCGCTATATTTTGTGTCATCATCGGTATGTGACGCAGTAAATGAAATAATAAGCCGGTATTTATCGCCAAAATTATTCCCGTAAAGGAAAGTCCATTTTCTAATTGATTATTCGTGCCATAAGTAAAGTAATTTTGAAAAATAACCAAAAAGATGCATATTGTGCATGATAAGAGCAGCCGCTTCTGTTCGTCTTTATACTTGTCTGGGCCGCAAAACCATGGAAGAAGTGCCGATAATGCCGTAAAAATAATGACTAAGCCGCCTAGCTTAAAAAATGTCGGCATTCTATGCATGAAAAATAAGTTTTTAAACAGCCCCAACCACCCATGCTCCAGTAATCTAACGCCTATCAGATTTGAGGGTATTTGGAAAAAATATCTGACAAATATTTCGAGATTCGAATAACAAGTTAACCATATAAAGAATAGCGCCATGCTTCCAATAAATCCTGCGGAATAAATCGTCATATTCCAGCCGATATTTTTTATCTTGGGCATAGAAATAGCGATCAGCAGTAAAATGCATAACAAAAAAAACGGCGGACCAGCGTTTTGTTTACTTATACAGGATAAGAACGTAAATATTCCGGAAGCGGATAAAAGAAAGCCGTGAGCGGCTGGATATCGGTCTTTAGCATGCAGGGTAACTAAAATTGCGGTTATGGCTAATAGGGAAAAGAAGAATGCCGTTTGTTCCACATAGATGGTTCCAAACGGAGAATAGAACCATGCCGCTGTTACCAGCCCGCTAATATACGATAGAAACCTGCGAAATGGAAAGAGAATCCTGAGTATTAATATGCTGCAGGCTACAGCCAAAACATTGGTTATGGCCGCGCTGGATATGTATGAAGAGTAGTTGATCCCGAATAGCTTAAAAAAGACTGCTTGAATCCAGAATACCATCGGCCCAAAAGGTATTACAAAATCCTTATAAGGTATTTGACCGATAAGAATTCTATAACTGCCGTCGAAATAGATAGATTGGTCGAAGGCGAAGAAGCCTCTCTGCCCGGATTCAAACGGCAGGTAAAATGAAAATGCTAATATTAACAGGCAAAATATTATATCAAAAGCTTTGCCTAGACGGTATTTCTTTATCATCCTGACCTGCCCCCTATAATTGAAACTATTTTACCAAAATAGCAGTAGCTAAAAAGCTGGTTGCTATTTATTCTTAGCGTTTAAATCTTTTTGGATTATAAAAAACATATCGTCATTTCTATTCTCGTTTGACAAGCCAATATCCTTAATAAAATCTTTAATTTTCTCAATCTGATGTTTAGCTAGCTTGCTCCAATCCCAACAATTCAAGCATTGAAATTGCGTTATTTTTAATTTATTTTTCTCAATAAACTCTCTAATATCATTAAATGAGAACTCCCTTTGATGAAGTTTATACAAAAATGGGTGCTCAAAATTTAACAAATTGTAAATATTATTATAAGCATTGACATTAGGTATAGTTATAAATAATATGCCATCCGGCCTAAGTATCCTGCGGCATTCCGAGAGCATATTATTTATCCCCGTTCCATAAAAGCCGCTACCCAACATGTAATCTTTTTTTATGTCTGCCAAATGTTCAATAATTTCCATACAAATAATGATACTGTAAGTTTCGTTACGGAATGGGTATCTCTTGCTTCGAACATCAAAATTTGTAATATCGATTACCTTGTCCTGGTAAAAATATTTGAGCGCGTAAATGAAAGCTGACCTTCTCCCCATGTCTCCAAGCACTAATATTTTACTATAATCTTCTCTATCCAGGTATTGTTTCAAAAATGAAAAAGAATGCATAAATCTTTGTTTATGAATCTGCGAATATTCATCATTTACAGCAAAGTAACTAAGAAAATCATCTAAGTTTGATGTCTTTACATTAATAACAGCAGGAAATGAAACATTGGGATAATACTTTTTTATTCTTATGAGTTTCATCCAAACTGAATCATTCAGGAAAAAATTATTTTATAGATTAAGTTATTAGATTCTCTTTTTTTCTTTATTGAGTTTTTTATCCTACATATAACTGTCTTCATTTTATTATGTATAATACAACTTACCATATCTGGATTTTTCTTTTATTTGCATGAGATAAGGATAGTATTTTATAATTTCGCGGATTAGTTTTAATATGGCATAAGGCGTGGAGAGACAAGAAGATCCTTCAGTCCTTGAAAAATATGATACAGGGATTTGCTTAAACTTAAGCCCAAGATAGATAGATTTTATTACCATCTCCGCGTCTATGAAAGCCCCCGAGGATTTCAAATCCAGTTTTTTTAGTGTTTCAGCTTTTAACAATTTAAAAGCAAAATTAATATCACGTACTTTAACCTTAAATAAAATTTTGACAAGATAATTAAAAACGGCAGAATAGACTATTCTATAAATTGGATCCTGATCGTTGTTATTTTTGAATCCGGATATGAAATCCAAATCATTTTCCTCCAGGATTTCTGCCGCAATATATATTTCGCTATATTTTATAGGCAAATCCGCGTCTGTATAAAAAACAAGTTTTTTTGAAGCCGCGTTAAAGCCTTTTCTAAGCGAAACACCTAATCCGGAATTATAATCATTGCGCATTATGGTTAATCTGCTGTTTTTGCAGGCAAGTTCGCTTAATATATCCCGGGTCTTATCATAACTGCCGTCATCTACTACAATTATTTCATAGTCCTCCGCCATAGATTTCAATTCGTTATCGAGAAGCGTTATGCTTTTAGCTATTATCAGATCTTCGTTAAAAGCCGGAATTACGACAGATATGGATTTTATTTTTTTATGAAAATACATTTTGTTAAGGGTTCTTTTTTATAAAAAATACATATAGGGTATGCGGCTTAAACCCTAAAGCGCGCCTGAAGGCCTGAAAAGGCCCCGCTTTAATTTCGTGGGCTTCTTCTTTTAAGATACTAAACTTATTTGTATTTAGAAATAATCTATTTTCATTTACCAACATGCTATTTTTAGTTGTTTGCAATAACGCGAACATGCGCACTTTTTCCATTTCTTCCAGGAGCAGTGTTTTCTGTTTCTCGCTCATGCAGTCTCCCGTTACCAATATGGTCTTTTTTTGAATGCCGTATTTTATTGCGTAGTATTCGGACGGCCAGATTCCAATAATATGCTTGGTGCATAAAATTACAGGATTAAAGTTCATTTTTTCAGCATACTTGACCACGAATCTTTGTTCGTTTACGATTCTCCAATAAATTATGGCATAAATCCCGCTATATAATAAAAGAAACAGCAAAATTACTGAAATTATGCTACAGTATATTTTTCTAGCAAACATTTTATTTAAACCGTAAGAAGCTATCAATAAGTATATGGGAAGCAGATAAAAGAAGTTTCGCTCAGTACCAAGTTTAATATTTAATAGGCTTATTAGAAAATACAGGAAGAAAGGTAAGAGCAAGCTTAAAATCAGGCAAAGCCTGATAAGCCATAAGATAGTTCTATTTTTTTTAAAATTGGTTAAAATCAGAACTGCACCTATTAAAAATAGAAAAAATAAAATGTACATATAGTGCATGTTAATTGCTAAAGGTTATAGGCAAATAAGTTATATTTTTTAGGGTTGTTTTAATATCATTTAACTGCCAGTGGCCTAATAAATATTTGTTTTGTTGATAATTATATAACACGAACCAGAAAAAGGAGAAAAGAGATAGAAGAGCAACGGCAAAATAAGACATCGTGATTTTTAACCGCTGTTTTGAGAACCAGAAAACAGCGGTTTGCATGATTATATAAACAAAATAATGATAATATATTAATATACCCATTGCATTGCAAAGCAATAATAAATTGAAGTATTTTCTATCCTCGACAAGCATGAATTTGAAAAAAAAATAAAGAGAAATAAGAAAAATACACATTTCAAACATTGCCGGGACTGCCATTGCAGAATATGTAATGTGAGGGGCAGAAAAAGTCAATGCCAAAGCAGCTAAAAAACCTACATTTTTGTCAAAAATAAGAGTGCCTAATAGGTATAATACAATCACAGTAAGGATTCCTGCTATAATAGGCGGTATGTGTAAACTTATCTCGGAATCCCCGAATATTTTAATCCAGACGGCATAAAAAATAGAAATAAACGGAGGATGAAGCGAAATCTGCCTTTTCCAATCACTGCTCCGGTTGAAATTTTCTGCGAGCCATGGATATTCAGAGGATATGGCATCTTCGCGCTCTATCGCTATTTCGCTTTTATCTGGGGCCAGATATATGGATGTATTATAAATTTCATCGTGCCATAATCCGCCATTTATCAAAGGCAACCTTATTATTAAATAAAATATTATTAAAAGACTGCCATGGAAAAAAGTGTTTTTAGAAATATGCAATTTTGGCATTATTTTTATACCTTGTAATCTATAATACACCAGAAAACTACTTTAGGCAATATCAAATGGTTCTTATAATAGGAGCAGAAGTAATACCAATAGTTACCTGTTGAAATGGAATGGATATTCTGGGATAATGAATGCTATTATGATAGCTGTATGGAGATGAAGAGAAGAGGCTTTTATAAATGCTCAATAAGATAAAAATTTCAGTGATTATTCCGGTCTATAATGAAAAACAGACAATCGGCACCGTAATGTCATGTTTAATAAATTTACCTGAAGTCGGACAGATAATTGTCGTGGATGACGGTTCAACTGATGGGACAGGAGAAATATTGAGCAGATTTTTTTCCAATAAAGTAGAGATAATAAATAACGAGCGCAATCATGGTAAAGGGCGGGCAATACGCCAGGCTTTGCAAAGGGTTTCATGTGATGTAGTAGTTATACAAGACGCAGATTTAGAGTACAATCCGAATGAATATAGCAAGCTCTTGCGGCCTATTCTCGCAGACAAAAGTGATGTTATATATGGCAATCGTCTTTGCTTGGCTCATTTTCTTCAGCATCCAGCGCATTTTTTAGTGAACAAATTTTTTACATTTTTGTTTAATTTTCTTAATAAGAGCCGGGTTAAAGATGTCGCTACAGGGTTTAAAATGTTCAGATTCAAGGTTGTAGAAGGGATTAAGCTTAGTTCGGATGGATTTGAACTTGAGGTAGAGCTTACTGCTAAGATTTTAAGGAATGGGTTTAATATCAAGACTGTTCCAATAGCTTATCGTCCTAGAAAGCGTTATTATGGTAAAAAGTTTTGCTGGCGAGACAGATTAAATATGCTCAAAGCTGTTTTTTATTACAGATGTAAAATCAGCGATAACGCAGTTTAGACAATAGAAAGACGAGTTGGTATGCAAAGTTTTGTCAAAAAAAATATATGGCAAATTTTTATAATCTTACTGATAGCGGCAGTTTTTATTGCCAGGTTTTTTATCATACCCGTTAGATTTTTTGATGCGGACGAATTCGAGCACCTGCACGCCGCTTATAGTATCCATAATAGCATGGTTCCTTACAGAGATTTTTTCGAACACCACACGCCGTTTTTTCACTATATCCTGTCTTTTTTCTATCCGATATTTGGAGAAACGTTTTCTTTGATAATAGCCGCTAGATTTTTTATGCTTATATTTGTTCTGCCTATTTTTATTTTAACTTTCTTATTAGGGAAAAAGATGTTCAATAAGGACGTCGGCTTAATGGCTGCGTTGCTGTTGAGTTATGTTATTGTATTTTTGCGCGCATCTTTGGAGATAAGGCCGGATACGCCCGCGGTTATGTTATTACTTTTAAGCATTTTTTTTATAAGAGAGGCTTTCAGAAAGAAAAATGGGCGGTTGTGTTTTTTAGCCGGACTTTTTATGGGCATAGCGATGCTATTTACTCAAAAAATAATTATCCCCGCGCTTGGGATATCAGCAGGTTTTATCTATCAGATCGTACTATTGAAAGAAGATAGGAGGAGATATGCGTCTATGTTCTTAAAATATTGCGCAGGGTATTTAATCCCTCTTATTTTAGCCGTTATATTTTTTGCGTTTCAGCGCGCGGCCTACGATTTTATATACTATAATTTTTTGATTAATTTTTGTTGGAAGGTAAAGGTTTCGCCTTCAAGACTTATCAAGTTAATGTTATTTGAGAATCCAATTTTTTGTTTTTTAGGATTATGGGGCGTTGTGCTTATTTTTGCGGAGCTAAAGAAAAGAAGTTATATAATAGATGCCGATCATTTCCCTTTTGCGGTTACTTTAGTCGTAGTTGCCGGTATTTTCGTGATTCCAGTGACACGTCTTCAATATTATATGCTATTTTTGCCTCTATGGGCTATATATGGAGCAAATGCTATATGGCGGCTGGTAAATTTTACTTATTCAGAGTTTAAAGGAATGGATTCAATGAATCGTTTTGTATGGATACTGGGGCTGCCGATTTGCGCAACATTACTTATGTTAAATTTGGACAGGCAGGGGCAGATTATTTGTGCCTGCGGTTTAGCGGTTATTTTCTTGATATCCTTCCTGCTTCAATCTTATTTTAACTTAAGGAGGCATATTTTTATCTGCGTTATTTCTTTAGTTATTTTTGCCTGTGCTTTTAATCATGTATGTTCGCAATTTAAATGGAGCAATAAAGATCAAATAGCTGACATTAGGTATATTATGGAGACAACTTCCAGCAGCGATACGATACAGGATGGGTTCCAGGGTTTAGGGGTTTTTCGCCCTCATGCGTATTATTATTGGTTTTTGCATCCGGAAATACAGGCTATGCTGGATCAGAAAAAGCTCAGCGATGACCTCATTGCCTTTATGGAAAAAAATAAGACAAAGATTGTTATATATGATGATTTTCTTAAGGCATTGCCGGAAAAGTTCCAGCAATATATTGGCAGTCATTTTAAACCTGCAGCCGGAGAGAAAAGGCTGGTTGATATAAGAATAAGGATATATTAAATAAAAATGAAAAAATATTTGATAATTAATGCAGATGATTTCGGGCTTCATAGCGGCATCAATAAAGGTATCCAATTAATGTTTGAAAAAAAAATAGTAAGAAGCGCATCCTTCATTACAAATACCGATCTTTTTGAAGATTCGTTGAATATAATCAGGCAGTTTCCCGATGTAAGCGTTGGAGTTCATTTAAATCTCACAGACGGCGGGCCTATTTCTTCCGGATGTTCTTCGGGGTTATTATTAAATAAAGAGGGCAATTTTTTAGGCGACCACTTGCAGGTTCTACGTTCGGTATTTTTGCATTTTTTAAAACTCGAAGATCTTATAAGAGTAGAATTCGAATGCCAAATTAAAAGACTGCTGGCAAAAAATATAAAGATTTCTCATTTGGACAGCCACGGCCATATTCACATATTTCCGCCGCTTTTCAAGATAATCTTAAAGGCAGCCTGTAAGTTTAAAATTCCTTTTGTAAGAATTTCAGCTGAACCGATTTTTTTCCAGGGCCGAGTTCCTCGATGGGATATCGTGTCTTTAAATATTCTTTCGTGGCGTGCGAAGTTAAATCTGCGCGGGAAAAACGTCAGATATACGGATTATTTTTTTGGGTTAAGATATGCCGGTAAATTTACAAAAGATACGATGACGCAACTTATAAAGCAGCTTAAACCCGGCGTTGCGGAGATTGCCGTACACTTAGGATGCGATAATCAAAATATTTCAAAGCAGTTTAAGTGGGGATATTCCTGGAGCGATGAACTGAAGGCCTTAGAGGACAATGATATCATGAAAACAATAAAATTAATGGATGTGAACCTGATAAATTTTAATGATATTTTAAAAAATACTGCATAAAATGCGCGCTAATTTTTTGAAACATAATTTTATTTATTTCCTACTCTTTACCGGCAGAAGAAAGCCGTTTTCTCTTATATTTCTCTATCGGGCATACTACTATTTTTCTATTAGATCGATAGCGTTTTTTTTCGGAAAATTGGATTACGTCTTATCTATATATGTAGGAGGAAGCCTGGCCAGCGGCGACTTTATTCCGGGCCTGAGCGATATAGATTTCGCTTTCATCCTAAAGGATAAAAATTTCAGCAATAATGAACAGAAACTTAAAAGGTTATATTCTTTTTTTTCTAAGGTTATCCCCATATTGGAGCTGGAAAGACATATAATTGGAATTAAGGCTAAGGATGTGACAGAATCTTTCAAGATAGGCATAGCAAATCTTATTGTCGCGTATCAACTTACGGAGGAAAAGAAGTACTGGAATAAGATATACGGGGCAGATCTCTTAAAAGAAACAGGCACTATCCAACTTAGATTTGAACCATACGCATATTTAGAAAAGTTGAATCATATATGGCGTAAGTTTTATATGGCGAATAACGAAGCTAGGGTATATAAAAGAGACCATATATTTTGCAATATATCCAGAGATCTGTTTAGATTATGCGCGAAAGATTCATGTGATGGGATAGAAAATACGGCCTATTGTCTGAGCAATGCAGATAAAGATGTTGTAAATAAATTGGAAAGTATAAGAGAAGATAATTTTTTAAGAAGATTAGATGGGAAAGATTGCAAAAAACTCGAGCAGATATTTTTTAAAATAGGCATGTACTCCGCTAATAAATATGCAGATAGGCTTAAGGATAAATCTGAGCCATTGGAAGGCAATAACATATTAAGATACCGATTTACAGATTTGCCTATCCATGCTCTTAACGCCCAGAATATTAAATCTCTAAGAGACGGCTTAGGTAAAAATTTTAATATCACATGCCTTAGTTCTATTCTTTATGAAATAGACGCTATATGCGTTTTCATAGATGCGGGCATTGACGATTTGCCGCTATTGTCAGATCTAATAAGAAAGATAAGGTTCAGTGATAACTATATGCAGCGTATCTGGCTTTATATGGCGCCTTCATTCTCAAGTTTTAACGCAGCGGTGTCACTGGATATATATACAGATAAACATTCCGACAAGTTTTTTTTAACCCCTTTTCACGATCCTTTTATTTTTCAGGCTTACAGCAAAGAAAATTACATAAAACATTTTGACTTGACGTATCTTAAACTTTTCCTGGAATATGAGCTTTTGGGATTTGTTGATTTATTAAAAGGCGGGAATATATATAAATTATGCGACGCTTATCTTTATCAAAGCATTCTTAAAATATATCAATTCAGCCTGCTTTCACGATTGCTTCATAGGAATGAATCGATAGAGATGCCGATAACCAGCAAAGATATTATAGACTCCGCCGGCATATTTTTTAAAGAAGATAAGAATTTTTTTAACGACAGTTATTTTGAATATTTGAAGATTTTTAAAGGGGAGAAACATGACTTAGGAAAATATAGAAAATATGCGCTAGATTTCTGTTTCAGAATCTCAAGGGAATTGTATGGGCATAATGAATAAAAATACAGGCGTATCGATAATAATAGTAACTCGCAATAGATGCGGTTACCTTTTGGAATTATTGAACAGGATTGACCGGCAAACGGTTAAACCTTCGGAGTTGATTATTGTAGATAATGCTTCTTCGGATAATACGAAGGAAGTTGCGATAAATTACAAAGCAACCTTCAAAATACAATATGTTTATGAAGCGATAAAGGGCATATCATTCGCGAGAAATGCAGGCATAAGAGCTGCTTCTCAGGAAATAATAGTTTTTATAGATGATGATTGTATTCCTGTAGACGATAAGTGGCTGGAAAATTTGGTTAAAAACTTTGATCTTGACCCGGGGATAGGTATAATAGGAGGAATGACTATTCCTATGCCCAAAAATAAGAAAAGTTCGTTAGAGATCTTTTATGACAGTCTTATAACAAATAAATTTAAGGCGCAATAATGATTTTCAGGACATTCAGGGCTTTATTCAGAAAAGGTTACGTGCAGAAGGAAAAATCTACTACAATCCAATTCTTCTTCGAGACAGCCAATCTTAGTATCAGGAGGAAGGTTCTCGAAGATATAGGGTTTTTTGATACTAACTGTATTACTGCGGAGGACATGGATATTAATTGCCGCGCCATGGAGAAAGGCTGGAACCTATTCTATGAGCCCGACGCCAAGATTTATCATTTTCACAGAAAAACCTTCCAAGGGTTATGCAAGCAATGGTTTTTCTACGGATACGGGCAGTCTTATGTATATAAGAAATTCAACAGGAATAGATTTACATTGTTAATTTTTTCCAGCAAAAGAAAGGCGTGTCTGTATAAGGTGCTCTTTAATATACCTTTCGTATTTCCCGCGGTAGTTTTTATTAATCCTTTTCTTATATTGAATTTAACGGCATTATTTTTTATTTCCACGATTACATTGTCGTCTCCAGATTTTATAAAGACCTTTTCCGCTTTGCTGTTTGGAGGCGCGTTTTTATTGTACATAAAAAAATATATAAATATCAATAACCTTATGCAATCTTTGTATTTTATTTTATTGCGTTATTGCCTTAGCGTGGCTTTTGTTTTGGGTGCGTTTTTGGGAGGGATTAGATATGGCGTGCTTGATCTACATTCAGCAGTGGATATTAACGATTCAAATTAAAACCTAAACGGAGACTTTACCTAAATGTTAATACCTTTATCGCAAGATAATAAAGTTATAATTGAAAAGATACGGCAAGGAGGTCTTTTAGAAGATCACGTGCAGAGGTGTTTTGATAATATCGCCGGTATCGAAAATATTTTTAGGAATAAAAAGATCCTTATTAAGCCAAATATAGCGAGGGCCATGCCATTTCCTTATTCTACGTCGCCTTTATTGATAGAAGCGATAATTAAAAGCGCGCTTAAATATAATCCAAAAGAAATTTATATCGGGGAAGGATCCGGAGAGCCGAATGTAAAACAAGGCATGCAGAGTTCTCACGTCGTAAATAAATATTCTCAGCAGATGTTCGAGGAGTTAGGATACGCGGATATCGCCGCTAAATATAACGCCAGGCTGATAGACCTGAATTTTGGCCCATTTGAAACGGTCGAGGTACCCAATCCCATTGTCCATAAATACTTTATAGTTAACTCCGTATTGACGAATATAGATACCTTGATCACGGTTCCGATATTCAAATCCCAGGATTTTAGCGTAATGACGTTAAATCTAAAATCTCTCATGGGCATGCTTCCTTGTTACGTATATGGTTTTCCGAGGTACATTATCCATCATATTACGCCTAAGTCCAGGATAGCAAGGACGCACATAGATATTTGCAAAGCCCTGCCTATTACTTTGTCTATAATAGATGCGCTGCATGGTTTATGCCTCGAGCCTGTAAAAAAGCCCTTAGGCTGCATTGTTGCGGGCAGGAATCCGGCCTCCGTCGACAGCGTGGGAGCCATGATGGCGGGCTTTAACCCATACTCTTTGCCGCATTTACGATTAGCCGAAAAAGAAAAAATCGGCATAGTGGATCCGGCATGTCTTGATATAACCGGCCGGATAGACGAAGTAAAACAGGAGTTCGATTACCCTAATTTTTTATTCAATACTAAATGGGGCAGGATGGTTCTGCCTATTCAGTTATACGGCATCAATAATAATTCAAAGCTGTTGAAAAACAGAGCGTTCAGGCTGCTTTACTACTTTTTGTTAAAAAATAAGATATATTAGCCATGTCCAGAGAAAATCTTAATGATGCAGAAAGGCGTATCAGGGAATTTTTTTTAGATGATAAAGAATACGGAAATGACATAGAAGGTATTTTTATAAAAGGTTCCTGGGGGACCGATAATTTTTCATCAGGATCGGATATAGACATTGATTTAGTTACGAGCGCCGCGTTTTTATGCGATCATGTAATATTATTCAGCGAATCCCGTCTGCTGCACGTAAAATTAGTTAATTCCAAAAGTTTTTGCAGGGCCATAAGAAATCCTTTTTTTAAATATTTCTTTCCTTGTAAATATTTATACCATAACAAAATTTCTGAGCAGGATTTTAATGCATTATCAAAGAAAAAAAGAAAGCCTTGGAACCTTCCGGTTTTTTATAATTACCCATTTTATCTTTCCAAGCTGTATTTAGTTAAGTCTAAAGAATTATTGAAGAAAAAAAAGAATCTAGTCAGCTTATTGTCATGCCAAAGCGCGCTTATGGAGATGGTTTGGGCTGCGTTCTATTTAAACGAAACTTCCCCTTTCCCAGGTTCGAGAGAGTATTTAGACAGGCTAAAGGAAGACCCGGGTTCTTTCGGAAACTTATATGAATTAGTCTATCTTGTCTTTAATCTTGGCGAGGATTCTTTCGGTAAGAGCTATGCTCAGGCGCAGTTAAATTTATTTTATAAGGTAATCATAGAGCTGGAAGCTCATTTGGGATGCGGGTATGATAAAAAAATATTGGAAGATATTGAAAACTTGTTGAAAGATTTTTCTGGTTTTCAAAAAGATAACGAGAGCTTTATTTCAAAAAAGCAGAAATTTACCTGCTTATTTAAAGAGCCGGATTCAAGGTTTTATGGTAATGCAGGTTTAAATTATTGGATAGCAGGCTATAAATCCGAATTGCTCACGTCTAAAGAGAAGGAGTTTTTCGAACAATATGTATCAAAAAATATGGGTAACTATTTAGAGATTTTTTTCCTTCAAACAGTCGATTCTCTTATGAAATCAATGCGCTGTTTCAAGCAGGGGGAATATTGCAGCGCCGTTTTAATATTAAGGATGTTTGTGATTCCAAAGTTGATGCAATGTTTGTTATTGCGCGAAGGCTCTCCCTTTGAATTTTACAACGTGGACAATGTACCTATCCTGCCTTTAAATTTCAAGAGGCTTTTATCTTCATCTTATGATTTAAATGGTTCCGTAATAGAGAGTTTTATAGAAAAACTTGAAGCATATCAAAGAAAGTTTTCGAAAAATTCTTTCAAAAAGACATTTTCTATAAAATGCGCGGCGTATGATTTATTTTTTACCTATTTTAATATCTTCACGAAGATAGCTTTATTCAGAAAACTATGCGTTAAATTCAAAAAAGTTTTTCCTTTATAGAATGGAGGGTTTTATGGCATGGATAGTCGTTTTTTTGGTTATAATTTTTCTTTTGAATATTTTTTCAGTTTTTCTGTATCTGGTGCTGTATAAAAAAGCGAAACTGCGGCAAAGAAATATTTCGCTTTCAATAAAAGAATGCCTTGTCCGTCTGGATCAACTACACATAAGGCTGGATAAGGCAACCGGGAAATTTGATGTTCATGAATAATAAAAAAGAAAAGGTCTTGCTCTTACTTTTTAGTTTTTTTCTTTCATTTTTAATATTAGAGCTTTATGCAAGGGTAAGCGTGAAAGCGCCTCCTTATTTGTGGCAAATGGACATGAAGCTGGGATACAAGCCAGCTTCAAATGTCGCAGGAAAATATTACGGATTTCAGGTAAAAACTAATTCAAAGGGTTTGAGGGATTATGAATACTCATATCTTAAGAAAGATGGGATTTTTAGGGTAGTCGTTTTAGGAGATTCATTTACGTATGGCCTTGGCATAAAAAACCTGGACGATATTTATGCTAAAATCTCGGAGAGAGAGCTCAAAAAAAGATCTTATAACGTAGAAATAATAAATATGGGCGTGGGTGGTTTTAATACGCATCAGGAAGTCGAATGGTTTAAAATGGAAGGAGCTAAATACAATCCGGAGCTTGTTATTTTGGGTTTTACAGCGAATGATAACGAGCCTGTTTTAGTAGATATAAATACTTCAATATGGCTGAAAGAGCGTGGTCTTTTAGGTTTCAAGGAATTGTTGAGGAGACATATTTACCTGTCTACATATTTTATCGAAAGTTTTAGAAAATTAAAAGCTGCCTATAATTTTACAGGCAGAAACAATAAACTTTCAAATCCAAGGGATTACGATGTTTGCATAGAAAAGATAAAAGAATTCGACCTTTATCTCAAATCCTGCAATATAAAGCTGATAGTTTTTTTGCTACCTAAGCTAGACGATTTCAAAGATCATAAATATATAGAGATCTATAACTATGTACAGACAAGATTAAAAATGAATGATGTTGCGTGCTGCGATTTATTTCCTTACCTGAAGGATTATAAAGAGAAGGAGCTGTGGGTTACGCCTAAAGATTATCATCCTAACGAGCTTTGCAACCGGATTTTCGCGAATGTTTTGACCGCTAAGCTGGCAGAGCATATAGACAAAGGCAAGAATAAACTTTTTTAATCGGAGCGGATGTGGTAAAATTACTTAAAGAAAGATTTAAACTGGGTATACTGGAAAAATGAGAACATTTTTTTTGAAATTATACGGCGTAAATATAAGGATTTCTGCCAACAGCGATTTGGCGGAAGAAAGTCTAAAAAAAGATTTCAAACTTTACTTAGAAGAAATAAATAAGAATGCTGATAGCGCATTCAAAGGTATAACCATAAATATTTTTAAAGAAACCGTACCTTATTATAATATTCCTTCCATAGAAGCGTCGCTATATAATATAGGTTCTATTTGTTACAAGAAAAAAAATGTGCATTATATTGATTATTCAGGAAAAGGCTTGATGATATACGATTTTAATAAAGAAGAAGCGCGTATTTACAGCGAAAACGAGATGTTATTATATGAAAAGGCGCGGCTTGCCATATTGTCAAGAATAGGAGAACTGCTCGATAAGAGGCATATTCATAGAGTACATGCGGTAGGCTTTGCTAAAGATCACAAAGCGACTATATGTCTTCTGCCGATGGCCGCGGGCAAAACAACCATGGCATTGGGCGTGCTTAAAAAGGACAAAGACATAAAGCTGGTCTCAGATGATGTGTGCATGATAGATTTAAAAAGCCGCGTTTATCCTTTTGTATTGCGCATAGGGGTAAGGGACGAAAGTATTTTAAACGAAGTTCCGGCGAATTATCTTGTAAAGATAAATAGAAATTTTTATGACCAGAAATATCTTGTAGATTTAGATTATTTTAAAGGCCGCATATCCGGGAAGAGCAGATTACGCAGCATTTTAATAGGAAAGCGCGTTTTTCAAGAAACGACGGAAATAAAGAAAATTTCAAAGATCAAATGCTTCATCCCGTTCATACAATCCGGTGTTTTTGGATTGGGACTGCCGCAGATTGTCGAATTATTCTTAAAGGGAGATCTGCAGGATATTTTAAACAAGATAAGTTTGGTTTTTTCCAGATCCGCGCTTTTTTTGATTGCAATATACCGGTCAAATACATACGAAATAAGGATAGGCAGGGATAAAGAAAAAACTTTTGACGAAGTGATTAATTTTATAAATAAAGACCGCTGAAAATGATATTAGCATATTACCGAAAAGAAGAAGGACAGAATAAAATTCTTGCAGCAACAAAGTTATTGTGATAAAATTTAAATTAATTATAAAAAATGTGGTAAAAACTTAAAAGGAGGCAATGAATGAAAAAATTCCGCATAGGTATGTTTATTATAATCGGAATATTATGTTTAACTGCTGTTGCGTATGCTGCTATACCGCGGGTTATCAACTATCAGGGAAGGCTCACAGATAAAGACGACAATCCTTTAACAGGTAATTTTTTAGTCACTTTCAGATTTTATGACGCAGAAAAAGCAGGCCAGACTATATGGGAGGAAGGCCATATCCTTAACATAAAGAACGGCATGTTTAATGTGCTGATGGGGTCTGTAAAGCCTTTGGAAATAGACTTTAATAAAGACTTGTGGCTCGGCATGGAAGTTTCTAGCGATGGAGAAATGGCTCCACGCATAAAACTTGCAAGTTCTGTTTATGCGCTTAATGCAAAATCTATTGATATGATAAGCTCCAACCAGTTATTGAGAAACGATGTGGATTCAGTAATGTCAGGTTCGCTTACCTTAAGAAAAGACCTGGTTTTAAAAGGCGATGCAACCGGTTCTAGCAGGATTGTCATGAGCGATGTCCAGGGCAGGGAATATTACCTGTGGGTGGATACCATGGGCAATCTCAGGCTAAAA
>Ga0210019_1001957_pt1 | contig 20886 bp, 15 predicted proteins | sample CryGeyCG2114_020_2_FD_183969 | JGI IMG/M metagenome (GOLD analysis project Ga0210019, IMG submission 183969) | Groundwater microbial communities from aquifer - Crystal Geyser CG11_big_fil_rev_8/21/14_0.20 (SPAdes) (version 2) | ecosystem: Environmental > Aquatic > Deep subsurface > Groundwater ...
GCCCGATATTACTATCCCTAGTAGTCCCAGGAATGTCAGCTACCAAGGCTTGTTTTTTTTCAACCAAAGCGTTAAATAAAGTTGATTTGCCGACATTGGTGCGGCCGAAAATGACTACTAGAGGAAGATTTTTGTCGTTACTATTACTCATAACTTATAACTTATAACTCGTTTTAATTGTCTCGCATTGAGTTATAAGTTATAGGTTATAAGTTATAAGTTATTGGTTGGTATTTTCTGTGCCTGACTGGGTGGTGTCGGCGTCAGTCCCTAAAACTAAAATAAAATCAGGCTGGATAAGATTTTTTTCCTTGGCTAATTCTTTAGCTAAATCATCTTGCAGCCACTGGGGCAGACCCAAAGAAACATTGGCCTTGGTTTTATTTTTCAGAATGGTTAAAGATTGGATTTTGGCGCCGTAAGTTAAATCATAAATAACTGATTTTTGGAAATTTTGCTGGCTGGAATTGCCTACGCGGGCTACCTTAAAGCCGTACTTTTCTAAATCTAGCGCCACTTTATTAGCTAAGCCGTTGATCCAGGTGCCATTGCGCACTTCAATGGTTGCTTGGTCTTGCTTGACCTGATTCTTCTCATCCGCTGGAGCATCGCTAAAAATATTATTGACTAGGTATTGGATTTCTGTAAAATCACCGCTGCGCGGGGTTAAAATATAAGCTCCATCTGCGGTAATTATGTCAGTCAGTAGTCCGCTGGGACTATTGTCTATCACCTTGGTAATTATCTCTTCGTTTTTAATACCCTGGTAATTATTCCACAACTGAAGCATTTCCCAGATTTTAAAATTGGTATTGAAGTTATCTTGAATTTGGCTGATAAGACTACTAATTTTAACCGGATTTAAGAGCACTGTAAACGAGTTGACTTTATCTTTTATTGCTTGGAGAATCTTTTGTTGCCTCTTGGCCCGGGCAAAGTCTGACCCTTCTCCTCCTAGAGCGTGGCGCGAGCGGGCGTATTTCAAAGCCAGGCTGCCGTTCATTTTTTGCCAGCCCTGGTCAATGTGCAAGTGCTCATAGCGCTGGTCCCAGGGCGCGTTTTCATTGCCTAGGATCGGATATTTGTAATCATCAAGAGTGTTGGCGACATTGACCTCAATGCCGCCCAAAGTGTCAATAATTTTGGCAAAGCTGGTAAAATCAACTCTGACATAATAATCAATTGGGATATTTAAAATATCGCTTAAGCTTTGGCTAACCGCTAAGCCGCCACTGCCAGGTTCTTTAGCTTCGGCAAAAGCATTGATATTATTAATTTTCCGCCAGCCCATATTTTCCAGCGGCACTGAGAGGTCGCGGGGGATAGAAATTAAGGCAACTTTTTTGGTTGAAGGCTGGAGGCTGACGACCATAATCGTATCAGTTAAATAACCGCCATTATGATCTTTGCCAGCCATGCCCAAAAGCAGGATATTAATTCTATCTCTAGCCTCGCCTTTTAGTTGAACATTGGAGCTTTCAGCTAAATGTTTTAACTGGCCGGCAAAAGGAATTCTGTCTATCCATGAAGATTGCTCTTTTGGCTGGTTAATATTTAAGGAAAAAATAGCAGTCGCTACTAGGCAAAAGACAAAGATATAAGATAAGGCCTTGATCGGCCTTTTCTTCTGATAATTTTTTTTGCCAGCCAAGCTAGCTGGTAATGGTGAGTCAGCATAACTAGCTAGTTCTCGTTGCAGCTGGTCATTAAGCAGATTTATTTTTTTAGCCATACTTAACCACAATAATAATTAATCAATTCATTATAGACCTCTTGCAAAATAACATTTCGGCTAATTTTTCCAAATTTCGGCTACAAAATTTAAAAAGCTCCTCCGCTTATAATCGGCAGCGAGAGACAAAAAGAAAAGCTGGCTTTTCTTTTTGGAACGAGCGAACCAGGAATTAAGACACTTAGTGTCCAATTGGACACTAAGTGTCTTTTACTTACGAAATTTGAAAAAATTATCTCAAAAGCTTATTTTACAAAAGGTCTTATTTAATTATATAAAGGTTTTTATGTTTTGGCAAATAGAAGTTGTTTGCCTTTTTAGCTAATAATTGTTATAATGTTGACAGTTTAATTTATTAATAAATTATTAAGTAGGGATTGATTGCAATCAATCCCTACTGAAAATTAAGTAATCAGACTTAATATTAACTAAAATAATAAACCGCGTAAGTCATGTTAGTTAATAAGCTATTGTTTTAATTTATGATCAGAAATTTTTTTAGTTTTACTTTTGAATTGGTAAAAGTGGTTATTATTTCATTAGCGATTATTATACCAATTAGATATTTTTTGATTCAGCCCTTTTATGTCAAAGGCGCTTCAATGGAGCCCAGTTTTTACGACCATGAATATCTAATTATTAATGAAATCAGCTATCGTTTTAGCGAGCCGCAACGTGGCGATATCGTGGTTTTTAAATATCCACGCAATCCCCAAGAATATTTTATTAAGAGAATAGTAAGTTTGCCGGGAGAAAAAGTGCGACTTTCTGACGGTGAAGTTTATCTTTATAACAAAGAATACCCCAAGGGATTTAAATTAGCCGAGCCATATCTAGCCGCTGGAGTAAAAACTTATGGTTTAAATGAGGAAGTAGTTAGTCTGGAAAGCGATGAATATTATGTTTTAGGGGATAACCGCAATTCTTCTAAAGATTCGCGCAGTTTCGGACCGGTCAAGCGGGATTTTATCACTGGCAAGGTATTAATCCGCGGCTGGCCGTTTAACCGGATCAATTTATTTCCCACGCCGGAGTATAGCTATTAAGAATGAATAATGAATTATGAATTATGAATAATGGGAATAAAATACAATCGTTTACTGATTTAAACGCCTGGAAAGAAGGGCATAAATTAGTATTGATGGTTTATGATATTACCAAGAAATTTCCTAAAGAAGAAATATTCGGTTTAGTTAACCAGTTAAGAAGAGCGGTCGTTTCTATTACTTCCAATATTGCTGAAGGGTTTAGTCGTCAATCCTATAAAGAGAAAATATATTTTTACTCAATGTCCCTGGGCTCAATCACGGAAATACAAAATCAACTCTTAGTTGCCAGAGACGTAAAATACATTAACAACGATGAATTTCAAAAAATAGCTGAGCAGTCAATTATCGTTCATAAGCTAGTCAACGGTTTAATTAAAGGTGCTAAAAACCATAATTCATAATTCATTATTCATTTTTTATGCCGAGAATTGCCAAGAAAAAAGAAAAATCAGAGGATATAAAAGCCGGCAGGATTAGAAGAAGCCGTGTTTTTTCCCGCTTGAGAGGTATGAAGGATGTTCTGCCAGATGAATATAAATATTGGAATTTGGTTAATAAAAAGGCCATTGAATTAGCTAAGACTTATGGTTTCAGGAGGATTGAAACGCCGGTTTTAGAAAGCTGTGAATTATATGAGCGCTCTACTGGCAAGACCAGCGATATTGTCACCAAAGAAATGTTTGCTTTTATTGATAAGAATGGCGAACGCGTTGCTCTGCGGCCAGAAGCCACGCCCAGTCTAGTCCGTTCATATATTGAGCAGGGCATGTTTAACTTGCCACAGCCGGTCAAGCTCGCTTGGCTGGGGTCGGTTTTTCGTCATGATAAACCGCAAGCCGGCCGCTGGCGCCAGTTTAGCCAGTTCAATTTGGAATGCCTTGGCGAAGTCAGCCCGGTTGCTGACGCCCAATTGATTTTAATTGCCCATAATTTTTTTAAAGAATTACAGGTTGAGGTAATAATACAAATAAACAGTATTGGCTGCAAAGAATGCCGTCAAGAATATCTAGTTAAACTGGAGGAGTATTATAAAGAAAGGGGCAAGCGGGCCAAGTTATGCAATGACTGTAAAAAGAGATTAGGCAGAAATAGTTTGCGTCTGCTGGATTGCAAAGAGAAGCAGTGTCAGGCGCTAATTGCTGACGCTCCCCAAATGGTTGACTATTTATGCGAAGAATGTAAAAATCATTTTATTAAAGTTTTGGAATATTTAGATGAGCTGGATATTCCTTATAATTTAAATCCTTATTTAGTTAGAGGTTTGGATTATTATACCAAGACTGTCTTTGAAATTTGGCCAGCCGATAGTGAAGCCGCTATGAATAAACTGGAGGATATTAAAGCTGAACAGCCGCGGCAAAACGCTTTGGGCGGAGGCGGTCGTTATGATGATTTAGTTGAATATTTGGGCGGACGCCCGACGCCAGCCTGCGGCTTTGGCATAGGCATAGAAAGAGTTATTGCTAAAATAAAGGAAAAAAATATACCGCTTAAAGAGGATGATCAGCCAGATATATTTTTGGCGCAACTGGGCGAGCAAGCCAGGCGTAAAGCTATACTGCTGTTTGAAGAATTGCGCCGCGCCGGTTTTCAGGCGAGGCAAGCTTTTACCAAAGATAGTTTGAAAAGTCAACTAGAATTAGCTAATAAGTTAGGCGTTAAATATAGTATAATTTTAGGGCAGAAAGAAATTATGGATGGCACGATTTTAATTAGGGATATGGAATCAGGCATTCAAGAGGTAGTTGATTACAAGAAAATCAGGTTAGAGATAGAAAAAAGATTAAATAATGGCAGCAAATAAATAAATTTCTAATCTAGAAAGGCAGGTGGAGTCGTGGTAGAATTTAAAAGAAAAAGAGGAGAGAGTTTTGAAAGTTTTTTGCGCCGTTTTAATAAAAGATTGCAACAAAGTGGCAAATTAATAGAAGCGCGCCAAGCTCAGCATTTGCAACCAAAGATTAATAAGGTGCAACAAAAAAAGCGAGCTTTGGTTGGCATGAAATTAAGATCAGCCAGAGAGTATCTAAAAAAGATTGGTAAATTAAAAGATGAACCTAAGAAAAGATGGTAGGTGGCCGAGAAAATAAATATTTACTCGCTTCGCTCACGAAATTTATAGAAATTAATAGAAATTTATTGATAATCTGAATAATTTCCATAAATTTCGCGACTGGAGCGAAGCGACAGGAGTAAATTTCTATAAATATCCATTATATTTTGGGAATATATTTTCTGATGTTGTCAAAGACAGTATTTTTTAGGGATTGTTTAATTTTATCGCGCGCTCGAGCCGTTTTAATAAATTTTAACCAATCCCGACTAGGGCCTTTGCGGCTTTTTTCTGTGATGATTTTTACTAAGTCGCCACTTTTTAGTTGTTGATTAAGAGTAGCGATTTTGTCATTAACCAAAGCGCCAGTTGCTTGATTGCCTATATCAGAGTGGACAGTATAGGCAAAATCAATTGGTGTAGCGCCTTCCGGCAAATCAAAAACATCACCTTTAGGAGAAAAAATAAAGATACGGTCATGAAAGACATCAAATTTAATTTGTTTGATAAAATCATGGGTATCTGCGGTCTCGCGTTGAGCTTTTAATATTTCCTTAATCCAGACAGGCTGCTTTTTTAAATCATTAGCATTGCCACTTTTTACTTTATAGTACCAGTGCGCCGCAATACCATATTTAGCTTCATCGTCCATTTCCGGCGTTCTAATTTGAAATTCCGTTGCCTTGCCTTCAGGACCAAAAACCGTTGTTTGTAAACTGCGGTAGCCGTTGGGTTTGGGCACGGCGATATAGTCTTTGAAGCGACTAAGTTTAGGCCGCCAGAGCGAGTGAATGATGCCCAATGTTTTATAGCAATCGGCTATCGTCGGTACGACGATGCGTAAAGCAAAAACATCATAGATTTCGTCAAATTTACGGTCTTTTCTTTGCATTTTTTGATAAATGCTATAAAGGTGCTTAAAGCGGCTGGTTATTTGGAATTCTATTTTTTCCTCTTTTAATTTATTGCCCAAAATATTTCTTATCAGTTGAATATACTGGTTAGTTTCTAATTTTTTCCCCACTTCATATTTGTATTCCAGCTTCTTGTATTCTTCGGGATAAAGATATTTAAAACAGATATCTTCCATTTGCCATCTTAAGCGCCAGATACCCAAGAGGCCAGCGATCGGCGCATAAATTTCTAAAGTTTCTTGAGCAATGCGCAGCCGTTTTTCTTGCGGCAGGGAGTCAAGTGTTCTTAAATTGTGCAGACGGTCGGCGAATTTTATCAAAATGACCCTTAAGTCACGGGCCATAGCCAGAAACATTTTGCGCAGACTTTCGCGGTATCTTTCTACGCCGCGGTATTTAAGTTTACTAAATTTAGTAATACCTTCAACTAAATTGGCAATTTCTTTACCAAAATTTTTTTCAATTTCTTCCAAGGTGTTTTCGGTATCTTCTGGTATATCATGGAGCAGGCCGGCAATGACTGTACTCAAGTCCGCCTTCATCTGCGCCAGCACAAAAGCCGTGTGTAAGCAGTGCTGAATATAGAGATCCCCATTTTTTCGGCGCTGGTTGCCATGAGCTTTTTGGCTAAATTCAAAAGCCAACTCCAACATAGTAGTATCAGCCTTAGGGTTATTTTCCCGGAATTTGTTTTTGACTTGGCTAATAGTCATTTTTATTTGCTTTTAGCAGTTTATTTATGTTATAATAATATTACAAAACTGGTTATAAGTCAAAGAAACCTTATCACAGTTTTTATTGAATATTTTAAGTGTTATTTATTTTTTAGTTTTTTAGTTTTTAAAATTCTAAGCATTTTAAAATTCTAAGCACTAAATCCTAAATCCTAAACAAATTCTAATTCTCCAAATTCCAAATTCAAAACGAATGCAAATACATTTTTGTTTAGAACATTTGAATTTATGATTTGGGATTTGTTTAGAATTTAGATATTAAAATTTAGAATTTTATTCTCCCCCCATGCTTTCCGCTACAAAAAACAAAAAATTTATCAAAATAGCTGCTTGTTTATTCATGCTGTCAGCTGTTTTTTTATTGGCTAATTATACTTTAGCAGCAGTTGATGTTGGTTTGGAATATGCGGCGCAGACCGGTTTGGGCGGCGAGGATATTAGAATAATAATTGCCAGAATTATCAGAATAATTATTGGCTTTTTGGGTATTATTGCGGTAGGGTTAATAATTTATGCTGGCTGGCTGTGGATGTCCAGCGAAGGTAACGAGGAGAAAATAACCAAAGCTAAACAAGTACTAAAAAATGCTATTATTGGCTTGATTATAATTTTATCAGCTTTTGCCATAGCAACTTTTGTTTTAAATAAATTAATTGGCGCAACTAGCAGCGGTCCAGAGACTGGCGGCGGGCCGGGCAATGGTGGGGGAGGAATTGCGGCTTTAGGCAGCGGCATTATTGAATCTCATTATCCCGGCCGCAACCAAAAAGATGTGCCGCGCAATACTAAAATTGTCATCACTTTTAAAGAGCCAATGGACACCAGCACTTTAATAATAAACAACTTAATAAATAGCAACAATATCAAGATATATAAGTCAGTTGACGGTGTAACTGGTCCAACAGTCAGTGATGTTCAAGCCAGCAAAAGCGCTGACAACAAGATATTTGTTTTTAAACCAAAGCAATATTTAGGCAGTTCGGCCGAGAAAATTTGGTATAGCGTGGCTCTGTCAAAAAATATTAAAAAGGCTAATGGCGATGCCGCTTTCGCTGGCGTAATTGGCGAGATTGCTTATGACTGGTCATTTGAAGTAGGCACTTACGTGGACATAACGCCGCCCAAGGTAGCAAGCATCATCCCTCAACCAGGCGCGACTGAACCGCGAAACGTTGTTGTTCAGATTAATTTTTCTGAAGCAGTTGATCCATTAGCGGCCAGCGGAGCAACGAAAAATGGCTTTAATAATATTATAGTTAGTAATCAGTCAGATAATGTGGCAGTAGCCGGCAATTTCTATTTATCCAATCAATATCAGACAGTTGAATTTTTAACTGAAGATGCCTGTGGCACTAATTCTTGCGGCGAAACCGTTTATTGCCTGCCGGGCAGTAAGGATATCACAACCTTAGCAAAGGCCGCTACTTTGGCGGTTATCGGTGAGCCAAGCGCTAACTTTCCTTATGATGGCCTAGTTGATATGGCTGACAATTCTTTAGACGGCAATAAAAATGGCATTGCCCAGGGGCCGCAAGCGCAAAGTAATTTGCCGCCTTATGACGAGAACGCGCCAGACCCAGAAACACAAGGCGATGATTATAGTTGGACTTTTAAAACCAATAATACTATTGATATAACTTCGCCGGTAATTAATAGTATTAAGCCAAATCTTAGCGATTCCGGAGTGAGTCTGACTGTTGAAATTGAAGCTACTTTTAACAAATTACTTATGTCAAACAGCTTAAACAGCTCCAGCATTAATTTAATCAGTAACCCCTTTAAGGCAATAAATTATTGGATTAGCAAATCTGACAATGTGGTTGATAAAAATACCACTGTAAAATTAAATCATGATCAGTTTAATGAAAACATCAGTTATTCGCCGCAAATCAACTCGGCAGTTAGGGATATTTATCAAAATTGTTATAGTCCCTGCTCTGGCTTAGGCGTGATTGGAACACCGTCTTGCTGTAATGGCGTGCCAATGACAGGGAGCAGCTGCCCATAACAAGAATTAAGAATCAAGAATTAAGAATCAAAATTCGTAATTCGTGGTTTGCAATTCGCAATTCTTAATTCTTAATTCGTAATTCTTATTAATGTCTAAAGCAATTAAAAATTTAGCAATCTTCGTCTGCTTGTTAATCGCGATGCTGGCTGTGTTTCATTTTGCCTTGGCCGCAGGTGGAAATTTAGATGTGGGGTTGCAATACGGCGAAGCCACGGGCTTGGGGCAAGAAGATCCAAGAGTTATCGCAGCTAATATTATTAGAATAGTTTTGGGCTTTTTGGGCATAATTGCTGTTGGCTTAATAATTTATGCCGGCTGGCTGTATATGACTGCCGAAGGAGAGGCTGACAAAGTTGACAAGGCCAAGAAGATTTTAATCGGCGCATTGATTGGCTTGATAATCTGTTTGTCGGCTTTTGCTATTGCTACTTTTATTTTAAATAAATTAATAAAGGCAACTGGCGGCCAAACTACTGGTCCTGGCGGAGGCGGCGGGACAATACAGGGTGGCGGGGTTGGAGCTTCTTGCGATGCTAACACTATTAATCCTGGTTGTCAGGCTGACGCTGGACTCTGCCAGACCGGCCTGTATTGCAATACTACCAGTTGCACTTGCCAAGCTTCAATTTTGCCTGGGGCAGGAGAAGCATGTTTAACCGATATTTTAGATACAACTTGCTCTGCTGGCCAGTGCGCTACTGGTTTTATTTGTGGTGAAGGTTGTATTTGTCAAAAAACAGATGATCCTGATGAAGGCGAAAGCTGTGATGGCGATACTGCTACCGCGGGTTGCCAAGTAGTTGATTGCGCTAATAATTTAGTTTGTTCAGCTGACCATGATTGCACTTGCATTAAGACGCCCTTAATAGCTTGGGTTAGCCCATTAGACGCTGACAAGAATCCCAATGGGGCGCCAGGCAACTTTATCACTATTGGCGGCAGATATTTTGGCACTACTACCGGCAAAGTGATATTTTTAGGGAATCCTAATGACGACAGCGACGATAAAGAAGCTATCTCTCCAGCGAGCTTAAATCCGAACTGCGCTAATTATTGGCAGGATGACCAGATAATTGTGGTAGTGCCTGAAGAAGCGGTAAATGGGCCGATTAAAGTAATTGATAGTAATAATTTATGGGATACGACTGACAATAACCGCGGAGCCGCCATAAATGATTTTCAAATAAATACGATTAAGCGTCCGGGTTTGTGTTTAGCTGACCCAGCTAGCGGCGCTTTTGACACCCCCTTTAGATTAGAAGGCATTTCTTTTAACGGATCGGAGCAAAAAGTTTTGTTTGGCAATGAGACCAGCAATATAACTGCTAACGAAATTAGCGGCTGGACCAATACTGCGGTTAATGCCAAGGTGCCCAATATTACTGCTGGCTCAAATGCTGTTTTTATTAATGTTAATAATATTAGTTCAAATAGCTTAAAATTTAGAGTAATTAGTGATACAGCTAATGATCCGGTGATTGAATATATAGATCCTAGCCAAGGTCCGGTTGGCCAATATATTACTATTTACGGCCGTAATTTTAAAAGATTTCAGTTGGGAGCCAGCTTGGTTAAATTTTATTTGCCAGCAGACCCAACTAATTTAATCAATGCTGATATAGATTTTCCCGAGCCCTGCCAGGGTAAGTATTGGCATGATACCTATATTATTGTTAAGGTGCCCCAAGCCGGAGAGGGCGATTATAAAGTGGTGGTAATAAATAATTTAGCCAGACAGAGTTTGCCCGTTGATTTTAAAATTATTGACGGCTCGCCCGGCCCAGGACTTTGTCTTCTAGACCCTCACAATGGTCCGGTGGGCCAAAATATTAAAGCCATTGGAGATAATTTTGGCTCCAGTCAAGGCACTAATGGCCGAGCAGTCTGGCATAGTAATGTTAGCGGTTTAATCAGCAGTTGGTCAAAAAATATGGTTAAAACTAGTGTAGCTAGCGGCGCGCAAACCGGCCCTTTTAAGATTGTTGATAATAACTTGAAAATTAGCAATAGTCTGCCATTTACTGTTGGCAAGTGTTCTGCTTCGACTGAATGCGAAGAAGGAGAGGAGTGCTGCGCTAGCGGCACTTACTGGTCAGGCATTTGTCGCACTCAAGGAACTTGTTCTATTGCCCCAGAAGGCAGTGCCTGCATGTTTAGCTGGACTTTCTCTACTGCGCCGAATCAAAACATTTTGACTTGCAGCGGCTATAATACAGCCGCGGCTTGTCTGTCCACTGTTATGTGCCCTAATTCTCCGGGAAAATGCCAAACTCGGACTAATGTAGTAACAGGCGATTGCAGCAGCGACGTCTGCAATAAAAATAGTGTTTGCGCTGGTCAATGTGTTTTTGACGCAGCTTTAAATAAGTGCAAATTATCAGGCATTAGTTGCGATTCAACTGATACAACTTTAGTTAGTGGTTATACAGCTGAATGCCGCAAGGTAGGCAGTAAAAGCATTTGGCAGATAAATACCAAAGGAGCTTCCTGCCCAATCGGCACTTATAAAGAAATTAATAATTGGTGTTCAGTCGGCGTTTTAAATAATCCAACAGAGTGCAGTTCATGCGCCACAGGGTTAGCTTGCCAAAGCGGCCAGTGCGTTGTTGCTGCTTCCGGCTGCCCTCGTGGTTCAACTTGCCAAAGCGGACAGTGCATTAAAGATAATGATATTTGCGAATGTTGCTGCCGCCCTAGTAATGCAGGCCAGGATTGCTGCGCCGGCTTAACTTGCGAACCAGGAAATTGCGGCCCAGGCGCGCCAGATTATGGCTTGTGTACTGGTTGCAAGGTGATAATTAACAGCCAAGTTGACCAGACAGCCAGCGACCAGGCCTGTAATTGCTATGGTCAGCCGAACAGGTATTGCGACTTAGCCAATCCAGAATATCCCAATGGAGTCTGCCGTGACCAGGCAGTTGCTGGCGAATTTTGTTTTGATGACGCTACTACTATCTGCGATAGCAGTGATCCTCCTTGCGCCAGCAGCCTTTATTGCGACGCGGCTGATTGTATTTGCAAATCAGGCGGCAATGTCGGCGCTCCTTGCGACAGCAATTTAGCAGTTAGCGGCTGTCAGGCCGATAACAATATGTGTCAGCCGGGTTTGACCTGTAACCAGACTACTTGTATTTGCGAGCAAGGTGATAATGGCGGTGGCGGTGAAGAATGCAAAATAGATAATCTGCCAGCTTGTTCTAGCGGCAGCGGTTCTTGTTTGATTAATTATCAATGTTTAGATAAGGATAGCGCTGATTGCCGCTGCTGCTGCAATCCGTTTGATGATAAATGCGCCGCGCCGTTAGAGTGCTGGGCCGATAAAGAGCCGTGCGACGGCGCTAACCGCGGCTTATGCTGCGGCTGCCAAAACGATGCTCAATGTAATGGCGGCATAGATGGTTGCGCAACTGATACTTGCTGCCGCGCCCGGCCGCAAATAGTAGAGCCGACTAATCCTATTAAGAACAGCCCAAATGTTTGCCGCAATACTGCTATTTCAGCGGTTTTTGATCAAGCAATGGATTTAACCAGTTTTAATAATAATATGTTATTAATAGCTGATTATGAGACCAAGCAATGTCCGGCCGGCACTAAATTTTTATCAAGCAATTTAGAAAAATCTAATAATATCATTGTCAGGGCTCTTAAAAGAGTTATAATATCATTGGAAAAATTATTAGCGCCGATTTTTGGTAAAAAAGCTTTGGCTGTAGCTGATTCGGCGCATAATTATTGTTTGGTTAGCGGCACAGTTAGCGGCTATAATAACGCTAATTCAGGAACAATAATTTTTGCGCCGCAAAAAGCCCTTGATGCAAAGCGTTTATATTACGCGGTCATTAAAGGCGATAGTAATATCTTGGATAATATTAAGGAAGGAGCAGTAAACAATTATGGCGTAAGTTTTGTCGGCGCTGACAAAGAGACTTTTAATGCTAAAACTTTTAGCAATTCAAAAATTTGGTCATTTACCACTGGTAAAGATATTTGCCGGTTGGTTAGCGTAGTAATAGACCCAACTAGTTATTTATTTCAAACTAGCCAAAATGATCCGGCCGACGATGACGCAGCCGGAGCTGATTATGATACTATTAGAGATAGCGACAAAGTTTATCGGTCAACAGCGATAGCGGCTGATGGCCAGGAAATTTTGTCCTTTAACGGCGTTTATAGCTGGGATTGGCTTTGGACTATAGGCAATGAGGATGTGGTAAAATTTAAAAATTTAAATACTAGCAACCAGCAGATATTAATTGCCCAAAATAAACAGGACGCTAAAACAATAGTAAACGCCAAAGCAACTATAACTGATGACCAAATAAATAAACCCGTCACTGTTGGCCAGTCTGTTATTGGTAAGGCCGATGTTTATGTTTTTATGTGCGCCAATCCTTGGCCGCCAATTAAGGATGACAATACCTGGACGCCTTGGCGTGATAATAGTGCTAATTGTAGCTCTGGGCTGGAAGGCGAGGGCTGCTTTAATAACAATTTTGAACTTTATTACTGCCGCGATGCTGGTAATGTTGGCACAGCTGATGATTTGCCAGCTATTTTAAAAGATACGGTAGTCAGGGGTTTTTCCAGTGATTTAAATATCTTGAAAGAATATTATTTTTTGCGTGAAGACATGCCCTCGGTGACAATTCTTAGCGTTGATGACCAGCGAACCGGCGGCAAAGTGCTGGCCAGCTGGGCAACAGTAACTGGCGCTACCGGCTATAAATTATATTACGGCATTGCCAGCAATAAGTATGATAATTTTATTGATGTTGATGCCACTTCCCGTCTAATAACCGGCTTGACTAACGGCAAAACTTATTATTTTGCGGTGACAGCTGTTTATAAAGACAAAGGAACAGAGAGCGCTTATTCCAATGAACAGGTTGTAACGCCGACTGATAAAACCGCGCCAGTTAAACCAACTGGCTTAACCGCAGAGGCCCAAGATAAAGCCATAGAATTAAGTTGGGATTTAGCTAGTGATGACACGGCTGTTTATAAAATTTTTTATGGCACTACTGCCGGCGTTTATGGCAATTCTGATGAGATTAAAATTAAAGACTGTCTGGCTGGCAAGTGCAATTTAATAATAGATAATTTAACTAATGGTATTACTTATTATTTTGCCATTAAAGCTGTTGACGCGTATAATAATGAGAGCGAGGCCGTAGAAGTTAGCGCTACACCAGAGGCACCTTAGCTAAAAGGAGGAGGTTCAACCTCCAATTTGGAGGTTGAACCTCCTGATGTAATAAAATAATTAATATAATTTAATTTTATGTTTGAAGAAATCAATAATCAGGGATCGAGTCAGGGCGATGCTACTCGTCCAGCTGTTGGCCCAAGCTCTAGTTTTAATCCAGCAGTTAACAGGCCGGCCGAAGATATTTTAGCCGGAGTAGATGAGCCGGCTAAGCCAACAGTTTTTCAGCCCAAGCCCACACCGCCGGCTAATTATGATTTAGAGGGTCGAGAGATAGCCACTGACCCGAAAAAGTTTTTTGTTCTGGGCGCTATTATTATTGCGGCAATTCTAATTATTGCCGGGATTTTTTGGGGAATAAAAGCGTATTTAGATTATCGCACTGCCAGCAAAGGCGCTCCGATTGATACTGGAATTAATGTCAATCAATTGGTTAGCCCCGAGCAAAATATTAATATGGACACAAGCAATGCAAGCGAAATGCCGGCAGAAGAAATGCCAGCCGGAGAAACAGCGGCGACTGGCACAGAAGAGGTAACGGCTAATGAGCCGCTTGACAGCGATCAAGATGGCTTAACTGATGAAGAGGAACAGCAGTTAGGCACTGATCCCAATTCAGTTGATTCAGACAATGATGGCTTATTTGACCGGGAAGAAGTAAAAGTTTATCATACTGATCCGCTTAACGCTGATACTGATGGCGACGGTTATCTAGATGGCGCTGAAGTCAAAAGCGGCTATGACCCCAAGGGACCAGGCAGGCTATATGAGATTAAGTAATTTTCAATTACCAAAGCTTATTTTACAAAAGGTCTATAATTATTGTCATTGCGAGCCCCGACAGGGACGAAGCAATCTCACGAACGAATATACAAAAAATATTTACTTTTATAGTAAAATTTGGGAAACAGTTTATAGTTCGTGAGATTGCGAAGCTTGTCCCGACCCCGCACTTGATGCGGGGGAGGGATCTGTGTTTTCCCCCGCAGATGCGGGGTCCTCGCAATGACAAAATACAAAAGGTCTTATGAATATTTTCAATATTTTTAAAAAGAAAAATGCCAAGCCAATAGAACCAGCAATTATGGAACCGCTTACTAATGAACTGCAGCCAGAGCCGGAAATAAGTTCAGACATTACTATTCATGCCATGCCCGAGCATTTTCGTGGTGAGCATATTAAAGTGAGCCAAGCTAAAACTACCGGCTTAATAATCATAGCCGGCGGCATAGTTTTTATGCTAATTATTGCTGGATTATTTTATTACTTTTTAACTAAAGGACAAACCAAGCAAGCGGAACAAGTAGCGCCTGCAGCTGAACAGGTTAAAACTGAAACTATAACCCCAGAACAGTCAGAAGAACAACCAGCAAATATCAGTACGACCACAACCACAACCATAACCAATTTGCCAACCGAGACTTTGGTAGCAACTTCAACTGATATGACTACTGAATCTAATATTGTAAGCGGAGCGGCCGACTTAGTTATCGGAATAGACAGTGACGGAGACGGCCTGACTGATGAAGAGGAAAAAATCTTTGGCTCTAACTCCGAGAGTCTTGATACTGACAACGACGGCTATAATGACCAGACAGAGGTGGTAAATCTCTATAACCCGGCTGGTGTTGGTCCGATTTCAATTAATCCTAATATAGAGATTTATCAAAATAGAACTTACAATTATAGTTTGATTTATCCTAAAAATTGGAGTCAAACTATTAGCGGCGGTGATGATTCAATTATGTTCAAAGCCGGTGATAATAGTTTTATTCAGGTTATTACTCAAGCTAATAATAAACAGCAGTCAATTGAAGAGTGGTATCAAAAGCAATTTAATTTAGCAACTATTGATCAAGCCAACCTGGTTTCAACTGTAAGCTGGCAAGGCATTGCCAATAGCGATGGCTTGACGATTTATTTAGTTGATTTAGGCAAAAAATATATTTTTACTTTGGCCTATAATCCGGCAGCTAATAATACTTTAAATTATTCTACCCTGTTCCAAGCCATCATAAAATCATTTAAGATTACTCCTTAGTTATGATAGTTGAAATTAATAACCGAACTAAAGCTGCCATAAATTTAGCTTTAATCAAACGGGTAGTTAAATTATTTTGCCAAGAATATAAAATAAAGCATCAAGAAATTTCTCTGGCCATTGTTGGCGACCAAGAAATAAAAAAGTTAAATCAGGCCTATCGCCGGATTAATCAAGCAACAGATATTTTAACTTTTGCCGGCGAAGCTGATTTTTTAGGCGAGATTATCATTGACTACGCCCAGATTAAGCGGCAAGCCAAACAATTTAATAATACTGCTTTAGAAGAATTAATTTTTGTTTTAGTCCACGGCCTACTCCACTTAATTGGTTATGACGACCAGACGGAAAAGGGGAGGAAAGAGATGGAGAGGTTAACTAATAAATTTGTAAAGTTAAAATTAAAATATTAAAATGCAGAATGACAAGGTAAAGTTTAAAATGTCTAATTCTTAATAAATGAATACCTTTAAGAGGTTATAGACCTCTTAGAGGTGAGGAGAGGTGAGGATAATAAATATCTATTAATTTCGCGAGCGAAGTGAGCAAATGTCAGATATTTATAGAAATTTACTCCTGTCGCTTTGCTCCAGTCGCGAAATTTATGGATATTCTTAGATAGGCAAATTAATTGGTCATTTATTAGAAATTAGGAATTGGAAATTAGAAATTATAAAATATTTTTACATTTTAAACTGTCATTTTGATTTTTACACTTTTCATTAATTATGATTAGGCTGTCGAGATTATTAAAAAGTTTTAATTATGCTTTCAAGGGTTTAGTTAAAACTATTCAGGAGGAGCAAAATTTAAAAATTCAAATACTATCTGGCGCGGTAATTTTAGTCTTGGCTTGGTGTTTCAGGATTAAACAGTGGGAGTGGGCGGTTTTAATTTTAATGATTAGTTTAGTTATTCTAATGGAGTTGGCCAATAGCGCTGTGGAAAGGATAACTGATGTTTTAAAGCCGAGAATTAACGGCTATGTTAAAGAGATAAAAGATATTATGGCGGCCGCTGTCTTGGTTGCTTCAATTGTTGCTGTTTTAGTCGGGGTTTTAATTTTTTGGCCTTATCTAAGCAAATTATTTGGACAGAGTTAATAGTTTTTAGTATAATAAAAATATAATTTCTAAATAATTTCCATAAATTTCGCGACTGGAGCAAAGCGTAAGGAGTAAATTTCTAAATTTCTTTTAACATCTGATATTTGCTCGCTTCGCTCACGAAATTTGTAGAAATTTATAGATAATTTATTTATTATTTTATAATTTATGAGAGATAATATTGTTGCTGGACTAGATATCGGCTCGACAGCCATCAGGTTGGTAGTCGGCCAGAAAGTGAATAAAGTGAATAATAAAGCCGGGGAGCAACTGCAGGTTCTGGGCGCGGTGGCTGTGCCGGCTGAAGGAATAAATAAAGGAGTAGTTAATAGCATTGACGATACTACTTCGGCTATTTCGGCTTGTCTAGAGAAGGCCGAGCGTTTAATTGGTGTGCCAGTAGCCAATGTTTGGGTAGGTATTAACGGGCCAAATTTAAAATGCGAGAAAAGTCGTGGCGTGGTAGCAGTCGGCAGGAGCGATAATGAGATAACTGAAGATGATGTTAGCCGAGTTATTGAAGCGGCGCAAGCTTTATCTGTTCCGCCTAACTATGAGATTCTCCATGTTATTCCAGTGAAATTTACCGTTGATAATCAAGAAGACATCAAGGACCCCTTGGGCATGACCGGCGTTAGATTGGAAGTGGAAACTTTAATTATTCAGGGCTTGTCTAGCCAAATTAAAAATTTGACTAAAGCGATTTATCGCACTGGACTGGAAATTGAAGATTTGGTTTTGTCTCCCTTGGCAGCCGCGGAAGCAGTTATCAGCCCGAAACAGAAAGAACTGGGAGCGGCTTTAGTTAATATCGGCGCTACAACCACCAGTTTGGCGGTTTTTGAAGAGGGGGAGCTTTTGGCAGCCGCGGTTTTGCCAATCGGTTCCGAACATATTACAGCTGATCTAGCTATTGGTTTAAGATGCCCGATTAATTTAGCCGAGAGAATCAAAATTGAACATGGCGAGGCCCGGCCCGAGCAATTTAGCAAAAAAGACGAGCTTGATTTAAGCGAGTTAGCCAAAGAAGAAAATGCCGGCGATGAGGCCATGGTGGTGTCTCGCAAATATTTAGCGGAAATAATTGAGGCGCGAGTTGAAGAAATTTTTACCAGAGTTGATAATGAATTAAAAAAGATTGAGCGGTCGGGTATGCTGCCGGCCGGAGTTTTCTTGGTCGGCGGCGGCGTAAAAATGCCAGGATTAGTTGAAGTAGCAAAAAACACTTTGCGCTTGCCAGCCTGTCTAGGCGTTAATAAAAACGTTATGGCAATGATTGACAAGGTTAATGATGTTAATTATTTAACAGCTCTGGGCTTGGTGATTTGGGGCAACCAGTTAACTAGCCGTAAAAAAGGGTTAAAAGTTAAATTGTTTGGCGGAAATTCTCTTAATAAGACAGTAAATTTTATCAAGCAAAAACTTTCTTCGTTGATTCCTTAAGGTGTATAAAAAATTTGTTCAGTCGCTAAAATAAGCAGGCACTTGATATTTTATGAAGAACTTGATATATTTTAAATATTAAGTTAAGATTATAAGAGAGAATTATGAATAATGAATCATGAATAATGGAGGTAAAAAATGACTCTATTAGCTAAATTCTTAATTCATAATTCTTAATTCATAATTCTTAATTAATATGGCCGAAGTAAAACCAGCGGTAGAAACATTTGCTAAAATTAAAGTAGTGGGCATTGGCGGTTCTGGCAGCAGCGCTGTTAACCGGATGATTGACTGTGGCATTAGAGGAGTAGAATTTATTGCTATTAATACTGATGTTCAGGCGCTTCATTATAATAAGGCAACCAAAAAAATCCATATTGGCAAAACTATAACTAAAGGACTGGGCGCTGGCATGAATCCGGAATTGGGCAGACAGTCGGCCGAAGAAGCGCAAAATGATATTAGAGATATGCTGAAAGACACTGATATGGTTTTTGTCACTTGCGGTTTAGGCGGCGGCACTGGCACTGGCGCCTCGCCGATTATCGCAGAAATTGCTCGTGATTTAGGCGCTTTGACAGTGGCAGTCGTTACCAAGCCATTTGCTTTTGAAGGAGCCCAGAGAAAGAATATTGCTGAACGCGGCTTATCAGAATTAGCTGATAAAGTTGATACCATAATTACCATTCCCAATGATAAATTATTGCAGGTTATTGATAAAAAAACATCTCTCTTAGACGCTTTTATGGTGGTTGATGAAGTTTTGCGGCAAGGCGTTCAGGGCATTTCCGAGCTAATTACTGTACCAGGATTAATTAATGTTGATTTTGCCGATGTCAAGGCAGTTATGGCCAACGCTGGTTCAGCGCTTATGGGCATTGGCCAAGCTAGTGGCGAAAATAAAGCCATTGAAGCTGCTAAGGCCGCTATTAGCTCGCCGCTACTAGAAATGTCAATTGAAGGCGCGCGCGGCATTCTTTTTACTATTGTTGGCGGGCCCAGTTTGGGTATGCATGAAGTAAATGAGGCGGCTAAAGTAATTACCTCATCGGCTGATGAAGACGCTAGAATTATTTTTGGCGCGGTGATTGATGATAAATATAAAGATGAAATAAAAATTACTGTGGTGGCGACCGGTTTTGACGGCCGCCGCATTGGTGTCAGTGAGACGGTGGCTAGCGAGAGGTCTTACACGCCGAATATTTTTATTAGCTCTGAAGAAGATAAGGAAAAAAGGGAAATTAAGAAAAAAAGTAAGATTTCGCCTTTGCGGCAGGCGCAAGCCGAGCCAGCGCAAAAGAAAGGATTGGGTCAGGGCGAGGAAGATGAAGAATTAGGCATTCCGGCGTTTATCAGGAAGAAGATGATGTAAGTAAACGCGGACTAACACAGACTAATGCGGACTAATGCGGACAAACGCATAGTTGAAAAAGTAATCGATTAATAATAAAGAAAAAATGACTTTAACTCCAGAACAATTTAATAAAATTGCTTTAAAAGAAGATTTGAAAGATTTTGCCAAGAGCGCGGAAATTCAACAAATGAAGAATGAAATATTGGCTTCAAATGATAAGTTATCAAAAAAAATAGATAATATTGAGCATGCTTTTGTTTCTAATTTGGCGGCGCCTGATCGGTTTGAAAAAAGACTAACTCGGATAGAAAAACATTTGGAATTAAGCGCTATAGTTGATTATTAAATTTTTTAAATATTGTTTTATGAAGAGGAGGATTTTTTTGTTGGTCCTGCCGATTATACTTCTGGCAGGGTTTTTTGTTGTTGGCGAAACGGCAAAAGCCGCGGATATAATCTGGGATAACACTCAAGTCAGGGTAATTAGCCGTTTTGAAGTTAATTCATGGGATCGATTAATTATTAAGCCGGGAACGATTATTAAAATGTTAGCTGGTGGGGAAATAATCTCTTACGGAAATATTGAAGCCATCGGAGACGCTGATAATCCCATTGTTTTTACTTCCATAAAAGATGACAGCGTGGGCGGCGATACCAATGGCGACGGCGACGCGACCATGCCAGCAATGGGCGATTGGGGATATTTTTTAATCCAGGGCGAGGGCAAGCGCGTTACCCTGGATTATGTAAAAATCAATTACGCGGGCGGATCGGACAGCGGCCTGGGCAGACGATGGCAATACATGCGGCCCACCTCTTTCATCTCGGTGTCAAACTCCGGCGAACCCGGAATAAAGCTGAAAGAAATTAATATCACCCATAGCTCTCTGGTCAACAATTTCGGCTCTATTAGTTTTTATGGGGACGCGATTTTTAAAATTTCCGACTCTAATTTATATAACGACGTAAATTGCCCCTTGCCTTCGTCGCCGAATTGGACTTGGAAACCGGCGAATCTGCGCTGTAATAATTTAAGCTTGAGTAAGGGAAGCGGCACGGTGATTGAAGCGCCGCGTGTTTATTGGGGTCACCCGGACGGCCCTACGACACTTGATGATTATAAGCAAGGAATTATTAAAGGTACCAGGGCTTATTTTAACATAAATTTTATTCCTTTTTTAATTAAGCCCTGGCCGTCTGATTTAACCGGTCCGGTTGAAGAAGAACTTGATCCAGTGATTAT
>Ga0210019_1001958_pt1 | contig 20869 bp, 17 predicted proteins | sample CryGeyCG2114_020_2_FD_183969 | JGI IMG/M metagenome (GOLD analysis project Ga0210019, IMG submission 183969) | Groundwater microbial communities from aquifer - Crystal Geyser CG11_big_fil_rev_8/21/14_0.20 (SPAdes) (version 2) | ecosystem: Environmental > Aquatic > Deep subsurface > Groundwater ...
TTAATTCTTCCCAATCTATTTCTAGTTTTTCGTTTTTCGTTTTTCTTTTTTCGTTTTTAACATGCTCACTTAAATTAATCGAGCCTAAATTACAGCTCTCGTATGGCAAAAGTCCGATCTCGCCGCAATTATGGACGATAAAGCCATTGGCAATAAATGAATGGGTTTCCGGCTCAACTACATCATAAACAGCTTCTTTACCCAACGGCGTTACCACTAACACTTCATCGCTAAACCTGGTTGAATAATAACTTTTACCCCGAAGTTTTTTAATCTTTTCTTCATGCCGATCAAACAAAAAACCAACTTCGTCTAAAAATTTAATCACGCCGTCTTTAGAAATTTCCAACTCCCACAATTTCCGTCGCGGCGGCCGCGACCGATTATAAATCCGGGCCTTAATTCCCAGATTAAGTAACAGCAGTTGGACATCGGTTAGTAATAATCTGGACTTGCTCGACAGTCTCATGTAGCTAGATTTATCTTTAACAAACCCGATTGTCCCGTCGGCACCAAAAAGGCCTTGTAAAAAACCAATAACCGTTTCTTTGGGTGCAGTAAAGATGGTTTTGGGAACTCTTTTTTCGGCCGATTTAACCGCCAAAACCCCAAACTGCATCGCATAATCGGCCACAAATTGGCTATGGCAAACTACCTGCGTGGTTCTTTCCGTCGGTTGTCTTATCATGGTACTCGGATACCACCGCTGCAATAATCTGGCAAAATATTTTTGTTCGGCTAATTTTTTACTGCCAAAGGCTAAAATCGCATATTTTTTCCGGACAAAACCGTCACCAACCAGCCAACCCAAAAATACACCCAGTTCTTTACTCCAACGGGTTGGTAAACTTAAATGATATTTTCTGCCGTTTCTACCGGTCAATTTGTTGTTCCACTCAAATGGCAGATGTTTGTTTTGACTGAATTGGCCGGCAGAAGCTTGGATTAAAACCCGTTCTCCCGGCTTAATTTGAACCAGCTCTTTCCAACCGGTCTCTGTCATAACTTTGTGATTTCCGGTTGCCTTTAAATGAAAGCCGCTTTTAGTCTCCAACTCAAAAACCTGTTTAACCCCCTGACATAATACCTGAAGCGATTGTTTAATCGCCATTCCCTGATTACCAACGACTCGTTGATCAACCAGCAACCCCATCCGGCCTGGATTATGGTAGTGCTCATAAATTTTAGCAAATTCCATTAATCCATGCTTTGTCGAGACTAAAGCGTCTCCGGTAATACACGGATTAGTTGCCTCGATTTTTCCTAAAGTCGGCGTGGGATTATCACGATCAAGCCTGTCCAAAAACGCCATCCCCGGATCCGCAGTCTTCCAGGCATATTCGCAAATCAAATCAAATAATTTGTCCGCCCTGATTTTCTTCACTGCTTCCTTATTTCTGGGATTAACCAACTGCCATATTTTCTTAAGCCTCACCGCTTTCATGAACTCATCGCTCGCGCCCACAGAAATATTAAAGTTCTTAATCGTCCCATCCTCGGTTTTCATCCTGATAAATTCTTCAATATCCGGATGGTCGGCATTTAAAATCGCGATATTCGCCCCCTGTCTTTTGGCTCCCTGCAAAATCTTGGATAAAGCGGCACTGAAGGCCTTGATAAAATCCACCGGACCGGAAGCCGCATGAGGCACGTTTTTTACCTTGTCGCCGTGCGGCCGGATCTTAGAAAAATTAAACCCCGTTCCCCCGTTATTTTTATGAATTACCGCCGCCTCGCCTAAAGTTTTAAAAATCGAATCAATTGAGTCTTCAATCGGCAGCACAAAACAGGCTGCCAACTGGCCGCAGCCGCCGGGGCTGCCGGCTTCAAACATTGCTTTGCCTGAACAAACAAACTTTTTCGTCACCATTCGTTCATAGAAGGCTTCGGCAACTTTTTTATCTTCTTCAAATTTTGCTATATGTTTCGCCACTCGCCACAACATTTCCCCGACTGTTTCCATAATCCTGCCTTTGGAATCAGCCATCAAATATCTTTTTCTGGTTATTTCTAAAGCAATCGGCGACTGCCTCGGTTGAATTATTTTCATAAATCATTCATCTAATAAAAAAAACGGTCAAAAATGGTTGACTGGTTTTTAGCATAAATTAACTAACTGAGCATCTTGAATAGCCGCAGGCTAAACAAGTCGCGCAGCCTTCTTTAAATGTTAACTCTCCCCCGCATTCCGGACACAACTCCTCTTCCCGATGCCCATTGCCCACCCACTTTCTTTTATCATCCACAATTGGCTGGCTGGCCGCCTTATTTATCCCCGCATTCAACACTTGCCTCGACTTGCTCCCGTCCCGGTAAACCGTAATCCCTTTACAGCCCAACTCGTAGGCCAATTCATAAGCCTCTCGCACGTCGTCCGGAGTGGCGCCGGCACCCATATTAATGGTTTTCGATACCGCCGCGTCAATATGTTTCTGCCAGGCCGCCTGCATCTTTACATGCCACTCCCAGTCAATTTCATGGCTCACTTTAAATACCTGTTTGACGTCATTGGGCACGCCCGCTAAACCATCAATTCCCCCGCTCTCGCTAATCTGCCTGATCAGCTCTTTGGAAAAAAATTTTCTCTGCCTGGCTGTCTTTTCAAACAAACTATTGCTCTCAATTAATTCAGTATTGTTCAGGTCTAAAATATTTTTTCTGATATAGGACAAGGCGAACAACGGCTCAATTCCGGACGAACAATTGGCAATAATAGAAATCGTTCCGGTCGGCGCCACCGTGTTCACCGTGCTGTTGCGCATATACTTAAACCCCTGCTTTTCCCAGCGGCTGCCCTTAAAAGCCGGAAATGAATCTCGTTCTCTGCCCAATGCTTTTGACTCGCTCACCGCCGCGTCATGAATAAATTTGGATAACCTCTGTCCCATTCTCAACCCCTCATTTGAAGCATAAGCCATCCCCAGTTGAATCAGCATATCCGCAAACCCCATCACCCCCAAGCCGATCTTTCTGGTCTTGTAAGTCATCGCCTCAATCTCGGCAATCGGATACTTGCAGACATCAATCACATCATCTAAAAATCTCACTGCCAGCCTCGTCAGTTTTTCCAACCGGTCCCAATCCACTTCATCCCGGCCTTTAGCCGATTTCTTTAAACACTTATTTAAATTAATACTGCCTAAATTACAACTTTCATATGGCAATAACGGTTGTTCTCCGCAAGGATTAGTGGTTTGAATTTCCCCTAAATGATTTACCGGGCTGGCCTCATTCATTCTGTCCAAAAATACCATCCCCGGATCGGCTGTTTTCCAAGCTTGAAAAGTAATCATGTCCAAGGCTCTCCGGGCTGAAGTTTTCTTAATCACTTCATAAGGCTTGCCCGGCGCATGCTCGGGCACTCTCAGCTCATACTCTTTATTGGCCCTGGCCGCTTTCATAAATTCATCCGTCACTCCCACAGAAATATTAAAATTAGTAATCTCCTCTTCCACTCCTTTGGCAAAAATAAAGTCCATAATGTCCGGATGATGAACATTCATCACCGCCATCAAAGCCACCCTCCTGCTGGAACCTTCATTGATCACATTGGCCACCTGGTTAAATAGTTGTAAAAAGGAGATCGGCCCGGAAGTAACCCCTCCGGTTGAACGGATGGTTGACCCCCTTGGCCGCAAATTAGATAAAGGAATACCCACTCCGCCACCGGTCCTGGCAATCGTCGCCGTCTGTTCCATCGCTTTAAAAATACTTTCCAGGTTATCTTCCAAAGGCAAAACAAAACAGGCCGAAAGCTGGTTGAACTTCGTCCCGGCATGCATCAGTGTCGGCGAGTTAGGTAAAAACTCCAAGCCGGCCATCACCTCATAAAACTGCTGTTCGTAATTGTTTACTGCCTTCGCCCCGCCGTATTTTTTTTCTGCTTGAGCGATTGCTTTCGCCACCCGCCTGAACATTTGCTCCGGTGTTTCCACTACCCGGCCGTCTTTATCCCGCTTCAAATAATCTCTTCGGGTTAACACGGTTAAAGCATTATCTGATAATTTTATTTTTGCCATATTAATTGCTTGGCGCAGGCAGATAAATTTTCAGCGCGCAGCGTCTCCTCTGGTAGCTTTAGCTAGCCAGATAGCTGTGAGCACTCCAAAATTTCGTCTGCCGAGCCATAACTATTTAATCTCCTTAATTAGTTCATTAAAATCTTCCAGATCGTCAAAATCCAAATAAACGCTGGCAAAGCGCACATAAGCCACTTTGTCCATCTTCTTCAACTGCCGCAATACCGCATTGCCGACCAGCCGGCTGGACACCTCGCTGTTTTTCTTCTTCAGCATTTCCTGCTCCACTTGATCCACTATCTCTTCCACCAAATCCGTGCTCACCGGTCTTTTTTCACAAGCTTTGTTAATTCCTCTTCTGATCTTTTCTCTGTCAAAATTCTCCCGGCCGCCGTCTTTCTTAATCACAATTAACTGCGGCCCTTCCACCCTTTCATAAGTAGTAAATCTCTTCTTGCACCCCTCGCACTCTCTCCGCCTTCTGGTCACCTGATTATCTTCGCTGTCACGCGATTCTAATACAGACGATTGATTATGATGACAAAATGGACACTGCATATAGCGGTAAACAAAACTCTAAACACTACTCCTAGTGTCGTCAACTACCAATTTCCGCCTCAAACTATATCAGTTTACTTTTTCCTCAAGAAAGCTGAAACCACTCCCCTGATTTAAAGAAAAATTTTCCCTTGCTTCTTCTTTTAGTAATACTTTTGTGTTCAATAGTGCGTAAAACATTGTTACTAAAAACCACGGCCAGTCAATTATTTCATCAGGGATCGCCGCTGTCCCCTGCCAAACCCACTCCGGAATCTCTTTGATTGCCACTGGCTGCCAAGTTGGCTGATAAATCGGAATTTCCACCACCCCTTGTTTTTCTGGCTTTGGTTTAACGACCGTCTCAACCGGAGTTGTTATTAATGTCTCACGCTTTTTAGTACGATCGTCTAATAAAGTGAAGGAATTTTTAAACACAATCTCTTCTTGAATCGTACTTCCTTCTATGGTTGGTTTTGTAAATTTTTCTAGCGGTTCTGCTTCCTGACCTACAAGGACTGTCCTTGTAGTCGTATCATTAAAAACGACTTTTTGTTCTGCTGATAGTTTCGTCTTTGAAGGTATTGATTCCGGTTCCTGCTCGGCAATTGGTTCTACATGGTCAATGCCTTTAATACCTACAAGGTCCAACCTTGTAGGTATTTCAAAGTCAGACCCTGAAGTTAGCAAAGGTAATCCTTTTGTATGGCGATCGCTATACAAAAGCGTTACTGGTTTTATAGTTAAGCCGCCACCCGGAACAGGCACTTCCGGCCGGTCCGAGCCGCCACCGCCATCATCCCCATCAGAATCGGCGTCACTAACCCACCAGCCAGCCAAATCACTATTTGCTTCAAAGACAGTACCGCCTGCTATTTGGTAATCATCATCAATTAATAATCTGGCTGGCTGAATAATCTCTCCGGCAAAAACGGTAGTGGTTACCGCTTCAAATCCCTGTCTAATCGGGTTTTCCGTGACCGTCTTCACCGGCTCTACCCCTGCTGTTAGTTGCTCCTCAAGCAAAAACTTCATCGGGTACATTGCCAGCGGCAAAACCGGCAGGCTTTTTAGCCACGGCCGCAGAGATAGCCCTGTTCCCGGCATTGATAAATTGTGGTCGAGATGCAACTGGGAAACTAAACCGTCAATCATGGCATCAATTTGATGAGCCTCCCCTTCTACGGCAGCCTGGTAGATTTCTCCGTTCTCGCCCATCATCTGTACGTCTCCAACGATGACCGGTTTCTCCATATCTCGCTCTTGGGAAGTGGCGGCGCTGATCGCCCCGCCGCCGCCGTGGCTGTATTTAGCCGCCAAAAACTCTCCCGGTTTTAGAGTTGCCAAGGCTGCTTCCTCGGCCAAATAACGGTCAATGTCTCTCCTGTCCGAGAGCAGTCCCGCCCACATTTTTACCCCGTTCCACTCTACCAATTTTTCGCCGTTAATCATTTGATAAACAATCTGCTTGTTCATATCCCGACAGTTGCCTGCCAACTGTTCCCTAACCCTTAAATCCCAAGCCGGGTCATAGTCATCGACTTTTAATTTATTCCAAGCCTCCACAAACACATCCGGCATTTTTGTGCCCTGATAAACTACTGTCTCGACAGGCCAGTCTTCGGGTTGGCGGTAATTCTCCGGCAATAAAATCCGCTTAAAAACTATCTCGCCGCCGCCAACATTAAAACCAATCTCCGCCATTTGCCGGCAGCCGCTCATTTGGGCCAGTCTCTCGTCCAGTTCAAACAAACGCACCAATGTCGATTGAGGCTGCCGGAGCAAATCAAAAACCCCGGTATCAAAATTCTTAATATCCATAATCCAGCTGGCGTTGACCCAATTGCCGTCAATTAAATGATAAGCCATGTTGCTGATCGGTAGGTTTGAAAACCGAATTCTCTCCACCGCGCCTGCTTCTCCCGCCAATTTCTTCATGGCCAAATCGCTAATGACGGGTTTTTCTCCTTTTGTCAAAAAAGGAATTCCCGGGTTATTTAAACTATAAAGATTTATTTCCGGAAAAAAATTCAACGTGTCTTTTCCCATTAAAAAACCTTCCCGAGGGAAGGTTTGCCCGCCTCCTCCTGCTCGGAAGGAACCATTCTAGTCTTAAAGGTCAGTTCCTGGCTTGTCCGGCGTTACGTCAGACTCACAGTTGCGGCACAGTCCCGGAATCACACCGGGTTCCTGAGCTCTTTAAGCTTATTAATTTGTTAACAATCTCTATTAATACCATACTCCCGCTTAATAATAAAACACTCCCCACCGCGTGTAATCTTAAAAACGGCAAACCCATAACGTAAGACTGGATCAAACCGCTAAAAGTGTGGGGGTACAAATTGCCGATTAACCACACGCCGAAGTTAGTATAAAAGTAGAAAAATAAAGCGCCGACCAACCCATAGCCTGCCCCAAATAAACCATTTTTCCCTTTTAACCATCTCCCGCCCCAAGCAATCAGAGCAAACCCGCTCCAGGTAAATATCATAATTAAAGTATTGCCTAAGAAAAAATCAGAAATCATCAAGCTTACTAACGCCACCCCTACCCCCCAGCGCCTGCCTAAATAAATCGAGGCTAATACCGAAGCGGTCATCACCAACTCCACGTTCGGCCCTAAGTCAAACCACAGCCTTTCCCCAATTGCTATCGTAATTAAAACTAAACTAATAAATAGGTTTTTCATAGCGCCACTCCACCGCGTCCCCGGCTTTCAACTCCTGTTTATCCGCCGCCTGCGTCGCCGGCTGGCCATTAATAAAATAAATCCAGGCTTTTCCCGTGGTATTTTTCTGACCGTTAATCGCCTCTACTAACTGGCCAAAATCATAGTTTTTAACTTGAAGCAGCCAACCTCTGTTTTTCGCCGCCGCCTGCAGCGCTTCGTAAGCGGTTTTGGCTTGCACCAATTCTACTGCCGCCTCTTCATCCCCAAAATCAACCCTTACCTCCACTTCTTCTAACAACTGGCTGGCTTCTTTTTCGCCTCCTTCTGTTTTACCCTTAATCAAGCTTAGTACTTCTTCATGTTTCTTCACTGCTTTGGCTAGCTTGGCTTTAAACTTAACTTCTTTTTCTCCCTCGCCTAGTTTTTGCGCTAAATTAACTGCCTGCTCTAAATATTTTTCCGCCTTGGTGATCGTCGTTATTCCCAAATCCGGTTTATTCCCCTCTACCAAAGCCCAGCCTGCCCCTAACCGTTTATCCGCATACAGTAATAATTTTTCTCCTCTTTGCCAACTATCTGTTGTCAGCCATAACTGCACCCTATCTCTAACCATTTTCAGCCAATACAGCGGATGGTCCGGCAGGATACCCGGATAAGGCAAATAATAATCCACTTTTGTTTCCGAAGTTATTGTTTGTGCTTGAACCCCTGATAAACCAATCAACAACGCTATCCCTAAACTAACCAGGATTTTTTTAAGCATATTGCCTCCCTAATTTTTTCAAAACTAAATTTAAAGTTGCCTCGCGGTCGTGAGAATAAGTATCAATAACCAAATCATAAAGTTCCGGCGAGTAAAAATCAATCTTGTCTTTATTGACCCATTTCTGCCACTCTTCCCGATACATTCTTGTCCACTTGCCTAAATTTTTCTGCTCCCGCTCAAAAATGTGGTTTTTAGCGGCCGCCACCGAAACACCGTCGCGGTTAACAATCCGGTCCACCCGGACCGCGCCGGCACTGCAAACCATTAACACCTTTAGCACTCCCCCAACTCTTTGGGCCAAAAATCCGGACAGCCAGGAATCAACAATCAAACCGCTGTCTTTAGTTAATCTCTCCCGGATGCTGTAATCCACCTCCCGGTCAAAATCGTCGGAATATACTGTCGCCGGATGATGCATTTTATTGTTTTTGTCAAACAAGCCTTTTTCGATCGCGTACGAGCGCATAAAATCCCCGCCGGAAAAATATTCCCATCCTAGCTTTTGGGCCAAACTTCTGCCCAAAGTTGAAGAACCGGAACCGGGCAAACCGGAAATCGTCACATTTTTATATTTCATGTAATCGCTATTTTTACACATTTGCTACAATTATTCCATGACCAAAAAGCAAAAATTGGCTCTCGTTATTTTGTCCGGACTGATTATCTTATTTTTAATCTTCCGCGACCTGCCTTCACCGGCCAAACTCGGTTCTGATGAGTTTCCCGTTTCCACTAAAATCTTAGACCGCCATGGAAAATTATTATATGAAATCTATGCTGAGCAAAACCGCACCCCCATCCAACTGGCTGACCTCCCCGATTATGTCAAACAGGCCACCATTGCCATTGAAGATAAAAACTTTTATAAGCATCACGGTTTTGCCTGGGAAGGAATTACCCGGGCTTTTTTAAACACAATTTTTAAGAAAAATCTTCAGGGCGGCTCGACCATCACTCAACAGCTGGTTAAAACTACCTTGCTGACCCCGGACCGCACCCTGAAACGCAAACTCCGTGAGGCGATTCTGTCTTTAGCTACAGAAATCCGCTACTCAAAAGACGAAATCTTGGAAATGTACTTGAATCATGTTCCTTATGGCGGCACCAGTTATGGCATTGAGCAGGCCGCCCAAACCTACTTTAACAAAAGCGCCCTTAATTTAAGCTTGGCTGAAGCCGCTCTCTTGGCCGGCTTGCCTCAAGCCCCCACCCGCTTCTCTCCCTTCGGCGCCAACCCTGCCTTAGCCCAAGATCGTCAACACCAAGTCCTCAGCCGTATGCTTCAGGATGGTTACATTTCCCCGGAACAATTTGATCAAGCTATTAATAGTCCTTTGGACTACGCTCCCCAAACTCAGAATATTAAAGCGCCTCACTTTTCTCTTTATATTAAAGAACTGCTCGTTGATAAATACGGGGAGCCCCTCGTGGAAAAAGGCGGCTTAAGGGTCACCACCTCTCTGGATTTAGCTCTCCAGGAATATGCCGAAGCCGTTATCGCCACCGAAGCCGCCAAGCTCCAAAAAGCCAATGTTTCTAATGCCGCCGCCTTAGTCACCATTCCCCGCACCGGTGAAATTCTGGCCATGGTCGGCTCCAAAAACTACTTTGATGAAACTATCGACGGCAATGTCAACGTTACCACCCGCCTGCGCCAGCCCGGTTCCTCGATTAAACCGATTAACTATGCGGTTGGCCTCCTTAAAGGCTTTACTCCTTCCACTATGTTTTTAGATGTGCCGGTTTGTTTTAATGTTCCCGGCCAACCAACTTACTGCCCCAGAAACTACGACGGTCAATTCCATGGCGTGGTGCAAATGCGCTTTGCCCTGGGCAACTCTTTTAATATCCCGGCGGTCAAAATGCTCGCTGCCAATTCCGTCGAATCAATGGTGGCCACTGCTTCGGCCATGGGCATTACCACTTTTCAAGACCCCAGCCGCTACGGCCTTTCCCTGACTTTAGGCGGCGGTGAAGTGAAAATGGTGGACATGGCTGTGGCTTTTGGCGTCTTTGCCAATGCCGGCTTAAAAGTCGATCTCACCCCGATCTTAAAAGTGACCACCTATACCGGCAAAGTTCTGGAACAAATTGATCTGGAAAACCAGCTGCCGGTTGGTAAAAAAGTTCTTCCTCCGGAAGTCACTTACCTTATCTCCCATATCCTGCTGGACAATAATGCCCGCTCCCAGGCTTTTGGCCCTAACTCTCAACTGGTGATTCCCGGCCATGCGGTCTCCGTGAAAACCGGCACCACTGATGACCTGCGGGACAACTGGACCATTGGCTTTACCCCTTCCTTTCTGGTCGCTGCCTGGACCGGCAATAATGACAACTCCCCGATGTCTCCCTGGCTCGTCTCCGGTGTTTCCGGCGCCGCCCCGATCTGGCATCAAATCATGGCCCAGGTTCTGGCTGACCAACCGGACGAATGGCCCAAAAAACCGGAAAACATCGTCGGACTGCAAGTCTGCAACTTATCCGGCCTTCGCCCCAACCCGGAAATTCCCTGCGAGACCCGCTTTGAATACTTTATTAAAGGCCGGGAACCGTTGCTCGAACCTAACTTGAAAAAAGGCGTCTGGATTGATAAATCTACCAATAGACCCCCACTACCGGGCGTTACCGAAAACTTAGAAATGCAGGACCACATCATGCTCTCCGATCCGGTCCAACAAGATTACTGCCTCGACTGCCCCAAAGAATTTGACGACAAAGGCCAAATCAAAGAACCCCCGTACAATATTAATGTAAAATAAATCTATGCCCGGAGAAAAACCCGCCCCGCCATTATCCGAAACCCTATTTAAATCAGCAAAGTATTATGCGAAAAAAGCCGGCCAGCCCGACATTGTTAACCCCAGCACCCTTACCGAAAAATCTCAGGGAATCTTCACTATGCTGGCGCAGGCAGACAAACAAACCCATGTCGGGGAATATTTTCGCCTACTGGCTGCTGCCAAATTTCTTTTAGCCCAAGCCGCCGCCGCCAAAGCCCTGGAGGCAATTTCCCTTCTTTATGAAATTGAGCCAACCAAAGAGGAGATGGAAGCCTTGCTGGATAAATCCGGCTTTTGGCAATATTTTGAACCAGCCAATGAGACCAAAACTGACCCGACCGCCAACCAATTTTCCGATTTTACCCAAACCAAATAACCATCATTAAACTACCTATTGACAACATTAGAAAAAGATTAGTAAAATTTTAGTATGTTTTCTAATTTAACTCCCAAACAAAAAAGAATTCTGGATTTTATTACCTCTTTTTATAAAAAAGAGGGTTATTCCCCTTCTCTGGCAGAAATTGCCAAACGATTTAAAAAGTCAGTTCCCACAATCCACCAATTTATTACAACATTAAAAGAAAAAGGGTTTTTAGATAAAGAGGAAAAAATCTGGCGCGGAATTACCCCCCAAAATACAAACAGAGAAATTTTTTTATTGGGTTATATTGCCGCCGGTCAGCCGATTGAACCAATTGAAAATCCTGAACCAATTCAAATTCCTTTATCAATGATCCCCCAGACAGGAAATTATTACGCCCTAAAAGTACAAGGCGACAGCATGATTGATGATGGAATTATGGATGGCGACACCGTTGTTATTAAACAGCAAAATATGGCCAATAATGGTGAAACAGTTATTGCCATCACAGAAAAAGGTGCTACTTTAAAAGTATTTAAGAAAAAAAACGGCCAAATTTTTCTTGAACCTAGAAATAAAAATTTGAAAATTATTCAACCAAGGGAAATTGAAATCAGGGGAAAATTTACAGGATTAATTAGAAATTCTCAAGAATTAAAAGCAGAATTTCATGATTTAACCGTAAAATATTTACAAGAAACTGACATCGAGCATAGAAAAGCTACCGGACAATATTTTACCCCCAGAACGATAAGAGAAGAATTATTACGTCAGCTTCCGCAAAGCATTAAAAACCCTAAAGTTCTTGATCCTGCCTGTGGCACCGGAGAATTTTTATTATCTGCCCGCCAATATTTTAACCACCCTCAACTTTATGGTTGGGAAATAGAAAAAAAACTCATAGAAATTGCCCGTCAAGTTGTCTCTGAAGCACATCTAAAAAATACTGATTCTCTTTATGAATCTTCTAAGGAAAAATTCGATTTTGTTATTGGGAATCCTCCCTATTTCGAATTTAAGCCTAAAAACGGCTTAAAAGAAAAATTTCAGCCCGTAGTTAATGGTCGACCGAATATTTTCAGTTTCTTTATTAAATTAGGGCTTGATTTGCTTAAATCTGGCGGTTATTTAGCTTACGTTGTTCCTCCGTCGATGAATAACGGCCTTTATTTTGCTGAACTAAGAAAATATATTATCCAACATGGTAATATCGAATATTTATCAATCTTAAACAGTTCAAAATTATTTCATAAGGCTCTTCAGAGCACGATGTTGCTAGTGATAAAAAAAGTAAAAAATAAAGGTGATTATATTTTTAAAAAAAACGGCATTACAATATTCACCGAGAAACCAGAATGGCTGAAAAAATCTTTTGAAAATAAAATTACACTTCATGATTTAGGGTATACAGTTAAAACAGGTAGATTAGTCTGGAATCAAAATAAAGATTTATTGACTAACGAACAAAATAATATTCCCTTAATTTGGGCGCATAATATTACCGAAAATGGTCTTAACTTAACAAACAATAATAAAAAATACCAATATGTCAAAATTGACAATTGCGATTTTGGCCCAGCAATTGTTGTTAATAGAATTACCGGAACAGTTAAAAAAGGACAATTAAAAGCAGCAATTATTCCTGAAAGGATGAAGTTTATTGCCGAAAATCATGTAAATGTTGTTTTCCCGCCTTCACAAAACCAACAACTTTCATTAAGTTCAGGCGCTCAAAAAAATAAAAGAATTAACCTTCAGAAAATTGTCAATCAATTAACTTCGAAAGACAAATTGTCAGTTTTACAATATATTACCGGCAACACTCAAGTTTCAAAAACAGAACTTGAAAAACTTTTTCCTTTAGACATTAACTAAATTTTATCTAAGAAGGCTCTCTGGCAAAAAGCACTAAGCCCAACACCGTTAGTAAAACTTGATTGTAATCTTAAAATTGGGTTGTCATTAATTAAAATACAATAACTTTTATCTTTGACCTTCTTGGCTCTAATATTTACTTCACCTGAGACAAATGGAGCATATTTTTCATTTGAGTAAGAGATGATATTATTTTTACTAGCAACAATTGTTAACAATTCAGCCTGCTTATCATATCCTAATAAAAATTTTAAGAAATTTAATTTTGAGCTCAAAGGCAAATTATTAAATTTCTTGACACTTTCATCTGTTGCCATTTTTTGGACAGGTAAACCATATTTTTTACCAATCTTTTGAATTTTTTTGTATTGATATTTATTTTTCTTTATTTCTGAATGAGATAATTTTGCCAAAACAGTATAGTTGCCACCCAACTTATTAAGTGCTTCTTTTATTTTTACCCACATTGTTTTCAAATTTTTATCTAAATCTATGCCTAAATAATCCTTCAAGGTTTTGTAGCCAACATTTTTCTGAGTTCCTGTCCCTACTCCTACCGATTTTAAAGAAATTCCCAATGAGCTTTTGTCATTAAAGTCAATTTTAATATCGGCGAGCGATTGAGTTTTTACAAAATTTCTTCCTATCCAAATAACTCCTACAATTTCTCCTTGACTTTTCACCTTACGTTTTAGCAACTTAATAATATTTGGCAATAAATTTTTTGCTTTTCTTTCTTGTTCATTAATCCTTTTATCTCCATCAGGAAAATTCATTAAATTCGTCTTCAAATCAGTTACTTGTTTTAAATAATTAATCTGTAACCTGAAGTAATTTATCAATCCCTGCGTTATTAGAAGTTCAAATAAATCAGCTTTCGCTCGATTGGACTTTTCTATGTTTTTATTCACAGTAATTATTCTATCACTAAATACTTTCATTATTATCTCTCCCCTTTTCTGACATTATAGGGTATAATACCCTTCATGTTTAAACTATTGGAGATTATCGGCCGGGCCACTTACCGTTCTATTTTTTGGCTGATTAAATTAATTTTCAGCTCTATTGTCGTCTTTATTACTGTTTCCAAAAAGACTTTTAATTTTCTCACCTCTCTCCATATCTCTGTTAAGCTGCCAAAAATTAAACTGCGCCCTAAACGCATCACCCGCCTTCCTAAAATCAGATTCACTCCTTTACGGTTTACTGTTTACGGTTTACTGTTTACGTTCTTAGGTCTATTTTACTGGTTTATCCTCAAAGACTTACCCAGCCCCACCGACCTGGTCAATCGGCCGCCCAGCCTTTCCACCAAGATTTATGACCGCAACCAAAAACTTCTGTTTACTTTTTACAAAGATCAAAACCGCTCCTTGATTAGCTTAAATGAACTGCCCCAACATTTTAAACAAGCCACTCTGGCCATTGAAGACAGCCAGTTTTATCACCACCAGGGCATTTCCTGGTCCGGCATTATCCGCTCTTTCAGCCAAATTGTCTTTAAACAACAACTTCAGGGCGGTTCCACCATCACTCAGCAGCTGGTTAAAAATGCCCTGCTCACTCCGGAAAGAACGATTGCCAGAAAACTGAAAGAATTGATTTTAACTATTGAAACCGAAATCTTATTTTCCAAGGACGAAATTTTCGAAATGTACCTTAATCAGGTTTCTTATGGCGGCACTGCCTATGGCGCTGAAGAAGCAAGCCAAACTTATTTTGGTAAATCCATTAAAGATGTTAACTTAGCTGAAGCCGCCCTCTTAGCCGGCCTGCCGGCCTCACCCACGACTTACTCCCCTTTCGGCTCTAACCCTTATCTGTCGATTTACCGCCAGCATCAGGTTTTAAACCGTCTGGTCGAAGAAAAGTTTATCTCCCCCCAGGAAGCGGAACTGGCCAAACAGCAAAAAATCAAACTGGCCCCCCAATATGCCAATATTAAAGCCCCTCATTTTGTCATGTATATTAAAAACTTGCTGGCCCAGGAATTTGGCGAAACTATGGTTGAACAAGGCGGTTTGACGGTCATTACCTCGCTTGATCTTGATCTTCAGGATAAAGTCCAAACCATTGTTACCGAAGAAATTAATCAGCTCTTTCCTCTGCATATTACCAATGGCGCCGCTTTGGTGACTAATCCTCAAACCGGCGAAATTCTGGCCATGGTCGGCTCCCGGGATTACTTTGACGTGGAACGCGACGGCCAGGTCAACTTAACCACGGCTCTGCGCCAGCCCGGTTCCTCCATCAAACCGGTAAACTATGCTTATGCTTTAGAACATAACTACACGGCCGCTTCTATTATTCAAGACTCTCCGGTTACTTATAACACACCCGGTTCTCCGCCCTATTCGCCGGTCAACTACAGCAACACCTGGCACGGCCCGGTCAGTTTACGCACTGCCCTGGCTAGCTCTTATAACGTACCCGCAGTCAAAGTTCTGGCCAGTTACGGCGTGGAACAAATGATTGCCCAGGGTAAAAAAATGGGCATCACTACCTGGACCCAGCCGGAGCGTTATGGTCTGTCTTTAACCTTGGGCGGGGCGGAAGTTACCATGACTGACATGGCGGTTATGTTCGGCGTTTTAGCCAACCAGGGCAATAAAATCAACCTGCATCCGATTCTTAAAGTCACTGATGCCAATAATAAAGTTTTACTGGACTTTAACTCCAGCCCGCAAACAGTCCTTCAGTCCAACACGGCCTTTATTCTCACTGACATTCTTGCCGATCCCGTCGCCCGGATTCCTGCCTTTGGCTCCCGTTCTTACCTCAACATCCCCAATCATCAAGTTGCTGTTAAAACCGGCACCACCAACGATAAGCGGGATAACTGGACCATTGGCTTTACTCCTAACTTCTTAACCGCCGTTTGGGTCGGCAACAATGACAACTCTCCCATGTCCCAAGTTGCTTCCGGCATTACCGGCGCCTCGCCGATCTGGAATAAAATCATGACTTTGCTTTTACAAGACCAGCCCACCCAGACCTTCACTCCTCCCGCCAATGTTGTTAAGGTCGATATCTGCACTCTTACCGGCCAGCTTACTTGTAACGATTGCCCGACTAAGCCTGAGTATTTTATCTCCGGCACTGAGCCAAAACAGCACTGTTCGCCAGAACAAATTAAAGCCATGCTGGAAGAAAAGGCCAAAAAAGACCAGGAAGAGCGCGATAAAATCCTCACCGGTACTTCAATCCCCCAGCCACTCCCAGACTACCCGGGAAATTTTCACTAATAATTCCTGCGCCTCGCCGTCATTAACTTCAGTTGACAGCACACAAATCACGTAAGGATTTTTCGCCTCCACAATCCCGCAGTCATTGACTACCCCGGCCTCGCTGCCGAATTTGTGAACCACTCTCACTCCCTCCGGCACCCCGGCCGGAATCCTGTCCTCGCTGACCGTATTCGTTAAACTGTTAAATAATTTCTCTTTGCTGCCGTCGCTGATCAATTTATTCTGGTATAGCTCCACCCATAGCTTCCCCGCTTCCTCCGGCGTCATCTTCTCCGGCATCGTGGTTTTTAAAAACTTCTGCAGCAGTTGTGCACCCATATTATCACTCTGGTTAGCGGTTAACTCCGCCACCTCCTGATAACTGAACTTAGCCCCGGCCGGGCTATTTTGCAGACTGCCGCTGCCGTAAACCAATCTGTCTTTTTCCTCCAGAACATAGACTGTTTCCGGGTCAATCCTACCTTTATCCACCGCCTGATAATAAGCAATTAATAATGGCAATTTCGCTACCGAGGCCGCTGTCAATTTCTGCTTCTCATTAATACCCATTTCTTTATTGCTGCTTAAATCAAACGCGTAAATTCCATACTGCCCAACCTTGCCTTCCAGCATTTTGGTAATTACTGCCTCTGCGTCTGTATTTTGTTTAATCTCCATCTTAAACCCGCCTGTTTTCCGCTCAATTCTAATCACCTCATTCCCTTTGCTGAAATTCAAGTCTAACCCCTGCCACCATTGCTTTAACTGAGGCGGCAAATAAAACATTAAACCTAAAACAATTGTCACTATCAGTCCGATTAAAGTCTGCTTCCGGCTCCCTTCCTCCCCGATTGTCTTTCTCGGCCGCCGCTTTGGCACTTGCCCTGATCCGAAATCTTTCTCTCTTAAATCCTGCCCGTCTTCCTGGTTCATCATAACTTTTTCAGCCAATCAGCCGCTTCCGGTTCAAACAACAACCCCGCTTTCGGCCCAAAGTGTTCTGTCACCGATGCTCCGTTAGCCAATCCCAGCTTTAAGGCTTTTTCCAAGCTGGTGAACTTAATCAGTCCGGCCACCAAACCGCAGCCAAACCCGTCGCCGGCGCCGGTTTCCTCAACCGTCTCCGCCTTCACTGCCGGCAGACTAATCACTTTTCTGCCTTCAAGTAAAATCGCCCCCTTCCTCCCCTCGGTCATCGCCGTTATTCTTGATCCCAGCTTTCTCAAATCAGTTAAAATCTCTTCTTTATTTTTAAACTCATGCTTGGTTAGCTTGGCCGCTTCCTGACGGTTAACAATCAACACTTCCACATAAGGCAAAAATGCTTTTAATTTTTCCGGTACTTCAATCTCGCCGGAGCCGGGATTTAAAGCCACCTTAATCTTTTTTGCCTGCGCCGTCCTGATAATCTTGGTTAACAAATTCAAATCTCCGCCTAAAGACGATACATAAAACCAGTCCGGCTCTAACTTCTCCCACTCCACTTTATGCCACGACAGCTTACTGCTCGCCCCCCGGTATATTAGTGCCGACCGGCCTCCATCCGCGCTGACTAAAATTGTTGAGTAACTAGTCGCTTCGTCAACCTGCTGAATATATAAGGGGCTCACCCCTTCTTTTCTTAACTCCTGCCTTACAAATAGTCCCCAGTGGTCCTTGCCCACACAGGTCACACACCCGGTTTGTAAACCTAATCTTTCCAGGCCCACTGCAACATTAGTTGCTCCCCCGCCGGTGGTAATCACCAGTTTATCAACAGCAATCTTGCTGTCATAACTTTGACATAATAAATTATCTTTTACTTTGAAATCCCGGGACGATAAATACACATCCACAAAACTGCTGCCAAATGTCACCACGTTAAACTTCATATCTTTTATTCTAGCTGGTGCCGGCTCTTTCCGCTAGCTGATTCAGTCGCTTCCACTCTTCTTCAATATCTTCCGCCTGCCATAAAGCGCTGCCCACCGCCAGCACATCGGCCCCGGCCTTAACGCACTTTCCCATCGTCTGTTCATTCACTCCGCCGTCCACGCAAATCTCTTTGGCAAAACCTCTTTTTCTCAACTCCCGGACCCGGCCTAAGCTTTCTTGGTTAAATTTCTGGCCCTCTTTGCCCGCTCTCACCGCCATGATTAAAATCAAATCTGCTTCTTGGGCCGCCGGCCAATCCAGTTCTTTTAGGTCTGTTTCTAAATCCACTCCCAACCCCACCCTTAAATTTAGCTCTTTCGCTTCTTCCACAAACTCTCTTTGGCTGCTCATATTTTCAATCTGGCCGATCGCTGTTTTTACTCCTTCTATCTTGCAAACTTCCAACCAGTCCGCCGGCTCAACCGTCATCAAATGCACATCTCTTTCCAAAGTCGTCGCCACTTCCAACATCTTTTCCACCCCCAGGGTTGGTTTCGACGTAAACTCTTCATCGGCCACATCCAATTGCACTCTGGCTGCCATTTCTTCATACAGCTCCAGTCGCTCCTGCAATGCTGCCGAACTGCTCACAAAAATAGTCGGGGTAATTATCGGCATAAAAGAACTAATTCCATCATCCTGACTACATAACCCCACTCATTGTCATACCAGGACAGTATCTTCACTAAATCGCCGTCAATCACCCGCGTCATTTCCAAATCTACCAAAGATGAATACTCGCAGCCAATTACGTCGCTACTGACCACCGGTTTATCAGTCACCCCTAAAATACCCTGCAAATAGGTCTTGGAAGCCTTAATTAAAGCCTGGTTTACTGCTAGCGCTGTCGTCTTTTTCTTCACTAAAAAAGTAAAGTCAGTTAAAGAACCGGTTACCACCGGCACTCTGATGGCTATCCCGTCAAATGTCCCGCTCAACTCCGGCAGCACCACACTCACCGCATCCGCCGCCCCGGTGGAAGTCGGAATAATATTGATTGCGGCCGACCGGGCCCGCCTTAAATCTTTATGGGAATTATCCAGGAGTCTTTGGTCCGAAGTATAAGCATGAATTGTGCTCATTCCGGCTTTCACCACCCCAAACTCCTTCACCATCACTTTGGCGATCGGCGCCACGCAATTAGTGGTGCACGAAGCATTAGAAAAAACTTTATCATTACCTTCCTTGTTAGCGTTTACCCCGACGATATAGATAGGTATGTTCCCATCTTTCGGAGGGGCGGAGAGTAACACTCTCTTCGCTCCTGCTTCCAAATGATCATCCGCCTCTGCCACTTTTCTAAATCTGCCCGTACACTCTAAAACCAAGTCCACGCCTAATTTTTTCCAGGGCAGTTTTTTCGGCTCCAACTCTGCCAACACCGGTATACTGACTCCATCTACTATTATATTATTACCTTTAACCGCTACCTTGCCCTGATATTTCCCGTAAGTAGAATCATACTCAAATAAATGGGCCCAGCCCGCCGCCGCCATATTGCCTGAAGTATTGATCGCCGCCACTTTCATGGTTTTTTTATGCTTCGTTAACGCCACCCTTAAAGCCAACCTGCCGATTCTGCCAAAGCCATTAATCGCCACTTTAATCATATAAAATTCCTTTCTTCAATTTGTTTTATTTTATCAATTCTCCTTTGATATTTTTCCTCCGGTCTTACTTTTGCCTCTAACCATACTTTAATCATAGCGCAAACTTGCTCTTCGTCCACATAATCAGCCGGAATTCCCAGCACATTGGCATCCCGGTGTTCTTTGGCATGCCTGGCTGTGGCTAAACTCCACGCTTCCACCGCCTCCACGCCTTTAAATTTATTAGCGACCAAGACCATCCCTCCGGCCCGGCAAAACAAAATCCCTTTTCCCAATCCTTTTTGGACCTTTTCTGCCACTTTCACTCCGAAATCAACAAAATCATCCAGAGGATCATAAATAATGTTCCCCATGTCTTCATAACTTATTCCCTGCTTTTTCAGCCACTGCTTCACCGCCTCTTTTAATTTAAATCCCCCATGGTCGGCGCCAAGATAAATTTTCATAAGTTCTTCAGTGCTTCTAAGACCTCCCCCTCTGTCTCGGCAAACTTAAATACTTTCATTGCCTTGGCCGGAACCAACATTTCCTCTTTCAATACTCTGATTATTTTCCGCCAAAACCGGCCGTACAAAATAAACGGTTTATGATGGGGATAATACAGTTTTCCTAAAACCCAAGCAGTGCTGAATTCAGACAGCGTGCCCGTACCGCCTTTAAAAACAATAAAACAGTCGGCGTGTTCCAATAATTTAAACATTCTTTCCGTGTAATTGTGGGTTTTAATTTCCTTGTTTGCTTTATTGGCCAAGTATCGGCCTTCAAATCCCGGCGCGTCCTGAGGATTAAAAGTGATCGTCAATGTTTCTCCGCCGACGGAGATTGCTCCCTGGGTTGCCGCGTTCATAATTCCGGGGCCCCCGCCGTTCACCACCGTATAGCCTTTTTTGGCTAAAAGTTGAGCAATCCTAAAAGCCTCCTGATAATATTTGCTTTCCGGTTTTAACTCGGACGAGCCGAAAAAGGCAATGTTTTTCAGCATTAAAAACTGCCCTCAACAATATGTTTGTCCGGGGCCGCGTTGCCGTCCTCCGGCTCCAAGGTCACCACCACTCCCCTAAACTCGCTTTTATCTTCTTTCGTTTGATAATACAGCTTGCCTTGTC
>Ga0210019_1001959_pt1 | contig 20861 bp, 20 predicted proteins | sample CryGeyCG2114_020_2_FD_183969 | JGI IMG/M metagenome (GOLD analysis project Ga0210019, IMG submission 183969) | Groundwater microbial communities from aquifer - Crystal Geyser CG11_big_fil_rev_8/21/14_0.20 (SPAdes) (version 2) | ecosystem: Environmental > Aquatic > Deep subsurface > Groundwater ...
CTCTATGAACGCCCGTCTTTTTAGCGGTGAATGTGCCAGAAGTTGGGAAGAACTCGATTAACTCATACGTCCGTTCGCCACCTTCGCCACCCATAAACTGATCCAAATTACTCATTTATATAATCCTCCATCCCTGTGAAATTCCTTCTGTAAACGCTCTATCTACAGTCCAGCCAAGTTGTTACCTTTTTCATACCAGCGCCCATCCGCGAGAGGCATCAATATACTGAAGTGTCAGGCTCACATTGTTCGTGCTGATAACCATATCTTCAGCCAGTCCCATAATGTTTAAACCGTTTCGCCCAACCGTCAGATTATTGGTAGCGAACGTCCCTGCATAATCTGCAATACGAACTAAGTCATTTGCGGCAGGGGCTGCGGGAAGAACTATAGTGAATGCCGAAGAGGTGGTATCACACATCAGTGAATCACTAGCAACTGCCGTGTATGAGGTACTTTTAATTATCCAATTAGGTTTAGATAAGGAATATACTACAGAAGTATCAGCCTTAAAAGATAATGCATTAACCAAGTCAGTAGGACTCACAGCTCCTACCACAGGTATAACCTTCCTGGTTATTATCTGTACTTCATCATCTAGAACAGCAGCAGTATTCAGCACCACCGTAGTACCATTAGCAGCTATAAATTCTGACGGGAATACCTTAGATCCATTTACGAAAACATCGATACTTCCTGGTGTGTAAATAGCATTAAAGGAAGTTTGGCCTGATGCAGCAATGTATGCGTATCTGTACTCTGTATCTACAACATCATTAGGTGCTATCCCATAGTAAGCGTTAGATCGTGCCATATTACTCCTTAACCTACGATTTCTAATAATTCAACTGATAAGTCTATCATCAACGTGGTATCTGTGACAGCATGTAGAGAGTCACCTGTTTTTAGTACCATCTTAGGAAGTTTAGCCGCACCACTATAGGGTATGGATATGGCATTCAAACGATTCACTACGCTGGCTCCGTTATGGATCTCCAATGTTAAAGTATGACTGGATTTGTTCACATTGTCAATATTAGACGCCGTGCCATGGAAAGCGATGACTGTAGTACCAGAAGCTACTGGCCCGTAAGCCTGGGCTAGTACGTTAGTTACTCTAAAGTCTGCCCTATTAAAAGTTGTTGTTGACATTTTTATTCACCTAAAAGAATGGAATATATAATTGCATCAGATGACGCGCTTAACGCGGCTTCTAAGCCTGTGATAACGGAGGTAGTACTTTGGTATACCTCGAATTGTTCTCCAGCTACTGGCAGACTGGGTAAATCCGTAACCCATGTAAAACTACTATCAGTATTAGAAAACAATGGACGGACATTGCCGGCTAAGGATCCGCTAGTAAACTGTACTAGATATTTACCGGTAATAACTGTAGACACTCCACTAGGGGTTAATGTAGAAGATGCCGAAGCTAGGGTAGCAGGCGGGCTTGCCGCAATAGTCCCAGTAAACACCCTCTTAGGGTAATTAGAGAATCTCCATGTATCAGTCGTATTCTTTAGCGCTACCGTTGGGTTACCACTCTCATCAAGACTGGCACACACATATGATGTCCCGTTTGAGTCAGAGGGTTTAGTTAGTAACTCCACAGAAGACAGTTCTGACATCCTAGTATCGGTCTTGGCAAAAGAAGCTAAGGTATCTGAAGTTACCCTAACCTCTACCGAGGTACCTGAGGGGAAACTGGAGGTCAAAGTATTCTCACGGCCCCTAATTACTGTCAGTACATTCCCCGTCTTGAGGGAACACTCTACTATCTCTACCGTAGTACCGGTATCTAATGTAGCTAAAAAGTATTGACCCGTAGTCGGGCTGGGGAATTTACTAGCATCTACTAAGGTAATAGATGTATCTGTACCCATAATAGGTAAGGATAATGTAGTCTTAGCATTGTTTGCAAAAAGTTGTTGTCTCAAAGTCATAGTTAAACCTTAGGTATGTATACTATGGAGCTAGCCGTAGTTTTTAGTTTCATTTCAGTGCCCAGGGAGTTTATAGAAGTAGTAGCCCTAGTAACATACGGTGTGTGATCCTCCGTTAAACTTAGTAGTATTTTAGCAGTATTATGCCTTAGGTACTTATTAGCGAACTTAGGTATTGCAGTAGAAGAGCTATAAACCTGTAGTCTGCTCAGTTCGTCTAGATTACAAATACCTATATACTCACCCAGTGTAGTAGTACCTGTATTTTCATATATAAATATTTCTCCGGGTAAATTAGGATACACTCCCTCTACCTGAAGTAAGCTTAGTAGTAATACCTTATTCTTATTTGAGTCTAAAGATACCTCTATGTTAAGGTAGTCTCCTGGTCCTTGGTAGAAGGGAGGGTTTGCCATTAAGCCACCTTAATCGTCCACTCGAAGTGGATGCTAAAATCTGCCGTCTTAGGGATACCGGGAAAAGTCTTTATGTTAAACAATGAGTTATTGGAGAATAATAGTCCAGCCTCGGTGATAAGACTACCATTAGCGGTTGACTGATCAATGTCAGCGATAAACGTAACTGAAGGTATGTCCAGATCCGTGGTAGTATACGTAGCCACGCTAAGTAACGGAGTAAATAGTGTAGTTATAGACTGGCTTACTGACTTAGGATATAGACCCTCAGGGTCTATTGTTCCACCAGTGCCTATTTGTAATCTATCTATTACATTAACAACAAATCCACTATTATAAATAGAGGACAGCATATACTGTTTCGAAGTTAACACAATTAGGTTCTGTTTAGTGAGGACCGGCTCAACGGTCCCATCTGTGAATACTTTACTAATAGAAAGAATGCCATCTAAGGTGTGTATTTTAAATACAGCCTTAACCCCGGTTACTATACTTGAGTAGAGACATCTTACCTTTTGGAGTATATGTGCTGGAATATTTTTCATGTTATTTAGTATTATCTGACTACCTTGTGTACGAGGGCTGAGCCGTCTCTAAGTATTTGTCTAGGCGTATTATTCGCATCTAGATATTCGGTATCTACGGTAGTCGTTTGACCATCTTCATTGATAGCATTACTAAGTGTATTATAGCTTAAAACCCCCCTTCCCCTCATGGAGTAAATGGGAGAAAGCATAGGTCCTAACCCTCTGGACATAGGTGCATTAGCCTGCTGGATCACAGGGTCAGTATCTTCTATTACCTTGTATGGGGAAATATCCAAGTCAAAATTAGAGGTCACTAAGTATACCCCTACTAACCCCGGAACTATTCTGACTCCAATAACTAAATCGCCATCCTTTAAATCCGTAAGATACGGGGGTAGCCATAAGAAATTCGCCCCCTTTGGTAAGAATGGGCTACTGGGTATTTGACTAGTAGTTCTAGAAAAAATAATATTAAAGTGAGTAATTAGTAGTGGTTTGTAGTTAAATAAATCTATAGCAGAGTTAACAGCTATATTATTAATAGATTGATCTAAATCCCCGGCTAATAGGTTAAAACTCCAGCGGTTAGTAGGAGGGGGTGAAATCTTCATTAAGTTACACTTGGAAGCTATAACTTCATCCGTAACTATATACATGGGTACCACTCTTTTATCAGCTGTAATTATCCCAGTGGATATAAACCCTTTTAATGCAGGCTCTCCAAAAGAGCTATCTATTCCTCTAACATGAGCTATCACAGACCTTTTAGCCCGTAATGTATTCTCGCCTCTAGTGAATAATGTATTTAGCCACCCTACATCACTACTAAGTGTATTAGCATACTGACTGGGGAGATTTATAATACCGGTCACTGTTTGATCCCCGGTTCTCATAGACAATCCGGACTTAAATAGTCTATCTACCGTAGATGATACATTCATCCTCATGAAACTAGGCGTCCCCCTAGGAATACAATCAACCGGTACTTCATCGCTTACTGGAAGACCATCGGCATTAAAGTTAACCAAGTCTCCTATCATGTCTCCTGGAGCCAACCCTAGGGTCCTAGTGTTATCCCTAACCATACGAGAAATAGAGAATGAAAAGTCCTCTGTTAATACCTTATCTCTTCGTTGAGTTAATGATTCATCTGAAGAAGTTAGGGTCTCCTCCAGGTATGGAATACTCCATATATAAACTGCCTGAGAGTAAAGGGGTTTAACCCTATTGATTATGTCCGCCAGTTGTTGGAAGTTCTGGTTATTTTTAAATGTGCTAACTTTTACATTAACTAGAAATGTATGATTCTTTATGTATGTACGCATCAAGTAATCAAAATTACTACCTACTGAAGCATACCTATCTACCTGAGTTTCAGGAAGAGAGGGTATTATAGAAGGTGGGATAGATAGGTTTATCCACCAATCACCATCCTCTACCCAATCCTTAATCTCTATCCACTGAGAGATCTCATCAGATACACTTAGGATATCACCCGGTAGCACTGAAGGTAATAGCCCATATGGTAATACATACTTATTCTTATCCGTAATAACTATATACTGATCAGTGTCTAAGTACTGACGAACATCTATAACCTCTTCACTCTCCCTGGCCAAAGGGATGCCTAGGCATAGGTTTAACCCTTTACGTAGGATAGACAAGGTAGGGCCTTGGTAGTACATATAGTACAACCCGTACACAAAGCTTTTATAGACTTCTGTAGAGGTAGCCGGGTCTACACCTATGAGTTTAGCGTAGTGTTTATGTATCAGTTGTTCATCAACTTCAACATCTACAAACCATAAGGCATACTCCGTAGTGCCATCGGTCAACTTCCTAGCGGGGAATCCAAGCTCAGATAAGGGCTTGTATAAAGTTATCTCGCCATCACTAACATGATAATTGACATTGTCTTCTAGCGAAGTAGTAGGGAGTAATGGTCTATTGGCTATAAACTTAGAACCTACAATGTCTATAGGTAAGGTGAAAGTGTTTACTTTTCCTTCAACCTCATCAGTATTTTTAATAACTACTAGCTTAATGGTTGACCCAATAGAATCCTCTATATCCTTAAGGCTTATGGAAGAGGTCATCTGTAGGAACTTACTATATATAGATGCTGCTGACTCTGAGGTAGCCTCTAACATCAGGTTAACCATGCCAGTATCCTCAAACATGACCGAGAAAAAATCTGAGATACCGTATAGGTAGGTTAGATTAGTAGTATCGGTACCAACTGGGAGTCCCCCCGCTCCGAATCCAGAATATGTTGTCATAGGTTATCTCTGCACTGGGGCATTAGTTGCTGGTAAATTCTCTAATGTAGTCGTTATAGTATCTAATACAAATAGGCTGGTGGGATCATTAGGATCTAATACGTCTTCTATTACACCAGTATCTGGAGCTATTAACTCTGTTAAATCTCTAGTGTACCTAGAGTATGATACGAACAATGGTAACTTGATATCCAACATACCGGCATTCTTCAAGCTAGCGACTAGTTCTGCTACTACGAAAGGTTGACCTGGAGCCAAACTATCTATATATGCAGTAGCTGCACTCTCCACTAGCGTATTACTGGATGTAGTGTACTGAGTAACTCCTATAGTCAGGATATATATATTAAACCCTCTGGCTAAATAGTCGGCACAGAGAACTTTCCTCTCCCTATCCTCTAAGTAGTTCTGGACAACATCTACCTTATCAAACCTACGGACCTCAAATGTTGCCGTCTTATTAACATAAGCTGGTCCAAAGTCTATATGGATTTCTTGTTTAGTACTAAATCCGAAGTCGGCTGGGGGATATGTAGAGACGCATATTGGGCTAGTTGTAGTTATAGTAGTAACATCATCTACCATAGTAGTGACACTGATGATGAAGTTATCCTGGTCTGTAACTGAGCTAATGACCCAACTTCCATTAAAGCCGGAAGGTGTTAATCCTGATAAAGTAACTTTCCTGCTTACCTGTAAACCATGTCTTGGCATAAATACAGAAACTACCCCATTACCTAAATTAGTGACCGATAGTACCTCTCTGGACTCCACATTTGGATTCCTCAGCGTGTACCTAACCGGGCTAGTGACTGTAGCAGTACCGGTAGTAGTGGCATTAGTGTTGTTAGAGGTAAATGAAAAAGTATTGGTGGTTATTGCAGATACGGTTCTACTACCATTGAGTACGTTAACTTCGCATAACATTGTACCAGTACCTGAGACTGATATACTGGCCAGCACTATATATGAGAACGTATCTACCGTAGTAGAGGTAATAGTATAAGTACCATTATAATCAGAAGGAGTTACCCCAGATATAGTTACTGTATCTCCTGGTAAGAATCCGTGCCCAACACTAGTAGCGGTTACAGTTACACCGGTGCAAGTAATACTAGATACAGGTAAGGTTTGTGAGAACCCTTGTACGTCTATAAGCTCGCCTTGAATAAATGGGTGAGCGTTTGAAGTCAGAGTATATGTAGAAATACCTGATGTAGGTGTATCCACTAGCACGGACACGTCAGTATATGGGACAGTAACTGAGTTTAGGACTGGAATAGTATCTTCTGCACCTGCGGAGATGCTACTACGGAAGACTCTGTAGTTAGGGCCAGTAAGCACGGCCACCCCTAAAGAATTTGTACTCAGTTGAACTAGCTCAGATACAGGTAATTTAGAGCAGTAGACATCCACAGCCCCACCTAAGTGAACCCTAGTCTGGATAGAGTGCTCTAATATGCTCGGCATGGTCACAGGCACTACAGTACCAGTAGGTACTGTTACTTCAATAGTATTGGTAGTAGTATTGTTTATCTTAAATTCCCCATTTAGGTTAACTGAGGATGAACCACTAGAAGTCACATACTGACCAGTATAAAAGCCGTGGTCTGTTATAGTTAAGGTAGCTACGGTATCCACTATATCAATGGACTCCACAAGTCTAGTTGCACGCCGGGGAAGCATACCTATAATAAGGTCCCTCATCATACCTGAGTCCCCCATACCTATAGTAAGTATATGATTTAGGTCTGTAAACATGCCGCGTAGGTTGAAATCTACAGACGGTTGATTAATCAGGTTGCGGGTGGAAACCGAGGATTTAGACCTAGCAATAAACTGGGTGTTAGTTTCTGTTGGTACTGATCCGCTTACTAGATAGTTAATCTCCCCCCTTAAAAAATATGGGTCAAAGTTGGAGAAATACAACAAGCTACCTGAGCTCAGATTATATTCTGCCCCTTCACTTTCAGCGGCTAAATCTACATCAATATAGTATTCATTACTATAATTGTCATACTGTACGTATGATGACGATAAGTTATACGCTTGTTCTGGGAAAAACTTTATTTTATTATCTACTGAAAAGTAGGTGCTTGATGGTATGCCTATGTTTTTAGACCTGGCGAAGAATAGGCGTACATTAATCGTACTTTTAGTACCCTGATTACGCTCAACAAACAGGTTGGACATAATTTTATCTACCATTTCTGTAGAGGTAGTATCATCAGCTCCACTTATCGTGTTCTGTTCAAAGTGGTAGTCTAGACCCTTCTTAATCATGGCTAAAAGGGTAGCGGTAGGACGTATAACGGTATCACGTAGGGCCGTACCCTCTCTAAGGTCCAAGGTTGGAAACTTGGCTTCGAGTATTTGTTTAGCCAAATACTCGGCTTCAAGAATGTCTCCTTGAGAGGGTTGTATACCCGGAAGTACGGAATAGAAGTCTGTCATATGTTAAGCAATGTCCTTGGTTACGATTAGTTTAACATTTTAAATGACGGGGGTCTACACAGTTGGAGTAGTTTTTAGGTCCGTAACAGGGAATGGTAAGGCTACTTGGGCGGTTTCCCCTTCCATAGTAACCATTTTCAAATACATGGTAGCAGACTCTGAGCTAGTGTCTATATTTAAAATAGAAACCTCTCTTAACTTAGAACTAGGATCAACTTCATCATACAAAGCCGCCTTAGTTTGAGATTCAGCTGATTTAATCTGGTCCCTTAAGTCGGAGATAAGCAACCTATCAGTAGAAGACACATTAGACCGCATAACTATGTTAGTAAAAGTAGTTCCTATATTGGGGCGTATAACATCACTTCCCCTAGTTGTTAATAAGATCTTGAGAAAGTACTGAGCCACCTTCTGTATGCCTGTAATACTTCTAGGTGTGTAATCTATATTAAAAGTAAGTTTACCCTCAGGAAAGCCGTCGGGGAATGTTATAAGTAATAAGTCATAGGTGGCTCCGCTTTGGAGGTTCTCATTAGTACCTAATCTAGTATTTATACCTACTATGTTCATGCTTATCCATTCATCCTATTAATAGTTAGTGCACCTTCATTAGAGTAAAATTGAGACTCTCTGTCTGCCTGATAAGTACGTAGTATCATATAATCTAACTTAGTCCTATTACACATAGCATGCTCTCGTAGCATCGCTGCAGAATGGCTGACCGTCTCTATTACCCTGCCATTACCATAACTGGGGGAATCCCCCTTAAAAGTGGTACAAATTCTTAGTAGTTCTGAATAGTCCAATCCATCCGAGTAATCTCGGAACTCCTCAGGTAACACATCTCCAGTAGTATCAGCAGAGGATACTGCCTCCGACCTAAAAAAGTTAGAGAGACTGGTATATATGGATGCTACTTGTTCCTTGTAGGAAGCCATGATTAATACATCTTAATGTCTGTTTTAATACCCTTAATCTTATCCACCAGCTTAGACTTCAGGTAGTTAAGGCGGTTAATATTCACCTCTAGCTTACCAGCTAACTCAGTAGAAGTCATACCTTTAGCGTGATTAAGAATAAATTTCTCTTCACTAGAAAGCTGGTCCATTAGGTGAGCTAATAGAATGGCATTTTCATTAAACGAAGTAAACTCGTTAGGGCGCTCAGTGTTAGACTCTATTAGATCTGAGTACAATGAGTTTTTAAACTTAATAGTGTGGCCCTTACTCCACCCTAAATGTTTGGCTAACTCATCATCAGATGGATCTCTGTTTAGTTGTTCAGTTAACTGGGTAAGACCATGATTATACTCATGGAATTTAAGCTGCATATTCTCGGGGAGCCTAACAGCATTCTGAAACTTGTAGTTCATGCGCCTAACCTTAGGTAGGTAGTTCATGACGTGGGTAGATATGGTCGTACCTTTACTAGGGTCATAAGTCTGTATGGCCTTAATAGTCCACTTCTTAGCCTCTGCTGACAATGCTGCAGGTGGGAGACTACCTGAAAGCCTATTAACTTCCGACTTAATAACTGGGCTTAGGCTTTCTACTAGATTCCCCAAATCACGTTTGCTACCAGTCTTTTTCCATGACTCAAACATTTCCTGGTCACGTTTACGAGCCTCCCCATAATTAAAGGGTACCCGTTCAGGGGTTGTGACTGCGGGCCTGGGTACTAACGACGCAGTAGCTGGGTTTATAGGTAGTGGGGCAAATGATACTTTAATCATAGGTATACGCTGTATTCTGAGTAGATACTGTTATTATATCCGATAAGGAATGCCTGTAGTCTACCACTAAATCTTTGATTAACAAAGCACTCATCTGCCATAGACGTATCAGATATTTTTTTAGCTAGGCCAGCCGGTATCAGTGAAGTTCTAACACCCGTCTCCCCCGGTCTGGGATATCCCATATTAGTAGTTAAAGTGGTGTCGGCCATAATCCTATATCTTAAATTAAATGACTTGTATGTTGTTAGATTTCAAGAAGTCTATAGTTTCAGGGTAATCTAGGAATAGGCTAGCCCCCAGCTCTAATGGAACACCCTCATCCACGTCTGGATTTAATCTAGGATCCAGGTAGTTAAGTGATTCATTAGTATAGTTTTCTTTAACCAAATCTATGAACTTATAGTTAAAAGTTTTTTCTATAGATTCCCTAGTTTCAACAGCTCTATGGATTAGTTTTAAGTTTCCTATACCGGTTGTGTCATCACTATCGCTACCCCCATTATCACTATAAGTAGCACTTTTAGTACCTGGTGCTAGAACTCCGTTTACCCTCTTCTGAGTATAAACCTCCATAGTCTGGAAGTTTATTAAGTCAGATGGAGCAGCTGAGCCTACCCCTAGTACTGACCTGTAGAACTCGTCGGCCTTAGCTTTAGCCTTAGGATTATTAAGTATGGTAGACATAACACTAGTCACTGATCCACTAGAGTCCCTATTAATATTATACAGCTGGAGAGAGGTTTGTAGCCACGGATGAGAGGGCATCAACTCATAGTTAGATAATTCAGAGTATGTAGCTGCGCTAACAAAAGCCACAGACGTATTTATAGAGTCAGCAGTTATAGAATGAGTGACAGACGCACACAATGCGTGGAAGCTGGGCAGGTTAGGGGATTTAGCCACAATATCCATTGGATAACCTGGAATGATATAAGGGTTGAATATACCTGAGATAGATCCAGCCTTAGAAGACAGGACTTCTTTAGTATAGTCATAGTCTGCGGCGGCAAATAAAATCCTCTGGAATGCGGCCACGCCAGAACCCCTGAAGTTAGGATCTAGCAACTCCTTAGCGGGGTCAGCCTTACCATTTTTACGGCCATGCATAAACATCCATCCGTCGTGTAGATCTTTGGTTATCTTACCCCAGTCACTATCTTCATCTGGGTGTTCCTCAGTTTTCACTGTACCAGAAGCGATAGACTCATTACAACGTTTAACTAGGTATGCTAACCATGACGGTGCTATAACCTGTTTAGGTTTAAATCCCCCACCCAACTCATACTTACCTGGGATATTATATGACGCCCCCGTAGACTCATGTAATGAGGGTAGTATACCATTAGACGGAGTATCGACCACTGTGGCGTTAGCCTCAGCCGGTGTAGCTGGTGCAAATTTAACTCCGTTAATGACTTTAGGGTCAGGAGTCTCTGTGGGCTTATACAACCCTTTAATCATTAGTCCAGTTAATACAGACTCTCGTATGGAGTGTGGACCACGATAGTGTAGTCCTACTTGAGCTTCCTGACCAGGAACAGCACTATGCACCAGGGATACCCTCGAAGGTATATTGGCCTCGTTCTGAGAAACCTGGACAGAGGAGTACATATTAGGTAGTACTACATTACATACTGGGCTATAGTAGAATGGCAGCTGTGGCTTAATAACTGTTTCAATAGCCATTAAGTCATCGTCGTTCTGTACTGAAGTTTTTTTAGGATCCTTAGGTACTGAGGCTGGACTGGCTAGAGTTACTACCTCGTACTCAGAGGACATGAAGAACTCGTGGAATAGTCTAAAAAAGCCCGTCTTGTTACCTGTAAACTCCAGCATGCCTTGAATAGCCTCTACTGATAGGGAGGCCTGGGTAGCAGTCATAGAGTGTAGTCTATACGCCGGAGGTATCATTACTGGCTTAGATGCATCAGTCTTATTACCAGTATCATCACAGATGGATTGCTTACCAGCATTTACAGCATCCTCTATCAGGTTATGTCCGGATACTCTATCAAAGAACTTAAGCCCATCCTCAATCAGGGGAATGTACATGGCCACTAATATAGTATTGTATTGGCTTAGATGGTAAGCAGAGGACTTCAACTGATTCCACATGTTCATCATGGCTGATGGCATACCAACCCAACGCTCTTTTACTGAAGAGAACTTAGGGTCTAGCAGAGCATGATCTACATTCAGTACGTTAGGATTACTAATTGATATTGCGTTTTCTGTGTTGGACTCAGTACGTACTCCATCAATACCTCGAAGGGCTAGTACCATAGAGTGAGTAGAACCAAAACTATTTGGCTTAAACATAGAGTCATTAGGGCTCCAGTTTGTATAGGACCCCGATGGATAGCCTGAGAAATCTAAAGTAACGTGATTGAGGAGATCACTTTTATGTACGCATTGGAAGTTAATACTTGCTGACTGTACAGATGCGCTATAGCTATTACCAATTATATGTCCCCAAAACAACAGACGATCCTTACCCAGTACAGGGTCTTCGTAGAAGATGTGTACCTTAGGTTGGTAGTACCTAACTATATCCATCAGACCAGGGCTAGGCGGTAGTTCTAAGGACGCAGATGGTACATTACCTATCGCCTGGGAAATAGATATAGCGGAATAAGGTACTTCTACCCCTTCAATAAACAGGGTCACCTTCTGGAATAGTACGTCTGTGTTAGATGACATTTATATAAATTATGTACAGTGATACTACGTATAAAAGTTTTTCTAGGGGATCTATTATCTTATCTAAGTACTCAGATTGGTCAGTAGGTATCTGCAGTGTCTTAATACGCTCAGTAATCAACTCTAATCTGCCGCTGGGTATTAACTCCTTTAGCAGAGAGATCCTAACACTTGGCAATAATTCAGGTATATATTTCATACCTAGTAAGGAGCCTGAGTATGTATTCGATAAGTACCCCATTAAAGGAGTAGTAGTATTATCTAAGTACTTGACTACTAAGTGCTCCTCGTCCTCTACTGGGAATGACAGAGTTAAGGACTGGCCTGATGCAGAGTATGTAGTGTGGTCTTTTAGTATCCCGTTATGGTACACCCGTATTCTTTTGAACAGAGATACATCCATCTCTAACTGGTAACTATATTGACCAAATGAGCAATCTAAGACTTCTATATGAAGTATTTTTTCAGAAGGTATATTTACGTATCCACCGACTTGTGGATAGTCTTCTTCTTGAAATTCAGACGAGAAGCACCTGGCACATACCCCACCTACTGAAGTACAGGTGTTAACATGGACACTGGCAGCCTCATAGATACCTTGTGATAATAAATAATTAAGTCTAGTTTTGGTAAATGGACTGTTAGTAGCTAACTCTATCTCCCCCTCCATCCTATAACTTATATTTTCTATTTCCCCTACCGTTGTGCCACAGTTATTCTCCACTATCTTAACTCTAGGAGTAATAATTAGCTGGGCAAGGTTATACACATCCTTATCTGTATCAGGGACGTTGTCTAAAAGTTTTTCAAATATAAGTGAAGTTAAATAGCTTCTCATCGTTTTATTTTATAAAGTAGGTCCACGTTCTCTAGTACGTGGTGTTCCAGAGCTTAACGCCAGCATTATACTCATCCTTTTACCCCCTGACAATGGTAATGACACCCCCGAGATAGCCCTAGCCTTAGCTATTCTAAAAAGGAGTGGGCCTGAGGAGGGGTGACCTACTGACCCTGATAGAAACAATGACCCACCCTTTACCCTACCAGATGATACTAATGAGTGTAAGGAGTTATGTGTGGTAGAAGGGGAGTTAGTTATTACCCCCTTGGTTTTTTTAAGTTTAGCCAGAGTATTTCTGTAGTTGGTCCTGATACCGGCCACCTTCGCAGCCGCATCCTTAATTGTGGTATTGACCATATTAACTAAATTAGTAGCCCCATAGGCTATATGGTTAATATCCCTCAATACTCCATTAACTCCACCGCTGAATACTCCGACCACTCCACTTACATTACCAGTAGCGACCTTAACTAATTTAGTTAGACTAGATAGTACCCCGAAAGTAGGAGAGAATAGTTGAGTTCTTACTCCTGAAAAGGTACTAGACCACTCTTTAAATTTATCGGTATCTACTATGCCTAGGTCTGACTTAGTGGAGAATGTTGCTACTCCATTTGACCCTAAGGTTGGAACTGCAGAAGCAGAGGAAGCAGCGGTTATTCTTGCTAAGTCAGCAGAGGTAGTGTTAGGATCCTGTATAGCTTTTTCCACGGTGGAAGACCTACGCTTAATCTCTTCTATCTGTGATATAGATAGGGAGGGTAGAGCATCCTTACTAAATTTTAGTGAGCTAATTCCTTTGGGATTGAAGGCCCCATTAGGGAGATCTGCTGCAACCGGGTCAATCCTCTTGGCTAGGAACTGGAATGAAAAAGGTATGGATACGTCATTAGCCGACTCTTGCTGCCAAGAGAAGTTATTAATAGTCCCTACTAAGGTCATATTAGGTAATACTATCTTCAGCAGCTCATAGTTTTTAGCTAATTGACTACCGCGCATTACCCCGTTATATAGATTTAACCAATGTACAAACCAATTATTATCCACAGAGTCTACTAGTAGACCTGAGAAGTTAAAGATCATTGGACGACGGCCAAAGTAATATATAACCTCGGCATCCCCAAACACTTGGGTTACTTGTATTTTTTCTTCTAAGTTACAGGATATACCGGTCAGCAAGAAATCTGCATATCCTCCGTAAGGACCATCAGAAGTAAGTGATGCTGTATCCCTAGCATAAGTAGAATCGGAATCTACTAGGCGGGAATCAACACCGGCCTGGTTCTGAGTAAGAAGTTTTATGTATGCACGAGTGCCTCTATCCCCACCGTTACTAGTAATATACTTATTTGGGTCGCTGGAAATACTCCTTGGCCTAGAGACTAGCATTCTCTCAGTCTGTGGTATAGGAGAATCCCACCTTATAGTGGATTTAGCATCTTTAACTTTTTCTATAGAATCCTTGGTAGCCGTAGAATTAACATTCTCTGACACTCGGTTAGGGAATGGGGTGTAGTCCTTCCTCATAACTTTTTTATATTCTATTTCAGCTTGAGTAGGCATGCTATTAATCCATGTTAAAATCTATGGTCTGTAGTACAACCTTCTCACGAAGAGTTTCTCGTTGTCCAAATAGACCACCATATTGATTAGGTATAAAAGCCTGCCCGTTAGAAGCGGCCCTAACACCATCCATAATATTTTTTACTTGATCCAAGTACAGCTTAACCGGGGTTATAGCATGTACCGTAGGGATGATAGTACTCGATTTATTTTTTAGTGTCATTTTGCTATACTCCTCTCGACCCACCCTACTAGTCCACCATTCTTACCCCACTCTTCTAACCCGCTACTATTCTGATTAGTAGTGGATGGTGGGATTGATACTGGAGCATCCGCTTTAGCACCTACACTCTTAGCAAAGGTATTAACGGCAGCAGCAAAGGTATTAGACGCTCCATCTAGCCTCTTAACAGACTCTTCATATGACCCCATGCTAAGACCCTGATTAGCATCTGATACGTGGTTTTTCAAATCCTTAAATGAATCCACGTTAATTTTAGCAGCTTTAGCAGACTCTGCGTCACTCATGGCCGCTGATGATTCTGACAGAACTACTCCTCCACTAAACTCCAGGGCGGCTTTTCTATTCTTAGTCTTACTCATCCCATCTATGAATGCTTTACCTAAGGTAGAGCCTTGAACTTTAGTATTTATACCTAAGATGCCTCCTATGGCGTCCCTACCGGTTTTTCCCAAAGCAGCAGATAGTCTCTTAAACTCCTCAGTACCAGAAATTTTAGAGAACTCTTCTTCAGACATAGAAGCGCTTATTCCTGCTGCTGCCAAGGTCTGAGCGTCTCCTGTTAACTGAAGATTATCATCTATGGTTCTATCATTTTTTCCAAATATACCTTTTACAGTATCCTCTAGTTTCTCTACCTTATCAGAGGATATCCTAGTTTCAGCAGTGTGCCTCATGGCCTCGTTAGAGGCAGCTAGAAACTGTTTCTCAGTCATAAAGTCCTCCTCTAAAGGGGTGCCCCTTACAACCTTCCTTAATCCATCCTTAAACTTAGGTATAAATTTATCAATATCTTTTTGAGTAGGATTTTTTATTTTTTTAAATTCCCATAAGGCATCTAATGCGGCCCGGGCTTCCTTATCACCAGCTTCAGAAGCTTCATTAAGTTTTTTAAAGGCTTTATTCTGGGATTGACCAGTCCCACCACCTACCAGATCATCTATAATACCGTCATTTACGCTAATGAGCGTGGTTCTACCCTTGCTTAAGTCAGTTATCTCTCCTAAAGCAACCTGACCCTCCATAGAGTCGGCCATAACAGTCTTGCCTTTCAAAGTACTCCCATATTGTGAAGCATCTAACCCACCTACTAAAGAGTCCTTCAATCCTGCTGCTGTTTCAGTAACCGGATCAACAAAGTGTCGTGCCGTAAAGTCAGTTGCTGCTCTACCTCCGCGCAGGGTAGCCCCAAATGCTTTACCAAAGGTACCACCGTATGATGCGTTCTGGTCTACCAAGGTTCTCATCTGGTCCTTGATAAATGTCTCTCTGCCCTTAACACTAGCAGTCCGTACATCCTTGCTGTATGCAGCTGTAGTATTGACCATAAAGGATTGTATCTGGTCATCCCCCAAGCCAATCCTGTTCTTCATGATTACTGCCGCTGTTTCTGCGGACACTTTACCATCAGATCCAATGCCATTAGGCATGTCCTTAGCAATCATCATGATCTGTTTTTCGATAGCGTTACGGCCACCCTCTTCATCCATCATCTTAGCTGATGCTTGATTGCCATATAAGATCATCTGACCCATGGTTTTAGTTGGGTCCTTAGCCATACTCCTACCGAAGCCAGCTACCGATCCAATTACCCCTTTACCCTCTCCACTACCAATATATTTATTGAAGGACATAAATTTACCTAAGGTAGTTTGGCCGGCCATAACTTGAGCGCCTACCATAGATTGTGTCGCCCCCTCTATACCCCCCATGCGGGCCAGTTGTTCAGAGCTTATCAGCCCCATACGGTTAGCGGATGCAAATGAGGAGTGGGCGCTAGCAGCAGCCATTTGTCCCAGGTATGGAGTCATACCATTCTGGGCGTACATCATGCTGCCCTGAGCACCAACAGTGTCCATCAGTCTTTGTACACTGGTACCAGCTATGGATGCGTGTAGTCCCAGTCGGGTATAAGAACTGGTGGCCTTAGACCCCATAGCCCCTCCCATTTGTAACTTAGCCAAGCTCTCTATAGCCCCCTGTACACTTGGATCTTTCGATATAGCCATGACGAGCTTAACTTGCTCAGATATTTCTTTTATACGTTTTATTATGTCCCTAGCTTTAGCATTATCCAACATGCCAGAGCGCATACTCATATCAGATAAGTCTTTAAACTCACCAGTGGATAGCGACATATCTCTGATACCCATCTTAGTAATATCTTGAGACATGTTCATGGCTTCTTTATAACTGAACCCCCTACCTGTGGGGGTACTACCTTTAGCGTCAGCAAAAGTTACTCCGCTAAAGTTCTGATGTATTGACTCAGCCTGCTTCATATTATTTATATAAGGGTTAAAGAGGCCTCTCTCTGCTCCAGCTAGGCCACCCATGGCTGCTGCTAAAGGTAGGGCTACAGATCCTATGGCACTACCGGCCACCCCTGCAGCCATACTTACCCTAGCGGCTGTAGTTACACTGGCTCCAGCTCCACGTAAAAACCCGTTAGCCCCACTCCTGAACATACTCCTACCGAATGAGGGACCAGCACCCCGCCCACTAAAGGCTCCACTAAAAGACTTAGCTCCTAGGAGGTGGTTAGCCATCTTGAATGCTAAAATAGGAGCTGCTATCCTCTGGACTACGAATGCAGCTACATCAAAGGGCGATTCAACTGCAGAACTAACATTAGAATGCCAAGTATCCTGGGGGGCGGTATGGCCGAAGTCCTGCCAAGGCATGAGACTAATCATGGAACTAATCATGCCGCGTTTAGTATAGTCGTACTGACCACCCTGACCAGCCCATTGAGGACGATAGGGTGCAGTATAACTGGGGGTCATCATGCTACTGTCCATACCCCACCCAGGGCCACCTATGTTCATATTCTGAGGGCCGGTGAATGAGTTGGCTGCTAGGTCAGCTTGACTTCTATAAATATCGTTGTTTCCAAACATGATCGTATTTTAGTTAAAAGAAAAGCCCAACGTCAGTTGGGCCTTAAATTAGTTCTTAGTTTTTTATTATTAACATTAACAGGTTCAGGCTTCTTAGTGTCCTGTTTCTGTGTAGACTCTTCTGGTAGTGGTGGTTTTTCTCCGTGAGCCACGAATAGTGCATCCAAGCCTTTAACCACCAAACCACCGCGCTTATCATCTTTAGATAGCTTAGGCCTTAATCCTTTAACGAATCTACCATATGCATCAGCCATCTCTAACTCTTGTGAATCTGACTTAGTTAGCTCAATACCCAACTCCGCACTACTATAGTTAGTAAAAGTAGTTTTTATTTTAGTCAGCCACTCCGAAGCTTTAGATTCTTGCCCTGCCTCGAATGTAGGATTAGTAGACGCCACTAACGCTAGTATATTAGCAAAGTGAACTTCCTTACGTGCCTCCCTTACTGAGAATTCCCTAAACACTCTATCCCTCAGAGATCCTAACTTAGGAAGTTTCATCCCTCCGGTATAAAGCCTGAGCCTATGTATGGCCCAGGGTTGTTTTAAAAATTTTCTTCGCCCACCTCACAGGCTTTAAATATCTTCCTGTCAAACTTATCTAAGGCTATTAAGAGTGCCCCTACTATTGGGGCCGGTAGGGAGTTAATAAACTTTTCCCTATCCTCGGGTTTAGCCTGTGAAAGATCCTTACCTTGATAGTTAGTAAGAGCGAAGTGTAAGTTAAATAATGAACGACGTTCATTAATAGTAGAAATGAAGTGGGCCGGAGTTGAATCCAGTTTACTGGTGATCTTACTAATCTCATCAGCGGTACGTGTTCGGAATGACACATTCAATTTACCCTTAATCTTCGAGGACTCTACATACTCCCCCGAAAAGATAATTTCATCAAAAATAGATAGTAGCTCCGTTTCATCATATTCCGGAGCCTTACTATCATTAGCTTCAGGCTCGGTTGTAGAGGATTCCTTCTCTACTATTACTTCTGCGTCTTTGTCTTTACTTTTTGTTTCAAAATCTGCCATTTGTTTCTCCGGTTAGGTATGGTATAAAAGTGTATATTAACACTATGTTATTAGATTGTCTATATCAAACATAGAATCTGAATGAGATGGGGTATCATCGGTGTACAAGAAGTCACCCTTAATCACCATATATGCTACGTTTGCGAATACTATTGAGTGGAGCCAGTCGTCACATAAATCCTGGTCATGCCTATACAGTCTACGTCCGGACTGAGATTCCTCTTCGTACACGTTAAGGGCATCCTGCCAGAATGGGTTAGTTAGCTCCCATGCTGGGGTCTCAAACCTACCCTTACCGAGTTTCATCTTTAATATAACGGTATCTATATTCATAGTTCTATCAGCTGCGTAAAATAGACCCTGTTTATCCCATCTTAGCTGAGTTTTAGAGGCTACATAGTTAACCATAGCTACTTTCTGATCCCCTAAGTGCTGCTTAAATAACTGACCCTGTAATACCCCCACCCCTCTGTCTGAGCCGATGAAGGAACACTCAAACTGATAATAAAGTTGTTCAGCACGCTTTACTTGTAATAGCACGTCAATCCCGTCTAATTTCTGGCTATACAATAGATAACACTTACCGTTATAGTCATAACCTAAAATTGAGATTATAGTATAAGACTTAGTACTACCTGACACAGACCAATCTACCCCTAATACAGTACACACTATATTTCTAGAGTCTCTAGGAAATCCAGTATCCCAAGCCGTCTTAGAGGTATTACAGCAATCCATACACTCCTTAATAGAGAGAATGCGGCCTCCTTCTCCACTAGGAAGTCCAAAGACTTCATTGGCTACTTTCTGCATCGAGTAACCTTTGGACCCGTTAAGGCCAAAAATCTTACCCCTCATCTCTTCCCATTTTCCAGGCTTTTCAACTGTACCTGTCCTTGTACGTACTGGGAATATAAGTTGAGGGAGATGCATCCCTATATAGTTTTTAACCTCAGGTCTGGCAGCCGCCCACCTACCGGTAGACATATTTAATACCTTGCCGCAGTACACACAGCCGGGGCCTAAAGGATTCTCTGATATTTTTAAGCACGTCTCAAAGTCGATAGGAATTGTATATTTACCACAGTGCTCACATTTGCAAACCCATTCACATTGAGAAGATTTTTTATATTCAACCTCTAGCGTATTATTGAGTGTCTTACTGGTTCCGGCTAGTCTCTTAAATCCAAATTCAGAAGCTGATAATGTTTCATATAGAACTGGTAGGGCGTCTTGGGAAATGTCCTGTATCTCGTCCAAAAGGAGCTGATCACAGGAGGCGCCACGCACACGTCCACTATCTGCTTCTGTCTCGGCGTAGCTGAGATAAATGCGGGATCCATTATTTAGTGACTTTTCAAACACGTTCTTTTTTGAGGACGTATCCATGAAATGTTTTTTTAGAACAGGGCTGGCTAAAAATGGATCTAGGTATGCCGAAGAAAATCTACTAGTCTGACCACTCAATGGAGATATAAACATAGTGGTAAAGAATGGTCTAATCACAGACTGAGCGATGATTGTTGCACCTAGCCCCAGGGACTTCCCAATCTGTCTTGAAGCGCGTAAAACCAGCTGTGGTGGGGCTATATCGTAGATTAGCTCCATAGGGAGATAGTCTTTCATATTAAGTGGTTTACCTCGTACCTGTAGTAGGGCGCGGGCTATCTCGGAGGGTTTTAATTTTATAAGGCTAGACAGATTACTCATGGTTGTAATTTATTGGGCAAAAAGTGGTTATATCTTTCTCAACCTCACACTTAGTACAAACCTTACTCACGTCACAACCCTGCTTCATCCAACGCTCTAACCACGGCTCTTCTTATGAACTCAGCGAATGGTACGCCGGTCCTCTCCTTGGCTATACGCAGCCTCTCAATCAACTCAAGGCTAAAAAACATGCTAACCCTCTTCATCTTTAATACTCCATAATATATATATACACTTATATTAACGTAACTTTCAATATTCTCCAACTACTTGGTATAACAACACTGAGCGGGGAAAACATAGTTATTAGCCGGCTATGAATTCTTTTAGCTCTTTCAAAAACTCGTTAACGAAGAAGGAAACAACATGACCGTAGCTCAAACAAACATCGTAATTACCGCAACTGACGCTGAGTATCAAGTCCCTGGTGACCTGAGTGTCTCCCAAGTTGTGGCTGCATATTCCAGCCAAATCCCCGGTCTGTCTGGCTATCAGGCTTCGGAGGAGATCGTGACACGTGAAGGC